>ERZ773359.773-NODE-773-length-46059-cov-11.168768_pt1 | contig 46059 bp, 40 predicted proteins | sample MGYA00374955_ERZ773359 | MGnify/ENA primary metagenome ERZ773359 (study PRJEB29098, sample SAMN04486028) | biogas fermenter metagenome | study: EMG produced TPA metagenomics assembly of the Biogas fermentation microbial communities from Germany - Plant 4 DNA1...
TGATGGTAAAACCTTCTTTTCAGAAGACCATCCACTAGATAGTAAAACTTCTCAGAGCAACAAAGGTACAAAGAAACTCGGTGTAACTACCTATGCAGAGGCAAGAGCACAAATGATGACTATTAAAGGTGATAATGGTAAATCGTTAAAGGTTGTTCCTGATCTGCTTGTTGTAGCTCCTCAGAACGAAGCAGTTGCAAGACAAATACTCTTTTCCGAAACTATTGCAGGAAGTACCAATGTCAATAAAGATACTTGTGAGCTTTTGGTTGTGCCTGAGCTTGCAGACTATCCCGACCAATGGTATTTACTATGCACTAAAAGAGCAATAAAGCCTTTAGTATTCCAAAATAGAGAGAAACCGAAATTTGTATCACTGGATAAGGATAATGATGACAATGTATTTTTCAATAAACAATTATTTTTAATTAAACCCCTATAAAAGTAATTAAGGCGAAAATGTATATTATGTGCATATTCGCCTTAATTTATACATTGAGTTTTTGCCAAAAATCTTGAGAACTTTTGTCAAAAATCTTGAGCGGCTACAAATTTTAGGGAAATTTAAAAAACTATGTGGATTAAATTTATAAAAAAGTGGTATAAATAAATATTAGATATAAATAATAAAACATATTTCAGTTTTCAACATGCCGAAGCCAATGAAAAAGATGGGTGATGTCAAACCCATAAAAATTGATAATAAAAGAGAGGAGTAATACTTATGCAAGGAAACCAAAAACTTATTGAAACACTTAATGCTTTACTGGCAGACGAGCTTGCAGCCATCAATCAGTACATCGTACACGCAGAAATGTGCGAGGACTGGGGCTATAGTAAACTGCATGAAAGTTTTGAGAAACGGTCAATACAGGAGATGAAGCATGCCGAAAAACTTATAGGAAGGATTCTGTTTCTCGGTGGAACGCCAATAGTAACCGAACTGAGCAATATTCAAATTGGAAAGGATGTTCCACAGCAGGTTGAATTAGACCGTGCCGCAGAGGAAAGAGCAATCAAAGCTTATAATGATGCCATAGCGCTTGCTGGTGAAGTGCGTGACCATGCAACAAGGGATATTCTCATTCAAATTCTGAACGATGAAGATCGTCATATGGATGAACTCGAGGAGCTCTTAGATCAGATTGAGCAAATGACTTTACCAATATTCCTGACAACTCAAGTTGATTAATTTATTAACAGAAAGAGTAAAAAAGAGGCGATATCAATCACAGCCTCTTTTTTTATATCTATACCAGAAAGGCTGCAAATGTTAACAGCCATCAATATCGTGATAAAGTCAGGAAACTTTACGAAAACGAGAGTTTTGTCTATGTCGGTGAAAAAAGATATTTCTACAACTTAAAGAAGAAATTAAGTGGAATCAACCAATATTCACTGACTCCTGTCCCTCAGGTATAATTTACAGCAATAGACAATAGAATACTTTGCTGCTGTTTTTATTATTAAAAAAATATACAAGGGCAGAGAAGAAATTGTACAGCTCAGGAAATGCCTGGGATAACATTGGCTGGAACCATATGACCTGTGTAAAACAGCCAGGGTGGCGTATCTCAGCAAGGCGCAATTTATAAAGCTGTTTAAGAAGCTGGTATGAGTGTTATTTATGCATCGTTAGCTTATATGGGAGTAACAAGCCAGGCAGTGTTAGCAGAGATAATAATGGTGGAAAAATTTTACCCATGGTCAGTGAGCATTATTTCGGATTTATTGGTAAAATACTGTTAACAGTTGCCTGTTGAAAACAGCCATTGGTTAAATTATTTCATGTGCTAAGATGTTTAGTGAGATTGCAAAGTCGTTCAATAGAAATACAAAATAAAGGAGAGTTTTTACGTGAGAGAAAGAAAACGGGATAAATTGCTTGGGATCAGAACGGTAGGTATAAGAGAATGGGAGGACAATAAGATTCATTATAACCGTTATGAAGCAACACCATATAAGGCCTTGGATGAACTTTCCAGAAAATACAAGTTTGGAGATGCCGATAAAGTTGTAGATTTTGGGTGTGGCCGGGGCAGAGTGGCATTTTATTTGCATAATCGTTTTCATATACCTGTAACAGGAATAGAGGCTAATGTTAAAACCTACGAAGAAGCACTTGAAAATAAGGTGAGTTATAGTCGAAAAGCAAAGCATATTATTGCACCTATTAAATTTGTACATGGTCTTGCGCAGTTTTATAAAATTGACAAGACAGAAAATTGCTTTTATTTTTTTAATCCATTTTCAGTACATATATTTAGAAAGGTTGTCCATAATATCTTGCGTTCTGTAGAGAAAGACAGAAGAACGGTGGATTTAATTCTTTATTATCCAATAGATGAGTATAAAGATTTTCTAAAAACCGATACGCCCTTTACAATTATAAATGAAATAAAGGTACCGGGGGAAATTGACGAAAAAGAAAAGTTTATTATATACCGATTAACAGACGAAGGGATATGGACCACGCCCTGTGCCTGATTTTTACATGCTGATAAACAGTAAAAAGGCAAAATGGAACTTATTTCTAAACAGAACGGTCAATTAGTATTATACCCTTTTGTATGGGAGGATGTGGTTATGAGGAGGAAAATACTCTGTTCTGTTATTATTGCAGTTATCACAACAATTATGTTACAATCAGGAAGCTTTGCCAATTCCCCTGTTACATCAGAAGCCTTTTATACTGCATACAGCGATGCCAAGCCCATAACTCTTACATATTACAGAAGTCAAAAAGATAATGCCGACGATACAAAATTCTATAAAGAGCTAGAGCAAATATAAAAATATCCTTTATTGATGTTCCGGAAGACGTGTAATTACAAAAGCTGATGCTATTGACTGCTGCCGGAGAAATTACAGACCTTATTGAATTTCCATGGCGAAAACATATAGGGTTATTGGAAATATGGCAGAAATGGGTGAAATAATAGAATTGGACGGTTAAATTATTAATTATGCACCAAATCTCCGTAGTATTATTCGGGCAAACCGGGAAGTAAAAAAGCAAATCACATCGGATGATGGACATATATATCAAGTACCCGGAATTAATCTGTCTGATAACCGGGTAACAAACCGGACCAGTTATCAGAGGGGATCTGCTGAAAAAATATGGTCTTTATAAACCCGAAACTATTGAAGACTGGGAACAAATACTTAGAAGTTGAGGTGGATGATGTTGACGCAGTCAGCCGCAAGTTAGGTCTGACTGAAGCCCGCGGAAACATGTTACCTGAAGACAAATCGGCATACATTAAAGAATTAATTGATAAAGGTCAAGTAGTTGCTTTTGTTGGAGATGGTGTTAATGACAGCCCTTCAATAGCTTTGGCTAATATTGGTATAGCTATGGGGAGTGGTACAGACGTAGCCATTGAAACATCAGATGTTGTTTTAATGAATTCAGATTTCAGTCGTCTGCCACACGCCCTTGGAATAGCCAAAGCTACTGTCAGAAACATGAAACAAAACATATTTATTGCCATAGGTGTTGTGTTAGTATTGTTAGCCAGCGCGTTATTCAGTGAATGGATGAGTATGTCAATAGGAATGTTAGTGCATGAAGGCAGTATCCTGGTAGTTATTCTCAACGGTATGCGATTGTTACGTTATAAACTGAAATAACGGTAATAAATTAAAGGTAAAACATAACCTTGTATTGATGTTTTATTTATAAGTTTGGTTATAATTATATTTAAGATAAATGAATTTATAGCAATTCCAATAAGCAATGATTAGTGAGAGGAGATTATAGTATGAAGTCAGCAACTATCCAATTAGAAACCTTAGCATGCCCATCATGCATGCAAAAAATCGAGGCTGCCCTTAAAGGTCTGGACGGTGCGGAAAAAGATTCAGCAAAAGTATTATTTAACTCCAGTAAAGTAAAACTGAACTTTGACGAAGATAAAGTATCAATTGAAGAAATTGAAAACGCAATTAGTAAGTTGGGCTACAATGTTATTAAATCCAAAGTCAAATAATCCATTATCCATAAAAGTGGCAAGTACATGTGTTTCTTCAGATGATATGATAGGGGAGAAGGTGGTATGGATGGATTCAAAATTTAAGAATAAGGTGGCCGTCGTTACAGGCGGAGCGTTAGGCATTGGAAGATGTCTTGCACAGGAGTTTGCAAAAAAATGTGCCAGAATTGCTTTTATCGATAAGAATAAGGACGCAGGTGAAGAGAACCTTAAAATCATTAAGGAAATGGGCGCAGATGCCATTTTTTTCTGTGGTGATATTTCAGAAGAAGTAGTATTGAAAGAATTTACGCAGAAGGTAGTTGAGCATTATAACAAAATTGATTTTCTGATTAATAACGCCTGCATAAGTAAAAAAGGTATTCTTGAGCCGTGCAGTTATGAAGATTTTAACTATGTTTTGAAAGTTGGAGTTACCGCTCCCTATTACCTGACGCAGTTGTTTTTGCCCTATTTCAGTAGTTCCGCATCGGTTGTTAATATAGCGTCCACCCGAGCATTTATGTCTCAGCCGAATACCGAAAGCTATACTGCCGCAAAGGGAGGAATTATTTCGCTAACCCATGCAATGGCTGTTAGCCTTTCAGGCCGAGTCCGGGTAAACTCTGTATCTCCGGGATGGATTGATACAGGTAAATATTATGATAAAGATTATGTTCCTGACTATTCAAAAGCCGATCAGATTCAGCATCCCTCTGGAAGGGTAGGAATTCCAATGGATATCGTTCGCGCAGTTTTCTTTTTATGTGATCCGGAGAATAGCTTTGTTAACGGAGAAAACATTACAGTTGATGGTGGAATGACTAAGCTGATGATCTATTCAGGGGATGAGGGATGGTCTCTGGATGTATAACCGGGAATGGAAAGCTAAAACCAGGACAGCCTGTTTGGTATAGGATAAGCAAAAGCTTCGTTGGTGTAGAGTAAAATAGGTCTGTATCTATCGGAAGAGGGTGAATATTAACTTCCTCATTATAATTGTGTTATAATTAACCTGAGGTGAGGTTATGGAAAAAAGTCCGCTGGTGGCACCCGTGTTAAAATGGGTGGGTGGGAAGCGACAGTTGTTAAAAGATATAAAAAAACATATACCAAGCCAATACTCTACATACTATGAACCTTTTCTGGGTGGCGGCGCTGTTTTATTTGCTCTTCAGCCGAACAGAGCTGTAGTTAATGATATAAGTGAGGAATTAATTAATGTATATACTGTAATCCGGGATAATATTGAAGAGCTAATTGAAGACTTAAAAAAGCACAAAAACGAAGCCTGCTATTTCTACGAAATTAGAGAATTGGATCGGGATAAAAAAAAGTATAGTCAGTTAAGTAACGTTAAGAAGGCATCAAGAATAATTTATCTTAACAAAACATGCTATAACGGATTATTCAGGGTTAATCAGCAGGGAGAATTTAATTCTCCATTTGGAAGATATAAAAACCCTAATATAGTGAATGAAGAAACTTTAAGAGCAGTAAGCAATTATTTTAACAAAGCAAAAATAACTTTCAAATGCCAAGATTTTGAAGAGGCTGTAAAAGGTATAAGAAAAGGCAGCTTTGTATATTTTGATCCACCTTATGACCCGGTTTCAGACAGTGCAAATTTTACCGGATATAATAAGGGCGGATTCGGCAGAGATGAACAGATAAGGCTGAAAAATTTGTGCGATAAATTGAATAGTAGAAACATAAAGTTTTTGCTGTCCAATTCAGCTACCGACTTTATCCTGGACTTATACAAGGAATATAATATTACCATTGTGAAGGCAAAAAGAGCTGTAAACTCCAGGGGGGATAAAAGAGGAGAGGTTAATGAAGTCCTGGTGAAGAATTATGAGTGATACAAAGAATGAATTGGCATGGAAGCAGCTTTTTGAAAAACACGGTATATTAGAAAAAATAGAAAAGCATGGTGTGTTTGAAATTACTTCAAGTCAGATAAACAAATTCAGAGAAGCAAGACTGATGACCAAATTTGATCACAGAAAGAATTTGCCGGAAATTTTTAAGAAGCATAAGCTTTCTATTCTCCCAATTACCAGAGGAAGTTATCTGATTTCTCAGTTTGAAGCATATAAAGATTTTGAGGAAAAGAATACTGAAATAATTAAAGTTTCATTTCCAACCTTTATCGAAAGTATTGATTATGAAAACATAACAAGTGAATCAGCAGCCTTAAACTGTGCATATGTTTCGGGTATATTAGCTGATTTTATTGAAGATGAAAGAATAATACCAACAGTAAGTGGGAGAATGGGTTCAGACACGTTTGATTTTTTAATAAAAACACGTTCAGGAACTGATGTCCGGGTCAATGTTAATAATTCTCAAATTGAGATAGATGGTGGCTTTGAAGGGGTAGAAACCCTTTCTTTGATTGAGGCTAAGAATTCCCTTTCTGATGATTTTTTAATACGTCAGTTATATTATCCTTACAGGCTGTGGAGGAATAAAATCGGGAAAAAGATAAAGTCTTTATTTTTAACATATTCTAATGGCATATTTACCTTTTATGAATACGAATTCCAGAACCCGGATTGCTACAACTCTCTGGTCCTGATTAAACAAAAGAGGTACAGTATTGAAGAAACAAGAATTACCCTTGAGGATATAATAAATGCATCAAGCAGGGCAAGAATCGTGGACGAACCCGAAATTCCGTTTCCACAGGCAGACTCTTTCAAAAGAGTAGTAAACCTTTGTGAACTTTTGAATGAGTCAGAACTTACCAAAGATGAAATAACTTCAAATTATGACTTTGATCCAAGACAAACGAATTATTACACTGACGCAGGAAGGTACTTGGGATTAATTGAGAAACGAAGAGAAAACGGTCAGATAATATTCTCCTTAACAGATGAAGGTCGGAGGTTGCTTAAATTGAAATATAAGCCAAGGCAATTAAGGCTTGTAGAATTAATCCTGTCTCATAAGGCTTTTAATGTAACCTTTAAATTGTGCTTAGAACAGGGTCGAATTCCTTCCAAACATGACATTGTAAAGATTATGAGGAACAGTAATTTATATAATGTTAAATCAGAAGATACATTTTATAGACGAGCATCATCAATAGCAGGATGGATAAATTGGATATTTGAACTAACCAGGTTGTGATACATAATTTCCACTTCTACCGGCTTTATGGCCAGGCAGCACACCAGGCCGGAAGAAACTGTTCAAATGCTGGTCGCAGTAGCAGTTAATTGCGGTAGTGATATAACTTTTAATAATAAGAATGAATAAAGCGTAATGTGGGGGGAAGGAAGCAGGAGACCGATCTTCTGCTTTTTTATTTATTAGAAATAACAGAATCTCATAATGCTTTGCTAAATCTGTTTAAATATCCGATTGATAGGTGTTTTATAAATGTTAATATGATAACAGGTATGTATATACCTGGTGATGAATACAGGAAGCAAAAAGCAAAGAACCGTAAAAAACACATTCAAAAAAGCATATAAATCGATAGAAGTAAGCAGAAAAGATATGTTACTCTGTTGAAAAGCAGGCAGAAAGCAAATTCTATGGCTGATAATTGCATACTAACCGCTGTGAAAAAGCTTGCAACTCTAAATTGAAGGGGAGAATCATAATGAAGCCAAAATATAATCGTATTATTCCTGTAATTTCCGCCATCGCAATTCAGTTATGTCTGGGAACAGCGTACATATGGAGTGTATTTCAAGCGGGAATTGCTGAAAGTTTGTTCTCTGGTAATCATGCAAATGCAGCACTTACATTTTCAATTTTATTGGCAGTTTTAAGCGTTGGCAGCACAGCAGGTGGAAAAATGCAGGATAAGTTCGGGCCCCGGCTAACCGTTATCTTTGGAGGTTTAATACTGGCAGTTGGTTTTTTCCTGGCATCTTTTGCCACACCATCGGCACCGTGGGTTCTTTGGATTACATACGGTATTATGGGTGGCATAGGTATGGGATTTACCTACTCCACTACCATTGCATGTGCGCAAAAATGGTATCCTGATAAAAGGGGACTTATCACTGGTGCCATAGTTTCTGCACTTGGTTTTGGTGGAGTGGTCTTTACACCGTTGGTTGAATGGATTATTTCCAGTTTTGGAGATGGAATTCCTGGCAAAGGAGAACTGATGTCTTTCAAAATACTTGCTATGATTTTTATTGTGGTATGTACCGTTGGTGGCTGGTTTGTTAAAAACCCGCCTGCGGATTATGCCCCGGCGGGATGGACACCCAAAAACACAGGTTCTGATTCTGTTGCCTTGATGCCATCACAGGTTTTGAAAAAACCCCAGTTATATTTACTCACCTTTTCAATGGCACTGGCATGTATGGGTGGATTGATGATGATTGGTTTTGCAAAACCCATTGCTGTGGCACGGGGACTGGCTGAAACAGCTACTGTTGGAGTATTTGCAATTTCTATATTCAATTCCTTTGGCAGACTCTTCTGGGGATTTGTATCTGATAAGCTGGGGCGTAAAAAAACCATTGTTCTTCTTCTTGGCTTAACAGCAGTATTGTCACTTTGTGTAAATATTGCTGCAGGATATATGATTTATGTTTTAATTGCCTGCATTGGTTTTGCTTATGGCGGTTTTTTAAGTACATTCCCTACCTTTACGGCCGATCTGTTTGGCGCAAAGTATAACGCGACAAATTACGGTATTGTGTTGGTTGGTTTCGGAGCCGGTGCTGTAATATCATCTTATATCGCGGGATATTATAAGAATATTGCATCAACGGACATTAATCTTATGTTCCCGGCATTTGTGATTGCGTCAGTTGCCGCAGTTGTTGCAATTTTATCAACATTAATGATAAAGCCTTTAAGTATAGAAAAGCAAAATTGACCGATTATTACTTTCGATGATTATCAGAATAATTTAACGCATAAAAAGCATTGAACGACAGCGTATCCATATCGAATTTAAACCTGTTACGGGCGGTTCTTTACTTGTTAAAAGGAACCGTCCTTTTTGTAGTGCCCCGGCTAATTATTCAGCTCCTGCTCCATTTTAAAAAAAATATGCAGATATTATTGACAAAAAACGAACAATGTGATATCAATAAGTTAGATAAATCTAACTTAGATTAATCTAACTTTTTATATTAAGAAATAAATCTGCAAGGGGGCAAGGTCAAGTGATAAAAAAGGAAAATTCTGTGAAGACAAACCAGAGCATTTATTATGCTGAAGATAATTCCCAATATATTATTAAAAATGTGCCTGATTTTGGTATTTTAAAAAGCTTAGGCATTATTAAAAATGCAAGCGTGCAAAAAGTATATACCCATAGGCTGGGCGGTCCTGTGCTGGTTAAGGTAGGTTCCAGCGAGATCGCTATTGGTAAGGATATAGCCGAAAAGATTATGGTAGGGGGAAAATAATGTGTCTGGATGTCATGATATAAATGAAGATGCTAGGGTGTATGAAAAAAACAATAAAATTCTGTTAATGGGTAACCCTAATGTGGGAAAAAGTGTGTTTTTTTCTGATATGACAGGTATTCACGTGGTAAGTTCCAATTACGCAGGAACCACAGTTACTTATACAGAGGGAACTTTAAAACTTGGCGATGCAACCTATACTTTGATAGATGTTCCGGGTACATATTCCCTTGAAGCCACATCAGAAGCCGAGGCCGTTGCCATAAGTTTTTTGAATAGCAAACCTGTTGCTGTTATATGCGTATTAGACTCTACCAATCTGGAAAGAAATATAAAGCTTGGGCTTGAGTTGCAAAAATACAATGTTCCCATTGTATATGCGCTGAATTTGGTTGACGTTGCAAAGAGGCACGGCTATGAAATAAATGTGGGGCTGCTTTCACAGGAACTTGGAGCTCCTGTTATACCTACAGTAGCTGTAAAAGGTGAAGGTATTAATGAGCTGAAAGAGGCATTGAAGGGTATTTTAAATCTATCACGCAGTGGATGTAGCAATTGTTCATCCTGTCCAGGGTGCAAAGGGAATGAACTGGATATTTGGGACAGAGCCAAGGAAATTGCCGACAGGGTTAGGATAAAGGTAGATGGCGAACTTAGCTTTTTAGACAGACTGGGAAGAAGCATGGTGAAACCTTGGCCGGGAATTCCAATTGCGTTACTCGTTATTATTTTGTCACTGGGTGCAATTGTGGGTGGAGGTAAGGCTCTTCGGGCAACTCTGTTACTGCCCCTGGTGAATAAAGTACTGGTTCCTTTTTTCAAGAACTTATTTACTTTAATAGTACCTGAAGGAATTTTATTAAATGTTCTTATAGGAGAGTACGGTATATTTGTTATCGGATTTGAATGGATTATTGCATTGATTTTCCCGTATGTATTCTTGTTTTATGTAGTTTTTTCTTTCCTGGAGGATTCGGGTGTTCTTCCTCGCTTAAGTGTTTTATTCGACAATATAATGCGTAAAATGGGGGTCCAGGGTGGCAGCATGATTACTATTTTAATGGGTTATGGTTGTGCTGTACCTGCAATTATCGGTTCAAGAACTGCAACAACGAAAAAGGAGCGATTAATTATATCCACAGTTGTCTGTTTTGCAGTACCCTGCATTTCACAGACAGGAGCATTAATAAGCTTGTTTGCAGGATTTTCACCCCTATTATTAATACTGATGTTACTTTTGTCTTTTGTTATTATGATAACTGTATCCGGCATTCTGGGCCGTGTATTAAAAGGAACAGTTGATCCTATGGTTATCGAGATTCCCAATTTATTGATGCCTAACGCTAAGGCATATGGGAAAAAACTAATGCTGCGTATGAAGCATTTTTTGGTAGAAGCAGAAGTTCCAATGCTGTTGTCAATTGTAATTGCAGCTTTGTTAAAGGAAACCGGTTTATTGAATTATATTGCCATATACCTTGAGCCAATTGTCAGTGGGTGGCTTGGATTGCCAAGGGAGGCAGTAATAGCATTGATCCTGGGAATTGTCCGTCGTGAGATGGCAGTAGCTCCTCTGTTAGCAATCGAAGGATTAACAGCATTACAGGCATTCGTAGGTGGAACGGTGGCATTGTTGTATTTGCCATGTTTATCTGTGTTCGGAATTTTGTCTAAAGAATTCAATACAAAAGTAGCGTTGGCTATTGGCTGTTCTACAGTTGTAACTGCCTTTGTTGTAGCAGGACTGATTAACCAAATTGCGCATTTATTTATATAACTTATTTACGTAAGGGCGGTTTTTGTTGTGGTCAAAATTATACCTAAGTCAACAAAGCTTTTAGAATGGTTAGCAGCAAGAAACTCTTTAATATATAGAGCAATATCATTATATTATAAAAAACTTGTTAAGAAAGAAGTTGCGTTAGCAAATATTAAATCTACCGATAAGGTTCTGTGTATAGGTGGGGGCCCATGCCCCTTTAGTGGCATATTGCTGCATGAGTATACAGGAGCCCCGGTAACAATTATTGATAAAGATGCTCGCTGTGTATGTGTATCAAGAGAATTGATAAAAAAATTAGGGTATGATAATGCCATTAAGATTATTCTGAGCGATGGAAATGATATTGCTCCGAAAGATTTTAGTGTAATCCATATGGCTGCACAGGTAAGTCCTTTGGATAAAGTTTTTCTCCATTTAAAACAGGGGTGCTGTTTTGGTGCAAGAATTTTAGTACGTTTGCCCAAACACAGATTATCAAAGTTCTATTCAATAAATGAATATTCGGTATTCGGTAATTATTACAGAAAGGCAGTTCATAAATGGAGAAATGTCGGCAGCACCGCCTTATTTATAAAATCGTAAGGGGAAAAACAGAATGAAAAAATTGGGATTAGTTTTGCTCTCCATCCTTTTAATAATATTGTTTTGGCAATTTGATTTTTCAGGTTTCATTGCAAGCATTAGCCAAGTGCCTCCATTTGCCTTTATAGCACTATTAATGATACAGGTTGTAAGTCAACTGCTTGTTAATTATCAATGGTGCAGAATTGGTAAGATTATGGGTGGAGAGCACAACTTTTTTAAAATGCTGTATGTTAATGCAAGGGGTGCGATTATTGAAAGCGTTACCCCTGGGGTAAAGGTGGGTGGAGAAGTTACACGGGCTCTGCTATTAAAAAATGAGTTAAAATACTCGGCGCAGGAAGCAGCTACTTTGGTAACAATACAGAAAATAGTTAGCTTTTTCAGCTTTTTTGTGATAAATTTGTTTGCATTTGCACATTTATCGAATAAAATAGAGCTTTTTCAAAGCAGCTTTATAAAGTTTGTTGTTTTTTTCTTTATTCTGGCCATCATATGTGCATTAATTGTTTTGTTTACATGTACCTCATATATAGATAACAAAATAAAAAGTGCAACTGTCAAACATAAATGGACTGATGTTTTAAAGCGATATATGATAACCGTATTATCGAATATTAAGATTCTGAAAAATGCAAAGGGCGAGATATATAAGCAATTGCTTTTGGCTCTATCCATTTGGATACTGTTCCCAATAAAAATGATTTTATTGGTACGTTTATTTACAACCAATTACGATTGGGTTTTATTAACAGAAACAACTTTTATATCATATATGGTTGGAATGATCCCACTGCTCCCAGGTGGGCTTGGCAGTTTTGAGGCTACTATGACAAGCCTTTTAATAGTTATGCAAATTAACTCCAGCGATGCTTTAGCAATAACATTGCTTTTCCGCTTTATTACCTTTTGGTTTGTTATTCTGATAAGCCTTCTATATGTCGGTATATGGAAAGTTAGAGGAGGAGGAAAAATGATAACTACAAGGTTTAAACATCTGCCTAATACACTTACTTTTTGTAATATGGCAATAGGTATTCTTGTTTTTTGTTTAATGATATACAATAGTTCTTTATCCAGTATTAGATTAGCATGTTATTTAATTTATATATCAGTTATTCTTGATACATTGGATGGAAATCTGGCCAGACACTTTAATCTCTGCTCAGAAATGGGTAAGCAACTGGATTCCTTTGCAGATTTCGTTTCGTTTGGGATAGCTCCCATTGCAATCTTTGTATCGGGGATTGATTATATTCCATGGTATATGTTGATTGCTGTGCTGCTTTATCCATTGGCCGGCGGATTTCGCCTGGCCCGGCATAATTTGCAGAAGGATTACGAATATTTTGCTGGGCTTCCGATTACAGCGGCAGGTTCTATAAAGGCAACAGCCTTGTTAATTAATAGTTATTTAAACAAAAAGTTTACACCAGGATTCACAATTTTTTATTTGTTGCTCACTGTGGCTTTATCCATTATGATGGTAAGCCGTTTTAGAATTAACCGGATATTAAAGGATAAAGAGCTAAACAACAGAAAGGGTAATATCAAGGATAGAATGCACCGCTCACAGATACTTCATCCAACACGCTGAAGATTATAGAATATCCTGTAGTTTTAGATTATCTCTACATTCTCTGTGGTCTAATTATGATTTATTGGATTCCATAAATTTCTGCATGGCACTTATGGAATCGCTGCTGATGACATGCTCGATGTGACATGCGTCCTTGTCGGCAATATTTTCGTCAACTTTTAAAACATCGATTAAAAATTTCTGTATTATTTGGTGCTTTACGGAAGTTAATTTAGCTTTCTCAAGGCCTGCAGGTGTTAAAAATACTTCTTTATATTTTTCGTTAATGACAAGACCTTTTTCAGCAAGTGTTGCCATTGCACTGTTGACGCTTGCTTTTGAAACACCCAGCCTCTCGGAAATATCTGAAACTCTGGCTCCGGAGGTTCCGCCGGTAAGTTCGTATATTGCTTCAAGATAGTTTTCCATTGTAAATGTAAGCTTCGCCATGAGAACACCTCTGTAGCTTTAAGCAAATTTATAAGTTTAAAAGAGTATAACTTATATTTTTATTATACACTTTATCTTATAAAAAATAAAGTCGCAGGAAAAATTTTGATTTGTTTGAATTTATAGTATACATATAACTTTCTATAAAAACACTGAAAAGTCAAACTAACCAATCATTTGGGTATGTAATTAAAACTTAGCTCTGCCTCAAGAAATCGGTTAATTTCACGGCGTCTGTGGAAGGGTTCAATAATATCAATAAACAGTAAGTGTACAGCCTCCCAGGCAAAAACCCAGCCGCCAATTAAAAGGCTTTCAAGGAAAACTCTTGAAATAAGTGTGTTTTCTGCATTTTTATTCAATAATCCATATGATGTTAACAGTGCAATGGATATAAAAAGCAAAATCATTGAGTTTCTAACAAATCTTTTTGTTTTTCTGCTCTCAAATCGCTTTAAAGAACTATAGTAATTCCGATAGCTTGTACGGATCTGTTCTTCTTTCTCCTTACTGATTTTGGATGTATTCAAGGTAAAAACAATTTCCAGCTTCTTTCTAATTGGAATGTCTTCAGAACATAAATCAAGGAATTCTGCAAGATCGGCATTTATGTCACGCTTTTTGAAAGCTGAATTATCCCATTCATGAAAAAAATCAATATAATCATCAATAGCTATATCTATGATGATACGGCCTGTATCTTGGTTTTTTCTGTACAGCGATTCATAATTATTGTCAATTTTCATTAAATCACCTTAGAAAATATATATTATATAAACATATTATACCAACTGTACAGATTTATAAGCACACGAGAACACAATTTCATAAATGCTCGGGCAGACACCCCTGCCTGCCCGAGCATTGTTTCCTTATAGGTAGACTCTAAACCCTTATGGTGTATCATACACCAGTGTTTTTTTGGAGTTTCAATTCCTTATAGGTAGACTCTAAACGCTGAAAACACTTATTGCACTGCGAAATATAAAGGTGGTTTCAATTCCTTATAGGTAGACTCTAAACTCAATATGAGGAATATTTTCTTCTAATACTACTCCACGTTTCAATTCCTTATAGGTAGACTCTAAACTAATTTACAAGGATATTGATGCCCTTTACCAGCGGCAGTTTCAATTCCTTATAGGTAGACTCTAAACTGCTTTGCATACCAGCACTTTTTTAACTTGTGCCATCGTTTCAATTCCTTATAGGTAGACTCTAAACGATTGTAGCCAATGTCGTTTTGTGGACTATTTTTGGTTTCAATTCCTTATAGGTAGACTCTAAACCCGTCAAGTGCGCGTAAAATGCGGATGTTAAAAAATATAGGCTTAATACATTTTTGGTATAAAGTCTTGTAATAGTTGAAATTACTCAACTCATATTTCCGTCGATCCCCAGGGTTTTTTGCACTATCGGACATCGACAAATTTTTTTATTACCGCATTTTTTTAATAACATCATCGTTTCGTTTTAATTATTTATATTAGATAATATTTATTATAGCATAATTTTACATATTGTTTTACATGATTTATAAAACTCTTTAAACAGTATTTGTATTTATTATTTTCTGAAAATCCAAACTTAGCCACGTAGGTACATGCAGAGTGGTGTCTGCCCCATATTGTCTGTTAAAAATCATCAAACCTGCAAAAAACAGTAGATTTAGCTACCGACATTCACGAACGTTTAATGTAAACCCTTTTTATATATGTTCCTGAAAAAATAAATAAAACATAAAAGTTGTGTCTTAAATATTTGTATATTATTGACATGCTAAAATTAAATTGTTAAAATAATAACAGATTTGGTCGGACCAGATAGTACCCCGGAACAATATAGATCAAAGGGGCTTTTCTATGAACCATACAAAAAAATCATCGATAACAAATAAAGAGTTCTTTGTAAGAAAAATGACCAAAGAGATTTTGTCTGGAAAATGGAGTCCGGGTGACAGGCTGCCATCAGAACGGGATTTGGCGGCTGAACTGGGATTTGGGAAAACAGTGATCCATTCAGGCTATGAAAAGCTGGCCACCATGGGGTTGGTAGATATCAAACCCAAATCAGGTGTATACGTAGCTGACTATATGAAGACCGGAAATATAGAAACACTTAATGCCATAATCCAACTAAACGGAGATGAATTAAGCCGGGAAGTCACTGTTGGCATTTTGGATTTACGTCTGGCTATTGAGGGTATGGCATTTAGGGAACTGTGCCTCTGCCGTAGTGAAGAGGATATAGCACATCTTAGGACTATTACCAAAGAAATTCGCGAAATTTCTAACAGGGTTGAAGAAGACGAGCTTGCCGAATACTTTTTCTTATGGCACCGGGAGATCTGTATTTTAAGCGGTAAAAGCATTCTGACGCTGTTCATGAATACAACCCATGATGTTTCAATTGCCTTCTGGGTTAATTATCTGAGAATGTATGGCATTTCTTTTGCCATTAACCGTTTGGAACAGTTTATTGAATTAATTGATGCCCGCGATGGAGAAGGGGCATATAATCTGTTGGCTAAAGGTATTTCTGATTATCTTGCCAAGCTTGAAAACAGATAATACCGACATCTGTCAATATTCATATTAAATACTGAATTTCATACGCAGCAATGCGGTTTAAATAGTGAGATACAAGGAAGGAGCGGATTATTTTGGACAAGCAGACCAAGTCAAACATGCCATTGGACGAAAGCAAACTGTCTTTTAAGATTCCAAGAACCAATGAGCCACGGGAAAAAATAATTAAGCTGGGCAAAATGATTACCGACCGTGTGCCCGCAAAGCTTAAAGGAGTCACTGGAAACGATCCTGAGTATTGGGGCCTTGCCGGATTGGTCACCGATGAAATGGCAGATATTGCTCTGAAGATGGGGGTTCGTAAGCCTAAGACTTTGCCCGAACTGGTAAAACTAACAGGTAAGAATGAATATTATTTAGAAAAGATATTGAATGAAATGGCCTATATTGGCCTTATCGAGTACAACTGGGAAAATCCCGGGCGTGAAAAGCAGTATGTATTGCCACGGTTTGTTCCAGGCAGTGCTGAGTTTTTTAATATGCGTAAATCCCAGATTGACGAGCATCCTGAAGTTGCTGCCTTTTTCGAGCGCATGACATTCCTGCCCCTGGAAAAGATTACTCCGATGGTTCCACCTGGAGGAGCAGGCATAGGTATGCATGTCATACCCGTGGAAAAAGCAATTGAGACCGAGAATCAGTCAATAAACATCGAGCATATCTCTTACTGGTTAAAGAAGTATGAAGGCAAATATGCAAAAAGTATGTGCTCTTGCCGTATCAGCCGTGCAAAGCTTGGAGAAGGCTGTGGTGACGACCCGGAAAACTGGTGTATTGCGCTGGGCGATATGGCTGATTACGTAGTTGAGACAGGCCGGGGAGAGTACATAACCTATGACGAGGTGCTAGATATCTTCAGACAGGCAGAGGACAACGGATTCGTCCATCAGATTACCAACATCGATGGTGAGGATAAAATTTTCGCTATTTGCAACTGCAATGTTAATGTCTGCTATGCCCTGCGCACTTCACAACTGTTTAACACCCCGAACCTGAGCCGTAGTGCTTATGTGGCAAAGGTCGAGAATGAAAAATGTGTTGCTTGCGGCCGCTGTGTGGAGTATTGTCCTGCCGGTGCCGTCAAACTTGGTCAGAAACTTTGCACAAAGGATGGCCCAATAGAATACCCCCGGGTTGAACTTCCCGATGATACTCCCTGGGGACCCGAAAAATGGAGTATAGACTATCGCGACAAAAACCGTATCAATTGTCATGATACGGGTACTTCACCCTGCAAAACTGCCTGCCCCGCCCATATTTCTGTGCAGGGCTACCTGAAGCTGGCAGCACAGGGCAAATATCGCGAAGCACTTAAGCTGATAAAGCGTGATAATCCATTCCCTGCAGTCTGTGGGCGTATCTGCAACCGCCGGTGTGAGGACACGTGTACCCGTGGAACTGTTGATCAGGCCGTTGCCATCGATGAAGTGAAGAGGTTTATTGCCCAGCAGGATCTGGACACGAATACCAGGTATATTCCTGAACCGGTTATTCCGAAAATTGGTGGCGGGTTTAATGAAAAAATAGCCATCATCGGAGCAGGTCCTGCCGGTATGAGCTGCGCCTACTTCCTTGCCCTAAAGGGTTATAAACCCACTGTTTTTGAGAAGGAGTTTAGGCCAGGCGGTATGCTGATGAACGGAATTCCGGGCTTCCGTCTTGAAAAAGACGTCGTTGAAGCAGAAATTGATATTCTTCGCGAGTTGGGTGTTGAGTTCAAATGCGGTGTTGAAGTTGGAAAGGATGTTACCATCCCCGAACTGCGTCAACAGGGATATAAGGGCTTTTATGTGGCTGTTGGCCTTCAGAATGCTGCAAGGCTTAATATTCCCGGTGAAGACAGTGAAGGTGTCATAGCAGGTATAGACTTTTTACGTAGAGTTAACCTTGAAGGTGTGAAAAAGCTCTCAGGAAGGGTGGTTATAATCGGAGGCGGAAATGTAGCCTGCGATGTTGCACGAACCGCTGTCCGCTGCAATGCAGAAAGTGTGAGTATGTACTGTCTTGAAAGTTATGATGAGATGCCCTGTGGTGAGGAAGAACGCACCGAATGCGAGAAAGAGGGTATAACCGTACATAACGCCTGGGGTCCGGTGGAGATTATCTCTCATCATGGAAAAGTTACAGGCATCACTTTTAAAAAGTGTTTGTCGGTTAAGGACAGTGAAGGCCGCTTTTCGCCTGTATACGATGAAAACGTTACTGAAACGGTTGAATGTGATATAGTTATTTATTGTATAGGCCAGAAACCCGATTACAGACAATTGCTTGAAGGCACAAAAGTTGAGTTCAATCCCAATGGCACAATCAAGACCGAACAGGTGACTTTTCAGACCGCTGACCCCGATATCTTTGCCGGAGGAGATGTCTGTTATGGTCCCAGATATGTAATTGATGCCATTGCTGCAGGAAGAGAAGGCGCCATTTCACTGCACCGTTTCGTACAGCCCAACACCAGCCTGACAATCGGACGGGATCCCCGGCAGTTCATTGAACTGGACAAGGAGAATGTTTTGATTGACATGAGAAGCTTTGATAATACTCCCAGACAGCGTGCTGGTTATAACGAAGCTTTGGCCAAAACCTTCCGCGACAACCGCATAGGTTTCACAGAAGCGCAGGTGAAGAAGGAAACTGCCCGCTGTCTTGACTGCGGTGTATCGGTGGTGGATCCGAATAAGTGTATTGGCTGCGGTATTTGTACCACTAAATGCGCATTTGATGCCATAAAACTGTACCGTGAACGGCCCGAGTGCAGCACCATGGTACGCACCGAAGACAAGATGAAAGTCATTCTTCCGTATATGATAAAGCGTGCAATAAAGATTAAATTTGGCAGAAAGAAAGGCAAGCAGGATGCATGAATTAGGAATCGTCTTTCACATTATTAAAACCATAGAACGTATAGGAGATGAAAATAAACTGATAAAGGTTTCTGAAGTAACGCTGGAACTGGGAGAAGTTTCGGGAGTGATACCGAATGAGCTTTGCGACTGCTGGAACTGGGCAGTGAAGAAGACCGAACGTATGAAAAATGCAAAGCTCCTGATCGAAAAAATACCAGCACTGACCTTTTGTGAAAGCTGTAAAGAGACTTACGCGACCGTACAATACGGGAGGATCTGTCCTTTCTGCAGAAGTGAGATGACATATCTTGTACAGGGCAGTGAAATAAACTTAAAAGAAATAAAAGCCTGTTAACTGGAGGTTTTAAATATGGAAAAAGTAAGAATAATTGAAGTTAAGGAAAGTATTTTCGCCGATAATGACAGAGAGGCCGAACGAATCCGCTTACAACTGAAGCAGGAGAAAAAGTTCCTTCTGAACCTTATGTCATCCCCCGGCAGTGGAAAAACCACCACCCTTATACGGACAATCGAAGCGCTGAAGGACGAGTTCCGTATTGGTGTGATGGAGGCTGACATTGAATCTTCTGTGGATGCAGAGAAAATTGCCGCCACAGGTGTTAAGACCATTCAAATTCACACAGGCGGTATGTGCCACCTTGATGCCGGTATGACAGAACAGGGGTTGAAGGAATTAGGCACAGAGGATTTGGACCTGGTTATACTTGAAAATGTAGGGAACCTGGTATGCCCTGCAGAATTTGATACGGGTGCGGTAAAAAATGCCATGATTCTCTCTGTCCCCGAGGGGCACGATAAGCCTCTGAAATACCCGCTGATCTTTACGGTGTGTGATGTGCTGATTATCAACAAGATTGATGTGCTGCCCTATTTTGATTTCGATTTGGAAAAGGTAAGAGAGTATGCACAAATGCGTAACCCTAATCTTAAAATCTTCCCGGTTTCGGCCAAGACAGGAGAGGGCATGGATGACTGGAACAGTTGGCTCAGGCAGCAGGTAAATGACTGGATTCAGTAGGATTGCAGGCAGATTTAAAACAGAACCGAAGCAATTTGTGCAAGGTGTAGAATTTAATTCATAAAAGCACGAAACTTTTGCCATATAGTATGAATTTTACGGTGTTCCGAACGCTATATCAGGCTTTTGAAGCGATTTTTCAGGAACACCTTTTTTACATTAAAGCCTTTAAGTCTTGGTATATCGCTGTTTGATGTTTTTGCAGCTGTTGCTGGAACAGAAATATGCCATGCTTCTTTTGTTTTCGATAATGTGCTTGATTAAAGCCTGGCTTTGCAGTAAAATGGTCTTGTTAATTTATTAACAATATAACTAATCGCAAACTTTAGGAGGTATTTCAGAAATGAAATTAAAAGGTAAAGTTGCAATTGTTACCGGTGCAAGTGCCGGAATGGGAAAAGACATTGCATACTATTATGCTAAAGAGGGTGCAAGGGTATTAGCCGTGGCAAGACGTGCTGAAAGGTTAACAGCCCTTGCAGAAAGTGCTAAGGATCTTGAAGGCGAAATTGTGCCATTTCCTGCTGACATGGCAGATAAAAACCAAATCAAGGCAATGATTGATGAAGCCATAAAAAGATTTGGCACATTAGATATTCTCGTTAATAACGCGGGGATAATGGATAATTTTAGCCCTGCCGGCGATGTTGACGATGAAATGTGGGAACAGGTTATTAATATAAACTTAAATGCACCTTTTTATGCTACAAGATATGCACTGCAGCATTTTCTTAAAGCAGGAAGCGGAGTAATCATTAATGTTGCCTCCATCGGCGGACTTTGCGGTTCCAGAGCCGGCGCTGCATATACTACTTCAAAGCATGGATTGGTTGGTTTCACCAAGAACACTGCATCCATGTATGCCAATAAAAACATAAGATGCAATGCAATCTGCCCGGGTGGAGTTGAAACAGAAATATTCACAGGCACCTACATGCAGAACATTAACAAAGAAGCAATGGAGATTGCCGTAGCAGGTCCACCCATCCGTATCGGAAAAGGTTCTGAGATTGCCACAGTGGCAGTATTCCTTGCAAGTGATGACTCCAGTTATATCAATGGACAGTGTATTGCTGTTGATGGCGGACTTACTGCACATTAATTCCCTAATAAAAAAGCCATGTCGGTTATCCGATATGGCTTTTTTTAATTGATTCAAGATCCATGTTTCAGCAAACGTAGATAAATATGTTTTGCAGCAGATTTCAGCAAAAGCTGCTGTTAAAGAGGTTTGCATAGAAGCCTCCCTTTTCAAGCAGCTCTTTATGGGTTCCCGTTTCAACAATCCTGCCCTTATCCATAACAAGTATCTTATCGGCATCAAGTATCGTTGAAAGACGATGAGCAACAATAAAGCTGGTTCTTCCGTGCATCAGTTCATCGAAGGCTTTATTTATACGTATTTCGGTGTTTACATCAATTGATGAGGTGGCTTCGTCAAGTATCAGTACAGACGGTAGCGAAAGCATTACACGGGTGATACACAGAAGCTGTTTCTGACCTTCAGACAGAGAACCGCTGTCTTCGCCTATAACCGTATCCAACCCATTGGGCAGTCGCTTTATAAATGAGTATGAATGAGCCCGCTTTGCAGCTTCTATTATTTCTTCGTCGGTAGCATCAGGCTTGCCAAAGGCAATATTTTCACGCACCGTACCGGGTTTAAGCCAGGTATCCTGAAGTACCATTCCGAAGGAAGCACGAAGAGAGCGCCTTGTAATATTCCTTATATCTGTACCATCAACTGTAATACTTCCCTTGTCTACATCATAAAAACGCATAAGCAGATTAATAAGCGTGGTTTTACCACAGCCTGTGGGACCCACGATGGCAATCTTCTGACCCTTTTTCGCACTGAAGTTCAAGTCCTTCATAAATTCCCTGTTTTTATCGTATGAAAAGTTGACAGAGATAACCTCTATATTTCCCTCGGTGTTTTTCAAAGTTTTAGCATTATCAGAATCGGGTTTTTCAGGTGTCTGGGCCAATATATCGAATATCCTTGCTGCACAGGCAAGAGCATTCTGGAATTCCGCTATAACACCCGAAATCTCATTAAAGGGCTTTGTATATTGATTAGCATAACTTAGAACACTTGTAAGCATGCCAACGGTAAGCGCGGTATAGGGTGAAATAACATCTGTGGCACCCACAAAGGCAACTGCTGCATAGACAAGTGCATTTACAAAGCGTGTTACGGGGTTTGTTAAGGAAGAATAAAATATCGCCTTTAGTGAGACTTTTTCGAGCCTTTCGTTTATTTCGCCAAACCTTTTAAGTTCGGCTTTTTCTCTGTTGAAGGCTTTAACCACTTTGAGATTTCCGGTAACCTCATTTATTACACCGGTTTGTTCGGCCCGTACTTTGGATTGATCGTTAAAAAATTTATATGTGTGCTTTGCTATGAACCTTGCTACAAAAAGGGATAGCGGTGTAAGGCATACTACAACCAGAGCAATCTTCCAGTTGATTTTCAACATTAATATAAGTGTTCCGGCTATTGTAAGTACACCCGAAAACAACTGTGTAAAGCCCATAAGCAGGCCATCTGAAAACTGCTCAACATCGGTAACCATACGACTTACCGTTTCGCCTGTGGGATGCCTGTCTATATATTCAAGGGGCAATACATTGATTTTTCTGAAGATATCGTTGCGGATATCCCTGGCGGTGTTGAAAGTAATACGGTTATTGAGCAGATTCATAGCCAGGAGTGCACCGGCGCATATTACAGAAAGAATGGCAATTTTACCAAGTTCGGGCCTTATAGCTGCAAAATCCACCAGCCCCTCACCAATAATTAAGTCAATGGCACTTCCAAAAAGCAGTGGAATATAAAGGGTTAATGAAACATTTATAACTGTAAGCATCAAAGACAGAATGATTAAAAATCTGTATTTTGACACATATTCAAGCACCTTTTTAATAGTACCTTTTGGGGCCTTTTCAGCCGACATTGGCTACACCCCCTTTAGTCTGGGAATTGTATATTTCTTTGTAAATATCACAGCTTGCAAGCAGTTCTTCATTGGTACCAATACCTGCAATATTGCCGTCATCTGTAACTATTATTTTATCGCAGTCAATAACCGAAGAAATGCGCTGCGACACAATAAACACGGTCGGTGAATAGTCTAGTTTTGAAAGAGCGTTTCTTAATTTCCTGTCTGTTGCCATATCCAATGCCGACGAGGAATCGTCAAGGATAAGCACCGGGGCTTTCTTCACCAGTGCTCTTGCGATGGTAAGACGCTGTTTCTGCCCACCCGACAGGTTTTTCCCACCCTCGGTAAGGACCTCGTTTATACCGTCCTTTTTTGAGGCGATTATATCAAGCCCCTGGGCGATATCCAGTGCCTCGTATAATTCTTCGTCTGAAGCATCGCTGTTGCCCCATAATAGGTTGTCTTTGACAGTGCCGTTGAAAAGAACTGCCTTTTGCGGTACAACAGCTACCAGTTCATTAATGGTGCCTGAGGCATATTCCTTAACATTTCTGCCAAAAAGAAGAACTTCGCCACTGTCGGGATCATAAAAACGGGGTATCAGATTAATAATGGTAGTCTTTCCTGAACCCGTTGCACCAATTATGCCTATACGCTCACCCTTTTTAACACTGAAACTGACATCTGCAATTGCAGCGGCAGAGGATGATGGATAAGTAAAACGCACATTTTTGAAGCAGACCGCTATATCCGAAGTCATGTCGGGTTTGGCGCCCTTTTCGGGGAAAGTTACTGTGGGTTTTACGGCAAAAACTGCCTCAATGCGCTTTGAAGAGGCCACAGCCCTTGATATATTAATAATAAGGTTTGCAAGTTTTACAAGCTCAACCAGTATCTGAGACATATAGTTATACAACGCCACTACAGAGCCTTTTGTTATAATACCGCTGTCAACGCGTAATGCCCCCACATATATAAGCACTATTACAGCAATGTTCACCAGAACATATGTTACAGGGTTCAGCAGCGTCGATATTCTCCCTGCTTTACGGGAAGCCAGGTTAAGTTCCGAGTTTATTTGTTCGAACTCCTTTATTTCTTCCTGTTCTCTGCCGAATGCTCTTATTACCCTCACACCGTTAAGTGCACTGCGTGTGGACGAAAGCACCTTATCAAGCCTTTTCTGTACAAGCCTGTATAGAGGCATTGAGGACAGCATTACAGCAAAAACAACCACAGAAAGCACAGGTATTGTTACTGCAAATGTTACCGCCGATACTTTATCAACGGTAAAAGCCATAATCATTGCACCAAAAACAACGAAGGGAGAGCGCAGCAAAAGTCTTAAAGTAAGATTTATGCCGTTTTGCACCTGATTTACATCACTTGTCATGCGGGTAATAAGCCCCGATGTACCCAAGGTATCTATGTCGGGATATGACAGCGTACCTATATGCTCAAAAAGAGAATATCTGAGCCTTGTTGAGGTGCCTACAGCCGCTTTTGCGGAAAAATACTGAGCTGTAATAGAAAATATAAGTCCTACCAAGGCCAATAAAAAAAGTACTCCACACATTTTGAGAATGTACATTGTATCAGATGTGGCAATACCTATATCTATTATTCTTTTTACAATTACCGGTACAAACAGCTCAAGTAATGCTTCAAGCATTTTGAAAAGAGGAGCCATAACAGCCTCTTTTCTGTAACCGTTAATGAAAGTTAGCAGTTTCTTCATGGTCCCTCCAAATGAAATTTGCTGCTTTATATAATATCATAAGCCGAATAAAAGTGTAAACCGCCTACATTAGAACAGTATTTACAAGAATGGACGGATTATAATTATTTTTAAAAGTCTCCTTTTGTGGAATAAATATAAAAGTAACAGGTTTATATTAAATGCATAGAGCAGATTTAATAATTTCTACAATACAGGATGCACAGATGTTTAAAGGAGTTGATACATTGAAAAAGATTAAAATACTTGCCATTGCAGGCTCGTTGCGAAAAGATTCTCTTAACCGCCAATTAGCCCTGGCTGCCAAGGAGATAATTGGAGAGCGGGCTGATTTTGAACTGCTTGAGTACCAGGATGTACCTTTAATGAATGAGGATATTGAATTTCCGGCGCCTGATGCTGTTAAGCGTGTGCGTGAAAAGGTGAAACTTGCAGACGGAATCTGGTTTTTCTCTCCCGAGTATAACCATTTTTTCTCTGGAGTACTTAAGAATCTTATTGATTGGTTATCCCGTCCGATCAGTGATAATGAACCACAGGTACTTGATGGAAAACCCGCTGCAGTAAGCGGCATATCTCCTGGTATATCTGGAACGGGTATTGCTCAGGACCATTTGGTAACACTTATAAGCTTTTTGAATATGGATGTTATGAATGTGCCTCGGGTTACTATACCTAACGCCATGGAACAGTTAGACAATCAGGGTAAGCTATCATTAAATATAAGTTATCCCTATCTTGAAGAACAGACTAATGCATTTATAGATTTCGTCCAAAAAAGAATGAAAGATAAGGGTTAAAACAATGGGTTGATATTGGCAGCCAATCTAGTAAGCTAATTTTAGAGAAAGTCATCTTACAAAGAGATGGCTTTTTTATTTACAGGGATTGGACTTTACATTGTTTGCGCAGAAATAACCAAATTCAGGCTGTTTCTTGGCAAAAAACCAGTAAAAATTGCTTGTTGATTTTTGTTAAGGATAATGTTAATATCGTGCGGGCTTTAAAAATTTAGATGGTTCATTTTACCAAAACTATTAATCTTTATTGTTATATTAAGAGCATATACTTCTAAACTGCATATTAGTTCTTTAAGAAAAATGCAAAGTTTTGCTCAGCCATATCTGCAAAGGGAATCTGCACCCCTTCAACTCTGCAGCAATTGATGGCTTATAATAAAAAAAGATAAAGGGGGACAACCTGAGAGGAATAACTGGAATGAAAAAGATTTTGCAAAAAAACCAATTATTGCGGACTCTTTTTGAGTTGCGTGGCAATCCCCGTGCCTGTGTCTATACTGAACCTATGTGGGGGCTTTCCATGAATCTTTGCCTTCCCTACGCAACAGTGTATATGCTTGCATTCGGTTTAAACGACATACAGGTGGGCATTATCACATCAATTTACATGTTTTCTCAAATGATTTTTGCATTTTTATCCGGTGCTCTTATAGATAAAATGGGTCGCAGGAAGAGTACCATGGTATTTGATTTTCTGGCCTGGAGTATTCCCTGTCTTATATGGGCATTTAGCCAGGGATTTTGGTTTTTTGTTGTGGCTGCGCTTTTTAATGGCATGATGAAGATAACTACGGTATCCTGGGACTGTTTACTGATAGAGGACGCGCCAAAAGATAAAATAACTCTAATATATTCCTGGGTTATAATTTTTGGTAATCTTTCGGCACTGTTTGCGCCCATATCTTCAATTCTTGTGGCCAGGTTAACACTGGTACCGGCTATAAGAATACTTTATATAAATGCTTTTATTATTATGACTGCAAAACTTATAATTCTATATAAGCTGTCAACCGAAACCGAAGTTGGAAAGATTAGGCGTGATGCAACAAAGAATATGTCTTTTGGTGAGATGCTGAGGGGTTATAAAAGCGCAGTAAAAAAGATACTGAATTCTAAAGGCACAATATTTGCTATAATTACCAGTATTTTAGTTGAAATAGTAGCCATGATAGGAATGACCTTCTGGCAGATTATAGCATCCCGCAGGATAGGTATTCCCGATACTTTGTTGCCCATCTTTCCCATGGCGAAAAGTATAATATCAATTGTGTTATTCTTTACGATAATATCAAAGATTGACCAAACCAAGCTGAAATTGCCGTTGTATGGTGGATTCATCAGCTCCATAATCAGCTGTATACTGCTTATTTCCATTACAGGCACCAGTGTGTGGGGATATGTAATACTATCGGTTTCCTTAATTTTTGAGGCGCTGGGAATGGCTGTTCTGAATACTCTTAGAGAATCTCTTGTTGCTATTCATGCTGACCCCGAAGAACGTTCGGTAATTATGTCCCTGCTTCAAACGGCGGTAATGCTGGTAAGTATCCCATTTGGGTACATAGGAGGGGTATTGAGTGATATTTCTAAAATATTGCCCTTCGTATTAAGCATTGCATTATTGTTGTTGGGGATCCTGGCAACAGCTTTATTTTACAGGAATAAACAGGAAGACTCATCTCAATGTAAAATAATAGTGGCAGAGGACAGTCCTGTGTTATAATAAACTTAAATAAACCCTGATTGACGTTTCATACTCAGCGCAACGAAGGTATATACAGGAACTGAAGATTGAAAAATGCACTGTTCAAAAATAGTAATAAGCGTGGTATTAGTAAAATAAAGTTTATTTAGGGAGGAGGAGTAGTAGTAATGAAAAACAGAGCCTTTACTGTAACATTACCAAAAAATCCGTCAATAAGTATGAGTGTAATTCCAGGTCACTTTACTACCAATCATTTTCATACCAATAATTATCTTGATCTGGACAATTTGAAAACCAACGCATCTATAGCTAAAGAGGTGGCAATAGAATTGGCATTGCCGTATTTGACCACTACACTCGTGGATACCATTGTGTGCATGGAAGGAACCGAAGTAATTGGAGCATATTTGGCAGGAGAACTTTTGCAAGAAGGAACATCGGTTGTAAACAGCGACAGAGAGATCCATGTGGTGACCCCAATTAGTAATGTTCATAGAAAATTGATTTTTCAGAGCAATACACAGGAGTTGATTGTAAATCGAAACATAGTTTTACTTGTGTCCTCCATATCCAGCGGAATCACTTTGTACAGTGCATTGGAGTGCCTTTCCTATTACGGTGGCAATATAGTTGGGATATCAGCATTGTTTAACGCATGTCCCGAAAAACATGAACATAAAATCCACGCTATGTTTACAAATGAGGACATACCTAATTACCAGATTTATAACCCGGATGAATGCCCTATGTGTAAAGCAGGTAGAAAGCTTGATGCAATTATTGTTCATGACGGTTATATAAGAATGTAAAATACAAAAGGAGTTGGATAAGATTTGGAATCTTTTGAGTTGCAATCTCAGGGTTTTAGCCTGTCAGGAATGGGCTTACCTGAGATAGTTATGGTTTTGCTTGCCTTATTACTGGCTTACCTTGCTATAGTAAAAAAATATGAGCCATTGCTGCTTCTGCCTCTGTCATTCGGTATGCTGATTGCAAACATTCCACTGGCAGGTCTTTCTGCTTATGATGAAGGCGGTTTGATTTATTATCTGTATAAGGGTATAGAACTGGGTATTTACCCGCCCATGATTTTTTTATGTATTGGAGCTATGACCGATTTTGGTCCGCTGATCTCTTCGCCAAAGAGTGCACTTATTGGGTTGGGAGGTCAGCTGGGAATTTTTGCTGCCATGGGTGGAGCCTTGCTGATTGGTCGTCTTATTCCAGGGCTTACGCCTTTTAGCTTGCAGGAGGCTGCAGCAATTGGAATGATTGGTAGTTCAGACGGGCCAACTTCAATTTATACTGCAGGTATTCTGGCACCCGACTTACTGCCTGTTATTACTATAGCGGCCTATTCCTATATGGCATTGGTTCCTCTCATTCAACCACCGATTATGAGGGCTCTTACCACCAAAAAGGAAAGAGTTGTTTTAATGCCTCCTGCAGAAAAAACAGTAACCAGGCGTCAGAAAATTGCTTTTGCGTTTGGTATTACTATTGCAACCTTAGTATTGGTACCTGCAGCAGGTACATTAATATCCATGCTGATGCTGGGTAATCTGATTAGAGAAAGTGGTGTTACAGATCGTTATGTTCGTACACTGCAAAACCACCTGCTGAACGTATTAACAATATTAATCGGGGTTTCAATAGGTGCAACAGCCACAGCAGATAGGATTCTGAACGTACAAACAATTCTGATTATTTGTCTGGGCTTGTTTGCTTTCGCCTTTGGTACTGTGGGTGGTGTGCTTATAGCAAAGCTTTTATGTAAAATAACCGGAGGAAAGGTAAATCCTTTGATTGGTAATTCAGGTGTCTCTGCCATGCCAATGGCTGCGCGCGTCTCTCAAAAGCTGGGACAGGAGTACAATCCTGAAAATTACCTGTTAATGCATGCCATGGGCCCAATTGTTGCCAGCACCATTGGTTCCGCTGTAATAGCCGGTCTTTTTATAACATACTTTGGATTCTAGTGTTCATACAAGAAATTTATTTTTGATATAGAGTGCATTATTGATTTGACCACCTTAAAAAATTACGCAATATAAAGCCAACTGAAATATTATGTTCAGGTTGGCTTTTTCATTTACTTTTTTTAAATAATAAGTAAAAATACAAATAACAGCAATTTTTATCAATCGTTCTGAAACCATATTTGGTATGCTAAGGTTAGGTGGTTGTGAGATGGAATATAAAGAACATATTCAAAAAGCAATTGATTTTATTGAGGAAAATTTAAAATACGACATTAATTTATCTGATTGTGCCAAAGCATCAGGCTATTCACTTTATCACTTCTTACGCATTTTTAAGGAAGCGACCGGACTTACACCGGCTGATTACATAAGGAAACGCAGGCTAACTGAAATAATAAAAAATATAACTGATGGAAAATATTTATCGGATATTGCTTTTGAATATGGGTTCAATTCCAGGGAGAATTTTATAAGAGCATTTAAAACAGAACATCATATTCTTCCCGGTGAGTATAAATCGATAAAAAACAGCCTGAAACTATATGAAAAATTGTGTCTTGACGTAAAACCATTAAATATTACTCCCGAAATAGTTCAGATTGAGTCTTTTTCTCTGACTGTTTATAAGAGCGATGAGGACTATCCTCCACATTTTTGGAACAAGTACAATTGCAGAAAACTGTCAAGAAAACTAACAGGAGGAGAAGTGTGTTTCGACTATGGAGTGTCAGAATATAATGGAAAGCTTAACTACTATGTAGGTGTTCGTACGGAACATGCCAGGGGTGATCTCAGTGGTACAATTAACATCACCATTCCCGGGGGAATGTATGCAGTATTTACAACTCCGCCATCTAACGCTTATGGTTTTGTAAATTCAATACATAGGACATGGCAATTTATCTCGGAAGTGTGGCTTCCAAATAGCGACTATCTTAGAAGAAATACTCCTGAGTTTGAAGTTTACAATGAAGAAAGCAGGAGTTTTCAGGAAAAAATCTTTATACCAATAATTAAAAAGAGGTGATTTTAATGAAAAAATTGAACGTTGACTGGAGCGGTATTGAAGACAAAACCGGATTTCTGTTTTCATTCGCAAAATCATTATCAGCAGCTGTAAAAAACAGTCCATATTCGAATTTGTCTGAAGACATTATTGCCACTAGTGGATTTGCATTCAGGATGTGGGTAGACTCTAATGGTCTATGCCAGAGTGCCACAAGTATATGGGATTTTGAATCGCAAAAGAAATGGGTGGAAAATGGCGGAATTATATGTGACTATGTAGGGAGGTACTGGGAACAGGACGATATTGAAAAAGAGCGCAGAGAGAAAGCCATTGAAACTATTAAGAAATCAATAAACAACGGAATACCTGCTATTTCATGGGACACAGGTGTACCTGAATGGGGGCTGATTATTGGATATAACGATGAGGATAGGTCTTTTGAAGCCCTTTCTGTTCAAGGCCAGTACTTAAAAATCTCTTATGACACTTTAGGGAAAAGAGAAATACCAATCTTATCAGTATTAACAGTGGTGGGTAAATCAGACAAGTCTCAGGAAGACATATATTATGATACATTAAAAATTGCAGTATCCCATCTGAGGGGAAAGGAATGGTGTGAGAACAAGGCAGGCCTTGAAGCTTACCCTGCTTTGATGGCTTTCTTTGATGAAAAGTTCTCATTGGATCTGTCATGGAACATGGAATACTATTTAGGAACATATGGTGCACTGAAATTATATGCATTTAAGTATTTTGAAAAAGTACGTTCGAATGATTTGGCAAATATCTATAAAAGGGTTTATGAAAACTGGATAAAAGCTTTTAATTTAAAAAGAAGTGAAGATATTAGCGCCGGGAATGTAAGAAAGCAAATCATTGGTTTATTAAAAGATTCCCATGATTGTGAAATGAAAGCGGCAGAAAAGATGGAAGAGCATCTCTAAATTACTGAAAAAACTTATTGAAAATATTGACTTTATTAGCATTATAAAATAATATTATATAAAGCAAAAACGAACACGGACAAAATGGCGATGATAAGGAGTAGTATATGCTTTTCCGAAGCAAAGAGAGAAGATGGCCGGTGTAAATCTTCGTGACGGAAGTATAGAAGTAGCCTTTGAGCTGTGAACCGAAAGGATATTATCCCAGTAGGCTTCAACGGGAATTTCCACCGTTAAAAGGAAAGCAATATCGGATAATTTAATTAATTATCCCATATTGGCAGAGTGCAGATAGTCATATCTGAATTTAGGTGGTACCGCGGATCATATAGTTCGCCCTAAGCAATAAAAGCTTACGGCGAACTTTTTGTTTTGTGTTCGTTGAATCTGGGAGGTATTGCCATGCAGAGCAAATATGACTTCAGACAGGTGGAAAAAAAGATACAAAGCTTTTGGGAAGACAACGATATTTATAGTTTTGATCCTGAAAGCCACAGTGAAATATATTCGATTGACACGCCACCGCCAACAGTTAGCGGAAGTCTGCACATCGGACACATATTCTCCTATACTCAGGCTGAAATGATTGCACGCTTCAAACGTATGCAGGGATATAATGTTTTCTATCCCTTTGGTTTTGACGATAACGGCCTGCCTACAGAAAGACTTGTTGAAAAGGAAGAGGGTATCATTGCCAGAAATATGCACAGGAGTGAATTTATTAAAAAGTGTATTGCAACCACTGAAAAGTATGAAAAGGAATTTAAGGACATATGGCAGTCTTTAGGCTTTTCGGTTGACTGGTCGCTCCAATATGAAACCATTAACCCTATGGCTCAGCGGATATCACAAAGGTCTTTCATAAGATTAATTAAAGAACAAAAGGCATATATCAAGGAGTCACCCGTTCTTTGGTGTACCGAATGTCAGACATCAATTGCCCAGGCCGAATTAGAGGCTGTTGAAAAAGAAACAGTTTTCAATTATATAATATTTAAAACAGGCAATGAAGATTTGATAGTAGCAACAACAAGACCCGAATTGCTTTATGGTTGTGTATGCCTTTTTGTAAACCCGAAGGATATAAGGTACAGGAAGTTCATTGGGGAAAGTGCAACCGTTCCTTTGTATGATTATCAAATACCCGTTTTAGAAGATGACAAAGTTGATATTGACAAAGGGACTGGGGTTGTTATGTGTGCCACCTTCGGTGACAGCACCGATGCGGAATGGTATATGTCGTATAAACTGCCTTACAGAAAAATTATTATGCCCGAAGGCAGAATAGAGAAAAGCGTTCCGCTAATCGGTGGATTGGATGTTTTGGAGGCCAGAGCGCAGATTATTAAGATCTTATCAGAGAATGCACTATTACATGAATCTAAAAAAATTACTCATACCGTAGCTGTGCATGAACGCTGTGGCAGGGATGTAGAGATAATACTTTCCAAACAGTGGTACATTGATATTCTGTCCAATAAGGAATTGTTCTTAAAGGCAGCAGACAAAATAAACTGGTATCCGGCTTATATGAAAAACAGATATGTAGCATGGGTGGAAAATCTCAAGTGGGACTGGTGCATATCACGCCAGCGCTATTTTGGTGTTCCCATTCCGGTATGGTATTGCAAAGCCTGCGGCAATACCATAATTGCAGACGAAAACATGCTGCCGGTAAACCCCCTTGAAACAAACCCGGGTAAGCCATGCTCATGCGGAAGTAATGATTTTATACCTGAAAGCTCGGTGTTTGATACATGGGCAACATCATCGGTCACACCCCAAATAAATGCCAGATGGGGTGAAAACAACGATATCTCTGACAGACTCCTGCCAATGAGCATGAGAACCCAGGCCCATGAGATTATACGTACCTGGGCATTTTATACTATAGTAAAAAGCCTTTACCATACGGGCGAAATTCCATGGAAGGATATTATGATTTGTGGTTTTGTTCTCGCCAAAAAAGGAGAGAAGTTCAGCAAGTCCAGGGCAAATTCACAGCAATCATCGAATGAACTTATTGATAACTATTCTGCCGATGTTATAAGGTATTGGGCTGCAGGCACAAAATTAGGAACCGATACATTTTTCTCGGTTGATGAGCTGGATGCAGGAAAAAGATTTATTACAAAGCTGTGGAATGCATCAAGGTTTGCAATATCTCACCTGCAGGACATTGATATAAATACAGATGTAACGCTTTTGCCTATAGACCGATGGATAATGGAGCGTTGTAAGCAGACTACGGCAGATGCTGAAAGTTTTCTTAACAAATACGAAACAGGAGCGGCACGGCAAAAAATTGATGAATTTTTCTGGAAAGATTTTTGTGATTATTACCTTGAAATTGTTAAAGAACGTTTGTATCAGCCTGAAAAACATGGAGTCAAACAGCGCAGGTCCGGCCAACGGGCTTTATATTATTGTACGCTGAATCTTTTGAAGCTGTATGCTGTTTTCGTTCCCCATATTACCGAATATATTTATCAGAGCTTTTTCAGACAGTACGAGAAAAATATATCCCTGCATAAGCTGTGCTGGGAAACCGACAAAACTGTTGATAGCGAGATTATCTTCTTTGGAGAAAAACTGAAGGAAATTATCTATAATACACGGAAATATAAGTCCGAAAATGCTCTGTCTATGAAAACCGAAATTGAAAAAGTTGTTATTAATACAGATGAAAAATTTGCATGCCTTTTTCAGCAAACAATTAATGATATTAAAGCATGCTGCCATGCAAAGATAATAGAAATAAATATAGTTGGTTCGGCAGTATAAACTTTTGAGGAATAAAAGAACCATTACATTTTCAAAATTATCGGAAGATGCAGAAAATCAGCGTCTTCTTATTTTTGCCATTTTTCCATAATACCTAAGTATATATACTTGCATTTGGCTATTTATTTGCGCAACCAAAACTAACATAAATTGTTTACGTTAGTTGGTTTAACTTCGATAATTTCTGCATTATTATATTAATTGGGAGGTATGAAAAATATGAAAAATCCGAAAAGCAATATTGCAGCAAACCTTCGTTATCTTCGAAATCAAAGCCGCCTTTCCCAGGAGGAAGTTGCAGAGCGTGTAGGTGTTAGCCGGCAGGCAGTGGCTAAATGGGAAAACGGGGATTCCTTACCCGATATTCTTAACTGCGAAACTTTGGCAGATCTCTATAATGTATCACTGAACGACCTGGTGCGTTATGATCCCGAACGTGAAGGTTTGCCTATTCCGCCTAAGAACAAACATATCTTTGGCACGGTTACTTTAGGCGAGAGAGGTCAGATTGTTTTGCCTAAAAAAGCCCGGGAAACTTTTAAACTTAAACCAGGAGACACTTTGGTTGTACTAGGTGACACAAACCCTTCAACAGCGGGAATTGCTTTGATCGACAGTAATACTCTTCTGAGTATGACCGGGCATGCTGTAGATGCTTTTTTTAAGGGTAAAGAGGAGTGATAGGCATGGATGTACTGGATGTGCGAGGGCTTACTAAACATTATACGGATTTTACATTAAAAGATATTACTTTCTCGCTTAAACAGGGCAGAATAATGGGTTTAATCGGAAAGAACGGGGCGGGAAAGACCACAACTTTGAAATCCATTCTGAATTTGGTATGTCCCGATGCCGGAACAATTGAAATGTTCGGACAGGATTTCAGAAAAAATGAAGAAAGCTGTAAACAGAATATCGGCGTGGTTTTGGGCGAGATTGATTTTTATAAGCACAAAAGGCTGTCGGATATTACCGATGTTACGAAAAGATTTTATGAAAACTGGGATGAGGACGCCTACCAAAGATATCTTAAAACCTTCTCGCTGAATCCACGAAAACGGGTAAAAGAACTTTCATCGGGAATGAAGGTTAAATATATGATTGCTCTGGCGCTGTCCCATAGCGCAAGACTATTAATTTTCGATGAACCCACCAGCGGTTTGGATCCGGTGTTCCGGGACGATTTATTAGGGTTATTTCGTCAGTTGGTTAAAAGCGGGGAAAGAAGTATCCTTTATTCCACCCACATAACATCCGATCTGGAAAAATGTGCTGACGATATAACCTATATTAAGGACGGCAGACTTCTTAGAAGCGCAGAAAAATCCGAGTTTATTAAGTCCTTTCAGTATCTGAAGGAGCCAGGGGAAAAAGGTGAATTGACATTGGAGGAAATTATGATACGCACAGAAAGGAGAAATTATAATGTTTGATCTTTTATACAAAGAACTGAAACTGGCAGCTCACCCAAATCTGTTTATATTTACGCTGCTGGGTGTGCTGGTTATTGTCCCGGCGTATCCATATGGTATGGTATTTATGTTTGGTTGTCTTGGACCATATATAACCTTTATGTATGGGCGGGAGACAAATGATATTTACTATACCGCTTTGCTTCCGGTGAGAAAAAAAGATACCGTGAAAGCCAAATGCCTGCTATTGGTTCTTGCTCAGATGACGCAGTTGATAATTTCTTTGCCTTTCGCTTTTCTGCGTGTTAAAGTGTTGCTGGCTGGAAATCCCGCAGGTATTGAAGCAAATATAGCCTATTATGGCTTTGGCCTTATAACTTATGCAATATTCAATTTTATATTTTTAACCCACTTTTTTAAAACGGCATATAAAGCCGGAAAAGCGTTTTTGGCGGCAATAATACCCGCCTTTTTAGTGGTTGCTGTTATGGAAGTACTGGTACATTTTCCGAAGTTCCAGTGGCTGGATAGTATTGCCCCGGATGCCATGCTGAAACAATTGCCAATACTGGTGATTGGTATTGTGATATATGTCATCTCAATTTTTACTGCTTATCATGTGTCTGCAGAGCGCTTTGAACACGTTGATTTATAATGTTATTACAGATGATGCCGCATATCTCCCTGAAATGCAATTGCAGTTCATATAAATCGTTTCAGTTTACTGAGTCAGTGTCTTCTATTGACGGTAAATTCGGATTTTTGTCGGGTATAGCAGAGGGAATAACAACGGGCTCAATGATGTCCGAACAGGAAGCAGGAAACGTCATCAGGACTGCCGAACAGAAAATAATGGTAATTAAACGGTGTTTCAATTTTATTTTTAACCTCACCATTACATAAATACATTATCCTTTCAATGGAATAGTAACATAAATGTAAAATTGAGTAAACAGATAACTAAACTATAGCTCATTTGAAATGAATTTTATCAGAATATCATTAAATTCTTCCTTTTGGTCATAAAAAACTCCATGCCCGGCGAATTCAAACGGCACCAGAAGGGAATTTCCAATCATTTTTTGCTGTACTTTGGCTATATTGAAGGGAACTATTTTGTCATGAATGCCATGAAGAATCAGTGTAGGCACATGGATGGATTCCATATCGGCAAATAATACTTCGTTAATCCAGGTTTTAGCAATGGCTGCAGTTGCCCAGCTTGCTGCCTGAATACCCAGCTGGAAGAACCAGTCTGAGAACGGTTGTGATATATGCTTATAGAAAAATATATCACCAAAATTTCGAAGCATTTGAGGACGGTCATTATATGTACCTTGGATTATCTGTAATACTCTCTCTTTACTAATACCATATGGAAAATTCGGACGCTGAATCAAACTTGGGGCAGCAGCGGCAATAAGGACCAGCCTGGATACCCCAAACCCCATATGACGTCCCATATATCTTACTGCTATTGCACCGCCGGTAGAGTGCCCGGCCAGAGTAAAGTCATGCAAACCTAAGGCTTCTACCACGCATCTTACATCGTCGGATAATGTATTATAGTCATAACCATAAGAAGGTTTACTTGAGTTTCCAAAACCCCTCGTATCTATTCCAATGCACCGAAAACCCAACTGAGGAAATTTATTGAACTGATATTCAAACAAATTAAGATTTGCAGGCCAGCCGTGTAAAAAAAGAATTGCCTTCTGGCTTTTAGGATTTAAATCCTCAACGTAGATATTCACTTCTTGATTTATATTAACATAATAACCCATATATTATCCTTCCCGTGAATAATTACAGAATATAACGAGGCTCAAAAATATACCATCGGAATCTTTTTCAAATGACGATAAATCCTTCAGCAGGCTTTGAGTAAAAATTAATTGCCTCGTTGAAACGGTGTGTTGAAATTGCTTAGCAATTTCTTCTGTTGTTATAATATTCACTGAGGAAGGATAATATGTTATAGTAAAAATTTGTTAACGTATGATTGAACGAGGTAGAGAATAATCACAAAAGAAAAGTTTATAACTGTAAACTTTAACAGATATGATTTAACGCTTTCAGGATTATGTTTTTTATACTCACTGAAAGTAATCAGGCTGGCAAGCGAAGCGATTAGCGTTCCGCAGCCACCTATATTAACAGCAGGGAGAAGGGATTTGTAATCTGTTGTAAAGTGGGATAGCAACACTGCACTTGGCACATTGCTCATAAACTGGCAGGAAAGAATGCCGAAAAGGAGCGTATTAACCGGAAGCACATTTGAGAAAAAGGTATTTACGGCAGGTATTCTTGCCATGTTACCGCTGAAAACAAAGAAAGCACAGAATGTACCAAGCAAAGGATAGTTAACTTCCTTTATTGCCTTTCTATCAAGAATAAGTAAAGCTAGGGTGACAAATATTGTTCCAAATAGATGAGGGACAATGCGAAAAACCTGTAAAATACTGAATATAAATAATATAGAATATATTATTGTCCGTTTTTTATCCAGTATATATTGGTTATCTTTTTTTAAAGTTAATGGTACAGGTTTCACAAAAAGACACATAACGAATATAATAATAACTGATGTCAAAAATGTAGGAAGCATTATTTTAGTAAATTCTGCTGTATCAATATTATAGTATGCATATAAAAACAGGTTTTGCGGATTTCCGAAAGGAGTAACCATTCTCCCCAGGTTGGCTGCAATATTTTGCAAAATAAATGTATATCCCATGGCTTGCTTGTTATCAGTGCTGCTTAATACAAAGTAGCCAAGAGGCAAAAATGTTAGTAATGCCATGTCATTTGCAAGAAACATGGAACCAACAAATGTGATAAATACAATCGCTAAGGTAACATTCCGAAGATTATGGAGTCTTAATACAATGCTCCTGCTAATAATCTCAAACACATGAATGTGTGATAAAGCTGCAACCACAGCCAGGGTACAGTATAAAGTTGCTAATGTAGGCCAGTTAAAATAGCCCAGATAGTTTGAATCTACAGGAACGAAGATGCAGGTAATAAGCATACAGATAATAGATATAACAAGCAAGGGCTGTTTTTTTATTAACTGGATAAATCTCGAGATTATTCCTGTTAATTTTTCTTCTTTATGTTCTGCTAAAACTTGAGTTGTAAATTTATAGTCGTCAGCATATAAAGGGTCTTTCATAAGTACCTCTCTTTATTGAAGATATGACACAGATAAAAATTTTAGCAAATTTTTTGTAGAATACAATTATTTTTTTGCCGAGAAAAGGATATGATAGAGCCTGAGCTTTATACGTTTTGACCAAAATATATAAATATTCTGAATATTAAATACCTTATTGCGCTTACAGTATTATGATATAATTATATATAGCGTCTCTATTATCTTAGATTTAATAACGGGACTCAAAAGTAATAACTTTTAAGTTATTTATTCTGAAAAATTTGACCAGGAAGAGGGACCAATGACGATGACAAAAAACTTAAGAAAAATACTTGTAGTATCTAATACTGCATTCACACCTGATAAAGAATTCATGGAACGTTTAATTCAATCTTATGGGTTTGTATGCGTTATAAAGCACACAAAGCAGGCTGTTCAGGAAGATTATATGGATGCAGAAGTTATTATCGGGCAACCCAATCCGAAATATCTGAAAAAGGCGCAGAATTTGAGATGGATTCAGCTTACCAGTGCAGGTGCCGATCATGTGGCCGATGCCGGCCTTTATGCAACCGACAATGTTATACTGACGAATGCCAGCGGGGTTTACGGTAAACCGATTGCCGAGCATGTTTTTGCCATGATTCTTTCCTTCAATAGAAACCTGATGCAGTATGAACGGAACAGACAGGAATGCAAGTGGGCTCCGGTGCTACCAATGCGAGATTTTTACGGCTCAACCCTATGTGTCATTGGACTGGGCGATATTGGAAGAGAAGTGGCTATCCGGGGTAAAGCCTTTGGGGCCAGGGTACTTGCCGTAAAACGTACAGTCGGTAATTGCCCTCCGTATGTAAATGAGCTGTATACCACAGATGATATTGACCAGGTTCTGCCCCAAGCTGATTATTTGGTGTTTGCACTTCCAAATACTCCCGAAACAAAGGGAATTCTGTCTGAAGAAAAAATAGCAAAGATAAAGCCAGGTGCTTTTATCGTGAATGTAGGCAGGGGAACGGCTATCTGCCAGGAAGCGCTGATTCGCGTTTTACAGGAAGGGAGACTCGCCGGGGCAGGGTTGGATGTCACCGATCCCGAGCCGCTTCCGGCCGATAATCCTTTATGGAAAATGCCCAATGTAATTATCACGTCACATACATCGGGTTTTTCACAGCAAAACTGGAGCAGGCATGCTAGACTGATTCAGGAAAATATTGCCCGGTATGTAGAGGGAAAGCCGTTAATTAACCAGGTAGATTTTAGAAATAAATATTAGAGGTCCACTCGGTTTGGGCAACCTTAAAGACTTACAGGCCCCAGTCTTCAAAGGAAATCAGGTAAATATCCGCTATTGATTTTATTTCTTCCTGCTCCTCATCCGCGCTTTTGTCATATACTGCTGCCACGTGAAGCCCTGCTGCCTTGGCGCTTTTTATTGCATAAAGGGCATCTTCGAATACAATAGTTTCCTGTTTGGAAGTTTTAAGCAGTTTAAGTGCAGTTAAAAAGAAATCAGGGTTATCTTTTCCTACTTCAGCCTCAGAACATGTAAGTATGAAATCAAAAAACTTATCAATTCTAAGCCGTTTCAGCGCTGCTTCGGCAAGGCTGTAGTCAGTGGCAGTGGCAATGCACATCCTGATATTTTTTGCATAAAGGCTGTTTAGAAAAGGAGTAACCGACTCTTTAAGGGTTATTTTTGTTCGGTAATGAGTTTCAATTAACGCGAGAACCTCTTTTATGATTTCATCTTCATTTTCCTGAATGGAAAATTCCTTTCTGAAATACCTGGCAGACTGGGCAAGGCTCATTGTTTTTAGAATTTCATTAACATTCCCCGGCGGATTGTAACCTTTTCCTTTTAAATATTCATACCCCAGGTTTTCCCAGAAGGGCATTGAATCCAGCAGAGTCCCGTCCAAATCGAAGATGGCTCCTTTAAACTTCATAACTTACCACCTTATTCAAAATTCTTCGCAATTCTTTTACCGCAGATGTTATATCATCCTGAGCAAATATTGCCGAAACCACTGCGACACCATCAATTCCGCTTCGGGCAAGTGATATTGCATTATCTTTATTAATACCGCCAATTGCTACTACAGGTATTTTAACTGCCTTGCAAATTTCTTTGAGTATTGCAGGAGAAAGCGGTTTTGCATCGGGTTTAGTTGAAGTGGGAAACACAGATCCGACACCTATGTAGTCAGCACCTTCTTTCTCGGCCTTAACAGCCTGCTCTGCTGTTTGAACAGAAATACCAAGAATTTTATCCCGGCCTATTATTTTTCTTACATCCGTTGCTTTCATATCATTTTGACCTACATGAACCCCGTCAGCCCCGCAGGCTACGGCGACATCGACGTTATCATTAATTATAAAAGGGATTTTATATTTATCGGTAATTCTTTTTATTTCACATGCAAGCTCAAAAAAGGATTTAAAATCAAGCTCTTTCTCCCGTAGCTGTAAAAAAGTCACACCTGCTTTTACGGCTTCTTCAACCGCGTCTGCGAGAGAGCGGCCTTTAAGCCAGGTACGGTCTGTGACAGCATATAATAACAATGAGGTTCTATCGAATTTCAATTTTCATACCCCCTTTTAGTACTTCTTCGTCAATTTTGTTTATCGCGTCTATAAGGTAGGTACGATATGAAGACGGACCTGCCTGGTTTTTTATTAATTTTTCATATGCTATTTCGCCACTTATTCCCATTACACAAACTGCAGCTGCTGCAGCGTCCAGGTGGTTGCCCGGGTTTGCAGCGCAGTATGCTGCAATTATTGCAGTCAACATACAGCCTGTGCCAGAAACCTTTGACATCATTTCATGTCCATTGTAAATTATGTATGTTTTATTTGAATCGGACACAAGATCAATAGCACCGGTAATGACAATTACTGCCCCTGTTTGCGCACTTAACCCCCTGGATAACGTTATTGCCTCGTCTAAATTTTTCTCTCTAATTGCATCTTTTATATCAGCATCTACACCTTTTGTTGTTCCGCTTCCCTTGTAAACGGTTTTCACTTCTGAAACATTTCCCCTGATAACAGAAAGTTTAACCTCATCCAGCAGTTTAAGTGTTGTATCTGTGCGTAGTTTTGATGCTCCTGCACCAACCGGATCAAGTACAACGGGATGAGAAAGCTCATTTGCTTTTCTGCCCGTCTTAAGCATTGCTTTTATTGTTCGTTCATTAAGAGTACCGATGTTTATAACCAGAGCGTCGCATATGGCGGTTATATCCACGGCATCACTTTCATCGTCGGCCATTATGGGCGAACTGCCACAGGCTATAAGCGCGTTGGCTACATCATTGACAGTGACATAATTTGTTATACAGTGGACTAAAGGTGTTTTTTTATGAACATTACGAAGAATACCGTCAAACATGGTACATACCTCCATTAACATAAAATCTTGACAAAGACTAAGATGGGTTTCAGCCTATACGAGATAGTCAGCTGTTTTCTCAATGGGTGATAATCTTTTCCTCGCTGAAACAGTGTGTTGAAATTACCTGGTAATTTCCTTTAATGTTTTAATGAAGGGTAATACAGGGATAAGAGAATAATAAAAGGAAGTGCCTGATAGGTACTTCCCTTGAATACCGGACATACCAGTAACATAACATTCCCTACGTTGGCATTACCCAAATCAGGTTATAAGGGTCGAAGCTATAATCGCTTCCTCTCAGCCTGCACACAAGCTCCCCTCGTTATCTAATTGTATTTAATTGTTAAAATATTATCATACATCTGGCTGGGTGTCAATGGAAAAGAATGAAGAAATTATAGACAGTGGAATCAAAGTATTTAATAATTTGAATATACAAAACGTTTTTGTGTTCCCAATCGTATTATTAGTGAAAGGGGGAAGTTAATTGAAAAGTTCTTTATTGCGTACGAGTGAAGAGCTGATGCAAATTTATGATCGCCATGTAGATACCGTCTACCGAATCTGTTTTATGTTCATGAAAAATGGGCCGGATACTGAGGACATGGTTCAGAACACCTTTATCCGGTTAATGAAGGACAAGACAATTTTTCAAAGTGAAGAACATGAAAAAGCATGGTTAATAAGAACAGCATCAAATTTATGCAAAGACCACTTCAGGCATTGGTGGTCGAAGACCGTAGGTATTAGTCAGGTTCCGGAACCTGAGTTTGAGCAGCCCTTCACAACAGACGGTGTTCTGGAAAAGGTTATGGCGCTTCCCTCTAAATACAAGACTGCCATATATTTATACTACTACGAAGGGTATTCTACTGTAGAAATAGCTGAAATTTTGAAGAAAGACCCATCCACTGTCAGAGGTTATCTGCACAAAGGCAGAAAGTTGTTAAGAATGGAAATGGAAGGTGATGGTGAATGAGAAAAGAAGATTTAAGGGCATCTTTTGATCGGATAAGGCCGGATGAATCTGCGAAAAAGAGGATGCTTGGCAATATTTTAAATCAATATGAAAGAAAGAAGGGAATAATTATGCCATTTAGTTTAAGAAAGGCAATTCCTGCTTTGGCTATAATTGTTGTGGTGACAGGAGGACTACTGACTTATAATAATCTGATAGTAGGTAAAAATAACAATCTGCCTTATGAATATGGTATAGCTGATAATGGCGACATGGCAAGGGAAGATGCGATAGCCCCAATTCTAAATCAGTTTCAAACAGGCAACAGGCATTATGTATTGTTAACTGACGACTTAAGAGAAGATTACGGCCTGCCGGTTTTGATTGATAATAATGATATAGGCGAAAAGATCACCGATATTACAATAAGCCCGGATCCAAGCCTTATAGGCAGCGAAGTATACAGTTATATACCTGCGGGTGCAGAAGCAATTGTTGCTGTAAAAAGAAATAACGAATTCCAACTTTTCAGGTTCTTTACCTTCGAAAGCTATAATAACAATCAGGATGAAGATGCGGTAGAATACCTGAAGCTGTATGGTATTAACAGAGCCGGGGACATTGCTAAAATTCAGTTCATACGCCATACCGAACACAGTAAACTTCGGGGGTATACAGATGTTATTGCAGAAATAACAGACAGAGATGAGATCACCGGTTTTTACAGTTATTACTCGATGCTTGAGAATTCCAGTGACCAATATTTTGACTCGCTGTTCAATTTCAAAGGTACAAGTTATGAAGGCATAGACGTTGAAATAGATCCCGTAATGCCCGATATGGCAGCACCGGACAGAATAGGCTATGGAACAGACCTGCCATTGGATATAACACCTGAACAGGAAGGAACTGCATACGACTTACCACTGATAATAACAGAAGATGGTAATAACGGTTTTTCCCCGAATGATTCGCCGGTATCAAGCGGGTCATCCCCGTCAGGCTCCGGTATGATGGATATGGGCAATACCGTGTTAGGTTCAGTAGAGCCCAGCCATGGTTCTGTTGGCGATGCACTGGCAAATCCCATAACAATCAGGATATATAATCAGAATGGCATATATTATGATTCGCCATATTACAGAAACATAGGTTTTATTTCGAGATATAAAGTGAGTGATAATTTTAAAGAATTTATTGCAAAATACCTGGATGAATAAGCCGTATCTATACTGAAAAATCTGATAACAGCATAGGATTCAGCACCGAATTAAAAACTTAATACCATATGATGGTATATCGGATAAAGGGAATTAAAAACAATAACAGCGAACTCTAAACCTATTTAAAACAGCGATGAAAAATGGTAAAATAAAATCATTAAATTTATTATTGCCAGGAAAATGGCATTAAACAAAATCTCAAAGGGGTTTAGAGTCTTGAGGAGAAAAATTTCTATTGGTTTATTGTTTTTAATTCCCGTTTTGGTTTATGCCCTTTTTTATGTTATTAAAACGCAAAACAAATCTGTGAATAGCGTGAACTACGAATATGGGGCGCAACCTACAGAAGAAGTAACCTCGGTTACCCTGCCTGCCAGTCCGACACCAATTGCTCCTCCCACTATTTCAGAATTAATTGCAGAACTGGAATCGGGGAAAAGGGTTGTGGCAGATGAAGGGCTTTTACTTCTCGCTAAGGAAGAGAGCGCTTTAGGTTATTATTCGAATCTGATACTTGCAAACCGTTATGAACTGGAAGGTAAAGATGCTTCCGAGTATTACAGGGCAGCCCTTTCACTTTATCCCACTGAAGAAGTTCATTTCAGATTAGCAAATCATCTGATGAAAAATGAAAGACTTGAGGAAGCAGAAAAAGAGTATTTGTTGCTTCTTCCGGATGACGAAGCATTAGAGGTATTAACAGAACTAAACACAGATCTTGAGAAAATCTGCGAAGCATACATAAGTAAAAAAGAATGGAAGACTTTAGAAGAAATTCTTAAACCGATTTTTGACCAGAAACCCAATGAAAATACCAATACTATGCTAATGAAGTATTATGCCCAGGCTCTTATAGAGCAGGGCGATTTCAAAAGAGCAATGCCTTTCTGCAAGCAATTGTATGGACTTGATACGTCGGATTTAAATATTGCCTGGTATTATGCCCGTTGCCTGGAAGCAACCGGCCAGTCATCAGAAGCATTGAAAGTATATTCTTCAATAGGCGAAAAAGGAGCATACAGGCAGGGTCTTATCCTGCAAAACTGGGGAAGAAATATGGAAGCAGCCGATGTTCTTGCAAGTAGTAACGAAGCTGTTTCCATATGGCGAGCTGCACGTATATGGGATGCTGCAGGAATGGCTGAAAAGGCCATAGAAGCGTACACGCGTGTAGCATCGATTGCCGGCTCATACCAGGATGATGCTGCTTACAGAGCTTTTATTTTATCAAAACGACTTGGCAAAAGTGATGTGGACAAGCTTTTGGAAGTTCTTTCTTTTCATCCTGCCTGGATGGTGAGAATAGGAAAAGAACCTGTGGTTCCACAGCTGTATGATATTCCTTATCAAAGACCTGAATATTTAAAACAGGCAGCAATATATGAAGGGGATGGGTATACAGATGCCGCAATAATAGAACTGGCAATCGGGTCAAAAAGTACCAGCCTTGAAGAAAAACTGGCCCTTGGTGATTGGTACCTGGAGCGTGGAGAATACTACAATGCTATTTTATGGGGAATCAGGTCTTTAAGTGATCAGCCGACAAGAAGGGGTTATGAACTTGCTTATCCGAAGCTGTTTGAAGAAATTGTAATTGATGCATCGGAAAAATATAATCTGGAACCTGCGTTAATCTGGGCGGTTATCAGGGAGGAAAGCCATTTCAGGCATGATGCCGTATCTCGGGCAGGTGCCATTGGGTTAATGCAGATCATGCCTTCTACAGGAAAAGATATTGCATCGCGTCTGGGGCTTACCATTA
>ERZ773359.774-NODE-774-length-46043-cov-19.312299_pt1 | contig 46043 bp, 40 predicted proteins | sample MGYA00374955_ERZ773359 | MGnify/ENA primary metagenome ERZ773359 (study PRJEB29098, sample SAMN04486028) | biogas fermenter metagenome | study: EMG produced TPA metagenomics assembly of the Biogas fermentation microbial communities from Germany - Plant 4 DNA1...
GGTGACATTATCTCAGACCGCTTATATGGTGACAATATCACTGTCCGATCACAGTTCATTATCAACGGGTTGACGAAGATTATAAATTGGTTTATACTATTAATTGCCCTGCGGGGCAGCGGTTATTCGGCCGACGTAGCTCAATGGCAGAGCAGCTGACTTGTAATCAGCAGGTTACCAGTTCAAGTCTGGTCGTCGGCTCCACCGTCAATGTGGAGAGGTACCCAAGTGGCCAAAGGGGGCAGACTGTAAATCTGCTGGCGTCCGCCTTCGCTGGTTCAAATCCAGCCCTCTCCACCAGACGAGCCATTAGCTCAGTTGGTAGAGCACCTGACTTTTAATCAGGGTGTCGCAGGTTCGATTCCTGCATGGCTCACCAGTAAAAAAAAGCGGCAGGAGTTTCCGGACTCCTGCCGCTTAACTATTCCTTCGGAATAATCAATAGTTCTCTCCAAATTCTCTCCCGACAAACCACTTCCAGCGGATCGAACGTGATCTACTCTGCTTGTTAATAATAAAAAATCTTCCGCCGAATTTCCAGCATAGAAAATAAACTTAAACGCATGAAAGCCGGCTGGAAGATGCGCTTGGGTATTGCGAGAATCTAATTTAACAGGAGGGGGAAGCCGTGGGAGATGATAAAAGTAAGTTGGAGAAATTCGGGAAAGGACTCGAAAGAGCCGGCTCAAAGATGCAGCAACTGGGATGCGCGCTGACCTTGCTCATCACCTTACCAGTTGGCGGCCTGCTCATCTTCGGCCCAGTTGGGGGAATTATCGGAGGCGTGATCGGAGTTCTTGTATTTGTAGGAATTTTCATGGCAAAATGAAAAGAGCCCCGGTGATGTGCCGTGCTCCTTTATTCTACCTCTCCTTATAATCACAAAAAAGAGATAAGCGGCGCATTATGGGAATAAGAGTTGTGGCTCGGCCCGTTCGCACCACGATTGACGAAACACTGGAAGGATTACCGAAAAAGTCGTTGAATTTAGCCAGGGGGTGAAATTGTGAAAAAGTTTTTAATTGCCCTGGCTGTTGCGACACTGGTTGTCGGGATTCCGTTGGTTGTGGGCGGTGAGCCGGAGTTCACGTAAGAAGATTTCAACATGATGGTTTTAGAGCACCGGGATCGGATTGAGGTACTCGAAAGCCAGGTTACCGAGCTTTTGGCTGAAAACAGCGAACTGCAGGCGGAACTTGAAGCGAAGGATAACATTATTCAAGCCCTGCAGAACGAACTGCAGGCGCTGGAAGAAGATATTTCTGAAATTAAGAGCAAGTTGCAGGAGGCCGTAAGCCCGCCCGAGCCGCCTGAGCCGAAGGTTTCCTATCCGAGCCATTACGAAATCAATGGCCGCACTCACTGTCCCCATTGCGGGGTAAAATACTTAGATTTGGTCTATTTTGGAGCCCAGGGCTGCGATAAATGCCCCTGGCCGTAAAGATTTAAAATAGAAAAGGCTTTATCCAAACCGCCTCTGGGCGGCCGTGAGCGATGGCGTTATGGGCAATAAGGCCCATTTTTAAACGGCTATGCGCGCCGGGAGGCGCGGGACATGGGCATCAATCTAAAGTGGAGAGATATAATCAAGAAGGGGTTTTGTTTAGGGGATGATAATTTGGCTAAACACAATTATTGTTTTCCGGGTGATAAAGAGTGTCTGATTATTTTCTTGGATTATCTTTCTCTTGCATAATAGCTCTTTTTATGGGCGTAAAAAAACAATGGCGTTTTCGCGAAAAAGGCTTATCCAATGCATTTTTGCTTATTTGTATTTTTATTGTATCGTTTATTATCGCTGTCGAATCAAGCAATGACATTCCTCCCAACCCTCTTCTAGGACTATTAGGGATCATCACAATTCCCGCTTATTTAATCGTTAGAAACAAAAACAAAGTTCACAAAGAACATCAGGATAACCGGGTACTCTACTCAATTGCGAAACAAAAGAATCTCTCTAGCGAGGTACCAATACTACAAGAAGTCCCAGAGGGACCTGAATACGGCATAGCGGGCTATATTGACGTTGAGACTACGGGCCTGAGCGCTAAAAAAGATCAAATAATTGAGTTTGCAATTGCATTGATTTGCTATGAGAAGAGTACGTGTAAAATAATCGGCATTGTTGACTCATATTGCGGTTTACGTGAGCCAACAGTGCCAATCTCCCCTGAGGCATCAAGCGTGAATGGTATTTATATGCATGATGTCAAGGGAAAGGATTTGGATTACAAACGCATCAATGAATTACTGGATAAAGCCGATTTTTTTATTTCTCACAATGCTGATTTTGACCGCAAGTTTGTAATGGCTTTATTCCCTTCTGTTGTAGAAAAAGACTGGCTTTGCTCCATGAACGGCATAGACTGGTTGGGTAAAGGATTCTATTCAAAAAGCCTACAGTATCTGTTATCAATGCATGGTATCTGTCCCAGTTCCGCTCACAGGGCATCAGGAGATGTGGAATCTGCCATAAAATTGCTTGCCTGTTCAGCAGACAACAAAAATAGTTATTTTTCGGAATTGATTACAAAGCATGCTAGAGAAAAACTTTCTAAGAAGAATAAACCCGGTTATTACAATGGGAAGCATTATACGGAATACGTAGGAACTATTAAAATATTAAGACGGGAGGGCGAGGACGGCTCAGCAGAAAAGCTATTATTAAAACTTCTGGATGCAGTTGAATCGGAATCTAGGGCAAAGGGATTTGGAGTAGCTCCCTGGTACTATGAGCAGTTAGCAATCATTTACCGGAAGCGAAAGGATTATTTAAAAGAACTTGAAATACTAGAAAGGTTTGCGAGACAAAAACACTCTCCAGGTGCTTCTCCCCCAAAGCTTTTGGAAAGACTTGAGAAGGTTAGAAAACTGACCTTAAAACATATTTCTAGCTATCAGCCAACAAATACCGGTACAGAGTACCTATAATAATGGTCAGGAATAGTTGTACGGGTTTTATTAGCTTTAGAAGGAAGTTTACCCAGCGCGGCCACGTTAAAAAGAAAAAAGACAACTGTTATTTGGTCCTGGAGCTGGATCCCGTAAATAGTGTTCGCCGGCAAAAATGAGCCGTCCGGAAAGAACTTGGATTAAACCACTTTGCCAAAAAGCCCGAAGCCGACAAGCTTTTTCAAAAAAATTAAAAGAGCTCCAGGACGGCGAATACTTTGAGCCCACAGACAAGACCCTGGCTGATAAAGCCGCATGGGGCGGGGGTGGAACCCCTGCGGGCGGGCATGGAAGCCCGACCCTACCCCAACAAGCTTATCATTCAAACCGAGAACCATCCCCTATGTATACTGGTAGATTATTCGTAAATGAGTTCTTCGGCGGCGGAGGAGGCTTCCTCGGCGTCGGCGGCGAAGTTGCGCGCCTGGCGCTGCTGCTTCTGCTGCAGAAATTCGCGGTACCACTCGTGGGCTGTGATCATGGACATGACCTCGCTGGTGCCGGTCCAGATGGAGGCCAGACGAATGTCCCGGTAGATCCGCTCCACCGGCAGGATGTTGGTATAGCCGATGCCGCCCAGCACCTGCATGGAATTGTGGACCACTTTCTGGCAGGCTTCTGTGACAAATTTCTTTGTTTCCGAAACCATGCGCCTGATGAGGTGGGAATCCTGCTTCGTATCCACGGCTTTCGCCGTGGCGTAGACCATGGCCCGCGCGGCATCGAGGAGCATCACCGCCTCGGCCACCTGGAAGCTCACGCCCTGGAAGCGGTTGATCACCTGGCCGAAGGCTTTCCGGCGCGAGGTGTAGGCGGTGGCAATCTCCAGCGCCGGCCGTGCTGCCCCGATGGTCATCGCTGCGGTGCCGAGCCGCTCGGGGATCATCATGGTGTTGAAGACATCATAGGCCCCGTTGACCCTGCCGACCACGTTTTCGCGGGGCACCTTCACGTCACGGAAAAGCAGGCGCGCCGTCCCGCCGCCGCGGCAGCCCATGAGCCCGTAGAGATATTTTGTCTCCACGCCCGGGCCCCGTTCCACGATAAAGGCGGTGATCCCCTCCTGGGGCCTGACATTTGGATTGGTGACCGCGTAAACGAGGAAGAAATCCGCGCCCTCGCCTCCCACGATGAAGCGCTTATGGCCGTTAAGCAAGAAATAATCCCCCTTGTCCTCCGCCCTGCTCCGGGAGCCGAAGAAGTCCGAACCGCCCGTGGGCTCGGTGAGGCACTCGGCGGCAAAGAGCTCGCCGCGCAGCAGCGGCCTCACGTATTTCTCCTTCTGCTCGTCGGTGCCGTGCAGCATGATGGCGTCGCAGACCAGTTCGGCCCCCACTCCAAAGACGCAGGCAAATTCATAGCCAAGCGTGCCCACCTCTTCCAGGGCCATGCAGGTGGCCACCCAGTCCATCTCCCTGCCGCCCCATTTTTTCGGGTAGCGTATCCCCAGCAGGGAGCGCCGGGCCGCTTCCTTTAAGAATTCCTTGGGAAATTTAATCTCGTCCCGGTCCATGGCCAGGATCATTTCCCGGGGCACCCACCTCACCAGGTCCCGAACCTCTTCCCTGAATTTCAACTGCTCCTCCGTGAGCAGGTAGTCAAACATCTTCCCGCCCCTTTCCAATTTTCTAGCCCTATATTAACACAATTGCGTTAATATTGCTCCCTTTTTGACAGCGGCGGAGCGGCTTTTACCCAGATTATGCCTTTAATTAAAAGGGGCACCGCGCGAAAGACTATGAAGGGAGGTGTGGAAGATGAAAATGATGGTTGAAGAGATGGTGCAGAAGGGCAATACGACCAGCCTGGCCGTAGCCGGCCTGGGCCTGGTGGTAGCCGGCATCGGCAGGATCGTCGGCGGCAACCTGGGAGCGGGGCTGACGGGCTTCGGCCTGGCACACGTGGTCCTGGGTCTGGCGGATATGTTCAGGACGTCGAACCGCAGCTAAAATAATAAAAGGAGGAAATCTCTTCCTCCTTTTATTCTGGCTGGAAAGGCAATTGTCCGGCGCTAGGGATGGTTGCTTAATTCCCCTAAATCCCTTTCTAAAAAGAAGGAATCTCGATCATTCCGCCGCTCCGCCCTGGGAGAGTCGCTCTTTGAGGGCATGATACTCTTCCATTATCTCGGGGGGCAGCCTGTCGCCAAACTGCTCAAAGAAGCGGCGGTGGTCCTCCAGCTCCTCCAGCCAATCCCTCGCATCCACCTCAAAGAGCTTTTTCACTGTATCCTCCGAAATGTCCAGGCCGCTCATATCGATGGCTCCCGGGGCGGGGACATAGCCGATGGGGGTCTCCACGGCGGCGCCCCCTCCGTGGGCCCTCTCGATAATCCAGTTCAGGACCCTCAAGTTGTCACCGTATCCCGGCCAGAGGAAGCTGCCATCCTCATCTTTCCTGAACCAGTTTACATGGAATATTTTGGGTGGATGGGGGAGCGTTTTCCCAAATTCTAGCCAATGCCTGAAGTAGTCGGCCATGTTGTAGCCGCAGAAAGGCAGCATGGCCATGGGATCGCGCCTTACCTGTCCCTGTTTGCCGTATTGGGCTGCGGTAATTTCGGAGGCCATCGTTGCTCCCACGTAAACCCCGTGCTGCCAGCTGAAAGCTTCGTAAACCAGGGGTGCCAGTCGCGAGCGCCGTCCGCCAAAGACGATTGCCGTCAAGGGGACTCCTTTGGGATTGTCCCATTCCGGAGAGATGATGGGGCACTGTTTTATGGGAGCGGTAAAGCGGGAGTTGGGATGCGCTCCGGGAATAGGCTTGCCCCCTTCGTCCACCATCCCCGGCTTCCAGGGGCGGCCGTCCCAGGCAATTCCCTCGGCGGGCGGTTCTCCTTCGCCGCCTTCCCACCAGACATCGCCGTCGTGGGTTAGCAAGACGTTGGTAAATATTGTATTTTGCCGGATTGTAGCCAGGGCATTGGGGTTGGTTTTCGAATTGGTGCCCGGGGCGACGCCAAAGAAGCCCGTTTCCGGGTTTAGTGCCCAAAGCCGGCCGTCCTCGCCGCGGCGAATCCAGGCGATATCGTCTCCCACGGTCCAGACCTTGTAGCCCTGCTTCTGCAGGGGTTCCGGCGGGATGAGCATGGCCAGGTTGGTCTTGCCGCAGGCGCTGGGGAAGGCGGCGGCGATATAGTCAATGCGGCCCTCGGGATTCTCCACGCCCATGATGAGCATGTGTTCCGCCAGCCAGCCCTCCTGGCGGCCCAGCCAGCTGGCAATGCGCAGGCTGAGGCACTTCTTCCCCAGGAGCACGTTGCCGCCGTATCCCGAACCCACGCTCCAAATGGTGTTATCCTCCGGAAAGTGGAGGATGAGCCTTTTCTCTATGTCGAGGTCTCCCTTGCTGTGCAAGCCCCTGGTGAAATTGTCGCTATCCCCCAGCTGCTCCAGGATATCCTCCCCGGCGCGGGTCATGATGAGCATGTTCAAGACCACGTATATGCTGTCGGTAAGCTCAATGCCAATCTTGGTGAAGGGGGAGCCCAGCGGCCCCATGGCAAAGGGGATCACGTACATGGTTCTCCCGCGCATTGCTCCCTTGAAATAGGCGCCCGCCTGGCGATAGGCCTCCGCCGGCTCCATCCAGTTATTGGTCGGGCCGGCGTCCTCCTTTTTCGATGTGCATATGTAGGTGAGATGCTCCGTACGGGCCACATCGTTGGTTGCCGTGCGGTGGTAGAAGCAGCCGGGCCATTTTTCCTCGTCCAGCTTGATGATCTCGCCGCTGGCCATGGCTTCCCTTTCCAGAGCCCTTTTCTGCTCCTCCGAGCCGTCAATCCAGACGATCCGGTCGGGCTGGCAGAGTTCCGCCATTTCAGAGACCCATTTTTGCAGCGCCTTGTTCCTGGTCATTTGCAACACGCCCTTCGCTACATTTATTTTCTCTAAATTATTTCAATATAGGGCCACTCGTGACAAATCGGCCCTTCTGTTTGCTACCTATATTTATATAAATCTGCCCCTGCAAAGGTTCCGCAGCTGGGCACAAAATAAGCAGGCAAAATCACTCTTTAAACGTTAATTATACTTGATAAGAGGGAAAAATAAAAGTCCCAGATCTGCGGGCCCCAGAAAACAACCAGAAAATAGGCCAGGGAGATAAAGGGGCCGAAGGGTATGGCCGTTTTGCCCGTTTTTTTCCTGAACACAATCAGGAAAATGCCGGCTGCCGCCCCGAGTACTACCGCCAGCATGAAAATGAGCAGCAGGTCCAGCCAGCCAGCCAGGAAACCGAGGACGGCTAAAAGCTTTACATCGCCCGCCCCCATGCCCCCCCGGCTGGCGACGGCAATAACCAGTGTACTGACCCCTCCGGTAATCAGCCCCATGGCGGCGTCAGGCCAGGAAATCTCAGGCCAGGCCAGCTGCCAGAGCAGCCCCCAGACAAGGATCATAGCCGTGTAGAGATTGGGTATCCGCTGCCTCTCCAGATCGATGGCCGAAATTATCAAAAGAATGGAAAAGAGGGGGAGATACTTGGCCAGGGCCGGGGAAAGGCCGAAGCGCCAGAGGGCGGCGGCAAAAAGAAGGGCGCTTAAAAGCTCCACCACCACGTAGCGGGGGGATATCTTTTCATGGCAGTAGCGGCAGCGGCCGCGCAAAAAGATATAACTGAAAAGAGGAACCAGGTCGGCAGCCTGCAGGGTTGTTTTGCAGTGCGGGCAGAACGAACGCGGCCGTATGATGGGAACCCCGGTGCCGTGGCGATAGATTACCACATTGTAAAAGCTGCCCATGACCAGGCCTAACAGGACAGCACCGAGGTATAGGAAAAATAGCTTGACTTCCACTGCCCCTCATCCCTTCTCTTTGTATTACACGAGGAAGCGGCGGGCAGGCCTGTACCGCCCGCCGCAAGTTAAGCCGGCTAGAGGTTGTTGCTGAGGTAGTAATCGAGGATCTTTTGGTCGCGCTGAAAGATGGTGGCAATGAGAGCCACCCGGATGTACATGCCGTTTCGCACCTGCCGCCAGTACGCCGCCCGCGGATCGCTGTCCACCTCTGTGGAAATCTCCGTCCTGCGAGGCAGAGGATGCATGATAATCCCATCGGCTTTCAAGAGGTCCAGGTGCCGCTTCTTGAAGGAGTAGCGATCGATGTCGATATCCACGTGTCCCCCCTCCTCCTTGTCCCACTCGTCCTGCAGGCGGGTCATGTAGATGGCGTCCACTTCGGGGATAACCTTCTCGAAATCATCGGTAATCTCGTAGGCCGTCTTGTGCTCATCGAGGTAGGCGATGATGTCATCGCCGATCTGATAGGGAGCCGGCGCTACGAAATAAAGCTTCATCTCCTCGAAGAGGGTCAGCAGCTTGGCCAGGGAGCGGACAGTGCGCCCCCGGCGCAGGTCACCGACAAAGGCGATCTTCTTCTGGGCAATGCCGCCACGGTGCAAAAAGCTGCGCCGCAGGGTGTAGATGTCCAGGAGCGCTTGGGTGGGATGCTGATCCTTGCCCGATCCGGCATTGATCACCGGTACCGGGTGATCGGTTTCATCAAGCAGGTAGGCAATTTTTTCGGCAAAATTGGCCCGCGGGTGGCGCATGATGATGAGGTCAAAGTAGAGGGAGAAGGTGCGCACTGTATCTTCTTCAGATTCACCCTTAACTTCCGATGAAGTCTTGGGATCGCGGACCTCGGCACACTTTATACCCAGGATCTGGCAGGCACTGTAAAAGGAGAGAAAGGTCCTCGTCGATGGCTGCACGAAATAGAGCATGGCCCGCTTGTGGTTCAGGATAGAGGCGAGGTACTCCATACCGGCCTTGGTGCGGGAGATCTCCCTAATCTTGTCGGCCAGGTCACAGATGTCCTCCAAGAACGCCCGGTCGAACTGCTCCGCCTTAAGGCAATGAAAGATTTTTCCACTCACTTCGCTCACCCTTTCTCAAGTTGAATCCCTTGCCGAATCTTTTAGCTGTTCCCTATTCTCCAGACCCGGTCCATTTCCTGCTTCCGGTGACCGTTTCCGACAAAAAATACCGCTACTATTTTCCCCAGATTATTATATAATGTAAAGAGAACATATGTTCGAAAGGAACGGCGCCGGTGAAGCAGCGCAAAGCCATCCTCCTTGCCGATGCCGAGTCGTTTTACGCCAGCGTAGAAGCGGCCCAAAATCCCTCCCTGCGGGGCAAGCCCGTGGCTGTCTGCGGCGATCCCGCCCTGCGGCACGGCATTGTCCTTGCCGCCAGCAGGGAGGCCAAGGCATACGGGGTCAAGGCGGGCCAGCCGGCCTGGGAGTGCCGCCGCCTCTGCCCCGAGATCATCTTTATCCGTCCCCACATGGAGAAGTACCTCGAATACTCCCTGGAGATGACCCGCATCTTTGAGCAGTTCACCGACCGCGTGGTCCCCTACTCCATCGATGAGCAGTTTCTCGACCTGAGCGGCTGCGAGCGGCTCTGGGGCGACCCCCGCGAAACGGCGCGCCGCATCATCAGGCAGGTCTGGGAGAAGCTGGGGATCCGCTGCCGCATCGGCCTGGGGGAAAACCCCCTCCAGGCCAAGATGGCTTGCGACCGCTTCGCCAAGAAAAGGGCGGATGCCTTCTTTGAGCTGGACAGCGCCAGCTACGCGGCCCACGTCTGGCCGCTGCCCATTGGCGATCTCTTCGGGATAGGCACGCGGATGGAGCTCCACCTGCGCCGCATGGCCGTGCGCACCATCGGGCACCTGGCCCGGCTGCCCCGCGAAATTCCGGCCCGGCTCTGGGGCGTCAACGGGCTGCTGCTCTGGCTGAACGCCCACGGCATCGACTACTCCAGCCTGGAGGCCGGCGCGGCGCCGCCTCCAAAAGGGGTGGGGCACTGCGCCACCCTGCCGCGGGATTACGCCGCCCCGGAGGAGATCGAAACAGTGCTGCTCGAGCTCACCGAAGCGGTCTGCTTCCGGGCCCGTGCCCTGGGGAAGATGGGCACCACGGTTCACGTGTACTGCCGCGGCGCCGACTTCAACCACCCCTCCGGCTTCTCCCGCCAGAAAAAGCTTCCCGAACCGGCCGCCAGCGGCCCGGAGGTCTACCCCACCGTGCGGCAGCTCTTTCGCCGCCACTGGGACGGCCGGCCGGTGCGGGCGGTGGGCGTCAGCCTCAGCGGCCTCGTCAACCGCCGCTTTTATCAGCTTTCCCTCTTTAACCGCCGTGAAATCACCGATGCGCTCAGCGACGCCATGGACGAGATCAGGGAGCGCTTCGGCCCGACCGCTCTTTTCAGGGCCGCCTCGCTGACCTCGGGGGGGCAGCTCTTCACCCGCGCCAGGCTCATCGGAGGGCATGAACGATGAAGAAAAAGCTGTACCACCAGTTTGCCTGCAGCAGCCTGATGCTGCCCGAGCACCGCGCCGCCCTGGCCCGGCACCGCCGGGAAGAAGCCTGGAAGGAATGGCAAAGGCGGCACGCCCCCCCCGACGAGCAGCAGCTGGAGCAGTTCCAGCGCCTGGTGGAGCAGTCCATGCAAGCGGGCCTGCCGCTTAAAATAACCTGCCTCGAAAAGGGGAGGGAGCGCTGCTTTACCGGGGTCGCCCACAGGAGGCAGCCCCACCCGGATAAGCTCCAGGTCCAGGTGCAGGAGGGGACGGTCACCATCCCCCTGGGCGCCATCATCAATCTCGAAGCCGCCCCCTAGAAGCTCCAGGCGCAAGTTGAAGCTACCATCTCCACCAAAGGAGAAGATCGCCGCGCTGGAGCATCCGCCGCAAATAGCGGCGCAGCAGGGTTTTAAACCAGCGCCTGGTGCGGGGAATGAGCAGGAGAAAACCGACCAGGTCGGTGATGAGACCCGGAGTGAAGAGCAGGAGCCCACCCAAAAGCACGCAGAGGCCGTCAAAGAGCCTCTCGCCGGGGATGATGCCCCGTTCCAGCTCGACGCGAATCTGCGAGAGGATGTGGAATCCCTGGGAGCGGACGAGCGCAGCCCCCAGCAGGGCCGTCCCCAGGACCAGCAGGATGGTGGGGACGCTGCCGATGGTTCTCCCGATCTCGATGAGCAGCCACAGTTCAACCAGGGGCAGCAGCAGGATGAGCAGGAAAAGCTTCAGCACATTCTCAGCTCCCTCTTTCCGCGTCGGGAGAACCCTCGCCGCGGTGGGGTTCGTGGAGAAAAAGATTGAACAGCAGCCCGCGGCTGTCCCTGCCAGGGGCGATTTCGAGCCGGGAAAAAAACTCTTCCCAGGCCGAACTCTTCTTTAGCCGCGCAAAGAGAGGCATCTTGGCAAGCTCCAGGGTCAGGAGCCCCCCCGACCAGCTCACGTCGGGGCGTCGGGAGAGCGTTTTCCTGAGCCGGCCCAGGAGCAGCGGCCCGAGGAAAAAAGGCCGCAGTTCCGCCGACAGCCGCAGCACGATGCGGTAGCGGGAAGGGGCAAAGACAAATTCCAGCATCTGCATCTTTACCAGGCCTTTAAATCCAATGAGCCCATACCTTCCGGCAATCTCGGCCGTGACCACATCGCCATCGATCCCCACCACAAGCTCCCTCAGGAAGGGGAACTTTTCCCGGAGCAGGGGCGCGGCCACTCCGCTGAGCAGGGCCCCGGTAATCAAGAGCTGGCCGATGAAAAGCGCCATAGCCTTAACCGTAATCTGTGGGGCGGGCTAGTGCCCGCCATTTTTCAAAACGGCCGCGATTTCCTTCAAGGCCTTTTCCACGTCCACCCGGCTAACATCCTTGTGGGTGACAAAGCGCACCTTATAACTGCTGAAAGGATTGGCCAGCACGCCCCTCTCCCGCAGGGCCCGGGTAAAATCGGCCGCCTTCATCTTTTTCAATGTGGCTACCACGATATTTGTTTCCACCAGCCTGGGATCAATCTCAATCCCCGGCATGGCCGCCAGCCCTTCGGCGAGGAAGCGGGCGTTGGCATGATCCTCGGCCAGCCTCTCCACCATGGTTTGCAGGGCCACGATGCCCGGCGCAGCGATGATGCCGGCATGGCGCATTCCGCCCCCGAGGCGCTTGCGCCAGCGCCGCGCCCGTTCAATCCACTCGCGCGGGCCAGCCACCACCGAGCCTACGGGAGCAGCCAATCCCTTGGAGAGGCAGATCTGCACCGTATGGGTGAAGGCGGCAAACTTGCGGGCGGGAATCCCCGTCGCCACGGCAGCGTTGAACAGCCGCGCGCCGTCAAGGTGAACAGGAATGCCATGCTCGCAGGCTACCTGGTATATGGACTCCATTTTTTCCAGGGGAATAATCGCGCCGCCGGCGCGATTATGGGTATTCTCCAGGCAGATAAGAGAAGTAGGCGGAAAATGTATGTTGTCGGCGCGGATGGCCTCCCGGACCTGGGCGGCATCCGGGGCCCCCCTTTCGCCCTTCAGGGTCCGAAACTGCACCCCGGCCAGCGCAGCGGCCGCACCCGCCTCGTAGTAAACAATGTGCGCCTCCTCTTCAACGATCACTTCGCTTCCAGGGGGGCAGTGCGCAAGGATGGACACCTGGTTCCCCTGGGTGCCGCTCGTTACCAGCAAGGCATCTTCTTTCCCCAGCATCTCGGCAACCATTTCCTGAAGCCGGTTGACGGTGGGATCTTCGCCGTAAACATCGTCCCCTAGCTCTGCCGCGGCCATGGCCCGGCGCATTTCCTCGGTGGGTTGAGTAACGGTATCGCTGCGCAGGTCGATCATCGTCCCGCCTCCCTTTCTGTTTGTTAGTATTTTACCACATTGCGCCGTTGGACAGGCCCCGGCTCCGCTTTGAATGTTGGTACTGAAAACACTCGCCGCCGCTCAGCAATAAATAAGGGGCGGCGCAAGAGCCGCCCCCGTTTTAAACAGGCCACCGTTAAAAACGGGCCAGCAATTCTGGAAGGATGGGCTTGCCCAGCTCCTGCAGCTCGTACCTCACGCGCAGGGCCGGCTTCTCAAGGCGCATGATCCGGCGCAGGTCAATGGGAGTAGCGATGACAATCAAGTCGGCATCGGAGGCGTTGATGGTCTTCTCCAGGTCGCGAACCTGCTGTTCTCCATAACCCATGGCCGGCAGGCAGGCGTCGATGTGAGTGTATTTTTGATAGACCTCGCGGATGGAACCCGCCGCAAAGGGCCTCGGGTCAACAAGCCCGGCGGCGCCGTACTTTTTCGCCGCGATTACCCCCGCGCCGTAGCCCATCTCCCCGTGGGTTACCGTGGGCCCGTCCTCTACCACCAGGACCCTCTTTCCCTTAAGATTTTCTTTTCCTTCGATGAACAAGGGGGAGGCGGCCTCGATAATCACGGCCCTGTCGTTGACCCGCCGGATATTTTCCATAACGGTGCCAATGTCGTCCAGGCTGGCGGTCTCCTCTTTGTTTATCACGATCACATCGGCAAGGCGCAGGTTTGTTTCCCCGGGATGATATCTCAACTCGTGGCCGGGCCGGTGCGGGTCCACCAAGGTGATGTAGAGGTCGGCCTTGTAGAAGGAGAAATCGTTGTTCCCACCGTCCCAGACAATCACATCAGCTTCCTTCTCCGCTTCAGCCAGGATTTTGCCGTAGTCCACGCCGGCGTATACCACCACGCCGCGGTCGAGATGGGGTTCGTACTCCTCGCGCTCTTCAATGGTGCACTTGTGGCGCTCCAGGTCCTCGTAGCTGCCGTAGCGCTGGCAGGCCTGTGCCGCCAGGTCTCCGTAGGGCATGGGATGGCGCACCACGACCACTTTTTTGCCCCTCTCGCGCAGTATGTCGCAGACCCGCCGCGTGGTCTGGCTCTTCCCCACGCCGGTGCGAACGGCAGTTACGGCGATAACGGGCTTGCTCGATTTGAGCATGGTTGATGCCGGCCCCAGCAGCCTGAAATCGGCTCCCGCCGCCAGGACCTCGGAGGCCTTGGACATGACGTAATTATGGGTAACGTCGCTGTAAGAGAAAACTACCTCTTTCACATTATTCTTTTTGATCAGGGAAACCAGTTCACTTTCGGGGTAAATGGGAATCCCCGAGGGGTAGAGCGCACCGGCCAGCTCGGGTGGATACACCCGTCCATCGATGTTGGGAATCTGCGTGGCGGTGAAGGCGGTCACGCGGTAGCGGGGGTTATCCCTGTAATAAATGTTAAAATTATGAAAATCGCGCCCTGCGGCGCCCATAATGATCACATTAATAGACTGATCCATCGTCCGCACTCCTGTTCTGCTGTAGTCTGGTGTTTGGTTAAATGATTAGCGCCAGAATGGCCTTCTGCACATGAAGACGGTTCTCGGCCTGATCGAAGACGATGGATCGTCGGTCGTCCAACACTTCGTCGGTTATTTCTTCGCCCCGGTGAGCCGGCAGGCAGTGCATGATCATGACGTCCGGCTTCGCCTTCTCCACCAGGTCGCGATTAACCTGGTAGGGGGCAAAAATTTTTACTCTCTTTGCATGCTCCTCCTCCTGGCCCATGCTGGCCCATACATCGGTGTAGATAATATCGGCATCTTTTACCGCGCTGACGGGATCGTGGACAATATCGATGACCGCGCCGCTGGCGGCGGCATCTTCCCTGGCCAGGCGAGTAACCTCGGCATCGGGCATGTAGTTCGGGGGGCAGCAGACGGTCACGTGCATCCCCACTTTGGCCCCGGCATACATGAGCGAGTGGGCCATGTTGTTCCCGTCGCCCACGTAAACCAGCTTAAGTCCGGCCAGGGTGCCCTTTTTCTCCTCAATGGTGAAGAGGTCGGAGAGAGCCTGGCAGGGATGCAGCAGGTCGGTAAGGCCGTTGATGACCGGGATGTCGCTGTAAGCGGCTAGCTCCACCACATCCTGGTGCGCGTAGGTCCGGATCATCAGCGCGTCAAGGTAGCGGCTCAAGACCCTGGCCGTGTCGGCAATGGTCTCGCCGCGCCTCAGTTGCAGGTCGGCGGCGTTCAAATAGAGTGCATAGCCGCCCAGCTGCCACATGGCCACCTCGAAAGATATCCTCGTGCGCGTGGAAGCCTTCTGGAAGATCATGCCCAGGGTTTTCCCCTTTAGCGGCTGAAAGACCTCGCCCGTCAGTTTTTTTATCTTTAGGACCCTGGCTGTATCGAGGATTTGCCGCACTTCTTCCCTGCTCAGATCGTGAATGGAGAGGATATCTTTGCCTTTCATCTGCACAGCCATGTTGCAGCCCAACCTCCGCTAAAAGTCTGCCACAACGACGTTATTTTTATTAAACCATTTAATTAGTTGTATATTCTCGACGCAGCCGTTAATTCCTTCTTCTGCGTGAAAATAATTCTTGATAAATCATTTACAGATTTTTGACGGAATCTTCTCTTTTATATGGTTTACTTCTAAAAGAAGCATGATTTGGATGGAGAGCCTATGGTTAGCCTGATCATCAGCCTGGCACAGGGCATTGTTTTGTGCTTTGGCATCTATTTCCTGCTGCTGGCGCTGGCCGGCCTGGCCAGCAAGCGCTGCCGTAGGGAGCACGCTCCGCGCAGCCGCTTTGCCATACTCATCCCGGCGCACAACGAGGCCAGGGTTATCGGCAAGCTCATTGAAAACCTCCTGCAACTGGATTACCCGCGCCGGCTCTACGATATTTTTGTCATCGCCGACAACTGCGACGATGATACCGCCCTGGTGGCGCGCCGCCTTGGGGTGTCGGTTTGGGAGCGCTTTAGCCGCAGCCGGCGGGGTAAGGGCTACGCCCTGGCCGATGCCTTTAAGAAATGGGGCCTCGACAGGACGGACTCTCCCTACGATGCCGCGGTGATCTTTGATGCGGACAACCTGGTGGCCCCCAATTTTCTCCGGGTAATGAACAACCGGCTCCTGGAGGGGGAAAAGCTCATCCAGTGCTATGTGGATTCCAAAAACCCCGGCGACAACTGGATCACCGCCGCTTACAGCATCACTTTCTGGTACAACAACAGGTTTCTTCTTCTGGCCCGCTACAACCTGGGTCTGAGCGCCGCCCTGGCCGGGACGGGAGCCTGTATCTCCCGCGAAGTGCTTAATACAATAAGCTGGACCACCGCCACCCTCACCGAAGACCTGGAATATTCCATGCAGGCCCTGCTGAAGGGATACCGGACAAGCTTTGCCCTGGAAACGCGCATCTACGACGAAAAACCGCTTCATTTTATCCAATCTTGCCGCCAGCGCCTGCGCTGGGCCAGGGGGCAGATTAACGTGGCCATACGCTACGCCCTGCCGTTGCTGCTCAAGGGGTTTCGCCGTGGGAATGCGGCCCAGATCGAAGGGGGGCTGCGGCTCCTGCAGCTGTTCGTGCTTCCCACCGGTGCCCTGCTGGCTCTTTTGGGGATCATCTTCCCCGAAACAAATGCCGGCACCCTCTACGCTTACTTAAGCAGCAACCATCCCTACCTGGGGCTGCTTCTTGCAGCCGTCCCCTACCTTCTTCCCCTCCTCACCATGCCGCTCGACAGCCTGCCGCGGAGGCCTTTTCTCTTCTACCCCTTTTACCCCGTCTTTTGCCTTAGCTGGTTGCTGCTCATTTTTATTGCCCTCTTCAGCTGGCGCAACAGCCGCTGGATGCCCACCGCCCATAGCCGGGCCATCGACTACCATGAATTGAAGCATGGCTTTCAAAAGAGCCGGCCCGCCTCCGGCTGCCTGGCCCTTTCGCCGCAGGACAAGCCTTCTGAAATCTGATAAGATAAGTACAGCAAGACAGCAGAGAGGGCGAGAGGGATGCCGGAGATTCTCGTTATTGAAGACGACCCCCACATCCTGGCCCTGCTCAGGGCCTGCCTGACACGGGAAGGATATATGGTAACAACGGAAGAAAACGGCAGCAAAGGTCTCTCCCGCGCCCTGGAAAAAAAGTTTGATCTCATCATCCTCGACCTGATGCTGCCGGATAAAGACGGCTTCGAAATCTGCCGTGAGCTCCTGGCGGCGGAAAATGACACCCCCATTCTCATACTGACGGCGCGGGGCGACGAGATGGACAGGGTCCTGGGACTCAGGCTGGGCGCCGATGACTACGTGGTCAAACCCTTTAGCCCCCGGGAGCTGGTGGCAAGGGTGGGCGCCATTTTGCGCCGCATCAACAAGGCCAGGTCTACGCCCCGCCCCATGCTGAGCTTCCCCGGCCTGGAAATTAATCCCGAGAACCGCATGGTCAAAGTGAACAAGAAGAAGATCGCCCTAACGCCAAAGGAATTTGATCTGCTTTACCAGCTGGCCAGCCGGCCAGGGCGCGTCTACACCCGGGAAGAGCTGATGGATCTCGTTTGGGGCTACGATTACACCGGCAGCAGCCGCACCATCGACGAGCACGTAAAAAATCTACGACAAAAATTGCGGGAAGGCGGCGCTACGGGCCAGTGCATCCAAACGGTATGGGGCGTGGGCTATAAATTCGAGGAGGAAGAAGAAGCTCAATGAGGATACTCCCCCCGAAAAGAATCTTTTTCCGTCTGATGTTCAGCTACCTGCTCGTTGCCCTCTCCGTGCTGGGCGTGATCGCCATCATCTTTATCAACCTGATGCAAAAATATTTTTTCAGCGTGGAGGGCTTTCAGCTTGAGGGGCAGGGTGAAAAAGCAGCCTCCCTCCTGGAGCGGCCGCTGCTGGAAAATGATCTGTCGACGGTTTCCCGCCTGGCCTACACCATTGCCTTCTCCTACGATGTTTACCTCTGGGTGATTGACAGCCAGGGCTCCGTGCTTGCTATAGCCGGCGGCGATCCCGAGGAGTTGGGCCTGCAGGTGGAGATGACAGAAATCGCGCACGTGCTCGCGGGCAATTTCATCACCAAGCAGATTACCGGCCCCGATTACAACAGTCTCATTCACATGACCCCCATTTACGAGAAAACCGCCGACGAGTATGCCGCCGGCGGCGGCGAAGAAGAAAAAGGGCAGGTAATCGGCGCCCTGGCCATATGCCGCCCCCTGGGCGGAGTCACCATGACCATCAGCAGGCTCAGATGGCTCGTCTTCTATGCCGCCGGGGGGGCCACGGTTCTGGCGCTGCTTCTCGGCTATTCGCTGTCGCGAAGAATGGCCCGGCCCCTGGAAGATATGAGCCAGGTGGCACTGGCGGTCTCCCGGGGAGACTACCGGCAGCGGATTAGCTACAGCTCCGATGATGAACTGGGCCAGCTGGCAAGCACGCTGAATTTTGCCATTGAACAGGTGGGGGCAACCATCGAGCAGCAGCACCGGATGGTAAAGCTGCAGCAGGAGTTTATCTCAGACATTTCCCATGAATTCAGGGCTCCCCTGACCTCGCTGCAGGGCTTCCTGGAGCTGATGCGGGACGGCAAGTGCACGCCCGAAGAATCCCGCTACTACCTGGACATCATGTACAAGGACACCCTCTTTCTCGGGCGTCTGGTTCAAGATCTCCTTGACCTGACCAAGCTCGAATCGCAGGGCATTACCCTGGAAAAGAGAAGGTGCCACCCGGAAACGATGCTCCGCCACTCCCTGAAGCATCTTTATCACACCGCCGCCGCCAAGAATATCCGCATCTCCCTGCAAGTGCACCCCGATGTACCGCATATCTATGCCGATGAAATGCGCCTCCACCAGGTCGTGGTAAACCTGGTGGAAAATGCGGTGCGCTGCAGCCCTGCCGGCTCGGAGATAACGCTCACCCTGCAGCGGGAAGGCGACGGGGTTCTGTTGAAGGTTGCCGACCAGGGCCCCGGCATTCCCACCGCCGACCTCCCCCTTATCTGGAACCGCTTTTACAAGGTTGACAAGGCGCGAACCCGTTTTGCCACGGGCACGGGCCTCGGCCTGGCCATCGTCAAGCGAATCGTGGAGTTGCACGGCGGCCGGGTAGGGGTGGAGAGCACTCCCGGGCAGGGTGCGGTCTTCAGCGTCTGGCTGCCCCATAACGCGGAAGCTTAAAACGCTTGGCCTTCCAGCCCCATAAAAAAGAACATAAACAGGGCCGCCCCCTGGGGCCGCCCTGCGGTGTTGATGCGATGGATCTTTTCTTACTTAATCAGCAGATATGGGCCACCTCTATCCCCGCCTCGGCAAAGACCCGGGCAACCCCGTCAAGGTCATTGGTATCCAGCCGGAGGATGATGTAAACCCGGTCCCTGGAAGGACGCTGCACAATAGTGGATATGATGTTAAAGCCCGCCTCGCCCACCACTGCCGCCACATTTTTCAACACGCCAACCTGGTCTTGCACCGCCAGGGTGACCCGCACGCTGGGGTGGTTCAAGCCCAGCACGTCAATGAAGGCCTTGAAGAGATCGCTTTCGGTGATGATGCCCACCAGGCGGTTGTTCTCCAGCACCGGCAGGGTGCTGATGTGCTTCTCCTGCATGATGAGAGCTGCTTCTTCCAGGATCGTGTCGGGGGTGACGGTGTAGATCTCCCTGGTCATAATATCCTTGATCTTGATCTTCGGGAAGAGGTAGTTCACCTCCCACACGGAGAGGCTGGTCGCCGAAGAAGGATAGGCTCTCATGAGATCGTTTTCCGTAACCAGGCCCACGAGCTTCCCCTTGGACATCACGGGAAGCCGCCTGATGGAGTGCTTTTTCATCAGCTCCAGCGCCCTTCCCAAGGTATCTTCGGGAGCCACTATGACCGGGTCTAAAGCCATGTAATCCCGGACGAACATGCACATCTCCCCCTGTGAGGTTGATTTATGTTCTGCACTTTCTAGTTATTCTCTGCCGCGCGAAAGTAAAACACCGGTGTAGCCTGACACAGCGCCAGCTCTCAGGAAAAGCTGAGGGGCTTATTGACTTTTGAACATTTTCATGCGGGATTCTGCACTTTCACCTTCTTCGAATTGGCTGTACCGCCTGATAATTTCATCAATCACGCCGTTGGCTTTCAACTCTGCAATCCCCTCGTTAATGAGCTGGATCAGAGGCCTGTTATCCTTATGGGCAAGGCAAACCACGTTCTGCCTGTTGATCGCTTCGCTCACCACCTGGAAGCAGCCCTGGAAATAGCTGTGGTTAAGGCTGAGACCGACCATCTTCTCCGCCGAAACAAAATCGGTTTTATTCCAGAAGTGATCGAGAAAGCTGAGCGTATCGTTGTCATATTCAACCACTTCTGCACCAGCTTCCTTCAAATGGGCCACAGCCACGCCTGCTCTCCGGGTTCCTACTTTCCGGCCTCGCATATCCTCCAGCTTGAAGGAAACGGGGGCCTCGTGCGGGCTTCGCTTCATAAACAGGTGTGCTTCAAACTGGGCATAGGGCTGAGAAGCAATCACCGGGTATTCATCGAAAGCAGGATTGGGCCATCCGGCATTAATGAAGAGATCGATCTGCTTGCTCACCAAAAGGGGAAAGATATGGGCCCGCGGCGCTCCGATGAATTTGATCATGATATTTCTGCGCCGGCCGAGCTCTTTAAAGATGTCAATACCAATGCCCATGGATTCCCCCTCCTGGAGGAAGGACCAGGGAGCCAGGGCATCATCATGGGCGACGATTAAAAAGGAAGTGCTCAGCGCCGGTGCGGCAGCCACGGCCGCTTCCCGGTGATGCATGCTCTTTAGGGTATGATCCAGCGCCTCAATAAATTGATCCAGTTCCTCCCGAGCCACGGTAAGTGGCGGCTCCACCACCAAAACCCGGGGATCTTTGGCCGCGGTAGCAGTAATAATGCGGTGATTTTTCAGAAGCTTCGAGGCGACCAGCAGGGCCGTGGGTTCCTTCTCCTGCTGGGCGGCCTCCACACCCTTTTCCCCGTCATCATGAAGGGAGAGCTCTACCCCAATGAGCAGGCCCCTGCCGCGGACCTCTTTAATCATCTCATGCTCCCGGCGCAGCTCTTCCAGCCGCTGCATCAGGTATGCGCCTTTTTCCCGGGCCTGGGCGGGCAGATCCCGCTCCACTGCCTCCTGAAGAACGGCAATGGCGGCGGCCATGGCCGGCGTATTGCCTCCAAAATCGGCGCTATGGAGCAGGCATTTTTCCACGCCGCCGTAAGCCCGGTCCCAGATCTCCGCCGTAGTAATAATACCTCCTACAGGAAATACGCCGCCTCCCAAGGAGCATGGGAGACAGATGATATCGGGAACAATGGCCTCGTGCAGGCAGGCAAAGAGCTCCCCGCAGCGGCCCAGGCCGGTGCGTGATTCGTCCAAAATCAGTAGAGTGCCGTAGCGGCTGCAGATATCGCGTACCTTTTTCAGGTAGCCCTCGTCAGGAACGACCACCCCGCCTTCCACCTGGATGGGCTCCACGATGAAGCAGGCGGCCATTTCGTCGCGCATGACCATTTCCAGCGCGATCGTATCCCCGTAAGGCACCCTTTGGCACTCGGGCAGCAGCGGCTGAAAAGGAGCAGCAAAGGAGTCTCCGCTGCTCACGGATAGAGCGCCCAGGGTTTTGCCGTGCATGGCGTTGTCGCAGTAAACGAGGCGCGGGCGCCCGGTGGCGGCGCGGGCCAGTTTGAGAGCCGCCTCCACCGCTTCCGCGGCGCTGCTGCAGAAAAAGCATCTCTGCAAGCTCCCGGGGGCCAGCTGCGCCAGGTTGTGGGCCAGGGCCGCCGCCAGCATGGAGGGTAGATGATGAACCAGCGCCGGCAGCTCTTTTACCTCTTCAAAGGCTTCCCAAACCGCCCGGGGATTGTGCCCCAAACTCATCGCCCCAAAGCCAGCTGTAAAATCGAGGTAGGCATTGCCCTCTTCATCCCAGAGCCTGGTTCCCTCGGAACGAAGGAACTTGGAGTCAAATCCCAGCAGCTCCATGAGCTCCCCCAGGCCCGGGTTTATGTACTCCCGAATCAGCTTCTCTATCTCCTGCTGTTTAAAATCCAGGACCTCTTTTATGGAGATTAATACTCCCAGCTGAACAGCACCTCCTAGCTTCTCAAATTCCCTGGAATTGCTGCCACTATTATATTCCCCGCGCTGCTATATTTATCCTGCAGCGACATTTTTATATCTTCCGGTTTAGAGGCTAAAAACAGGCAGGTATGTCGGCTGAGTAATGATTGAGGGTATGGCCAGGCAAAGGGTTTTACTTTATGTACATCCGCAGGGGGTCGATTACTTCCCTTAGCAGCCTTATTTCGTTTTCAGTGGGCGGCGCGGTGGTTGTAACCTCTTCGATGAGCAGTTCAAACCCGGTGTGGGCGATCACCTCTTCGATGGTCACCCCCGGGTGAACCGACAGCAGCTTCATTCTTCCGCTCTTTTTGTCGAAACCCAGTACAGCCTTGTCGGTGATTACCTTTTCCGGTCCCCCTCCTTTCAGGCCGGCTTCCCGGCGGGAACTCCCTCCCTGCAGGTAGCCGGGCGAAGTAAGATAGCTCACTTTTGGCGGAAACTTGCGCTTTTGATGGGGCATGATCACCAGCGTCTTCTTGGCCAGGGAGGCAATATCATTGCCTCCGCCGCTTCCGGTAAAGTGGCGGATCCCTCCCCCGGGGAGTTCGACCAGGGTGGAGTTCAGATTTCCATACATATCCACCTCCAGGCCGCCGAGAAAGCCCACGTCCACCAGCCCGCGGTGCAAGAACTGGCCCATGGCGCCGACAAAAGTGGTAAAATACTCGCTCTTGTACCAGAAACGGGGGTCGGCAATGCCCACTGTGGGCTCTATGGGGGCAGGATTCACCACGCCGATTTCCAGGATGATATTAATATGAGGGGCATGGGTCCGGCGGGCCAGCTCCGTGGCCACCTGGGGCAGTCCCAGGCCCACCACTACGTTCTGGTTATCCTGCAGCTCCCTCGCCCCTGCCACAGCCATGAGTTCGCGCGTGGTATAATCGCCGCTTTTTATCATTCTCACCCCCGGCTAGTACTTCTTCAGGGAATCGGCGGCCAGCTCCTGGATCCGCCTCAGCCCGCCAATGAGCTCCAGGTATTCGTCGAAACAGCTCACACCGTAAATGTATTTATCCAGGTATTTCTTCATCCCCTCCGGGGTGGTGGCGCAGGAGACATATTCGTCAATGTGCCGGCGGTCATAATCATACTTGCCGTAAACCGAGGTGGGATGGGCGCCGTAAGGCTGGTGCACGACCATTTTTACGCGCGGCGCAGGTATGGCCACCTCCTGTGCCTGCTGCGGCGTAAGTTCGCCGGAGAAGATTTCGTCGGCGGTGAGAATGATTGTCTCCGCCGCCAGGGCTGCTTCCAGGTCCCAGCAGGGCCCGTAAATGATGGCGTTGCCTTGCGGATCCGACCTGGGCACATGGATGATGGCATAATCCGGCTGCAGGGCTTTAAGCATGACCACCCGCTCGCCGGTGAAGGGGCATTCCCCCAGCGCCACCTCCGGATTCTTCTCCTGCAGAAGCCTTTCCAGGATCTCCGAGCCCAACAGCGTGTAAGCCGGGAGATAGGGAAGGCCGAGTGAACCGGCCAGGAAGCGCAGGGCCAGGGAAAAACCGCTGTATTCGCTCACCTCTATGGTACCCTGGGCAATGGCCCGGTTGATGTTGTGCAGCGGCCCCGGGCGGTCCAGTGTGCCGCCGGCATAGATGAGCCTTTTGACCGCTCCCGCGCCTACAAGGAGATCCGTTTCAAAGGCGCCAATGCACTGGGCAATGGTCAGATTCCTTTTCCCCTGCCGGATCATTTCATGCACGAAGGCCACGGGGCTGCGGGCGATGGCAAAGCCGCCCAACGCCAGAAGTGCTCCCTCCGGTATGGCAGCCACGGCTTCTTCCATGGGCACAATTTTCGTCATGGCGTCAAGCCAGCCCCCTCTTCCGCATCCAGGCACGCGGGAAAAAATATGCTGCCGGCCGCATGTCGCGGCCGGCAGCCCTGCTTCTGCAATTTACGGTGGATAGGCAATGGTGTAGATATGCCTGCCTCCACGCTTCAATGGCCCCTTCAGCACCGCCTCGATCTCCTCGCGAGGCCGCTGGGTGATGCTTTCAATGGGCGGGAGCTTGCCGGGAGGATACTTCTCTTTGATGATGTTGATCAGCTCAACCATGTAATCAAAGAGCGCCTCCAGACCGGGCTTGGCTTTGTCAGCGCTGGCCAGGGTTGGCTTGCCGATGACCCCTTCGGGGTAGGCGATCACCTCCAGGCCGCCGAAACCGACGACGCAGTGCCCCGGCAGGGGGTACTGGTAGACATCCCCGCCCATGTCAATGTGTCCGCGCGGAATGCTCATCTTGGGGTCGTTGTCCACCGCGTCCTCCAGCCGGACCATTTCCGGGAACAGGGCCAGCGAATAGGAGGTTTCAGCTTCGTCGGCATGGCGGAAGGGCGTCTCAAAGGGACCGCCTTCTACCTTGTCCTTTAGGTAGTTGGGGATCACCGTGGGCCAGTTGAGCATGATCAGCACGGCAGGCACCTGGTACTTCTTGTGGAACTGGTGAATGGCGTTGGGGATGACATACTCCTGCCCGTGCCCGTTGATCAAGATCTGCTTGCGGAAGCCGGTGTTCCAAAATCCGGCGATTACGGCCCTTAAGTAGGCGCAGAAAACATCCTCGGGAATGACCACCGTTCCGGGCATACCCAGATGCATGGCCGGGTGGGAGCCATACCAGATGGGCTGGGCCACGGTGCAGCCCGTCTCCAGGGCCACGGCTTCAGCCATGCGGGTGACGAGGAAGGTGTCTTCGCCGTACGGCGCGCCCGCCCCGTGGTTTTCCGTGCTGCCCACGGGAATGAGGAGAATGTCATTCTCCTTGAGGCGCTCGGCCACCTGCTTGCCGGTCATGTTCTGGAAATACACACCGGTGGCGCGATCCATGTGGCCTCCTTCAGGAGGTATTTTCCATTTTCCCATGCTTAACCCCTTTCCTGTAGTTTTGACCCCAACTGTGAATTACGCTGGTTAATACTGCAAATATCGTGCCAAAATATAAACAAGCCCGCTCCCCAGCCCTGTGCCGCCGGCAGGGGCAAGGCGGAACACCGGCAAGTTTTCAGAATACACCATTTTATTTCAATATGAAATGCCTTTCATTGCACATTGCCCCGCCGCAGCGGCTTTCAAGAAGATGGCTCGCCTCCAGGAGTCCATATGCTTTCTCCTGGAGGCGGAGCCCAGGGGTCTACAGATTAGGCCGCCTTTCGGCAGCGCTGCAGCCGCATTTTTTTAGGCCGCTCCATACACCTCGGCGGCAATCTTGGTGGCGTCGCTGGCGATGGAGCTGCCGTAGTCGGCGCCAGTGAATTCCATGACCTTCTCGTCGATGATCGGCCCGCCGATGAGCACCTTCACATTCAGGCCCGACTCCTTCACCGCCTGCACGCACTTCCTCATATTGTCCATGCAGGAGGTGAGCAGCAAGCTCATCGCCACCAGGGAGGTCTTTGTATCCCTGGCCGCCTCGACAAATTTCTCCGGGGCCACGTCCACGCCCAGGTCGACAACGTTGTAGCCGGCGCCCTTGAGCAGCATGACTACAATATTCTTGCCCAGGTCGTGGATGTCCCCTTTGACCGTTCCAATGACCACCGTGCCGCGATACTCGCGGCCTCCCCCGGCCAGGTGGGGTTCCAGGTCTTTCATGGCCTCCTTCATGATCTCGCCGCAGAAGATAAGCTCGCTTAAAAAGAATTCACCCTTCTCAAAGCGGTTGCCTACCTCGACCATGCCCTCCTGCAGGCTGTTGACAATATCCATGGGCTTGACTCCGGCCTGGAGGCGCTCCTTGACCAGGGCAAGCACCTTGTCCTGCTCCAGGTTGGCAATTGCGAGGGCCAGTTCGTCCTTAGCCATTTTAATCCTCCTTATTACGATAGTAAATGCACTGCACGGCAGGGGATGCGCCTAGCGCTGGACAAAGTACCAGATGAAGATGTAACCGAACATGTCAAGATTTTCCCATTCCTTCTTGATCAGCTCGGCATCGCCCTTGATTTCTCCCATTTCTTTGGCCTTCACATCCCACGGCACGCATACTGCCGGGGGCAGGTTCTTAAAAGTCATGTTGCTCATGGTCTACCCTCCAGTTCATTATTTGTAAACCCCGTACAGGTGGACAGCTTCGATGAGGGCCTCGATGTTTTCCACCTTGGCATCGTCAAGGATTACCGCGCCCGCGTCAATGATAAAGCCGCCGTCGCGAGCGTACTTGTCCAGCAAGCGCTTCACGTAATCCTTCACCTCTTCAGGTTTACCGAAAGCCAGCAGCGAGTTGGGCACGTTGCCGCTCAGGCAGAACCTGCCGCCAAGGACCTTGTAGGCTTTATCCATGTCAGTCTGGTCCACGTGGAAAACGATGCTCTTGTCGGGTAGCTCGGCAATCTTCTCCAGGTAGGGCGTCCAGATGTTCTCGGCATAGAAGAGGGTTCTCTTGCCGTTTGCCCAGAGCCCTTCGATAACCGCCTTCAGCGTGGGCCAGTAGAACTCCACCCACTGATCCATCTTCATGAAGGGATAGGCACCGCGGTGCAGCGGCATGAACACCGGGTAGTCGGTATCGCCCTGGGCCGTGGCCATGCCGTAGAAGATGTTGTGCGGCACCAGGACCTCAAGGGCTTTCTTCAGCTTGTCAGGGCAGCGGAACATGTCCATCATGATCCCGGAGAGCCCGCGCAGCGTATCCGCCAGCGTGTCGAAGGGAGCCTTGCTGACGCCCGTTACGGAGGGGATCACGCCGAATTCCTGCTGGTAGGAAGCCATCCCCTGGCCGCCGAGGGCAAGCTGGTTCGCCAGCCCGAAGCCGCCCTTAATCAAGCCCACCGTGAAGCGGTACGAACCGGGCTCGGACAGCTCGGTCATAACCCGCGGCAAAAACTTCGTGGCAACCCATTCCGTGGGGTTCTCGATAAAGTCATCGTAATCCTCCGGGAGCATGTAGGCGTCCTCTACGTACTGGAACATGGTGTCCGGTTCCAGGTCACGGCCGGCAAATCTGAGGTACTTTGCTCCCAGGGCATCGTGGAGGGTGGCCCACCAGAGGTTGGCGGCTCCCATGACCATCTCCAGGCCCTCTATCTTCTGCAGCATCTTCCTGGTGGCATCCACGTTCTTGTTCCAGTCATAGTAGGTCTCCTGAAATGTATACCCCGCCACCTTGGAGATGAATTCTCCCGAAAAATTCAAGCGGATGGGAACCCGGTCGGGCTTCTCGAGATTCATTGCCGCCAGGTATCTCTTTTTCCTCTCCTCAGCAAGCTTGGCTACATCTGCCATTCCAGCAACCTCCAATCTTTTTTAACTTGATTAAAAAGGTGCATCCCACCCCTGCCGCCTACTTCTTCCATCCCCCCTTCCGCTAGACGGCAAGGCCAACCACCAGTATTCCTACTGCCTTTCGGCCAGCATCCTGGCCGCTTCATCCAAGCGAAGCGCTTTCAGCGTCTCCACGGTGGGGACGCCCTCGCGAGTCCATCCCCGCGCCTCGTAGTACTCGTCCAGCATCTTCTCCTGCTCTTCCCTGGTTATATAGTGGCCTTTGGATTCTCCGTCCGGCACCGGTTCGGTAAGGATCCTCTCGGGGAAATGATCGTCCTTGCGGCCCAGCCCGGCCAGAACATTGAACACGCGGGCCAGGTTGTTTACTCTTTCCCCCACTTCGTAAACCGTATCGGGGGTGAAGTCCAGCCCCGTGAGCGCCTTCAGGGTGTCGGCGGTCCTTTGCAGCGCCGTAGTGGCAAAGGCCTGGTCCAGCATGAAGGAGCATACGATGGGGCAGTCGGAGTTTGCGGCGCGCATATCCTGGTTCCACTTGGTGAGCCTCCCCTTGCCCTCCGCGGCAAAGCGGTCCACGGGCTCGGGAATGGGTACGCCAAAGATTTCCTGGAAGGCGTAGCCCCTGTTGTGATCGGCCCCGGTGTACGAAGTGGCGTAGTTCAGGCCATGCGCCTTGGCCCCGCGAGCGTCGTAACCCGGCAGTTCCAGTCCCTTGATGTGGAGAGCATATTTTTCAGAGCCCTTTCCAATCTTTTCCGCGGCGATTTTTACTCCATCCGCCAGCATGGCGCCCAGGCCGCGCCGGTAAGCCATGTCGAGCAGCAAATCCAGCATGGCTTCCTCGTTGCCAAAAGTGAGCTTTACTCCGCCGGTATCCTCATCGGACAGAATTCCCTTTTCATAAAGCTCCATGGCAAAGCCTATGGTGATCCCCGCGGAGATGGTGTCAAGGCCCAGCTCGTCACAGAGGCGGTCGCCGGCGATCACCGCATCCAGATTGTCCACACCGATGGTGCCTCCCAGGGAATAAAGGGTTTCAAATTCCGGACCTTCGGTGAGGATGCCGGCATACTTGCCCTCCCGGGCCATCTTGATCTGGCTGCAGCCTACAGGGCAGCTGTGGCAGCGATGCTTTCCGATGATCTGCCTGGCGTTGGCTTCCACGCCGAGCTTTTTAATGGGATCCCAGAGCCCGGTGGAGGTCCAGTTCTTGGTAGGAAAGATGCCCAGGGCGCTGGTGGCTTCAATGGCCAGCACGGACCCGTGCTTGCTGAACTGGGGGTAGGTAACAGGGCTTTCCCTGAGATCCTTGTTCATTGCAGCGACCGCTTTTTTGAAGGCTTCCCGGTCGTATATGGGCACCTCCTTGCTGCCGCGCACCGCGATGGCCTTTAGATTCTTCGAGCCCATAACCGCGCCCAGGCCCTTGCGCCCCACCGCCCGGCGCTCGTTAATAATGCAGGCAATGCGGCAGAGGTTTTCGCCGGCAGGGCCGATGCAGGCAACCCTAATGTTCTGATCTTTCAAGTCATCCTTGATCATCTGCTGGCAGTCAAAGGTGCGCGTACCCCAGTACTTCTTGGCCGAGCGAAAGACTACCTGGTCATCCTTGATCCACAGGTAGGTGGGTTCCGCCGCCTTGCCTTCGATAATGAGAACGTCGTAGCCGGCAAACTTCAGCTCTGCCGGAAATTCTCCGCCAGAAAGGCCCATGCCCACCGCTCCGGTGAGAGGCGACTTGGCCACCACTGCCATCCGGCCGGAACAGGGCACGCTGGTCCCGGTAAAGGGGCCCGGGGCAAAGATAAGCTTGTTGTCCTCGCCCATGGGATCGCTCTTTGCCGGAACCTCGTCCATAAGGATCTTGATCCCAAAGCCCGCTCCGCCAATGAAATCACGCGCCATTTCCACTGGTGTATCTTCAATGCGATAGCTCTTGTCTGACAAATTCACGCGCAGTATCTTGCCGGTATAGCCGCCGCGCAACATTAAAAACCATCCTTTCTCTATATTTTTACCGTTTTAAAACAACTTACCACCCTCAAGCGGCAGTTTTTGTGCTTTAGCGTTCGTAAGCCTTGTGTAGAAGCTGCAGTATCGTTTCCGATGAAGTCTCCTTGGGAATGAAAGCGGCGCAGTCGTCATGCGGAGCCATTTCGGCCACTTTTTCCAGCAGATTCTTGTCCAGGTCCAGCTCTTTCATGGTCGGCATCCCAATGCTCCTAGCGAAATCCCTGACCTTGTCGGCCACCGCTTTCCCCGTTTCCTGGATGGAGAGGCCCTCCAGGTTCAGCCCCATGATTGTGCCAACGGTTTTAATCTTCTCCGGATGCACGTCCACGATATATTCAATCACTTCCGGAAGGGCGATGGCACAGGCTACGCCGTGAGGAATATGATAGACGGCGCCCATGGAGTGAGCGATGGCATGTCCCAGGTGCAGCACCGTATTGTCAAAAGCCATGCCCGCAAGCATGGCCGCAAAGCTCAGGTTGGTCCTGGCTTCTAGATCATCGCCGTTCTCCACGGCCACGGGAAGGTAGCGGGTTACGAGTTGGATAACCTTCTCGTCGAGCATGTCGGCCATGGGGTTGGCCAGAATAGTGGTCATCGATTCAATGCCGTGAGCGAGCGTGTCCATACCGGTTATAGCGGTTATCTTGGCCGGCAGCCCCAGGGTAAACTGGGGATCCACTATGGCCAGGTTGGCCACGCAGGCCTTCCCCTTCACGCCGCTTTTTACATTCTTCTTGGTATCTGTAACCACGCTGACATTGTTTACCTCGCTGCCCGTGCCGGCGGTAGTGGGAAGCAAGACCAGCACCTTGCCCGGCAGGATCTCGATGCTCTTGTCATGATAGCGGGTAATGGGGGAGGGGTTTCCCATGAGGACATTTATCGCCTTGGCCGTATCGAGGGCGCTGCCGCCGCCGATGCCAACGATGCCGTCTATTCCTTCCTCCTTGGCAATGGCGGCTCCCTTCTCGATTACTTCATCGGGGGGATCGGCAACGACTTCCGCAAAGCGGACTACCTCTATGCCTTCGCTCTTGATGTTATTTATCACCCGGTCGGCAATACCGCTTTTCTGAACATTCTGCCCGTGCACGCAAAGAACCTTTGTGCATCCGAGTTCCTTTAGCTTTTTACCCGTCTGCTCGGATGAACCGCTGCCAAAAAGGACCTCCGGCGGTGAATTAATACTGAAGATCACGCTGTTCACTCCCTTTATGGTTGCTTATGAGTAAACTGGGTTTAACTTGCTTACAAAGTCTCAGGAAAGAATCTCCAGCGGCCCTCAGTACCACCCCCAACCTTCTGGCCCATCCACCAGATATTGCCTTCCGGGTGCCTTTTGCAGGGAAACTGTGCGTATTCTTATAGAAGTTTATACTTCTATACAACTTAATATTAATTAACAATTTGTGTTTTGTCAATTGTCCTTAAAATTGCACCCTGCATCCTCTGGTTTGGCCGAAAATCTTTTCCATGCCGGCATACGGCATCATGAAGAAATCCGGGACCGCCCGGCCCGCCGGGCGGTCCCTTCCTTTCTTACCGTCCCTTGTACTTGGGCGGGCGTCCCGGGGGCGACTGCAGCCCGGCGAGGACGTCCTCCAGGGCGAAGAGCTCGTAGAGGCGGTCGAGCTCGAGCTTGATCATCTCCTCCTCGGTGGAGACGTTTTTCTGCGCCTCCATGAGCTCGTGCGACATCTTCAGCGCCAGGGGAGCCTTCGGCGCCAGGATTTTAAGCAGCTTCTCGGCAAAGGCGGGGTCAACCCCCTCGGGCGCCTCGCCCTTAAGCAGCCGCTCCACGTTCTCCGCCGAGAAGGCCTTGATCGCCTCATTGTAGCGCGCCGGGATCTGCCGCGGGCGGTACTTGTCTACCTTGCCGCCGCTGGCAAGCTCCCGGATGGCCTTCTCCACTTCATCCGGCGCCACCAGCTTGGTGACAATGCCCAGCTCCAGGGCCTCCTGCGCGGAGATGTTCTTGCCGGTGAAGATGAAGTACTTGGCCAGCTCCATGCCCAGGTGCTTTCTTAAGCGGAAAAGCGCCCCCAGGCCGGGGAAGATGCCAATGGCCGTCTCGGGGAAGCCCAGCGAGCCCTGCGGCGTGGCCACAATGGCCTGGCAGGCCAGGGCCAGCTCGCTGCCCCCGCCCAGGGAAAGCCCGTCAAGCAGGGCAATGGTAAGCTTGGGCGAGGTCTCAAAGCGCCGGAAGAGCTCGTGCCCCTTGCTGGTAAAGGCATAGGTGCGGTCCACAGTGTTGTTCTTGATGTTGTCCACGAAGAACTTGATGTCCGCGCCGGCCACAAAGGCCTTCCCGGCGCCGCGGAAGACAATGGCCTTCACCTGGGGGTTGGCCTCGGCCTCGTTGAACTTAGCCTCCAGCTGCCCCACCACGGTGGGGTTGAGCGCATTCATCGCCTCGGGGCGGTTGATGGTGATGTAGGCAATGTCGCCCTTGATCTCCAGGTCCACGAAGTTGAAGGTAAACGGCTCGCCCTTCTTGTACTGCTCCTCCAAAAGCCGCGGCATCTTCAGGCCATGGCGCTCGGTGAGCTCCTTGACCATCTGGTAGGCCTTCTCAATGCCTATGCTGTTGATGAGCTCAAAGGGACCCTGCCGCCAGGCCAGGCCGATGCGGATGCCCCGGTTCACATCCTCCAGGGAGGCTACACCCTCATCCACCTGCGCGCAGGCCACGTACATGGCCACGGCATAAAGCCGCTGGGCAATGAGGTCCATCTTGCTCTCGTCAATCTCGCCCTCCAGGCTGAAGTCCTGCTTCAGGTCCTCCACCTGGTGCCGCAAAAGCTCCGGCGGGGCGTAGAAGTCGCCCAGCTCCCGCCCCAGGGTGCGGGCGCCGTGCAGGCCGATGACGGTCCCCCCGGACATGTTCCACAGGTCAAAAAGGCCGAGGCCCAGGCCAAAGGCCCGCTTGGTGGCCTCGTTCACCGTGGGCACGTTGGCAATGCCCTCCTCGATGATGCGGATGGCCTCCACGTACCAGGGGATGAAGATGCGGTTGACGCTGAAGCCGGGCGCATCCTTCACCACGATGGGCGTCTTGCCGTGCAGCTTCATGATGCGCAGCACTTTTTCCTTGGTCTCTTCGCTGGTCCCCGCATGGGGAATGACCTCCACCAGGCGGTTCTTGGCCGGGTGGAAGAAGTAGTGGGTGCCGATGACGCGGTCCGGGCGCTTCGTCCAGGAGGCCAGCCGGCCCACGTAGAAGCTGGAGGTGTTGGTGGCCAGGATGGTCTTCGGCTCGCAAATCTCATCCAGCTTGGCAAAAAGCTCGCCTTTAACCTTCTCATCTTCAAATACCGCCTCGATGATGAGATCGGCATCGGCGAGCTCCTGCAAATCGGTGGTGCCGCGAATGCGGGAGAGGATCTCCTGCACCTTTTCCTCGGTGAAGATCTTGCGCTCCACCGCCTCCTTCAAGGTCTGGCGGATGTTGTTGAAGCCGCGCTCCACAAACTCTTCCTTGAGGTCAACCATGACCACCCGCAGACCTTCCTGGGCCAGCTTCTGGGCAATGCCGCTGCCCATGTTGCCGGCCCCGACAATGCCAATCTTGTACGTCTCGCTCATATCTCTTCTCCTTTCTGTGGAAGTGGTGCTGCTTTAACCGGCGCCTCAAGCAGGGGCGCCCCAGCGCGACTGGATGAAGCGGCGCAGGCCGCCCCACTGCGGATAAAAGATCTCCGCAGGCATTACCGCCAGCTCATCGGCCACCCGGGGGCGGAAGCCCATGCGGGAAAGAACGTCCCTCTCCAGGTCCACCCCGGGCGCAATCTCAATGAGGGTAAGCCCCTCCCGGTCCAGCCGGAAGACGGCCCGCTCGGTGACATAAAGCACCGACTGCCCCACCCGCCGCGCATACTGGCCGCTGTACGTGATCTGGTCCACATGGTCCACAAACTTCTGGATCTTGCCTTCCTCCACAATGACCAGCTTGCCGCCGTCCACCTCCACCTTGAGCCCACCGGTGGTGAAGGTGCCGCAGAAAACCACCTTCTTGGCATTCTGGCTGATGTTGATAAAGCCACCGCTGCCAATGACACGGTTGCCAAAACGAGTCACGTTGATGTTGCCCTCCCGGTCCGCCTGGGCCAGGCCCAAAAAGGCCAGGTCAATGCCCCCGCCGTCATAAAAGTCAAACTGGGCATGGTGCTCAATGACAGCCTCGGGATTGTAGGCATGGCCAAAATCAGGCGGACTGGCCGGAACACCGCCAATGGTCCCCGACTCCGTGGTGAGATGGATCATCTCCGCCACACCCTCCTCCGCCGCCACGGCGGAGACTTCGGCCGATATGCCGATGCCCAAGTTGACAATGGCCCCGGGAACAAGCTCCATGGCCGCACGCCGGGCAATGACCTTGCGCTCCGTCAAGGGCAAAGGCGGCAAAGCCGAAAGGGGCACCCGGATTTCCCCCGAGAAGGAAGGATTGAAATAAAGGCCTTCAGTCTGCCAGTGATAGTCCGGGTTGGTGCACTGCACCACGTAGTCCACCAGGATCCCCGGCACCTTCACCTGCTTGGGATGAAGGGTGCCCGCCTGGGCAATGTGCTCCACCTGGGCTATGACAATGCCCCCGCAGTTCTTGGCCGCCTGGGCCAAGGGCAAGGCCTCCAGCAAGATGCCCTCCCGGTCCATGGTCAGGTTGCCCTTCTCGTCGGCCACCGAGCCCCTGATGAGAGCCACGTCCACAGGAAAGCTCTTGTAAAAGAGGTACTCCTCGCCGTCAATCTCAATGACCTTCACCAGCTCCTCGCGGCTGTTGGAGTTCATCCTCCCGCCCTCAATGCGCGGGTCCACAAAGGTGCCCAGGCCCACGCGGGTGATGAGCCCGGGGCGCTTGGCCGCAATCTCCCGCCAGAGCTGCACAATCACCCCCTGCGGCAGATTGTAGCCCTCAATGATGCCTTCCTCCACCAGCCGCCTGGTGCGGGGAGCCGCCAGCATGTGGCCCGCAATCCACCTCTTCAAGAGGCCCTCGTGGCCGAAGCGGGTAATGCCCCTCTCCTTGTGATCGCCAGCCCCAGAACTGGACACAAGGGTCAGATCACGCGGATGGCCCGTCTCCAAAAAGCGCCGCTCAATGGCCCGGGCCACCTCCTCGGGCCAGCCAGCCAGCCCCATCAGGGCAACACCAACCGTGGCCCCGTCCTTTATCGCCTTGGCCGCTACGTCTGCCGTTACTAGCTTGGACAAGTCATCTTCCTCCTCTTTGGCCTTTATTGACTGTGCGCACGCAGGCACCAGCTTTAACTCGCCGATGAAACGGCGCCGTGCCGTCTAAACTAACCGCTACAACTTAAACGCAAGAATCATGCCATTTGCTTGTTCGGAGAGGCGGCGATCTTAAGCCTTTTTGCAGGCCGGCGGCGGCCTCCGGTGGTAAAAGATGAAAGGCGTTTCAGATTGATACTTTCAAAATGGACGGTTGAAATATTATTATAAAAGCAAACAGGGAGCCATATTTCCTGCCAGGCTTGGCACAGTATTTGCTAGCTGGGTAAGATAGATGTTCTATGCAGCTAAAGGGCAGGAGGCGGAGGCAGGTACTCGGACAAAGGATTTCAAAAAAGGCGGCGGGGAGGATTGGGTATTAGTTTGGCTGCGGGATTTTAACATTATTAAAAATACCTCATGGGGGGAGATAAAGTTGCGGGAAATTAAAGCGTCAACCATTACCGAGCTGGTTGCAGAGATGTGCCAGGAAGCAAACCTTTACCTGGGCGAGGACGTGGTCGATGCCTTGAAGAAGGCGCTGCTGGAAGAGGAGTCGCCTGCCGGCAAGGAGGTTCTAAAGCAGATCCTCGAAAACGTGGACATTGCTCGCAGCGAGCAGATCCCCATCTGCCAGGACACCGGCTTTGCCGTCTTTTTCGTGGAGTGGGGGCAGGAGGTCCATCTAACCGGGGGCTCCCTGGAAGAGGCCATTAACGAAGGGGTGCGCAAGGGCTACCGTGAAGGCTATCTGCGCAAGTCCATCGTGAGCGATCCCCTGGAGCGGATCAACACCGGCGACAACACCCCTGCCGTAATCCACACTATTCTCGTTCCCGGGGACAAGGTTAAAATCACCTTTGCGCCCAAGGGCGGCGGCAGCGAGAACATGAGCGCGGTAAAGATGCTCAAGCCCTCGGACGGCGTGGAGGGGGTCGTCGATTTCGTGGTCAACCACGTCCGGGAATCGGGTTCCAACCCCTGCCCGCCCATTGTAGTGGGCGTAGGCATCGGCGGAACTTTTGAAAAGGTGGCGCTGCTGGCCAAAAAAGCGCTGCTCCGGCCCCTGGGACAGCCCCATCCCAAGCCTTTCTATGCTAACCTGGAGCAGAGGCTTCTCCGGGAGATCAACAACCTAGGTATCGGGCCGCAGGGCTTTGGCGGCCGCGTCACCGCCCTGGCGGTGCACATTGAAACCTTCCCCGCCCACATTGCCAGCCTGCCGGCGGCGGTGAATATCAACTGCCATGTTGCGCGCCACGTGGAGCGGGTCATTTAGAAAAAGGAAATAACTACCAAGGAGGGTCTGCCATGACGGTTAAACACTTGCAAACTCCGCTCAGCGACGAAGATGTGCTGGGACTGAAAGCGGGAGACAGCGTCCTCATTAGCGGGGTCATTTATACAGCCCGGGATGCCGCGCATAAAAAGCTGGCCGAGCTCATTGAGAGGGGCGAACCGCTGCCCATCGATCTGAAGGGGCAGGTCATCTACTACGTGGGGCCGACCCCGGCAAAGCCGGGCCAGGTCATCGGTTCGGCCGGCCCCACGACCAGCGGGCGGATGGATAAGTACACCCCCCTGCTCCTGAAAGAGGGGATGAAGGCCTGCATCGGAAAAGGGCTGCGCAACGCGGCTGTAAAAGAGGCCCTGAAAAAATACAAGGGCGTCTACCTGGCCGCTGTCGGGGGCGCTGGGGCGCTGCTTTCCAAGCGCATCATCAGCAGCGAAGTGGTGGCCTACCCCGAGCTGGGGACGGAAGCCATTTACCGGCTGGAGGTAAAGGATTTTCCAGCCACGGTCATCAATGACGCTTACGGGAACGACCTCTACGAGGAAGGGATCAAGGCTTACGCCAGGTAAGCAGGCAAAAGATGAAAGAAGGAAGAGAGGGATAAACATGACCAGCAAAAAAGATGAGCTTATGGCCAAGGCCAACAAGCCGGCCGAGGAAGCAATGAAGCTGCACCCCTTTTACCAGGGCAAGGTTGAGGTGGCGCTGAAGAGCCCGGTGCGGGATGTTGACGATTTTTCCATCTGGTACACTCCCGGTGTGGCGGCACCCTGCAAGGCTATCGCTGCAAATAAGGATGATGTTTACAAGTACACCAACAAGGGCAATTTCGTCGCCGTTGTCTCCGACGGAACGCGGGTTCTGGGGCTGGGCGATATCGGCCCTGAAGCGAGCATGCCCGTCATGGAGGGGAAGGCGCTTCTCTTCAAGTACCTCGGCGGCGTGGACGCTTTTCCCATCTGCGTGGATACCAAGGATCCCGATGAGCTGATCAAGTTCGTCAAAATGCTGCAGCCCTCCTTCGGGGGGATAAACCTGGAGGATATCGCCAGCCCCAAGTGCTTCTACATCCTGGACCGGCTGCGGGAAGAGTGCCATATTCCGGTGTGGCACGATGACCAGCAGGGCACGGCCCTGGTCACCCTGGCCGGCCTGATCAATGCGCTGAAGATCGTGGGCAAGAAGATAGACCAGGTGAAGATCGTGATGAACGGGGCCGGGGCAGCCAACCTCTGCACCATTCGCCTCTTCCTCGCCGCCGGGGTTGACCCGGGCAAGGTGATCATGGTGGACAGCAAGGGCACCCTGCACAAGGGGCGCACCGACCTGGAAAAAGAGCATCCGCTCAAGTGGGAGATGTGCCTCAAGACCAATGCGGCCGGCGTGGTAGGTGGAACTGAGGAAGCGATGAAGGGGGCGGACGTGCTCATTGCCCTCTCCAAGCCGGGCCCCGGCACGATCAAGAAAGAATGGGTCGCCTCCATGGCCGACAAGGCCATCGTCTTCGCCTGTGCCAACCCCAACCCGGAAATCTGGCCCTGGGAGGCGAAGGAAGCGGGGGCGGCCATTGTCGCTACCGGCCGTTCCGATTTCCCCAACCAGGTGAACAACTCCCTGGGATTCCCGGCCATTTTCCGGGGCGTGCTCGATGTCCACGCCAGCACCATCACCGACGGCATGTGCATTGCCGCCGCCGAGGAGCTGGCCGCCTGCGCGCCCAACGGCGGCATGGATCCTGAAAAAATACTGCCGACCATGGATATGTGGGAGGTCTTCCCCCGCGTGGCCACGGCCACGGCCATGAAGGCCATCGAGGAAGGCGTGGCCAGGCTCAAGCTGAGCCGCGATGAGATCTACAAGAAGGCCGAGGCCACCATCCGCCGCTCCCAGGAGCTGACCCGGATGATGATGAAAGAAGGTTTGATTGCACCGGCACCGTAAAAGGGCATGGAGGAATGAGCCGGGAGGGGCGCCCCTCCCGGCTCCCTGCCGAAATCCCTGCAAAGGGTTTATATATAAACAAGGATCCCCCCGGGATTTAATCCTCTTCTTCCGCTTGCCATCACGGGGTGCAGGATTGCCGGGGGGATTCGCCTTTGGCTGCCTGCGCCGGCCGGCTTCCGCGGCGGAGACCGGGGGGCAGCTTGTTGAAGCGGCAGCATGAGGAGATAAGCTGATGAAGAGTTTCGGCTACACCGGTTCAATATTAATGGTTGACCTCTCCAGCGGCAAATGTTCCCGCCTCCCCAGTGCTCCGTACACGGAAAAGTACATCGGCGGAAGGGGGGTCGCCGCCGCCCTCTACTGGGAACTGGCCTGCGACCAGCTTCAGGCCTTTGCTCCCGAAAACCCCCTCATCTTTGCCACCGGTCCGGCCACCGGCTTTTCCGGTTTTGCCGGGAACAGGTGGCAGCTTTGCGGCAAGTCGCCGTCGGGCCGGCAGAGCTTCTCCTATGCCAGCCTGGGCGGCCGCTGGGGCGCCTTTCTGAAGTTTGCCGGGCATGACGCCTTGGTGGTGGTGGGGAAGGCGCCGCGCCCCCTTTACCTGCTCATAGTAAATGACCGGGTGGAACTGCGCGATGCTGGGCACCTATGGGGCCGCTCCACCTTTGCCGCCTGCGACCTCTTAAAGGCGGAATGGGGAGACAAAGCAGCCGTTCTCGCCATCGGGCCGGCCGGCGAGAACATGATTGGCTACGCCAACATGATCACCGATGACGGCGCCTCCGGCTCGGCCGGCCTGGGCGGGGTGATGGGCTCCAAGCTGCTGAAAGCCGTGGTCGTGGGCGGGGAGAGCCGCCCGGCGGCGGCCGATCCCGCGGGGCTGCGCGAGGCCGTCAGCGCCATGCGGCGGCTGCGTCCCCCGGGCAAGGGTGCGGCTATCTCCACCCCCTGGATGGTTCCCGGCGTGACCAGGCCCATGACCTGCTACGGCTGCGGCGTGGGCTGCTCGAGGCATTACTATATTCACGAGGGCAGGAAATACAAGTCGCTGTGCCAGGCGGCCATGGTCTATGCCCAGCCGGGCGAAAGGACCCTGGGCGAAAACCAGCGCCTGGCCACGAGGTTGTGCGACGGCTACGGCATAGATACCGCCGTGCTCATGGGGCTGGCCGGCTGGCTCTATGCCTGCTACCAGGAGGGGGTGCTGGATGAGCGGGCAAGCGGCCTTCCCCTGGGCCGCTTTGGCAGCGCGGAATTTATCGAGGAGCTTACCCGCAAGATTGCCCACCGCGAGGGTTTTGGCGATCTCCTGGCCCGGGGCACCGCCGCCGCGGCGGCATCGCTGGGCGGCAAGGCGGTGGAGCTGTTAACGCGCTTCATATCCACCCCCGGAAGCGAGACCAAGGATTATGATCCCCGCCTCATCCCGGTCACGGCGCTGCTTTACGCCACTGCGCCGCGGCGGCCCATCCAGGAGCTCCATGAACCGGGCAACCTGCTGATGATGTGGCTGCGCTGGTCGCGCGGGGAAGGCTTCTTTTCCGGGGCGGACCTGCGCAGGGCGGCGGAGCTGTTTTGGGGCAGCGCGGCGGCGGCCGATTTTACCACCTACAGGGGCAAGGCCCTTGCCGCGAAGAAGATACAGGATCGCACCTGCGCCAAGGAAAGCCTGCTTCTTTGCGATTTCAAGTGGCCCATGACCTGGGCGAATTACGAGGGCGGCCACGTGGGCGATCCCTCACTGGAAAGCCGCATTTATTCCGCCATTACCGGTCGGAAAACCGATGAGGCGGGGCTAAACGAAATGGGCGAGAGAATTTTCAATCTCCAGAGGGCCATCCTGCTGCGGCAGGGCTGGCGGGGACGTGCCGACGACCGGCTGTTGGATTACTACTACACGGAGCCTCTCCGGGAGGGTGAAATCTTCTTCAATCCCCGGGCGGAAGTGCCGGGCCCGGACGGCGCGCCCGTATCGCGGCTGGGAAACGTACTTGATCGCGAGGAGATGGAGCGGCTGAAAGATGAGTATTACTCCCTGCGCGGCTGGGATCGGCAAAGCGGCTTTCCCACCAGGAGCAAGCTCCAATCCCTGGGCCTGGAGGGCGTTGCGGAAGCGCTTCAAAAGCAGGGGCTGCTGGCGGAAAAATAGCGCCACTGCTTGATGCAGGCCCCGTCAAGGCGCATCAATGCGCCGGCTAGCTGATGCCGAGCTTTTTCAGCCGGCGCCAGAGAGTGGTGCTGCTGATGCCCAGTATGCGGGCCGCTTCCTGCCTCTTCCCGTTCACCTGCTCGAGAACCTTCAGGATGGTTTCCTTCTCCATTTTGGAGAGAAGCCCTTCATCGCCATGGCTTTTCTGGGGGGAGATCTCCTCCCGCTCCCTCTCGCCGAAGGCGGCATGGGCGCCTGCGCCATCGCTGTCGCTTGCCGTTCCCGCAGCCGCCGCCGGCCTCGCCTTAATCTGGTCTGCCTGCAGCTCGCCGGCCAGGGCCGCTTCCACGTTGGCCGCGGTGATGACATGGTCGTCGGCGATGACGATGAGCCGCTCCAGCACGTTCTCCAGCTGCCGCACGTTCCCCGGCCAGTCATACATCTGCAGCAGCTCCAGTGCCTCGGGGGTGAAAGTGGGCGGCTGCGAGTTGCGGCTATACCTCTTGATAAGATGGGTTGCCAGCAGGGGAATATCTTCTTTCCTCTCCCTGAGCGGGGGGATTTCCAGGTTAAGCACGTTGATGCGGTAGTAGAGGTCGGCCCTGAAGTGGCCCTCCTGCACCAGGCGGCCCAGGTTCTGGTTGGAGGCGGCAATTACGCGCACGTCGATGGGGATAAATTTATCGTCTCCCAGCCGGCGCACTTCTTTTTCCTGCAGGACGCGCAGGAAAAGCGTTTGCATATGCTTCGATATTTCGCCGATTTCATCGAGAAAAATGGTGCCGCCATGGGCCAGCTCGAAGAGGCCGGCCTTGCCGCCTTTTACGGCCCCCGTAAAGGCCCCTTCGGCGTAGCCGAAAAGCTCGGCTTCAAGAAGCGTCTCCGGCAGGGCTGCACAGTTGATCGCCACAAAGGGCCCGTTTTTGCGCCTGCTTTTCTGGTGAATGCTTTGGGCAAACATCTCCTTGCCGCTGCCCGTTTCCGCGAGGAGCAGGATGGTGTTGTCCACTTCCGCGTACTTGAGAGCGCGCCTGATGGTCCTGGTCATGGCCGGGCTTTTCCCAATGATATCGTCAAAGGTCCACTTGGCCACCAGGCCCCGGCGGGAAAGCTTTCTTCTCACCTGCTGCTCAAGGTGCTGCAGCTCCGTCACATCCTGAAAAGTGGCCACTGCGCCCACCGTTTTCCCGTCCACCCGTATGGGGATGCGGTTCGTGACGATGGTGGTGTTGTTGATCTCCTGGAGGACGCCCAGCTCTTCAACGCCGGACTCAAGCACGTCGTGCATGCGCGTGTTTTGAATGACCTCTTGCACGGGGAAGTGGAGCACTTCCTTTTTGGGTCGCCCCATGATTTTTTCCGCGGCATTGTTGTAGACGGTTACCTCACCCTGGCTGTTTACCGCCAGGACGCCGTCGGATATGTGGTCCAGGATGGCCTTGAATTCGTTGGCTCTCATTTTTTCCGTGTAGATGGAGCGGGCCAGCAGCAGGGCTTCATTGATCGCCTGGGCAATACTTTCGGCGGCCGATTGGAGCACTATGGCGGGGCAGCCTATTTTCCTGGCTTCATCCGCCACCAGGTGGCCGCCAATGAAGACCAGGCCCTCTCGGCCCAGGTTATGAGCCGCTGTTCTGACTACTTCGGCAATTTCCTCTTCTCCTTTGACTTTGCAGGTGATGATGTTCAACCCGCTCATATCCTGGAGCACCCGTTCAATGCCCTTGATGGACTCGATGACGTTTTCAAAGCCCACCACGACCACGTTATGGCCCAGCCTGCGGGCGCTGTTCAGGCTGTAGATGAGGTCGTAAGCGGTGACCTCAATTTCAATGAGAGGTATTTCGGGGATTTCCTTGCGGATCATCATGGCGGTGCCGCCGCGGGAAATGATCACTTCGGCGCCTTTTTCCTTCTCGATCCTGGCCAGGGCCACTCCCTGGTTGATGGCGCCAACCCTGATGCTGATGGCGGCCTCGCTGTCCATCTGCTTGACAACTTCTTTGCACAGCAAAGCAAGTTCTTCATCGGGGGCAATAATGGCCAAGCGGTTCATGATTTTTCATCACCCGGTTGCTCGTTGTGGGGAAACTGCGTCTTTCATTTCGATTATACCACGAACGCTTTTCAAGTTTCAATGTTTGCGTTTCATATTTAAATGTTTTCTTTATATTGGACCCTCAAAGGGGGGCGATTGGGCCCCCGGGGGCCTGCCTGCTCGTTGGCATCAATTTTGCATTTAAAATCTTGCAGTGAATGATCTATGATTCAGTAGGGGGCACTCCGGCATTGCCGGCCAGGCGGTGCTGTAGTAAGATAGATCTGGGCAGGCCTCTGCCCTCCGAGGCGGCCAAAACAGGCGGATGAAACAGCGCACGATGCGGGTTTAAACAATTTCCAGAAAGGGTGGGAGTTTGCGATGAGTGATGTCAGGGAAATTTTTTTGCAGGTGATCAACGACCGGAGAAGCATCAGGAATTACACGGATGAAAGGGTTTCTGACGAAGACCTGGACCTGATCCTGGAGAGCGCCCGCCAGGCGCCGTCGGGCGAGAATGCCCAGCCCTGGAGATTCATCGTGGTCCGCGATGAGAAAAACAAAAAATTTCTCTCCGATCTCTGCCGCCGGGGCAGCGGGCGGAGGTTTACGGGCGAGTTTTTAAGCAAGCAGATGCACGCCCGCTTTGAAGGCTTGAAGGACGAGGCCAAGAGGGAGGCGGTCTTTAAAAAGCTCACCTCCGGCGACGTCTCCGCCTTTGTGAACGAATCCGATGTCATCATTGTCGTCCTGGGCAAGAAAGAGGTATGGGATACTCCCTTTGACGTCTCCGCCGCCATTGAAAACATGCTCCTTGCCGTTACCGCGCTGGGCCTGGGTGCCTGCTGGCTGGTTGCCCCTTGCATTGATGTCCGCGACGAGAGGGTCTTGAACGAGTATTTTGGGATAACCGACGACTACAAAACTGTGAGCATCATTTCCATCGGCCACCCGGCCAGGATCCCCAAGGCCAGGCCGCGGTTGCCCTTGCACGAACTGGTATTCAAGGAGAAATTCGGGGTGCCCTATTATACTACAACGGATAGCCAGGAGGGTAATTAACGATGAGCCTGTTGGACAAGTTCAAGAATACGCTGATATACGAATCCCAAAAAGAGTTTTACGATGAGCGGGGCCGCGGTGCCCGCTACCGGATGACCACCGTGGGCGTCTCTTTCTTTAAAGAAGCGGTGGGCGACATGAAAGATACGCGGGGCCTGGTGCAGTGGATGAAGGACAACGGCTTTGTAGAAGAAGCGGAAATGGAAGAAGACAAGGTTTCGGTCACCTTGAAGGTAAAGGGTTGCTGTCTCAAGAGCATAACCGAGGGCTTTACCAGCCGGGGCAAGCAGCCGCTCAGCTGCCCCATCGCCAATGCGGTGATGTATTCCCTGGAGCAGAACGGAAGCATGCCCCCTGAAATAACCCCCATTGAGTTTGAAGATGGCTGGTGCCGCATCCGGATGGCTAAAATCTACACTTCCGACATTGTGTAACCGGTAAACAAGGGGCGGAGGGGCTGAGTGCCCTCCCCCCTCCCCCTAAAGGCAGCCTGCCGCCTCCCCGTTGCGGCAGCGGCAGGTTGTGCCCCCGCCATTTGATTGCCCTGGCAAGCGAGGAGGTTGTTTGATGCAGGAAGCCGCAGTTTTAATTAGACCAGAAAAGCTAAAGGAGATTTGCGCCAGTTTGCTGCAGGCTGTTTCCGTCAGCCGGGAAGATGCGGAAACGACGGCCGATGTTACCGTCTGCGCAGAGTTGCGGGGCATAAGCTCTCACGGCATTGCGCGGATGCCGGCCTACCTGAAGCGGATCCGCATGGGTTTAATCAATGCCCGCCCGGAGTTCAAGTTTTACAGCAAGTATGGCCCCATCGCGGTCATGGACGCCGACAACGGCCTGGGGCAGGTTGCCGCATTCAAGGCCATGGAGAAAGCCATTGCCCTGGCCGGAGAAGCCGGCGTAGGGCTGGTGGGGGTGCGCAACAGCAACCACTTTGGCGTGGCCGCCTACTATGCCATGCAGGCGCTGCCGCACGACATGATCGGCATCGTCATAACCAATGCCAGCCCGGCCATGGCTCCCTTTGGCGGCAGGAAAGCTTTCCTGGGCACCAATCCCATGGCCGTGGCCATACCCGGCCTGGGAGAGGACAGCATTGTCGTGGACATGGCCAGTTCCATCACCGCCCGGGGGAAGATCAGGCTTTGCGCCGCGCAGGGCGTGGAGCTGCCCGCCGGCTGGGCCCTGGACGAAGAGGGCAATCCCACCACGGACCCGGCCAAGGCCCTAAAGGGCACCATCCTGCCCATGGGCGGGCCCAAGGGATACGCCCTGGCCGTGCTCATCGACCTGATGGCGGGCATGCTCACCGGCGGCGGCTACAGCGTGGCCATCAAGGAGCTTAACGACTTCAGCGGTCCCGTAAATGCCGGCCACCTGCTCATGGCTATTAAAATAGAGGCCTTCATGGAAGCGGAAACGTTCAGGAGAGGGGTCTCCGACTACATTGCCGCCCTCCACGAAGCGCCTCGGGCCCCCTCGGTGCAACATATTTTCGCCCCGGGCGAAATTGAACAAAAGCTCACCCGGGAGCGGCTGGAGAAGGGGATACCGCTGGCGAAGGAGCAGGTGGATTTGCTGAAAAAACTGGCCGCGGAATACGGCGCAGCAATATCTCTTGATTTCTAAAGCGTTCTTTAAAGGGAGGCGATACCTTGGATTACTTGGTGCGCGTTGACATGAGCACAGGGACGGTGGCCAGGGAGAAGGTTCCCCCTCAATATGCCGGCATGGGCGGCAGGTCGCTTACTTCGTCCCTGGTCTATCATGAAGTGCCGGTGGGATGCGATCCACTGGGGAAAAACAACAAGCTGGTCATGGCGCCCGGATTGCTGGGCGGGACCGTCGTTTCCAGCTCGGGCCGCCTTTCGGTAGGTGCGAAAAGCCCCTTGACCGGGAGGATCAAGGAAGCCAACGCCGGCGGTACCGCGGGCGGCTACCTGGCCCGGAGCGGCATCAGGGCCCTGGTTATTGAGGGAGAGGCCGCTGCAGGGCGCCGCTACATCCTCTACCTGGGCAAAAATCAGGATTACCGGCTGGTGGAAGTCGATTTTGAGGTCAAGGGCATCTATGAATTGATGAAGCGTCTGCGGGAAAAATGGGGCGACTCCATCTCCGTAATCTGCGCCGGGCCTGCAGGCATGAACAAGCTGCGCTCCGCTGCCGTCGTGGTCAGTGATCCCCATTTCAATCCCCGCTTTGCCGCCCGGGGCGGCCTGGGCGCGGTCATGGGAGCAAAGGGCTTGCAGGCAGTGGTTATTGAATCTCCCGAAGGGCAGCGCGTCCCTGCCGACAAGAGCAAGTTTGTCGAAATTTCGCGCAAGCTGAACCGGCTGCTGCTGGAGAACCCCAAAACGGGCAAGACATTCCGCGAATTCGGCACAAATGCGATCATGAAAGTGGTCAGCGAGATCGGCTGCCTGCCCGTACGCAACTTCAGTCAGGGCAGCTACGAAGAAGTGGAATCCATATCCGGCGAAGCGCTGCGCGACCTCATCCGGGAGCGCGGCGGAGAAGGCTGCACGGGCAAGCGCTGCATGCCCGGCTGCGTAATCTGCTGCAGCAATGTTGTGCCAGACGCCGAAGGAAAAGCCATCGTGGCCAACCTGCAGTACGAGACCCTGGCCTTGATGGGCGCCAATTGCGGCTTCTCCAGCATCGATGATATTGCCCGGCTGAACTACGTGTGCAACGACATCGGTGTTGACACTATCGAGATGGGCGCCGCGATAGGGGTAGCCATGGACGGAGGGCTGCTCTCCTTCGGGGACCTGGAAGGTACCTTGAAGCTGCTGGAGGAGGTGCGGGAGGCCACCCCGCTGGGCAGGATCGTTGGCAATGGAGCGCTGATCACCGGGCAGGTGCTGGGGGTGAAGCGCATTCCCGTGAGCAAGGGGCAGGCTTTCCCCGGCTACGATCCCCGGGCCTTGAAAGGAAACGGGGTAACCTATGCCACTTCGGCCATGGGAGCGGACCACACCGCGGGCAATGCCTTTGGCGATCGGGCCACCGTCGACCCCTTGAAAACCGATAACCAGGTGGAACTTTCCCGGAAATTGCAGCTCCGGGCGGCGGTCCTTGATACCCTGGGCTTCTGCATCTTTGCGCGCCCGCCGCTGCTGGCTGATCCAGATATCATGGTGGACCTGCTCAATTCGCTTTACGGCTGGGATATGGACAGCGTCAAACTGTGGAAAATGGGCGAGGAGCTCCTGAAGCTGGAGCGCTCCTTCGACCGCCGGGAGGGCTTTGGCCCCGAGACGGATCGCCTTCCCGAGATCTTCACCCTGGAGCCTCTCCCGCCCCACAACACTGTTTTTGACGTGGCGCCGGAGGAGATGGCTCGCGTTTACGACTTCGATTGATGGAGGGGTAGCCATAAT
>ERZ773359.776-NODE-776-length-45964-cov-14.447951_pt1 | contig 45964 bp, 47 predicted proteins | sample MGYA00374955_ERZ773359 | MGnify/ENA primary metagenome ERZ773359 (study PRJEB29098, sample SAMN04486028) | biogas fermenter metagenome | study: EMG produced TPA metagenomics assembly of the Biogas fermentation microbial communities from Germany - Plant 4 DNA1...
AGGCAAATGATAATTTACCACAGGAGTAAGGGATTTGTCAATGGGTGGGGAGAAAAGGTTGGTAGTTATTCTGTAATAATATCACCATTAAAATTCTCGAGAAAACGTCCCTTTAGTAATAAAGTGAAAGGATGATACAATATCCTCAAGAAGACAGAAATTAAACTTTATGGGCACGTTGTTGATAACCAAAAGAGAGGAAGCATGGTTAAGCTACTTTTTTCCTGAAAGTGGATAGCCTTTTCATTATCTCAAATCGCCCCCTTCATGAGTTCTTTTTCTGACAGAACTCATTCATCCTTGATACCTAACCTTTCTTTTAAGTTATCTAAAAAGTTAATCTCCATCAATGCCCTTCTCTACTCTTCTAAAGAGGGGGAAACTATAAACCTAAAAGTTTTACAGGAAATAACTGGTAGAAATAAAAAAATACAATATCTCATAAAATAAGAAAAAAGAGATATTGTCACCTACTGAGGAAAGTGTTTTTTCCTTCCTCAGTAGTTTTTGTCTTTTTTACATTTTTAATCTCTTTTCTTTATCTCACGTCGTCGAGATGCTCAGGAATGACGGATAAGAAAGGAGTTGATAAGGGGACACCCCCTTATAGCTCTGCGCCGTTAGGCTGCGAGACTCGTAATGATACTGCCGGGTAAAATTACCCGTAATAATACCTTAGCGCAAGACGAGTGTAGGACAAAGAAAAAGCACCACAACGGATTTCACGGTTAACTATAGTTAACCCCCGGAATAGATATTTTTCGTTATTTTCCCTCTGAAGTTAGACCAGAATCAGTAAACTCCAGAAACTCTTGAATTACTTCGCTCTTTAGCAAGCGTCAGGGTAGCTCTCAATGAGGAGAGAAGCGGAAGTAAACCAAATCTCCATCTTTTATTTCATAGTCTTTACCTTCCTGGCGAATCCTTCCTTCTTCCCGGGATTTTCCCCATGAACCAATAGCTACTAATTCCTCATAGTTTATAACTTCGGCCTTAATAAATCCCTTTTCCATATCGGTATGTACTTTACCTGCAGCCTGGGGGGCCTTGCTCCCTCGGAGAAGTTCCCAGGCTCGCAATTCCTTATCTCCAAAAGTATAAAAAGTAATCAAGCCTAAGAGTTGGTAAGCTTCTTTCACTACCAGATTTAATCCCATATCTTCAATACCAAATTCCTGGATAAATACTTTTCTTTCTTCAACAGGAATCTCTTCTAACTCCTCTTCCAATTTAGCAAAAACTGGTATTATCTTTTCTCCGCTTTCTTCCAGTTCCTTTTTAACCTCCTCAAAAAGATACTTACTGCTTTCACTTTCGTCCAGATTAGCCACATAGATAAGAGGTTTTAGAGTTATGAATTGGTAAGGTTTCAATATTTCTTTTTCTTCTTCCTTGAGCTCTAGAAAGCGAAGTGGTTTACCTTCTTCTAACCAGCGTTTTCCTTTTTCTAGAACTTCTTTTTCCAGTTTTAACCGTTCATCTTTAACTTTTCTGGTTAAATCTTGCAATTTCTCCAGTCGACGCTCCATAATTTCTAAATCCGAAAGCATCAACTCCAGATCCACTATTTCTTTATCCTGCAAGGGGTCAATTTTCCCCAGGGCATGAGGTACCTTTTCATCTTGGAAAAACCTGATTACCTCTATTACCGCATCTACGCCCCTGATATTACTCAAAAACTGATTGCCCAGACCTTCCCCTTTACTCGCTCCTTCTACCAGGCCAGCCACGTCTATGAACTCGATGGTGGCTCTCACCACTCGAGGAGGATGTAAAAGAGAAGCTAAAACCTCCAGCCGCTCGTCAGGAACCTCTACTATTCCCACGTTGGAATCAATAGTGCAAAAAGGATAACTGGCTACCGGTGCTTTAGCTTTCGTCAAAAGATTAAAAATAGTGGTTTTCCCCGAATTAGGTAAACCCACTATACCTACTTTAAGACCCATGCTCTATGCCTCGATAATACTTTCTTGGGGTTTTAGACGATGTCCTTTTCGGTAGATTTCCCGAATTTTTCCTTCCAGTTTCCGTCGGGAAACCATCACAAACCTATCACAGCCCATACACCTCAAGCCAATATCCGCCCCTACTCTGACCACCTTCCATTCCTTACTTCCGCAAGGGTGGGCTTTTTTCAAAGTCAAAATATCACCGATTTCCAGCCTAATTACCGCCAAAATCGTCCTCCTTACTCACTAAAAGTCTCCATACTCACTATTTTTTCCCAGGGTCGACGAGAAGTGGCTTGAGGGATTTTTACCGGGTATCCCATAGGAACTATTGCTACAACTCTCACCTCGGGAGGAATCTCGCAAATTTCTTTTACTTTTTCTTCATCGAAATCCCCTATCCAGCAAGTTCCCAGACCTCTATCCCAGGCCGCCAGCAAAAGATGAGTAACAGAAATAGCTACGTCTACCGGCCAGCTTTCCATATACCCACCAATAAAACCACCTCTTCCTGTAGCACAGGCAATAATAACCACAGGAGCTTCTCCCACAAACTCTTGACCGCCTGCTGCTTGAGCAATCAGTCTTTTTTTCTTATCACTTTTTATCACTATAAACTTCCAGGGTTGGAGATTACTAGCCGAGGGAGCCAAACGTGCTGCTTCCAATATTTCTCTCAAATCTTCCTCTTCCACTTCTTCTGCTCGAAATTTTCGAATGCTTCTTCGAGTCTGTATCAGTTCCTTAAAATCCATAGATATCTACTCCTCTCTCCTATGTTCACAAGAGTAAAGCTTATAAAGCTACAAACCCTCTTGCACAATTCAGCTAACAATCCTCATCATTAGAACAGCGAGGAATCCTTATTTCCGTATAGGGTCTCAACTTTAGAGGGTCCTCAATAACATCCTTGTTGGCTTCCATAATCAAAGGCCATTTTCGTCCATCTCGGTAATAACGACGGGCAATATCCCATAAATTATCCCAGGGAAGAATCACATAGGAAGTGTACTTCTCCGCTTCTTCCAGTTGAGCAGTCAGTTCGGTTATTTCCCTTTGCAGAGCTTCTATCTGAGCGTTTTTCTCCTCTAATTTCTGGTTCAAATCTGCTATAGCCTTTTCTTTTTCCACTTTTTCTCCTTCTAACTCTTCAATTTTTTCCCAGGACCCTTTTTCTTCTCTCAATTCTTCTAACTCCTGATCTATTTTAAGCATCTCTTCCTGTTTTTTACTTAACTCTTCTTCTAACTCCATTTTCTCCTCAGCTAAAGTTTTTATCTCTGCAGACAATTTCTCTTTACTCTCTAAGGGTTCTTCTACCAATAATACTTCTTCCCCTCCCATCCCGGAAGAAAAAACAACGCTTTCCTCTGAAGTTTCTCCATCTTCCTCTGTGGTAGAAGTTACAGAGTGGCTAATCTCCAGGGTTTGCTTTTCTTTATTCAGTTCTTTCCTCATCTCTTCTATTTTCTCTTCTATTGAATCAATCTTGGCCTCCAGCTCTTTCTTTAAAACATTCTGGCTGAAATTGCTCACCTCTTCTAATCTCTCAGAGAGCTGGGATAAAGAAATTTTCAAGCTTTCCCAGGCATCCTGGCTCTCTTTAGACCAGTTAACGCTATAGGTTTCAATTTCCCTCAAACGTTCCTCCGCTGAATTTAGAAAAGTGGTTAATTCACTAACTTGTTTGTTTATTTCACTAATGGATTGCTCCATTAATTTCTGGTAATCTGCCAGCTCCTTCTCCCACAAAAGAATTTCCTCTTCTAATTTACTCAGCCTTTCTTCCCCTTCTTGCAAAGCTCGATCTTTTTCTCCCTCGAGACGAACAAGCTCTTTCTTTAACCTTTCCCCCTCTTCTTGCAGAATATTTATTTTCTTTTCCCACTCCTCCAGCTCACTTCTATCCGGTAACTCCTGTTTAATACTTACTATCTTGGCCTCAATGTCCTCAAGAGTTGCTTCTTGCCAGTTACTGATATCCTCGCTTATTCCCTGCCACTTGCTATCCCACTGAAGAGAAATAGTGTTTAGCTCATCTTCCACTGAGGATAGACTCTGGTGCAAGGTATCAATGGTTTCCTTGAGCTTTTCTTTCTCCTGAACTAAGAGGCGAAGAATATCCTCCGCCTCTTTTCCCTGATTTTCCAGAAAAATTATTTTCTCTTCCAGAGATGTGGTTTCTCTTTCTAAAAGAGAACGTACATCTTCTATCTGTTGAGATTGCTGAGTTTGCACTGATTCTAATTTTTCCATTGCTCCCTGAAGATCCTGAAACAAATTCTCCAGGGCATCAATTCTTTTCTCCAGCTCCCGGATGGAGCTATCAATTTCTGCACTTTGCTCATTAATCCGGTCTAAAAGCATAGTGAAACGCTGATCGATGTTCAGCTTATCAATTTCCTTTTCGAGAGAGACCCAGGCCTCCTCCAAGCTCTGCTCCAGAAGATTAGCTCTTTCCTCTATAGCTTTTACTTCGGATTCCACAGTTGCCTTCAATTTTTCTAAATCTTGAAATTGCTGTTCTTGAATAACTTCCAGATAACTTTCCAGATTACTTATTTCTTCTTCTGCTTTTTTAAATCTTTCCTCCCATTGACTGGCTGCACTTTCCCACTCTGCTTGACTGAGGAATTGATTCTGAGCTTCTAACACCAGTTGGTTTATCTTTTCCAGCTCTTTTTTCCAATTCTCCAGTTCGCCTTCTATTCTCTGAATAACCTCATCCCGCGGGGCAAACTCTCCTTTCAACTCCTCCATTACAGAGATAAAATTAGCTATACTTTCATCAGTTTTCGCAATAGAGGCTTCAATCTTTCCTAATCTTTCTCCCCAATCCAGTAAATCAACAGGAAGAGATTGAATTTTATCTTGAATTTGAGATAGAGAATCCTCTACTTTCTTTGCTTTTTCTTCCACCCCTCCCATCCTTTTTTCTAAATCAACCAAAGATGTTTTCCATCCTGAAACCTGAAACACTAAAACTACAGAAATAATCAAAGCTACCAGAGCAATTATAAAATTTAGCCAGTTCTTCACTGTTATCACCTCCTAGAAAAATTATAGCATTCTTTTGCTCTAAATCTTAATATTTACCAATTTAATAGATACCTATCTCGTTAAATCGGCTCATGGTAAAAAAAATTACCCACTCTCCCCACCGGGGTTTTTAAGGTCCCGGGCTTCAACTATGTTTGCAAGATGCCCTTCAAACCCCAATTTTGCACCTCGAATCCTTCTTTAACCCAATCTTCTCTATCTCTATCCTCATTGCTACCAACTAAAGATTTACGAAGTATGTCAGGAAGGCTGGAAAAAACCATAATTTACGGTTCTTTACGATATAGAGGATTCCTATCTTTAGTCCCGAAATATTCAGGAAAAAGATAGAAATCACCAGAACTTAGAATGGCAAATTTAACTTCTATACAGTATTAATCTTCAGCAGTAATTCGAGCGTAAACCACCCGGGCAAAATCTTTTTTAGTATTGCGGTCTACAAACCTCAAAGAGAGCAGAAGTTCGTATTCCTCATCCTCTAAGCTTCTTTTCCTCCACAACCGCTCCAGATCGGGGATACGGAAATGTTCTAAATCTAAGGTAGCCACTAAGTAATCTCGCCCCACGCTGGTCTTAACTCGAGCTTCTAATTTTTCTACCACCGATACATCGCCAGAACGATATAGTTCTACCACTTCATCTCGAGAATAACCGGGAATATTCTTAAAAACAGTATGAATAACCATATCACCCAATTCTCTTCCCGCTCTCACTTCTTCTCGCACCTCCCACAACAGGGGAGAAAAATGGATTGTATCTTCTGTAATCTGTGGTTTTAGAGAATTAATATCTACACCCAGCTCTTCTATTTTTCTTAACGCTCGCTCCAGAACCACTTGCTTCGGTTCTCCTCTTCTTACTGATTCTCTGGCTATAATTGGCTCTTCCTGAGGAGTAAAAACCTCTTCTGGAGGTGGAGGAATAACGCTTTCCTTTTTCTCTTCTTTCCTTATCTCTTCAACTTCTCTTTGTCGAGGAAGGGCATCCCATCCCCTCCTCTTTTCTAACTCTTCGGGGATTCTGTCCTCGAGAATAGGAGAAACTCCCTCCTGTTCTCGAGAAGAAAAAGAAAAATCTCGTTTAGATTTCTGCTCTCTCCAATCTTCATAATCCTCTTCCCGCCACATTCTCCTCTCCCGGGCATTTTCTCGGAGAATAAGAATGATGCTTATCAAAATAGCCACAATCAAAATGGCTAAAATCAAACCTATGATGTCCTGAATCCTCAAAGCTCCCTCCATAGTTACACCTCTATTCTTTCCGATCAAAATAAATACTCTTCCCCTCTGCCGAAAGGGGAATGCCTATTACTACATCATCCTGGGAAATCCCTATTTTCCTTGCCACTGCTCCAATTCGATACATAATACGATTATCCACATTAAAAAGAGAGGCAGTTTTGACTGCTGAGCCCAGAGCGATTCCTAAATCTAAAAGGCGAAAAGCACATTGAGGACCCTTAAAATCAGCCTCTCTTTTTTCCGCTGCCTGAAGTTCAGAACAGCTGCTATAACCACATCCACTACAATTAAGGTTCATCACTGCCGCATCCTTTATCCCTATTAACAAAACCACTGGAGAATCCAAAACGTTCTTCCCATCCCTTATAAATCCTTTTATTCCCTGTTTCTCACCACAGTCAACCATCGCTTCGCCCAATCTTTTTACTTCCTCTCCTTTCACTATTTGAATGTTTATAAAATCCTTACCTCCCGATTTAGGCGCGGTGCGGGCAGAAACAGCCATAAAATTAGCTACCTGTTTCAAAACTTCTTCCAATTTTCATACCTCCTTTATTGTAAAATCAAGTTTCTTAGCCCCAGTTCTCGTGCATAAGCTACTATCTCCCGGTAAGTCCTCTCATCTACACTCCGACTCAATTCCGGAAATAAATCAGCCTTATAACAAGGACGGTATTGCCTCATAAGAGAGATAAAAACATTCTGAGAAACATTCTCAGCCAGGAATCGCAAGTTTTCCCTGGCCTCATCTTCTAAGGAGGGGATGATTAAAATCCTCACTATCAACCCTCGCTTCGCTACCCCTTCCTCCCCCCACTCTACTTCTCCCACCTGACGGAACATCTCTCTTACTGCTTCTCTATTAATCCGGGGGTAATCTTGAGCTTCAGAATATTTATAAGCACTTTCTTCCCGGGCGTATTTCATATCTGGTAAATATATATCTACTAATCCCTCAATTTTCTCCAGAACTTCTTTTTTATCATACCCTCCAGTATTATAAACCACTGGAATGGTAAGACCATTCTCTCGAGCCTTAAGGAGAGAACGAAAAATCTGGGGAATAAAGTGACTGGGGGTAACCAGGTTTATATTATGGCAACCTCGATTCTGCAGGTAAAGCATAATTCGCGTTAACTCTTTTTCGGTAAGCTCCTCTCCTTCTCTTCTCTGGCTTATAGAATAATTCTGGCAATAAACACATCTCATATTACAACCAGAAAAGAAAATAGTGCCTGAACCCTGGCTACCACTCAAAAGAAACTCCTCTCCTCGGTGGGGATGAAAGCTGGCTACCTTCGCCAGAGTTCCTCCCCCACAGAAACCTCGCTCTCCCCTCAAACGATTCACTCCGCAATTTCGGGGACATAAGTCACAATCCGCCAATCTATCCCAGAGATGATTAATTATATTTTCTTTATGATAGTTAACCACAAAAGTCATTATAATTGCACCCCTTCAGGGGGTTACCGGGAAAGGTTTTCCTTTCTGACAATATTTATGTTTCTTGCGTTTTTTATCAATTATTGCTTGTTTTTTTTCTCAATCTTTTAGTGTTTTTAATCCCGCACCATCAGACTCTCTCGCAATCCCAGACTTTTCACACAATACAAGCCTCTTTTTTAAATTATATTCAGATCTGTCAGGCAAAAAAAACGAGGCTCACAATGACCAGAGAAAGTAACTAACAGGGGAAGCGTCCTCTTTACAGTTTTGCCGCAATCTTAACCGATATTCAATTTCCAAGGTACACTTGCATTCCTCTAAAGCCTCAATCTCTATAAACTACCACCCCTATTTTCCTGCCATATAACGATAGGGGACATTCCCCTATCGTTATATGGAACAATCCACTTTATCTTCAGGTAAATAAGGACTTTTTATAAAAATACCCCGTAAAAAGGAGTCTTCTGATGCATAAAGGTCGTGTTTTTCTCCTGGAGCAAGATATAAGGCACATCCTTTCTCTAAAGCAATCTCCTGTCCTTCAGTCCTTAATAATCCTTTACCTTCCAAAATGAAAAAAGTTTCCTCTACCTGGTTATGGTAGTGAGCCCCTAAATTAGTCCCTGGCTTAAGATAAAACACTCCCCAGTCTATGCGGGGACCTCGGAAAAGATATTTTATTCCCCAATCTCCAAAGCGATAAGCTTTATCTTCTTCTCTAACTAATTCCATAAGTCAAGCCCTCCTCGGATGATAAATTGCTCTCTATTTCTTAAAGAGAGGCTTTTAAAAGAGTATAGATTTCTTCTTCCCCCATAGGACGGGGATTTTCTCGAAGGTTTCTCCCTATCCTTTCCTCCTTTACTATCCCTTGAAGCATGTCTTCTTTTATTCCCAGCTCCCCCAAGCTAGTTCGTAAACCAATCTCCTTCATTAGATTTAAAAAGGCTTCTATAAATTTATCGATCAGGTCTTCCTCTCCTTCTATCTCCACAATGCGAGCTATTTTCTCATATCTGTCTTTTAGCACTTCTCGATTAAATTCTACCACCCGGGGGAAAAAAATTCCGCAGGCTTCCCCATGAACCACAGAAAACTCTGGACCAACAATATGAGACAAACCATGAGCTGGACCAGAAGCAGAGTTGGCAAAAGCCATAGCACTTATCATGCTCCCTTTGGCTACCTGTTTGCGATAATTTAGATTCTGTCCTTCTTTCACTGCCTGAGGAAGATACTTCCATAGTAACTCTATCGCTTCTTCAGCCAAAACCTCGCTTACCGGATTTACTTCTTGACTCACATAAGCCTCCAGAGCTTGAACCAGTGCATCTATACCGCTTGTCGCAGTGAGATAAGGACTCATAAACCGAGTATACAGCGGGTCGATAATCACTAATTTAGCTAAAAGATAAGGACTGCGGAAGCTTTTTTTAAGCTTCGTGCGGTAATCAGTAAGAACTGCATTGGTGGTCATCTCTGAACCTGTCCCGGCAGTGGTAGGAACAGCTATCCAGGGAATTCCCGGTGAGGAAAGAACTTTCCCCTCAAAATAAGGCAACACAGTATGGGAATTACCACATAATCCAGCAATAGCTTTACCACAATCTTGAGCACTTCCCCCTCCCAGGGAAATCACAAAATCACATCGTTCTCGATAAGCTAAATCTAAACCTCTATCTACTGTTTCTAAAGAAGGCTCAGGTTCTACCTGGTCAAAGATAGAACATTGTACCCCGGCTCCCTCAAGAGACTTAAGAATTTCTTCCAATATCCCGGTTTCTTGCATCGATTTTTTCCCGGTCACAAGAAGTGCTTTTTCTCCCCATCTTTTTACTAATTCTCCAGCTTTTTTGCCTTCTCCCCCGCCAAAATAAATTTCGGGAGGAAGACGAAAAACAAAGTTTTCTTTCATAGTTTCCTCCATACTCCCATTATTCTTCCTATAATTTCTCCATCGTCTGCTGATAGAGATAGATTGCCATCAATTCTTTTAATCTTTCCTCCATCGCTCTTGATGATTAAGGCTAAACCTTCTTCCCTTATTTCCTCTTCTTTTCTAATTAAAAGCCAGTCTCCTTTCAGAATATGCCAATCTTGCCAGTTATTTTTTTCTACTTGCCAGAAGAAAAAATCTCCTTCTCCTAAAAAATTGCGGGGTAAAGAAACAGGACCTCGAGAAAGACTGTTTAAAAAGGGAACATCCACTAAACCATCTTCCCTATCAGGGAAACACAGTTCTATAGTTCGGGCCTTAAAACGATTTCTTCTTATCATTCCTTTCTCTTCCAGTTTCTCGAGATGATAGTGAACGGTGCAAGAAGATAATAAACCTACTCCTTCTCCAATTTCTCTCACCGTAGGAGGATAACCGTTCTTTCTATAATAATCCTGAATAAAAAGCAGGATTTCTTCCTGACGGGGAGAAATTTTCTCTTTTTTTCTCATGGCTATCAGGGTATTATCGGGCAGGTAAGAGTTCTTTTCACTCCGCTCAAGGATTGAATTTCCTTGAGAATCAATTCACCAATTTCCCGGTTATTTTCTACCTCCACTAAAGCAATGAGGTCAAAAGGCCCCATAACTCTATCTACCCGCAAAAACTGAGACAATTGAGTTAACTCCTTTTTGATGGCTTGTGCTTTACCAGTTTGTACCTGAACCAGAATATAAGCTTGAACTGACAAAACCAAAACCCCCTATGCTACACTACATAATATCTCGAGAGGTGAGACGAATCACTTCATCAATGTATTGCTTTAACACAACAGGAATCCCAGGAATATCGATATTTAAAAATCCCCGGGTAATGAGGGATAGAGATTCTTCCCGAGAAAGCCCTCGAGAGCGTAGATAATTTACTGCTTCTTCTTCAATGGGACCCACTGCTGCCTCATGAGACAGTCGACTACGGGGAGCTCCATGCACTTCCAGCTCCGGTATAGAAATAATTTCTGCTCTCTGAGAAAATAGTATTCCTTTGCATTCCAGATGGGCTTGCGCTTCATCATGATAAGAAATCAGCTTTCCTCGAGTATAAACTTTAGAACTATCTGCAGCACATACTCGAGAAATCGAATTGCCTCGACACCCGCCTCCCTTCAAAAGCAAAGAAGAACCAACATCGATGTAGGAATCTCCTTTAGCAAAAACAATACTCTGAAAATTGGCATCGGCGTTTTCTCCCTCCATGATAGCCTGAGGAAAAGTTTGCAAAGAAGAGAGAGGTTTAAGTAAAACGTAGGTATTACTGTAGAAAGAATTATTACCCATCTTTACTACCGTACGAGGGCGAACATGGAAATTCTCTCCCCAGTTATGAACCATGGTAAAAGTGAGACGAGAATTATCTCCCAAGTAAAATTCACTAACTCCAATATGCACGCCGCTTTCGTTACCTCGCACTGAAGCACAACCAGTAATCAAATTAGCTTCTGCCCCTTCTTCTAATATTACCAGATTATGAACACTCTGTATTCGAGACTCCTCAGAGAGGAGAAGACAGGCCTGGAGAGGAACTTCTATTTTTTGATGAGCAAAAACCCGAATAAAATAACCCTCCATGGGACAGATTTCAGAAAAAGCAGTGTATTTATCAGCATCTACAGGCACTAATCCCCACCAGTACTCCAGAAGTTCGGGATACTTCTCCAGAGCCTCACTCACTGCCATAATTTCCAATTTACCCTGAAAGGCATCCTGTATTTTCTGATAAACTGCCGAGCGGTCTACCTGAAGATAAGTTGCTGAGCTTTTGTTTTCTTCTAACTCCACTCCCGCATAAAGGGCTGCTTCCCGAAGAGAAGCAGAAATGCTTTCCACGCTATCTACTTCTTCCTGAGAAGAACAGAGATAAAACTCATTAAGGTCTACATCGGGACCTAAAAGTGCTTTTTTATTTAAAGCTTTCTCTGCCCTTTCTTTTATTTCCCTCAAGTAATCTTCTTTTACTTTCATCGTTCACACCTCAAGCATTCCTGATAACCTTTCTCTCTAATATCAACAAAAAGGTCTCGAGGATTACCACGGCATACAATTCGTCCCTCCATAAGGACGTGTCCCACATCAGCATTCAAATATTCTAAAATATATCCAGTGTGGGTAATTATCAGGCCCGACCTCTTTTTCGTCTTTACTTGCTCTCTCTCCAAAAGCTCACTTAAAGCTTTTCCAATCAAAGCAATGTTATCGAGGTCTACCCCTGATTCTGGCTCATCTATGAGAGAAAGAAGAGGACGCTGCAAAAAAAGCTGAAAGAGCTCCGCCCTTTTAGCTTCCCCTCCCGAAAAACCCAAACCAATGCTGCGCTCCAGAAGATAGGTACAGTTAAGTTTTTCCGCTACTTCTTCTATAAGAGAAGAACCCCCATTAACTATTATCTCCCCTAAGGTCTTAAGCTTAACCCCGGGAATGACAGGCATTTTTTGAAAAGCCATACCTATCCCCATCTTAGCCCTCTCTTCCACGGTTAAAGGGAGAATACTTTCCCCTTGAAAAAGTATATCTCCTCTCGTTACCTCATATCCAGGCATCCCCATAATAGCCATTAAAAGAGTAGTTTTACCCGCTCCGTTAGGACCGAGCAAAATGTGGACCTCGCCCGGTCCAATCTCCAGATTTACATCCTGGAGGACTTCTTCTCCTCCTACTCTAACTCCTAACTCCTTAATTTCTAACATACCATCACCTTCGCTATAATTATAACACTTTATTATTCCAGGCTAAATCATCACCACCTGTGCTCTTTCAAAGCCATTAAAATTGGTAGCTGAAGCCCAGGAATAAGCTCCAATATCAGGAACCACAATCAGATCTTCCAGCTCTAAGGGAGGTAGTAAAACATTCTCTGCCACCACATCTAAAGAATCACAAGTAGGACCGGCCAGAACAGCTGGCAACTCTTCCTTTGATTCTCGCAAAGGTAAGAAACGAAAAGCGGCTTTATCAAAAGGAATGGCAGAAAAAGTTCCGTATATTCCATCATCCAGGTAGTACCACGTAATCCCGGAGCGTACCGCTTTTCCAATTACCTTGGTTATCAGAAAAGCTGCACTACCCACTATTACTCTCCCCGGTTCAGCTATAACTCGATAACCATCTTTCAAAAACTCTTGAAGATGGGGATTAATGGCCTTGCTAAATGCTTCCAGGCTTCCTTCTCCTTCTTCCTCATAGAGGCTAAGAGGAAAACCTCCCCCTATATCTATGACAGAAATAGAGATTTCTCCCGAAACTTTTTCTACAATTTCCCTGACTTTTTGCAGAGAATAAAGATAATTATTAACATTTGAGCAGGGAGAACCCACATGGAAACTTATACCTGCTGGCTTAAGTCCCATGTTTTTTGCTTGAAGGAGTAGTTCTGGAGCCATATCCGGCTCGGCACCAAATTTGTAGGAAAGATTGGCTCGAGACCCGTTAGAAGGAGTTTTTATCCTGACCAATAACTGGGCTTCAGGATAAACCATGGCAATTTTTTTCAGTTCTTCCTCATTATCGTATGTCATAAGGTTTACCCCTATTTGCCGAGCATAGCGCAGACCCTTTTTCCTTTTGATGGTATTAGCAAAAATCATTCTCTCCGGGGGAACTCCTTGGCTTGAAACCAGCTCTATTTCCTGGAAGGAAGCCACATCAAAAGAAGACCCTATCTCTTTCAAGGTTCTGATTATGAAAGGATGAGGATTAGCTTTTACAGCATAGAAAATTTCTATGCCCGGAAAAAATTCTTGAAAAGCACGGTAATTCTGCAACAATTTTTCCTCGCTGACTACAAAAAGAGGAGTATCAAACTGCTTCACCAGAGAAATAATTTCTTCTTCGCTAACTGGTATAGCTCTCTCCCAAACTTGATTAGTTCTGTCCATTAACAGGCGTCACCCACCATGATTTATATGTCACGCTTACTTTTTTACTTTTCAGCGTCCGTGTGCAGTATAATAGCTCAAAGCAGTTTTTGCAAGAATCAAACTTTATTTTTGTGGCTATTTTATGATAGCGTTATAGCTACGGGGGAAAAGCCTTTGTAGCTCTCCTAAACACAAAATTATGCAGATGAGAGCAAGAGGTCAATTCCCTTAGAGAATATATTTTCTATAGAGAGGGTACAGAGAACGATGTAAAAATATAATAAAGGAAGTAGCATGATGCAGAAGTTGCTGGTGTCAACTCTCCCGAATTGTGAAAGAAAATTCAGGAGAGTTAAGGGATATGCTTTGATTCCAGAAATGCTCAAGAAATATCGAGGCAGAAGAAAATATAGAAACTGCCATGTTAGTGATATAGAGTTTTATAAGAGCTGCCAAAATATTTTTAACTGAAAACTTGACAGGCTCTAAACTTATAATTCCTGACAGTCATGTTTTGTATTTCCACTCTTTGCACTCTGGAGATATACTGTTAAAGTATTATTGCAAGATATTGAAGCCTTATATCGTTTATCAATATTTTAGGAAGGAGAAGAAGGGCATGGATTTGAGAGTTTTATCTCGAGAGGACATTTTCTCACCCCGGCCAGAATGGCGTTTTGAACCAGAAGCTCCCGATTATTTTGCCATGTATTCAAGTCTTTGGGGAGGAATTGTTAAAGACCCGGCTTTAATGCTTATTCCCTTAGATGACCACATGGTCCACCGGGGAGATGGAATATTTGAAGCTTTCAAGTGTGTTAAGGGACATATTTATAATTTTGACGCTCACTTATCCCGATTAGAAAATTCTGCCCGGTTAATTTCTCTAAACTTGCCTTTCGATCTGGAAACTATTAAAGAAATCACTTTAAAAACGGTAGCTATTGCAGGAGTGAAAGATTGCAGAATACGCATCTATGTTTCCCGGGGTCTGGGAAATGCATTTAGTTGTAGCCCGGTAGATTGTAGAAGCCAGCTCTATATTGTGGTATTAAAAGAAAGCGTTCCTCCACCTTATTATTATACCGACGGAGCATCGGCAATAACGAGTTGCATACCTACCAAAGCCTCCTTTTTTGCTCAAGTGAAGTCTTGCAATTATCTCCCCAATGCCTTAGCTCACTTAGAAGCTCATGAAAAGGGAGCAGATTTTGCGATTATGCTCGACCAGCAAGGCTACTTAGCAGAAGGACCGACTCAAAGTATAGCCATAGTGGACCATCAAAAAATATTTAAATACCCCAGACTGGATAATACCCTGAAAGGTACTACTTTACTCCGGGCAGTGGCACTCGCTGAAGAGCTGGTTGAGGCTGGAGAATTAAAATCAATTTCCAGCAGCGATATCTCCAGGGAAGAAGCCTACAATAGCCTGGAGATGTTCGCTTTTACTGTGGGAATTGCTGTAGTGCCAATAGTAAAATATGATGAGAAAGTCATCGGTACTGGAAAACCGGGGCCAGTATTTCGTCGTCTCTTGAAGCTATTTCAAAGAGATTATACAGAAAATAGGGAGCTTTTGACCCCCGTTCCTTACGATGAAGTAGCTAATGGTTAGACGGATGATTATCACAAAATCCCGGTATTAGCTATGGCTTTCGAACCCTTAGAATGCTACTTTTCGACAGAATTAATAACTAAGATATATTAAAAAAAATAAAACTACTGACACATAAGGCACCGAGAAATCACTTCATAACCATCGGCCTCTTCTATGCTATGAGGTAGTATCAAACAAGGATGGATGGTAATAAATTCAGGAATAGGCTTATTTGCACAAAAACAATCTATCAAATTTGCTATTTCCTGGGCCAGTTGAGAGGGCTTAAAATCCACCACTGCCTCTATCTTTCCCTGAAGTAGAGCAAAAAGCATCTCCGGAGAAGCCTCCAATACCACAAGGGGTGGAGGAGATTCGACCTCAGAAAATTTATCAATCAACTGCCTCCCTGCTTCAGCATTTCCTGCTATTATTAAAGATTTTTCTCTGTTGGAAATCAACTGCTTGAGTGTATCTTTATCATTTTCTCCTATCTCTCTGAAACGGGGATAAAACTCTTCATTTAGCCCCTGCCTCAGGCGTGGAGCAATTTTACCCACTCCCCAGATAGTGAAGTGGTCATCCAGAAAAAGCTTTTCTACTACCTCTCTTCGGAAAACTTCTATTACCTCTTCTACCTCCACCCTTATCTTGCAAGAAGGGAACCCCGAAGGAGGCGCAACTCCTTCCCAGAAAAGAAGCAAAGGTTCTTTATCTTGAGGGATTTGTGACAGAATAGAAGAAAAATATTTTTCCTCACCCAAAAACACTATAAGAAAAGCCTTTTCTGGGGGAAAGCCCAGAGATAGCTCTTCTAAAGAGCAAAGAGGAATTAAATGCACCCGAGAAGGGGAAAGGAGCCTTCTTAAATGAACTTCTAAAAAAGTAGAAAAATAATCGAGAGAAGAAGAAAAAAGCAATACTTGAGGAGCCTCCTGCCCCGGAAGCGGGCTTCCCCCTCCCAGAATTATGAGAATAACTAATAATAAAAAATAACGTCTCAAATTTTTCTTCGGCGAATGAGAAATTGGTTAAGCAGAACACTGCCTATCAAAACTAATCCTAAAGCTCCCAGTTGCCAGATCTGATGAATACCAGCGAGTTGTAAACCATTATTGAGCATAGTTATGATAGCCACACTCAAGAGCACTCCTCCTACTGTTCCTTCTCCTCCTTGAATACTAATACCTCCCAAAACTGCAATAGTAATAGCCTGCAATTCATAACCTGTTCCGATATCCGGTCGAGCACTGGCAATACGAGAAGTAATTACCCAGGCAGCTAAAGCACTCAGTAACCCAGAAAGAGCATAAACAGTAAGCCGTACTCTACTTACATCAATTCCAGAAAAAGTTGCCGCTGTCTCATTGCTTCCCACACCATAAAGTTTTCTTCCCCAGGCTGTGCGGGAAAGCAAAAAGTGGAGAATCAGAAGGACGGGAACAAAAATGAAGAGAACCTGGAAAGGTATTCCCCCTATTCTATACTGTCCTATGAAGTAAAAAGACTTAGAAAAATTGGAAACTGGCATAGGGTTAGGCCCAAACTGGGGGTCTACAGCAATGATTAGAGCCAGAGAACGATAAATATACATACCAGCTAAGGTAACTATAAGAGGAAGTATCTTGCCCACGCTAACTAATAACCCATTAAATAAACCTGCAGCTAAACCGGTTAACATACCAATCACCACAGCCAGAGAAGGAGACAATCCTACTCTACCAATAAGAACTCCAATAACTATAGCTACTAGACTCATCATTGACCCCACCGAGAGGTCAATCCCTCCCCCACCGGAGAGAATCACCAGAGCTTCTGCCAGTGCCAAAAGGCCCAATTCCACTCCATATTGAGTCATGTTAGTTAGGTTATAGAGGTTTAAAAAACCGGGAACAGTAAAAGACAATAAAATAAATAAGATAACAAAAAGCAAAGACAGAAAAAATACCCGATTGCCAATTATGGTATCCCAGATATCTCTTTTCATCTCGTCTCTCTCCTGGCTCTTATTATGTCAGCTAATACAGAGATAATAATTAGCGCTCCAATCACTAAGCCTTCACTCAACGCCGGTACATTGAGTAGCACCATTCCATTTTTTATAATACCCACCAAAAAAGCTCCCAGTAGACTTCCGATGATAGTTCCCCTTCCTCCCAAGGCACTGGTCCCTCCTAAAACTACCGCTGCAATCACATCCAGTTCAAAGCCCATACCGCTGTTGGTCTGAACAATACCTGTCCGGGCGGCATTGATAAGACCGGCAAATCCTGCTAAAGCTCCAGTTAAAGCATAAACAAAAATAATAGTGCTTTTCAAATTGACTCCTGATACTCGAGCAGCTTCAGGATTATTGCCCACCGCGTAAATATGACGACCCAGGGGTCGATAACTCAAGAAATAGGAAAAAACAATAATGAGGAAAGTAGCAATCCACATAGGAATAGGCACACCTAACCATTTACCCAGACCTATGGTTCGGCAAGCAGGAGGAATACCTGATATCCACCTTCCCCCCAGAGTCTGGAACATCAAAGCCCTGATCAAATTCATCATTCCTAAAGTAGCAATAATAGGAGGAACATCTCCCCAAACTATGATAGCTCCATTCACAAAGCCAATGCCCAATCCCACCAAAACAGCAAGCACCAAAGCTAAAAAGGGAGAATAACCTCCCATAAGAAGATATCCACTAACTACACAGGCCATCCCCAGAGTAGAACCCGCTGAAACATCTATTCCTCCAGTTATTATTACCATAGTCATTCCAATAGCGGTAATGGCCACTCCAGATAGTTGCAACAAGAGGTTAGTAATATTGCTCACCGATAAAAATCTCTCAGTAGTAAAAGAAAAAATAGCGCTAAGAATTAAAATCAAAACTAAAACAGTAAACTCTCTTCTTCTCACTATTCTCTGGAAGTTAATCATGGTTTTCCCTTCCCACTAATCGGATTTACCGGGAAGTACTCTTTCTCCGGTAGCTGCTCTAACAAGGTTGGTAGAACTTATATCTTCTCCTTCAAAAACTCCGGTAATTTTTCCTTCATGCATCACTATTACCCGATCGGCCAACTTTAATACTTCGGGCAACTCAGAAGAAATGATTATCACCACAATACCTCTTTCCACTAACTGAGCAATCATCTGATGAACTTCAGCTTTGGCTGCCACATCTATTCCCCGGGTGGGCTCATCGAGAATAAGTATCCGAGGATTAACCCCCAACCATTTAGCAAGAACTACTTTCTGCTGATTACCTCCGCTTAGGCTAAACACTTTAGCTTCTAATCCAGGAGTGCGAATACTAAGCTCTTTTACATATTTTTCTGCTATTTCTCTTTCTTTTCTGGTATTAACTATACCGAGATGATTGGTTATTTGCCTCAAAATAGAAACAGTGATGTTATAGGAAACACTCAAAATAGGAAAAAGACCCTGGCTTTTGCGGTCCTCGGGAAGATAAGCTATCCCTTGCTCCATAGCATGACGAGGAGAATGGACTTTAAGTTTTTCTCCTCGGTAATAAATCTCTCCACTATCTGGAGAAATAATACCAAAGATGGCTTGCGCCACGTCAGTTCTTCCTGAACCAACTAACCCGGAAAAAGCTAATATCTCTCCCTGGAAAGCTTCAAAACTTATATCCTCAAATTTCCCTTTTTTAGTAAGGTTTTTAACCACCAGCACCGGTTGTTCGCTTCTCTCCCCTCCATGTTCTATTTCTTCTACCAGATGTTTACCAGCCATCAATTCCACAATCATTTCTCGATTTACTTCAGAGAGAGGATAGTCCCCTACCACTTCCCCATCCCGCATAACAGTAACTCTATCAGCAATCTGAAAAATCTCTTCCAGACGATGACTTATATAAATTATTCCCACTCCCTGCTCTCTTAATGTTTCAATAATTTGGAACAATCTCTCAGCTTCGTGCTCGGTGAGAATAGCAGTAGGTTCATCAAAAATAATTACTTGAGATTCATAGGCCAGAGCTTTGGCAATTAAAACTAATTGCTGCAGGCCGACGCTCAGCTCCCCCATAGGTTGCCTCAAGAAATGAGGAGCAATGTTCAAGGAAGCAAATAATTCTTGAGCCTTTTCTTCTTGCCGTTTCCAGTCAATATTACCCCGAGGCGTTTTTATTTCCCTCCCCAGGAAAATATTCTCTACCACTGAAAGATAGGGATAAATCAGCGGGTCCTGATAAACTGCAGAAATCCCCATCCCCTGGGCCAATCGAGGAGAAGTTATTTCTACTTTTTGGCCTCCGTACCAGATTTCTCCCTCATCAGGAAGCAGAGCTCCAGATATGATTCGAATTAAAGTAGATTTTCCGGCTCCATTTTCTCCCACTAAAGCATGTACTTCTCCCTGCCGGAGAGAAAAATCCACTTTTTTTAAAGCCTTAACTCCTCCAAAAGATTTGGAAATTTCCCGGCACTCCAGAATAGTAGTTTCCATATTTCAACTCCCTATAATAAAAAGGAGAGGGCCAGAGACCCTCTCCAAAGTTGATTCATAAACTATAGGCTAAAAATCAAAGTCATCTACATTGCTGGCATCAAAAACCATTGGTGGTCCCAAAATCAGCATCTTGCTCTCTGCTGCATAACGAGGTTTGGTAGAAATTCCGGGAACTTCATATTCTATTCCTTCTTCAAATTGATTACCATCTAAAAGATATTTGGCCGCCCACACGGTTAAGTAACCCAGGTCTACTGGATTCCACAATACAAATGATTTAACTGCACCATTTTTGACATATGGTCTCATCATAGAGGGCACCGATACTCCAGTCGCTACAATTTCTCCAATTTTCCCCGCCTGAGTTACTGCTTCTGCTACCCCGGGAGCCGAAGTACTGCACTGACCAATAATACCTTTGAGATTAGGAAAAGCATTGATAAGGTCTAAAGCTACATTAATGGCCAGCTGTACATCTTCTTCAGCATAGCGAATGGTAACTAATTCCATATCAGGATATTCAGCTAACCTCTCCAGCTCGTAAAGAATCCAGGTGTTGAGGTTCCAGGCAGTAGGGCCACAAGAAACGATGGCAAATTCCCCTTCATAATCCATCGCCTTAGCTAACTCATCCATAGTGGTGTAGCCAATTTCTTTTTCTATAGCCTGATTCACAAATAAGTCCCTCACCTCTTGAGCCCCGTCAGTGTCACTCGTTAAAACCAGGATACCTTTCTCCTTAGCTTTTTCGAGAACTGGAGTAATAGCTGCAGGGTCATTAGGAGCAACAGCAATAGCATCTACTCCCTGAGTGATGAGATTATCAATAGTTTCAATCTGTTTTGCAACATCGGCAGTTACTGGACCGGTATAGATGAATTCCACTCCTAAATCTTCTGCCGCTTTTTTCCCTCCTTCTTCCATAGCATTAAAGTAAGGAATACCAACTAACTTAGGCACAAAAGCAATCTTATATTTCTCCTGAGCAAAAACCGGCAGAGCAAAAACTAAAAGAAACACCAGAGCGAGAACAATGGAAAAACGATACTTTTTCATAAAACCTTCCTCCTTTACCATGTATTTGGTTAATATTAATTATAATATACCCTTTAGATAAGTCAATCCGTTTTTTCCTGATATTTACTCAAATTCCATAACAATCGGAAAAACTTCCTATCAATTTAGCAATGAATAAGTATTAATTCTAACCAATCAGGAAACATTTTTGGAAAAAGGTGATTAAAAACACTGGAAACCGGATAAGAGCAATAAGCTTCAGGTAGCACAAAGCCATCCTCTGTGTATTAGAAAGATAAAAAGAGATTGGAATTTGAAAAGATAAAGAATGCTCTCCTCGTAGCTTTTAAGCAAACTTGGGTTATAAGGTATAATAATTAAAAAAAATCATCCAAGGAGGTCTGGCATGCGCAAAAGGAAATTAGGTTGGACTGATCTCGAACTCACTGTGATAGGCTTTGGTTCCTGGGCTTTAGGAGGAGGGGGGTGGGAATCCGGGTGGGGCCCTCAAGACGATGAGGAGTCCATTGCTGCTATCCATAGAGCCTTAGATTTAGGCATAAATTGGATAGATACTGCCGCTGTTTATGGATTAGGACATTCAGAAGAAATTATAGCTAAAGCCTTAAGAGGTATGAGCGAAAAACCCATTATTGCTACTAAATGCGGATTGGTATGGAACGAGAAGGGAGAAGTTTTTGGGTGCTTAAAAAGAGACAGTATTCGCAAAGAAGTAGAAGACAGCCTCAGACGACTGGAAGTGGAAGTGATAGACCTCTATCAAATCCACTGGCCAGATCCCGACCCCGATATTGAAGAGGCCTGGAGCACCATGGCCGATTTAGTAAAAGAAGGGAAAATCCGTTACGCTGGAGTTTCTAATTTTAACGTGGAACAAATGAAAAGAATTGAAAAAATCCATCCCATCGCTTCTCTGCAACCCCCCTACAGCATGATTATGCGAGATATAGAAAAAGAGATTTTGCCTTATTGTGCAGAAAAAAATATGGGAGTAATAGTATATAGCCCCATGCAAAAGGGATTGCTAACTGGCAAATTTACCCCGGAGCGGGTGAAAAATCTTCCTCCTGATGACCATCGCCGTAACGACCCCCAATTTAATGAACCCTTGCTCAGTATCAACCTGGAATTAGTAGAGAAATTAAAACCTATCGCTGAAAAATACGGAAGAACCCTGGCTCAACTGGCCATTGCCTGGGTATTACGACGTCCGGAGGTTACTGCTGCTATAGTGGGAACCCGACGTCCTTCTCAGATTGAAGAAACATTTCCCGCTGGAGATTGGGAGTTAGCCGCTGAAGATATAGAAGCCATCGAGAAACTATTACAAGAAAGAGAAGAAAAAATAAAAAATCTTTAACTTCTGCTTGCTATAAAAAGGTGTCTACCGCCTGGTAGACACCTTTTGTGTTTAATACCTCCAAAATACCCCCTTACGATAAGGATAGTAAATAGTTTCTGTCCCCGTCACAAGAAATGATGAGCTCTTCTGAACATTGAAAAAATATTTCCAGGAAAAGAGAAAAAATCTGTTATAATTTCAGAACAGCCAAAAAGAAAGGAGCTTTATTTATGCCTTTAGTCTCTACTCAAACTATTCTAAAATTAGCTGAAGAGAAGAACTTTGCTCTTCCTGCTTTCAACGTTCCTATACCTGAGTTTATTTTGTGGGTTTTGGAAGAAGGAGAAGAAATGCGTGCTCCCCTGATTATCCAGGTAGCTCCGGTGGAATATGAAGCCCTGGATATAAGGATGTTTTATGGAACGTTACTTTTTCTATCTCAGAAATTTTCTATACCCTTTTCTCTCCACTTAGACCATGCTCATCACCTAGAAGATATTCTTTTAGCCATACAAAATGGTTTTTCATCGGTAATGATCGACGGTTCTCGTCTACCTTTAGAAGAAAATATCAACCTAACCAATAAAGTAATAGAAATTGCCCATCCAGTGGAGGTACTAGTAGAAGGAGAATTAGGAAGAGTAGGAGGATTAGAAGGAGATGAAAGCTGGGAAGAGAAAAGCAAAGAAGAGGATTTCTTTACTTCCCCTCAAGAAGCGCAGGAGTTTACTGGTAAAGCACCAGTAGATATGCTGGCTGTGGCAGTAGGAACTCGTCACGGATTATACAAAGGAAGAACACCCCAGCTCCAATTTGAACGCATTAAAGAAATCAGAGCGAAAACCAGTTTACCTCTCGTCATTCATGGAGGAAGCGGTACACCTCGAGAGCAACTACGAAAGGCAGCGCAACTGGGAGTGAGAAAGATAAACTTTAGCACCGCCTTGCGAGTGCAATACTTAAGTGCTTTCCAAGAATACTTAGCGAACCATCCCGAAGAGCTCATGGTGGGTAAAATTTTACAGGGGATAGAAAGCAAAGTAAAAGAAGCGATAAGGGAATGTATAATTGCCTCTTGCGCAGAGGGTAAAGTGTAACGTAAGTTACTCTCCGCATTATTTCCAGATTATTTATCAAACGCCTATCTCTCCTCTCTTTTTTTCTAGGAGAGGAGAGTCTTTTTTTTGAGATTTCATTGTTTCCGATATTCCCGAAGTCAGTAATCGGGAATGTAAATAAGTTTAAAAATTGTAGATTCGGCTCAATCAGTTTTCTTCGTTTTTATCCTCAACACACAACAAAACCCGAAAAATTACCGAATCTCCTTCCCCATAATGAGCACTGATTCTCCCGCCCATCCGCGCCACAGCCTCTTTAGCTAAATATAACCCCACTCCTCTTCCATCAGCTCCTCGAGGAGAAAAAGTAGAAGAAGGTTCAAAAAGCCATTTTATGAATTCTCGAGAAGTGTTAGAGGTAGTATTGCTGAGTTCCAGAAATACACCCTCTTCTTCTCTATTCAATTTAATTTCTGCTCTCCCTTTAGGATAATTAAACTTGAGAGCATTGGAAAACAGGTTAGAAAAAAGGATCAAAAAATCAGCTGAAGAAAAAGGAAATAGGGCCTTTACTTTATCCAAAAGAGAAGTATCTACGCTCAAACTGAGATCTAATCTCCGAATATCATCTTCAAAATTATTTATCACTTCTTCTAAGGTTCGCTTTAGTTCTCCAGCAGTAGAAAACTGGTTTTCTTCTTGAAAAATAGAGGTCAACTGGCGAAGGTTATCCAAAGTAGTCTCTATCCTATTTATTTGCTGCTCCATTTTATAGGAGATATCAAGCAAAAATTGGTCCTTTACTTCTTCTTCTAAGATAACAACATTACCTTCAAGAGCAGTAAGAGGAGTGCGTAACTCATGCCAGAGGGCAGTAGAAAGGTAGTTCATTTCCCGGGATTTTCTTTCTTTTTCTCCTATATCTTCAAGAAAAACTACCTTATCATTTTCTCCTCCCCAAATCCGGAGGTGAAGTTTCAAACTTCCTACCTCTATTACTTGTAAACTCTCTTCTTTTCTCAACCATGTTCCCAGAAGGGGTATTTCCCAGAGAAACGCCTCTCCTTTTTCTTTCCCACCAATGAATTTACCAAAAGAAGAGTTAAACATCACTTTTTCCTTTTGACCATCATAAAAAGCCATCGCCAGAGATAGAGAATCCATAGCTTGTAGAATATTTTCTTTCAGGGATAGAACCTGTTCAGCATTTTCTCGTTCTAGAAGCATATAATGGGTTTTGGACTGCTGATTGCTAATTGACTTTCGATAAAAGTAAATTCCCAATAGAAAAAAAACTATAAGAATTATAAACAGAAAAATATTAAGTAGATTCAAATTTATAACCCACTCCTCGTACTGTCACAATTTTATTCCCACTACTACCCAGTTTTTTCCGCAAATTAGCGATATAAACATCTACTACTCTATCAGTAATAAAACTATCTTCTCCCCAGATGCTATCCAAAATTTGCTGGCGACTGATAACTTTTCCCCGATTTTTAATAAGAAGTTCAAATAAGCGAAATTCTCTCCAGGAAAGGTAAATTTCTTTACCATTTTCTTTTACCATCAGATGATCCGAATCTAACCAGAAATCTCCTATCTTCAAAACTTCTTTTTCAGAAAAAGAAGGAGAGGAAGTTCTCCTCACCACTGCTTTGATTCGGGCTAAAAGTTCTCGAGGATGAAAAGGTTTAGTAACATAATCATCTGCTCCTATTTCCAATCCTAACACCACATCCAGAGGGTCGCTCTTAGCTGTAAGCATAATAATTGGAACGTTTCTAAATCGAGGATACTCTCGAATATAGCGGAAAACCTCTAAACCATCAATACCTGGAAGCATAAGGTCTAAAATAATGACATCGGGAAGAAGAGTATCCATCTTTTCCAGGAAATCTTCACCCCGCAAAAAGGGAAAAACCTGATAACCTTCTTTCTGAAGAAAATAAGTGACAAAATCAACTACGTCTTTCTCGTCTTCTATCAAAACTATATCTAAACCCAAATTATCCTTTCACCCCACCATTACAAAGTTCTGGCACCTTTCCGGGGGGATAAAGAGGTTATTTCCCCGAGGTGCTATCTAGTAAACTATATGGGGGGATATTCTCCCCCCATGGTTTTAATCTTCATTTAGAGAAAGAGGAATAAAGCCTTCTTCTTCCACTATGGTTTGCCCCTCAGGACCCAGGACAAAATCAATCAGCTTTTTGACCGCTCCCTGGGGTTCACCATTAACATAGAGATATAATCCTCGAGACAGTGGATATTCTCCAGAAAGTGCTTTTTCGGGACTTGCTTCAACTCCGTTCACAGTAAGAGCTTTGATTTTATCTCCTCCCTGCTGTGCATAGCCCAATCCCACATATCCCATAGCATTGGGGTTACTGACCACTTCATTCAACACTGCCTGGTTAGAGGGAAGACGTAAAGCTTTATCAGCGAGTTCTTCTCCTCTTAAGACGTGTTCGTTAAAGACTTCGAAAGTTCCAGAATTAGTATCGCGAGAAATAATCACTATTTCCCCATCTAAAGCAACCCCTAATTCTTGCCAGTTGCTTATTCCTCCAGTATAGATTTTTTGCAAAGTGTCGACATCGATTTCCGAAATAGGATTAAGATAATTAACTATGACTGAAAGAGCATCTTTAGCTATTTCTATTTCCCGGATATCTAAACCCTTCTCTTTAGCCTTTTGCCACTCTTCTTCTTTCATGTCGCGGGAAGCCATAGCCACATTGGTCACTCCATCCAAAAGAGCAGAAATGCCCACTCCTGAGCCTCCTCCACCTACTGTAACTTCAATGTCTTCGTTTTGAGCCATAAATTCCTCGGCTATTATCTGCATAATAGGTAAAATAGTAGTGGAACCCTGCACATCAACTTTCTCTACCCCCCAGCTCAAGCCGGAAAGAGAAAGAATAAAACATAACACCAAGCTACTTAACAGCACCTTTTTCATTTATCTTACCTCCCTTTTCTTAATTTTTTATTCTGAAAATATGGTAAGATAAGAATGTTAACTCAGTATTTAAATAAAATTAAACTTTTTTAATATTTTAACATGAAAGGAGAAATAAGTATGGCACAAACTTTTGGTTTAATTGTAGGTAACCGAGGTTTCTTTCCTGATGAGTTAGCCAAAGAAGGAAGGAGTAAAATCCTGGAAGTTTTAGAAAAAAAAGGTTTTGAAGTAGTGGCTCCCAGCACTGAAGACACCAAATTTGGTACTATTGAAACCTGGGAAGATGCTCAGAAATGCGCCCGTCTTTTCGATGAAAACCGCCATCGCATAGAGGGAATTATCATCACTCTGCCCAACTTCGGCGATGAGCGAGCAGCAGCTCAAACTATTCGTCTCTCGGGGTTGAACGTCCCGGTTTTAGTACATGCCTTTCCTGATCAAATCAATACTCTGGATGTTCAAAATCGGAGGGATAGCTTCTGTGGTAAGCTTTCTATATGCAATAACCTGAAGCAATTCCAGATCCCCTTTTCTCTAACTTCTTATCACACTGAAGACCCTGATTCTTCAATCTTCGGAGAAGATTTAGAGTGGTTTGCGGGAGTATGTCGAGTAGTAAAGGGATTTAAAAACCTAAAAGCTGGAGCTGTTGGAGCACGACCTGCAGCCTTTAATACCGTTCGCTTCTCAGAAAAGATTCTGGAGAGCTATGGAATATCGGTAGAAACCATAGACCTCTCGGAAATAATCGGCAACATGAATAGATTAGATAACAATAATCTGAAAGTAAAGGGGAAATTGCAGGAAATAAAAGATTATATTGATACTGCTGGAATACCCGAAGAAGCGTTGGTCAAAATGGCTAAACTTCTCGTGGTATTAGAAGAATGGATTGAAGCTACCGGTGTATCCCTCTTTTCTTTTCAATGCTGGAATTCTATCGAAGAAAATTATGGCATCATGCCCTGTACAGTAATGAGCATGTTCAGCGAAAAATTAATACCCGCAGCCTGCGAAGTAGACCTGGTAGGAGGATTGAGCATGTATGCTCTGCAGCTCGCTTCTCAAAAACCATCTGCTCTCGTGGACTGGAATAATAATTTTGGCGACGACCCCGACAAAGCCATTCTTTTCCACTGCAGCAACTTCCCCAAATCGCTTCTGCAGGGAGCCAGAATGGGATATGGCGACATCATCTCCTCTTCGGTTTCCAAAGAAAAAGCTTACGGGACTTGTTACGGAACTATACCTAATGGAGAGCTAACTCTGGCTCGCTTGGCCACCAATGATGAAGAGGGCAACTTAATATCTTATATAGCAGAAGGAGAAATCACTCCCGATAAGGTTAACACTTTTGGAGGAATAGGAGTAGCAAAAATCGAAGACCTTCAAGATTTACTGAAATACATTTGCATCAATGGTTTTGAACACCACGTAGCTATTAGCTTATCTCAAAGCGGAGATATTTTGTCTGAAGCTTTTGAAAATTACTTAAGGATAGAAACGTACTACCACAACATTTATTAGCTTCCAGGGAGGGAAACCGAGGTTTCCCTCCCTATTTTTTTTGTACCTTATTAAGAAATAGAAACTGGAGCGGTAGAGATAAACATACATTTCGGGTAGTAAACTATAAGCGAACCGTACAGTACATAAAGTAGCAATAGGGAGGCGGATGTCACCTCCCCTACTCTTTTTTTACCCAGTTATAATTAAAGTCACCAGAAAAATGAGACTGCCTATAGTGGCTACATAAAGGGGGATGAATTGCTCGACGAAGCGTACCCAAAAAAGATGTAAACCAAACATAACCACTGCTCCAATGAAAATCCGATCAAATAAGTTAGTCTTCATAGGTAAAATCCGCATAATATCCTCCTAATCTTTCACCGCTCCAAAAGTAAGGCCAGTGATAATATGCTGCTGGGCTATACCAATAAATACCACAGCCGGAATTAAACAGACCATAGACACCGCCGCCATTTCACCCCAGTTAGTCCCAATCACGGTAACAAACTCAATTAAACCAGTAGTTATAGTCCGAGCTTTAACATTAGTCAAAATCGAGGCAAACAAATATTCATTCCAGGCAAAAATCCAGGTCAAAATAGCAGTAACCATAATTCCTGGTTTGGCCAAGGGAATAATTACTCTCACCAACACTCCCCAAATAGAACATCCATCGATCATGGCTGCCTCATCCAGTTCTTTCGGTATAGAATCCATCATCCCTTTCAAAAGCCAGATGGCAAAGGGGAGGTTAAAAATACAGTAAAGGATAATTAAACCAATTCTCGTATCTCTCAACCCCAGGCGACTAAATATCAAAAAGAAGGGAACAATAAAAACTGCCGCTGGAGCCATACGGTTGGTAATAGTCCAGAAAAAGATATTACTTGACCCTGGGATCTGAAAACGGGAAAAAGCATAAGTAGACATGACTGCTAAAACTATTACCAAAAGAGTATTACCGGTGGCCACAATCAAAGAATTAGCCAGATAGCGTCCGTATACATCTTGCAAGAAAGGACGGGTATAATTTTCACTATGAAAAGTAGAAGGGAAAAAATTTGGCCCAGAGAAAATTTCCAGTTTAGATTGAGCAGAGATTATAAATGTCCAGTAGATAGGAAACAGAGTAGCTATCGCTATTAAAATACACAAAACATAGATAAAAAAGAGCCGGAGTCCTTTTTTGCTAATTTTCATTTAGACTTCCTCCTGCGAGATGGAAATAAAAGTCAACAATAGCCAGCAGATAACTATGGTTAAATAAAGCAGAAAAAGAGACATAGCCGAACTGTATCCATAATTCATAGATCGCAAAACTTCTCTCACCAAATGGATACTGACAAAACGAGTAGCTGTTCCTGGGCCGCCACTGGTTAACATCCATACTTCATCAAAGACACGGAAAGTATCCATAATCCGGATAAACAAGGTAGTTAAAATCACTGGCCGAAGGAGAGGCAGAGTAATATAACGAAAAGTTTGCCAGCGATTGGCCCCATCTACCAAAGAAGCCTCATACGGGTCTTTGGGTAAAGAAGCCAATCCAGCCATAAAAGTTAAAATTACGAATGGAGTCCAATGCCAGACATCCATAAAAACAGTGGTGGCAAACGCCTGAGTAGCATTTACCCCGATATTATAGTCAACCCCGATTTTTCCCAAAAAATAGGGAAGTGGACCGACATCAGGATTAGTGAGTAATACCCACATACTCCCAATGCTAACGGGAGCCATAGCCAGAGGCAATGCCATAATCGTCCGAAAAACACCTTTACCTTTAAACTCATAAGTGAGGACATTGGCAATCAAAAGTCCTAAAGGTATTTCAACGAGACAGCAAATAGCCACAAAGGTAAGACCCAAGCTTAAAGACTTTAAAAAAGAGGCATCAAATACCAGTTTGCGGAAATTATCGAAACCGACATAAACCATTCCCGTCTTGGAAAACACACTGTATTTAAAAACACTCAAATAAATGACGTATATAACCGGGATTACCCCGATAAGAATCATTAAAATAAGTGTGGGGGATATTAACCCCCACACTTGAGTCTTTTTTACTCGCAAACTCTCTACCTCCTAATAGCCTAGCTCTTCCATTAATTCGTCAGCTTCTTTAGCTAAGTTATCCAGGCATTCTTCAGGAGAAACTTCTCCGGCCACTGCCCGGGAAATCCACTGGAGATAAAGCTCATTGAGTGGTGTTTGCATGGGTAGAGGAGGACATCCGGCAAAAAGATGACCCTTTTCCTGCATGACAGTGTAGTAGCCACCCATTGCTACATTTAATTCATCGATTATTGGATCTTCAAAGGCAGATTTCCTTACCACAGTAGTAGCTAATTCAGCAAACTCTGGCTGCCATTCTTTACGAGTACACCACTGGATGAAAAGCCAAGCAGCTTCTTTGTTTTTGGAGCAGTAAGGAATTCCCCAAGCTCCACCATCATAGTAACCGATGTATCCTTCGCCAGCTTCAGCTGCTTCCATAACACCCGGTTTAGCAGGTGGAATGTCAATTGCAACTTTGCCGATCACCACCGACCGATCGGGGTCATGAGCTAACCAACCTAAGTTTTCCATATAAAGGAACCCTTGGGCAATTATCCCGGTTCCAAACACAGCTGCTGCCTCATCCCAGGTATAAGTTCTGACTCCTGGAGGAGCATATTGTAACATGTCAACATACCAGCCAAGAGCTTCTTTCGCGGTATCGCTGTTTAGAGTGCCTCCATTTTCTACGCTGGTTCTCATATTTTCTAGATTTATTCCCCAATTGTATACACCCCAGGGAGGCCAAATAGTTTCACAAAGTTCATAAGCCAAACAAGGATGGGTCTTTGCTTGCGCTACGTGTCCATAAAGTTCTATACCTTTTTCTTTTCCGTATTCAGTGAAGAATTTAGCAATATCCTCGTATTGCTCCCAGGTAGTAGGAACAGCCAAGTCATATCCATACTTCTCTTTAAAAGCAGCTTGAATATCAGAATCATTGAACAAGTCCGTGCGGTAAATATAGGTCTTCAGAAAAGCTTCAAAGGGGATACCATAAAGTTCTCCGTCTTTGCCTTTAAAGTAATCAATAAAACTGGTAAAATCTGGAAGATCAAAATCAGGTTCAGTTAAATCAGCATTATCGACAAAAGGAGTTAAATCGGTTAGCCAATCTTGCTCCATGTAGCTGTAAACTGCATCCTGCTCCAGGTAGACAAAATCGTATATCCCGGCTCCCGCCTGCATGTCCTGAATTTCTTTATTATACATCTCATCCCAGGAGGTGGTTTCAAGCTCTACTTTAATTCCGGTTAACTCTTCAAACGCGGGAACAGCTATCTCTGCTATAGCTTTAGATGGAGGAGTGCTTTCCGACACACCGTGAATCACCACTCCTTTATAGGGCTCGGCTGCTTTTTTCCACCAATCAGGATTAGCTACCTGAGCAAAAACCATGGTAGGAACCAGCAGAAAACACAAAACAAAAACTACAGTTAATAAACGTCTTCTCACAAAAAATCGTCTCCTTTCTTTTTTGGTTCTTTCACAATCCCAAAAACTAAATAAACTTCTCCCATCTTAAAACCTTACTATCACCTCCCTCACCATATCGTATAGCCTCCATCCATAACCAGAACGCTTCCCGTAACATAAGAAGAAGCAGGAGAAGCCAGAAAAACACAGGGACCTTTAATTTCTTCCGGGTTACCCAGACGACCAAAAGGAGTAAGCTTTTTCCACAGGTCAGCATAATCAGGATATTCTTTCAAAAGGTCACCCACTAATTGCGTTTCCATGTAACCGGGAGCAATGGTGTTAACCCGAATATTGTAAGGAGCCCACTCGGAGGCCAGAGATTTAGTTAGCATAATTACTCCCGCTTTTGAGGAGTTATAATGAGATTGAGCCTGAGGAGTATTGACTACTAATCCCGACATAGAAGAAATATTTATAATACTCCCTTTTTTTCTTTTAATCATCTCTCTTCCCACTGCCTGGCAACACAAAAATACTCCATTTAAGTTGACGTCCAGAACTTTTTTCCAATCCTCCTCTGGCATTTCTTCTGCCTTCATCCATTGTCCCACCCCAGCAGAAGTTACAAGAATATCAATTTTGCCGAAACGCTCCAGAGTTTTCTCAACCATTTCCCCTACCGCTTCTTTTTTGGTAACATCAACGCAGAGAGCCAGAGAATCCACTCCCAAAGACTGAATATGAGAGGCAACTTTCTGAGCTTTTTCCAGATTCAAATCTGCCACTACTACCTGAGCTCCTGCTTCCCCTAAAGCGATGGACATTTGTTCTCCTAAACCTTGTGCTCCACCGGTAACAATAGCTACTTCTCCTTGCAGGCTAAAAAGATCTTTGACATTTGAGGGCATATTCTTATCCTCCTTATACTAAGAAAATTGCGTCAGGGTTTTGGTCGGGGCGAGCCGATTTGAACGGCCGACCACTCGCACCCCAAGCGAGTGCGCTTGCCAGGCTGCGCCACGCCCCGACCACATTTGTATAAAACGATTATAGGTAGAAGAACAAAGATTGTCAATGCTCCGGTGACTCGGGATTAATCACTTTTACTACAATTTCTCCTGGTTTTACCAATTGCAATCGCTCTCGAGCCAATTTTTCTACATACCAATCTTCGTCTAAGTATTCTCTCTCTTTTTCTAACCTCTCCACTTCCTCAGATAGTGCGCTTTCCCTTTTTTCTAACTCTTTCATCTCCCGAGCAAGGTCAAAATAATCTACCAATTTATTACTCAGGCGCAAGTTAAAAGAAAACAGAGAAAGCGCCAAGAAAGCGATGAACAGAAACTTCTCCCATCCCTTTTCAGTAACCGGAAACTTTGAAAACCTCTTTTCCTCGGAAAATAGCGGCATTATCCAGCTCTTCCTCGATTCTTAATAGCTGATTATACTTAGCTGTTCTCTCTGAACGACAGAGAGAACCGGTTTTTATTTGACCAGCGTTGCATCCCACCGCAAGATCGGCAATAGTGCTATCCTCAGTTTCTCCTGAGCGGTGAGAGATAACCGAGGTATATCCAGCTCTCTTGGCTATTTCAATAGTTTCTAAAGTCTCGGTGAGAGTTCCAATTTGATTTAACTTAATAAGAATGGAATTACAACATTTCTCCCGAATCCCCCGGAGTAACCTTTCTTTGTTGGTTACAAACAGGTCATCACCTACTAACTGCACCTTATCACCCAGGGCAAAAGTGAGCTTTTTCCATCCTTCCCAGTCTTCCTCGGCTAAACCATCTTCGATAGAAATAACAGGATAATTTTCTACCAAACGGCGGTAAAAATCGATCATTTCCTCTACGTTACGGCGCACCCCCTCCCTCTCAAAAACATATATTCCATCTTTATAAAGCTCAGAAGCAGCAACATCTAACGCCAGATAAACATCTTTACCCGGTTCATAACCAGCCAACTGTATAGCTTCCAGAATTACCTCGATAGCTGCCTCAGAAGAATGGAGATTGGGAGCAAAACCTCCTTCATCTCCTACACCTGTTGAGTAACCACTCCGTTTTAAAACCCTGGCTAAGTTATGAAAGACTTCCGCCCCCATTCTTAAGCTCTCACCAAAAGAACGAGCTCCACAGGGAACAATCATAAATTCCTGGATATCCACTCCGCTATCAGCATGTTTCCCCCCATTGAGAATATTCATAAGAGGAACAGGTAATTCTCGAGCATTAGCTCCCCCAAAGTAACGATAAAGAGAAAGCCCACTATAATCAGCTGCTGCTCTGGCTACCGCTAAAGAAACTCCCAAAATAGCATTGGCTCCTAACTTGGCTTTATTGGGCGTTCCATCCAGCTCGATAAGAGTCTTATCCACTACCGCCTGGTCTAATGCATCTAAACCAATGATTTCCGGAGCGATAATTTCGTTAACATTTTCTACCGCTTTCCGTACTCCTTTGCCCAAATAGCGCCTTTTATCACCATCTCGCAACTCCACTGCTTCAAAAGTACCGGTGGAAGCTCCAGAAGGAACAGATGCCCGACCAAAAGCTCCAGAAGCCAAAATTACGTCGACTTCTACTGTGGGGTTCCCTCGAGAATCAAGAATTTCCCGAGCATGAACATCAAAAATAGTACTCATCCTTTATCAACTCCTTTTCTATCAAATTGGGTAATTTTTACTATGTCACCAGAGGGTATTTCATCCAGAATAGCCCAGGGAGAAAGGATTTTCCCCACCACTTCTACTACACTGGCCGGTCTAATCTCCCCATTTTTACTTACCGGAGTAGGACCAAAGAAAAGACAAAGGCAGGCTCCATCCGGCCAATAAGCTATATCACCTTCTTCTACCACTTCTTGGGGAGAAACGATAGGAGCCTTCAGAGGAATAGCAAAATAAATCTCCTTTCCCCACCGACTAACTCGTGCCTCCACAGGCAAAATGCGAAAAATTTCTTCAGCCAGGGAACTGTCACTTAGCTCCGCTTCTATCGTAATTCCTCTCTCCGGAAAGGAAAATTCTATCTTTTCAGGCATAAATCTCTCCTCCCTTCCACACTCGTCCTAAGTTAAAAGCCAGGTGTTCCAGAAGAAAAGGCGCCTTTTGAAATGCTTCTTCTTCAGTGATAGGACCATTAGCTATGGAAAAAAGAGCTAAAACTCTCTCTTCCCACAGAGAAAAAGCTTCTTCGCTGATTTTTCCTCCCACCAGAAGAAGAGGCTTCCCCCATTTCCTACACTTTTCCTCCACCCCACTAACTACTTTACCATAAAAAGATTGCTTATCGATCTTCCCCTCTCCGCTTATCACTAAATCTGCTTTTTTAATTTCTTCTTCCAGATGCAAAATATCCATAATCAACTGAATGCCAGAGGCAAATTGTGCTCCCCAAAAAGCATATAACCCCGCTCCTATTCCTCCTGCTGCTCCTGCACCCGGTAAATGGTCAATTTCTATCCCGGTGTGCTCTCTGACTAATCGCGCATAATTACGTAAACCCTGGTCCAGTGCTTCCACCTCTTCAGGATTGGCCCCTTTTTGCGGACCATACACATAAGCTGCCCCTTCTTCTCCATAAAGGGGGTTTTTTACATCACAGGCGATAACTAACTCCACTTCTTCCGGTTTTTTAAACAAATGCTGAGAGTCAATGGAAGATACCAGCAGTAAATCATCACCCACTCCTTTTAGCTCCTTCCCTTCCCGGTCAAAGAACCTCACTCCCAAAGCTCTCAGCGCTCCCATCCCCCCATCGTTGGTAGCACTACCCCCCACTCCTAATATGATGCGACGAAATCCCAGGTTTACTGCCTCTTTTATCAACTCTCCCACACCGTAGGTAGTGGTAAAACGAGGATTCCTTTCCTCAGGTGGCAAAAGTGTTAATCCCGCTACCTGAGCCATTTCTAAAACTGCCACCTCTCCACAAGAGCAAGGCACTACCCCGATATGGGCTTTCACTTTCTCTCCCCGGGGGCCAGATACTTCTTTTTCTATTATTTTACCCCCCGTCCCTTGCACCAGAACTTCTACCGTTCCTTCCCCTCCATCAGCTAAAGGTCGCTCTACCACCAACCAGCCTTTATCCACCCTCTGTAGCCCTTTTTTAACCAGCGATGCAACTTCGGTACTTTTTAAACTGCCCTTAAAAGAATCAGGAGCAACCAGTATTCTCATTCTTCTAATCTCTCCTTCTTTATCACCTCGTACAACTCTTCTCCTCTTTCTTTTTCGCTGAGACTTTTAACTCGCACCACTATTTTATAAGCAGAGGTGAAAATGGTGATTTCGTCTTCCAATTTAAGTCCTGTCCCTGGTTTGGCTACTTTACCATTCACCAAAACCCTCCCCCCCTTACAAGCTGCTTGAGCCAGTGGTCTTCTTTTAATCAAAGAAGAACTTTTGAGAAATTTATCTAACCTCATTGTCTTCCCAGGGCAAAAGGATATTTTCCCCCCATTCCGGGAAAAGAGAATAATCTCCTTTCCCGCCTACTGCTACCATCACGAGCACCGAAAGCGCTCCATGGTCTTTAACCCATTTCTCTATCTCTTCTCTGCTTTTTTCCTCTCGGAATCTTCCTGCCACCAAAACTGTCCTTTTATCTTCCAGATTCCCTAAATTATCCCAGGTAATCTGGAAGGGTTCTTCTTTGAAAGCCATATTTCTCACTTCTTTATCCAGAAAAGAGGCTAAAAAACCACTCAAAATCAATCCTTCTGGGTTAACTGCTATCAAAAGGTCAGGATTCCATCCCTGAACCAGAGGTAAAATAACTTTTAAACGTTTCAAAAATTCAGCGAGGCTTATTTTTCCTCCGGCGTGAATTTCTCTTTCGCTTTTTCCCATAAAGCATCCATCTCCTCTAAAGTTGCACCAGAAAGTTCCCTGCCTTGTTCTTTGATTTTTCTTTCTATAAAACCAAATCTCTCAGCAAAACGATTATTAGCTCCCTGCAGAGCTTCTTCAGCCTGAATATTCAGATGACGAGCTAAGTTAACTAAAGCAAAAACCAGATCTCCCCATTCCTCTTTCATTTTCTGAGGGTTTTTGCTTTTCCAGGCTTCTCGAAATTCTCCCCACTCTTCTTCTACCTTTTTTTCTACTTCCTCAGGTGCTTCCCAATCAAAACCCACTCGAGAGGCTCGCTCTTGCATAGCCTGAGCTCGCAAAAGAGCAGGAAGACTGCGAGGCAAAGTGGAAAGCATCCCGCTTTTATCTCTTTCTGTTTCCTTTATTTTTTCCCAGTTTAAGAGCACCCCATCTACATCCTTTACTTTAGCTTCTCCAAAAACATGAGGATGGCGTCTCTTCATCTTATAAATAAGGTGTTCTAACACCTCCTCAATAGTAAAGGTATGGTTTTCCTTTCCTATCTGAGCGTGAAAAACGATATGCAGCAGCATATCCCCTAATTCTTCCTTCAATCTCACCTCATCTTTTTTATCTATGGCATCTAAGGCTTCATAGAGCTCTTCCACCATGAGAGGTTTTAGTGTCTCCCGAGTTTGTTCCCTATCCCAGGGACAGCCTCCCTCTCCCCGTAAAGTAGCCACTACTTCTATTAATTCCTCAAAAAGCTCACCGGCTCTGCCACTGGACACTCTCAATAACCATCCCTTCCAGAAGTGAAACTAAATCCTGGAGAGGCAACATTTTAGTTTTGAATGCCTCTCTGCCTTGATAGTTGAATAGCTTTCCTTCTTTTCCCCTCTCTTCCATATACTGGCTCAAACCCAAAAGAACCGGAAGAGAAGCCACAAAATAAAGTTCTCCATCTTTTTCTTCTATGCTTTCAATCTGAGCTATTTTAGCATAATGCCTTATTTTTGTAATCTGCAAAAGATTCTCAGCCTGCCGGGGAAGACGTCCAAAGCGATCTTCCAATTCTTCCTTTATTTCCTCTATTTCCTTTTCTTTTCTCACCCCCAGCAGTTTCTGGTAGAAATAAAACCTTTCACTATCCCTGGACAGGTAAAAAGAAGGTAGATAAGCCTCTTCTTTTAAATCTATATGAGGGGTAATGGAAGAAATCTCTTCTTCTCCTCGCAGGCGAGCAATTTCTTCCTCTAAAAGACGAGTGTAAAGAGAAAAACCCACTTCCTGAATAAAACCGTGCTGCTCCATTCCCAGAATATTACCAGCTCCCCGAATTTCCAAATCCCGGAGAGCCAGTTTCATACCTGAACCGGTGGCACCAAACTCAAGAAGAGCTTCCAGTCTCTCCCTGGCCTCTCCAGTTAGACGAGGGGGATACAAAAAATAGGCATAGGCTTCTCTATCAAACCTCCCCACTCTTCCCCGCAACTGATAAAGCTGAGCCAATCCAAACAGGGTAGCCGGATCTACAATGATAGTGTTGGCATTGGGGACATCCAGACCAATTCCTACAATAGTGGTACAAAGTAAAACAGAAATTTTACCCCGATAAAAATCTTCCATAACTTTTTCTAACTCCTTCCCTCCCATCCTTCCATGAGCTAAGGCCACTTTTACCCCGGGAATTAGGTCATCCAGCTCTTCCTTCACCGGCATTAAATTCCGAATCCGAGGGCAGACATAAAAAACCTGACCTTCTCGCTCTATCTCTCTCTCCAGGGCTTCTTTAATCACTTTTTTATCTCGAGGCATCACCAGAGTATAAACCGGTTTTCTCGCTTCCGGTGGTGTTTCTACCACACTGATATCCCGAAGACCTAAAAGAGAAAGATAAAGAGTACGAGGAATAGGAGTGGCAGTGAGGGTTAAAACATCCAGGTTGGACTTGAGTTTTTTCAGCTGCTCTTTATGCCTCACCCCTAAGCGTTGTTCCTCATCTACAATCAATAAACCTAAATCTTTAAAAAATACATCTTTTTGCAAAAGGCGATGAGTGCCGATTATGATGTCCACTTCTCCCTTTTCCACTTTTTTCAGTATTGATTTTTGCTCCTGGGGAGTACGAAAGCGGTTTAAAACGGCAACAGTCACCGGAAAGTCTTTCATTCTTTCCCGAAAGGTAACATAGTGTTGTTCAGAAAGAAGAGTAGTGGGAGCTAAAACAGCTACTTGCTTTCCATCCATTACTGCTTTAAAAGCTGCCCGTATGGCAATCTCTGTTTTCCCGTATCCCGCATCTCCACAGATCAAGCGGTCCATGGGGCGAGGGCTTTCCATATCTTTTTTAACTTCTTCAATAGCTTTTTTCTGGTCCGGAGTCTCCAGAAAAGGGAAAGATAGCTCCAGCTCTTTTTGCCAGGGAGTATCCGGAGAAAAACTATAACCTTCCTCCAATTGACGCCGAGCATAAACTTCTACTAAGTCTTGAGCTACTTTTTCTGCTGCTCTTTTAGCCCGTTCTTTGGTCCTCGCCCATTCATCTTTCCCCAGACGATTAATTCGGGGCTTCTCCTCTCCCGCCCCCACATATTTTTGCAGGAGATAGATTTTATCTGCAGGAAGGTAAAGAATGTCTCCTCTACCGTATTCTATCTCCACATACACTCGTTTTATCCCCTCTACAGTCATCTCTTTCCATCCTCGAAAAATACCAATGCCTTCTTCCTCATGCACCACATAATCTCCGGGAGAAAGAGAGGAAAGAGAGACCAGAGATTTCTTGGGAACCTCCGGAGAGGGAACAAATTCTTTCCCAAAAATTTCCCAGGAAGAGATGAAAGCTAAACCAATCTCTGGTATCCCAAAACCCTCCCTCAGGTATCCAGGAAAGAGAATCACCTTTTTATTTTCTTCCAGGTTTAAGCCAAAATCCACTTTCTCCTCTTCTAAAAGAGAAGAAAGAATCTCCAGCTTTTCCGGAGGAAGAAGGAGAAAAATTTTATTCCAGAGGCTTGTTTCCAGATAATCTTTCAAATCGTCAATCTTGCCCCAAAAAGAAGGTATTCGCTCTACTTCAAGAGAAAAAGAATCTTGAGCTTCCTGAGTACCGATTCCGGAAAATACTTGCCGGGAAGAAAGAGTCAGATCTTCCACTATCACCCCATCCCAGAAAATGGTTTTTACTTCTTTTTTTAAAGAAGAAAGAAGGGGTACAGTTTTGAACTCTCCGCTTCGAGGAGGGATAAAAAGAGTCTTTACTTCTTCTTCAGTACGCTGACTTTCGGGACGGAAAAATTTCATCTTTTCTATCTGATTTCCCCACCAATAAGTGCGAACCGGAAGAGGAAGATGAGGAGGGAAAAGGTCTACCACCTCTCCTCTTATCGCCACTTCTCCTCTTTCTCTAACTAACTCCTGGCGTTCATAACCCAGGCTGAAAAGAAGATCCAAAAACTCCTCTCTTCTGGTTTCCTTTCCCTTTTCTAAAAGAAAGGAATGAGTGAGAAAATAATCCAGATCTTCCACTTCCAGGTGAAGGTCTTGAGCTTCTACCACTGCAACAACTTCCTTTTGCCGAAAATTAGATTGTAACTTCACCCCGAAGAATTCTTCTTCCCTCTTAACCCCCTCCACCAAAAAAGGCTTCCCCGCTACAGATTGTAAAGCTTCTAATTGAGAGACGACCTTTTTTCTCTTTTCCCTGTCGCTTACCACATAAAGAAGAGGTTTTTCTAAGAAAAGGGCGAAAAAAGGCCGTACCGGGGAGACAACATCCAGATATATTAATTTTTTCTTCTCTATTTCCTTTATCAGGAAAATTAACTTATTTAAAGCAGAATTCATAATACCTCTCACATAGCACTCAATCGAAAACTTCCCTTTATAATCTGATAAAATTCGGGGTTTTCAAAATCGACATCACTGCGCAAACCCCGACAATGTATGAAATTTCCATCAAAATGAACCGAGGCTTCCGCCTCCGTTTCCAGAACTTTATCTTTATCTCGATATCGCAACTCCGATGTTACTATCTTCTCTCCCGAGGAAGACACTACCTCTACTTCTCCTTTAAAGTAAAAGTCTTTATCATCCAGGTTTATTTCCGCTTCCTGAGCTTGAATGGTAGCCTTTTCTTCCCCCTCCTGGTAGACAATGAGCCTTACCGCCCCCCAGCAGATGGCTTTAGTGTTATCATCGTTTAGTTCCATATCCTGTGCTTGAAGTAACCATGCTAATTTTCCTCCTTCCCAGCCTCGAAGCTCTGTTCCCTTCATCACAACCGGAGGAGAAGGAGCCACCTCTTCCATTTCTTCCTCCACTTCTTCTTTATCCTGGGATTCCTGGGGAATAGAAGAGACAAGAAAAAAGACCAGCAGAAAACCAACCACACAAAAACTCACAATCAATAATAACCTTTTTCCCATTACCGTTCTATTTCATAAGGCCAGGTAGCCATGCCCCCATCCATCACCATAACTTTCTGGAAACCCTTGCTCTTCAAAATCAGGGAAGCTTCATAACCCCGCAAACCTGCGGCACAAATAGTTACAATTTCTTTATCAGGAGAAAGTTCGTTAGCTCTGGCTGGAAGCTCAGCTAGAGGAATAAGAACACTACCTGGTATGCGAATATTCTGATATTCTCGAGGGGTGCGCACATCTAACAAAATGAAATCTTCTCCTCGCTTCCTCTTCTTTTCTACTTCTTGAGAAGAAATACCTACCATGTCTCCTTCCAGTTTATTGCGCAGGACATTAGCTGCCAGGCACAAATTATCTATAGCAGAAGCATAAGGAGGAGCATAAGGTAAATCAAGGTTGGATATATCTTCTACCTTCCCTTGATAGTTAAGAAGAGTAGCTAAAGCATAGATGCTTTTGGTAACCTCACCTTTACCTATCATCTGTGCACCTAAAACTCTACCACTTCTTTTATCTGCTACCAGCTTAATAATCACCTGCTTTGCTCCGGGAAAATAATGAGCTCGGTCAGGAGCGGGCACTAAAGAATACTCCACATCATACCCTAAATTTTGGGCTTGTTTTACTCCCAGACCACTCCGGGCTACAGTATAATCAAAAACCTTGAAAATTACTGAGTTTAAAGCTCCTCGGAAAGCTTCTCTTCGGCCAGCTAAATTCATAGCCACCACTCTCCCTTGCTTATTAGCCAGAGACCCCATAGGCATATAAGCAGGTTGACCACAAACTAAATTCTCTATCTCTATACAGTCTCCAGCAGCAAAAATAAAGGGGTCGCTGGTGCGCAAGAAGAGGTCCACTTTAATTCCTCCCCGCTCTCCCACCTCTAAGCCAGCTTTGCGAGCTAAGTCATCATTGGGCTTGAACCCGGTGGCTATCACTACCATATCTGCTTCATAACTTCCTTTATCAGTTATTACTCTTTTTACTACTCCTCCTTCTCCTTCCAGGCGCTGCGCTCCTTCTCCTACCCGGATATTGATTCCCTCACTCTGGCAGTAACGACGCACTAAAATCCCCATGTCTTCGTCCAGAATAGGTAAAATTTCCGGTAGTATTTCCAGAATGGTAATTTCTAAACCACTTTTAACCAGGCTTTCGGCCATCTCCATTCCGATCAATCCTCCACCAATAATTACCGCTCGTCTGGCTAATTTCTCTTTAATAGTCCAGCGAATGGCCTCAGCGTCTTCAACACCATGCAGAGTATAAACATGAGCTAAATCGGTGGGAGAAAGAGCCACCCCGGGATGATTTAAGTCCACAGCTGAGATGGGAGGGATGGAAACCTTGGCTCCGGTAGCTAAAACCAGGTAATCATAAGGTAAACTGGATACCTCACCCGATTCTAAATCCTTTATTTCTACTCTTTTATTTTCTCTATCTATACGGATAGCTTCAGTGCGGTTCAGCACCTTAATTCTTTTCATATTTTCAAAAAATTCTGGATCCCGCATCACTCCAATGGGTGTTTCCATTAACTCCCGATATTCTTTTATCTCTCCGCTTATATAGTAAGGTAAACCACAGCCAGCATAAGAGAGAAATTTACCTTTTTCTATAATGGTAATTTCTACTTCGGGATCCAGACGGCGTAGCTTTGCTGCCACTTTAGGGCCCGCCGCCACTCCTCCTATAATTACCACTTTATTGTTCATTTGTCACCTTCCTCGCATTCCTTAACCCTCACCGGTTTTTTAAACTTTTCACATCGTTATAGGTACTACCCAAGCAAAAAAGAGCCGCTCCACCCACTAACACCCCAAATCCCCCCAATATTCCTCCTATACCTGCTAACTTAGAGAAAAAATCCGAGGTGGAAGAAAAAAACTCTTCTTCTGGAAAGGGGTAGAACTCTTCCCCGGGAGGAGGAAGTGAATAAGAAGGGGAACTTTTTTGTTTGCTCATCCCCACCAGAGAAAAAATTATCGCCACTATTCCCAGACAAAAAAATACAACACCCACCACTTTCAAAAAAGTGCCCACTAATATAGCCCTCCCCTCAAATTCTTTTTTTGATCTCCTCTATTTCCTCTTCGTTCAATTCTCTTCCAAAGCTCCGCAGACCAGAAACTTTAAATCCATGTTTTTGAGCCAGAAGGTCAATCTCTTTTACCCTCTCTACCTCTATTTCTTTTCCCAGAGTATAATCTTCAAATCGTCCCTCCAGAGTCAAAATCATAGTTTCCGCCATGCAAGCATAAGATTTTCCTGGAGGATAGCCAAAATCCATGCCAAAATCAGGCTCTCCCGGAACATCAACCACTCCTCCCTCGATAACTAAAACGTCCTGTCTTTCCTTTGCTACTTCTTCTGCCACGTTGCGAGGACGAGCCACATCGCAGACCACCGCTCCTCGCTCAATCCAGGCTGGCTCTAACAAGTTCCCCAGAGCCGAAGTTACGGTAATCAGTGCCCGAGACCCTTTTATTCCTTCTTCAATATCTATAAAACCTTTTACTTCCTCTCCCTTTATTTCTTCCACCTCTTTTTTTACCTTTTCCACCTTTTCCGGGTCCCGGCCAATTACTCTTACCTTTTTCCCTTCTTCAGCCAATATCAAAGCGCAAGCTCGACCAATAGAACCGGTAGCTCCCACTATGGCAATTTCTTCCTGGCCTAAGTCAATCTCCATCATAGAAGAAGCCATCTCCAGAGCCTGAAGAGCAGTGGCCACAGTATAGCTGTCGCCAGTTGTTACCGCAATACGCAAACCATTCTTAACTGTAATCCCTCCATCTCCGGCAACTGAAGTAAAAGCCCCCAATCCGATAATTTTTGCCCCTAACTCCTCGGCCAGAAATCCACATTTGCGGATTTGCTGAGCTACAAAAGAAAAGGAATATTCCAGAAGCACCCGGGGAGTCATGGGAAGCCCGATAAACCACCCTCCAATCTCTTTACCTGTGGCTTCTGACTTCACTCCTTTCACTTCCGACAAAACAAAGGGAGGGACTCGAGAAGCTAAGCTTTCCACCCAGGAAGAGGGGAGAATCTTTAAGAACTTAAGATGGTCTTTTATATCCTGGGGGCTGAAGGCATGGATGATGAAAGCAAATTTGTCCATACCGTCACCCTTCTACTACTTCTTGCAAAGCTTTTAACATAGCTTGAGCATTGTCCTCCATAACTTTCTTCAAAAACTTGCTGATTAAAGCTCCCACGAGAGGTATCCCCAAGTCGTATTCAATTTCCAGTTCTACCCGGGTTTTATCCTCTCCTTCTTCCCTGAATCTCCATGCCCCCTCATATTGCTTAAAATCCCCTTCTATAAGAGAAAAACGGCATTCTTTCCCCTCTTCATCCCAGAAATCTCTTTCTTTCCACTTAATTTCTCTCCCCTGAAATTCTCCCCTCCAGAAACTATCCACCACTGAGCCCTCTTGACTTAATACCTTCACCTCTTTTATATCAGGCAAAAAAGTAGCTAACTTTTCTATATCCTTAGCTTTATCGTAGACTTCTTCCACACTCCTGTTTATTACCAGAGAAGAAGAAACTTTAGCCATTTCACTTAACCCCCTATTTCCTTTAATGTTTCTCTAACTTTATCCAAAGACTCTCCTAACGCTTTGGTAACTTTTTCTATCTCCTCTTTTTTAATAGTAAGAGGAGGTTCCAGACGAATCACTCGAGGGTTGTTGAGAGTATAAGCAACTAAAACTTTTCTTTCTGCCATTTCTGCTGCCAAAAGGGAAGCAACATCAGAATCAAAAAATTCCATTCCTATCAAAAGGCCTATCCCTCGTACCTCTTTCACCAAATCAGGAAACTTCTCCTGTAAAAATCGGAGCTCCTCCATCCAGTAATTACCTTTTTCCTCCGCTTGCGCAGGAATATTTTCTTCCTGAAGGACTTTCAAAGTTTCCAGCCCCGCGGTGCAAGCCAGAGGATTACCTCCTAAAGTAGAGCTATGGATAAGAGGATTATCCTCAAAAACTTTCCAGATTTCCTCCGTGCTTATAAATGCTCCTATGGGTAGCACCCCTCCTCCCAAACCCTTAGCCAGAGTCATAATGTGAGGAGCCACTTCATAGTGCTCACAGGCAAACATCTTCCCTGTTCTACCAAGGCCAGTTTGTACCTCATCCAGAATCAGGAGTGCTCCATTCTGCTCACAGATTTCTTTCACCCGGGAAAGATAGCGAGGATGGGGAATATTAATTCCTCCTTCTCCCTGAATGGGCTCCAAAATTACCGCTGCTGTTTTCTCATCCACCACCTCTTCCAGAGCTTCTATATCATCAAAAGGCACCTGATAGGTTTCCGGAACCAGTGGCTCAAAAGGTTTTTTATATACATCTCTTCCTGAAACGCTCAATGCCCCCATAGTTTTACCGTGAAAGCTATTAATCGCCGAAACCAGCTTTTTCCTTCCGGTGTAAAAGCGAGCCAGCTTTATTGCCCCCTCTACCGCTTCCGCTCCACTGTTACCAAAAAAGGAATATTGCAGGTCTCCGGGGGTAACCTGAGCCAGCATTTCTGCTAAATCGGCTTGTTGTTTGTTAAAAAGAGTGCGGGTAGAAAGAGGCAATCTGTCTAATTGCTCTTTTACTTTCTGTACCACTCGAGGATGGTTTCTCCCCACCGGGAAACTTCCAAATCCCCCGATGCAATCGATATAGGCTTCCCCGTAGATATCAAAAACTAATGCTCCTTCTCCTCTCCACTCCACCGTAGAAAAATTGGCAAATCGGAACAGCCGGGCTAATCCTGGACTTACATACTTCACATATTTGTCTATGGTTTCTTCTACTATTTTTTGCTTTTCTCTCAATTCATCATCCATGGTTTTCCTCCTTTATCTATGTTTGTAATTTTCTCACTCTTTTCTGCTTTTAAACTTCTATATCCGCCACTGAGTCAAGAATATGATTGGGTCGGTAGGGAAATTTGCCTATATCTTCGCGCTTCGTGACTCCAGAGAGAACCAGAATTGTTTCTAAACCCGATTCCAATCCTACTTTGACATCAGTATCCATCCGGTCTCCCACCATTATGGTGCTCTCTGAATGCTCATCTATATATCTCAAAGCCAGGCGCAAAATTAAGGGATTAGGTTTACCCACAAAATAAGGAGCGTATCCAGAAGCTTCTTCTATCAGAGCTGCCACAGCTCCACAGGCAGGAACGATTCCCCCCTCCCCCGGGCCAGAAGAATCGGGATTGGTGGCAATAAAAGGTACTCCCTGCATAATCAGCTGGCAAGCTCGCACGATTTTCTCATAAGGATAGGATTCCATCTCTCCTAAGATAACAAAATCGGGCCTGTAATCGGTAAAAGAATAACCTGCTTCATTGAGAGCCTGGTATAATCCTGTTCCTCCCAGAACAAAAGCTCTGCCTCTGGGTTTTTGAGAACTCACAAAATGAGCAGTAGCCATAGCGCTACTGAAAAAATGTTGAGCCTCTATCTCTATACCGGCATCATTCATGCGATGCTGAAGGTCAGAAGGGGTATAGCGAGAATTATTAGTCAGAATCAAGAATTTATAGTCTTTTTCTCTTAAACGTTCAATAAACTCTTTGGCGCCGGATATAGCCTGGTCGCCATAGAGTAAAACTCCATCCATATCAATAAGAAATGCTTTTTTATCCATAACCTCACCTCAAAAACCACATCTATTATAATTTCTCCCCCTCTTATTAGCAAA
>ERZ773359.777-NODE-777-length-45865-cov-6.987841_pt1 | contig 45865 bp, 44 predicted proteins | sample MGYA00374955_ERZ773359 | MGnify/ENA primary metagenome ERZ773359 (study PRJEB29098, sample SAMN04486028) | biogas fermenter metagenome | study: EMG produced TPA metagenomics assembly of the Biogas fermentation microbial communities from Germany - Plant 4 DNA1...
TCCCGGCATGTACCTGGGCGGTTTTTCCCAATGAAGGTCCTTTTCCGGAAACTTTGCAGCAGACTTATGCTAGAACTTATGCAGAATGGCTGCCTATTTCTGATTATGAAGTAATTCAGGCTCCTGTATTTTCCTTTACCAAGATGGATAAAGAAAAAGAGAATTATGCCTATAGTGAGGTTTGGCTTCCCGTGCGCAAGAAAAATAAAAAATATTAACTTCCCTTTTCAGTTCGCCTGCATTTACCCAAGGTCCCCATCCGCCTAGAGGCGTAATTAAATTCTCTCTATGTTCATCGTCTAGCTTTGTAGCAATCTTGCCTAATTGTCGGATGTCAAAGCCTTCTGTTTCATCGTAGTAGATGCCGATATCGATGTCTGATTTTTCATGATGGGTTCCCCTTGCTCTTGACCCTCCTAAAACCACACCGGCAATGCCCGGAATGTCTTTTAACTCTCTTTTGATTTGATGCAAAATACTATCTATCGACAAGTACTTCACCTCAATCTTTTCTTTGGAAAGCTTTTAGCAGCAAAACCTTTGCCGTAATGATTTATAAAGCAGTGGTAGCTTGCAATACCACTGTTTTTTTTTTGCATGGTTTAGTTACTTTTTCTGTAATTTTTTCTTTTCTCCTTGTCATAGGAAAGTGCAGAGCAACATATCTGTATAAAAAGGACATGCAGGCTAAAGGAGGGGGTGCTGTGGATACAAGGGACAGGTATAAAGAGCTGGTAAATGTATGGAAAAACAGGTTGGCCAAGCTTTGCGAAGCCGGTAAGCATGCTGAAGAGAGGCCGGAAAAGGAGTTTGTAAGGTCACTGGAGAGTGTGTTAACAGAGCTGCAGGCCGCAAAAAATTATTTCAATCAAGTGTCTGATCCGGATCAAGTTGATTTAGCCATTATCTATTTAACTGCAGCGGAGAAAAAATACCGCATGTTGTTAAAAGAAGCACGCTTGCGCGGTTACAGGATACCATTTACGATGCGCAATTTAAAGGAAAGAGGGTGAGGAATTTGCCGGATTTGGACCTGAATCTCATGGTGGCTGCTATTTTTGCCCTAATTGTACTTTTTTATCTGGTAAAGTTTTTGTTTGGACCCGGGCAAATTTTTTTGCGCTTTGTCGGTACAGGCTTAGTGGGGGCAGCGATTCTTTTTCTCTTTAATTTGGTGGGCGGTCTTTTCAACCTCACATTGGGGATAAATGTAGTTACTTCTATAATTGTGGGTTTTATGGGTTTGCCGGGGTTAATCATGTTAATTATTCTGCAAAAGCTGCTTGGTTAAAGGATTACAGAAATATAATAATTTTTTAATATTCTTTGATGCATTACGTTCTTATGTTACAATAATAAACGAAGAAAGTTACACAGGAAAGAAGTGTAGGCCATGAAATGGAAAAAAGGAGATCTGGTTGTTGTCGTTGCCGTGCTCTTGATGGCCTTGTCTTTATTTGCCGTCAAAGCCCTGCCGGCTGCGGCCGGGGAAAGGGTATTGCAGGTGACGTTAGACGGCCAGCTAGTGAAAGAGCTGGCTTTAACTGGTGAGCATAATGAAACCATTACCGTACCTATCCCCAAGGGTGAAGCGGTAGTGGAAATTATAGACGGTAAAGTAAGAATGCTGCCCATGTCCAAGGAACTCTGCCCGCAGGCTATTTGTTCCCATGTGGGTTGGATTGAGCGGCCTGGCGACGCCATTGTTTGTTTGCCCAACCGTTTAATTGTTACCATCGAGGGCAATGGCACGACCGTTGAAGAATTGGACGGAAAAACGCAATGAAGCAAAAAAGGCTGCTGGTGGTTAGTGCCTGTTTGTTAGGGCTGAATACAAAATATAATGGTGGCAATAACCGCCGGGAGGACGTTTTAGCTTTAGAGGAGAGCTGCCTTTTAATTCCCATTTGCCCGGAACAATTGGGGGGCTTACCCACTCCCCGAGAGCCGGCGGAAATACAGGGCGGCGACGGTCATGACGTATTGGCCGGTCGGGCGTCCGTTAAAGCGAAAACAGGCAAAGATTGTACGGCAGCTTTTGTCTGCGGGGCAAAACAAGCTCTTGAGGTAGCCAGGCTTGTAGGGGCACAGTTAGCCCTACTTAAAGCCCGCAGCCCCTCCTGTGGCAGCAATTGTATTTATGACGGGCAGTTTCGCGGAAAAACAATCGCCGGTGACGGCGTAACGGCTGCTCGTTTTAAACAAGCAGGCATAGCGGTTTTTACGGAAGAAACACTAGCAGAGTTACGGTTACTGCTTACACAAAGGGGCAGTTGACACTGGCCCTTTTTTTTGTTATACTGCAAGGAAACTATAAATACCCCGCAGCATTAATGGCGGTGGAATTTCGGTAAAAAGCGTGCTTTAGGGGAAGAATAAAGCACGCTTTTCTAAAATTTATTAATTATATGGAGGCGGCACAATGTATCCGGAAAAATTTGCTAAGGAAGGTATCACTTTTGATGATGTTTTGTTGATTCCGGCCGAATCCCGTGTGCTCCCGTCGGAAGTTGATGTGACCACAAATTTAACCAAAAAAATAAAACTTAATGTTCCCATTATGAGCGCAGGTATGGATACGGTGACAGAAAGCCGTATGGCCATTGCCATGGCGCGTGAAGGCGGCATCGGTGTTATCCATAAAAATATGTCCATAGAGGAACAAGCTTCGGAAGTGGACAAGGTTAAACGTTCTGAACACGGTGTTATCACCGATCCTTTTCATCTTTCCCCTGAACATACCATTAATGATGCAGCTGAACTTATGAAGCGTTACCGTATTTCCGGTGTACCCATTACCGTAGACGGCAAACTGGTGGGCATTATTACAAACCGCGACCTACGTTTTGAAACAAATTACCGCCGCAAAATTAAAGAAGTCATGACAAAAGATAAACTGATTACGGCGCCGGTGGGCACAACCCTGGAACAAGCCCAGAAAATTTTGCAGAAACATAAAGTGGAAAAGCTGCCCCTTGTTGATGAGCAAGGAATGCTAAAGGGATTAATTACCATTAAAGATATCGAAAAAGCTATTCAGTATCCCCGTTCTGCCAAAGATGCCAACGGGCGCCTCTTGGCTGCGGCAGCCGTCGGTGTTACCCATGATACTATGGAGCGGGCGCAGGCTTTGGTGGATGCAGGTGTTGATGTGATTGTGGTCGATACTGCCCACGGTCATTCCATACGCGTACTGCGTATGGTGGAGAAATTGAAAAAAGCTTTCCCGCAGGTAGAAATTATTGCCGGCAATGTGGCCACGGCAGAAGGAACAAAAGCTTTAATCGAGGCTGGAGCCGATGCGGTCAAGGTAGGCGTGGGTCCGGGATCTATTTGCACCACGCGTGTGGTGGCAGGGATCGGGGTGCCGCAAATAACGGCCATTTATGATGCAGCCCAGGAAGCAATGAAATACGGTATTCCCATCATTGCCGACGGCGGAATCAAATATTCCGGCGACATCACTAAAGCCATTGGTGCCGGTGCCGATGTGGTTATGATCGGCAGCTTATTCGCCGGAACGGAAGAGAGTCCTGGAGATATTGAAATCTATCAGGGACGTAGTTATAAAGTATACCGTGGCATGGGCTCCCTGGCAGCCATGAAGGAAGGAAGTAAAGACCGTTACTTCCAGGAAGATGAAGCAAAACTTGTACCGGAAGGTATTGAAGGACGTGTGCCCTACCGGGGAACTGTAAGCGACATTGTCTTTCAACTAATTGGTGGTTTACGTGCCGGGATGGGGTACTGTGGGGTGGCAAATATTCATGCTTTGAAAACACAAACCAAGTTTATCCGCATTTCCAGTGCCGGTTTACGGGAAAGTCATCCCCATGACGTGCAGATTACGAAAGAAGCGCCAAATTACAGCCTTTCTTAACTTTTGCCGGCGCCTGTGGCATGTTCTATGATTCCCAAATCGGCAGCTACTGTAATATGATAATAGAGAAAGCTGTAACGCAGTTTGCGTATAAAACTGCAGGAAAAGAACATGCTAATTGGTTGATGACAGCGGAAAGAAGGGAAAGTGTGGAGCAAAAATATTGCTTAGTTTGTGAAAAGCCGGTAAAGGAAGGTTTAAGGATTTTAGCGTCGCTGTTATGCTCTGAGTGCGAACAGGAGCTGCTTAAACTTGCAGTTTCAGATCCCAAATATAGTTTGTATGTAGATAAGTTGAAAAGTGTCATTGCCTCTGTTTGCGTCCAACAGCAAGTATAGCAATTAAAGCCGGTTTTACCGGCTTTTTTTCATAACTTTTGCAGCAGGGTATTTAGAGTTTTTGTGGAACACTAACAACATTATGGAGCAAAGTAAAGCACCTATTTGGGATAAATTGTTACAGTGGCAGCAAAAAAAGCGCCTGTGGCTACATGTGCCTGCGCACGGTGGGGGTGCCGGGCTACCGTCAGAACTGCAAAATCTTTTTGGTATGTATGCACGTTTTGATTTAACTGAACTTCCCGGCCTGGATAATCTGCATGCTCCCCAGGGAATAATTGCGCAGGCACAAGCTTTAGCGGCACAACTTTTTGCTGCCAAAGCCAGCTTTTTTTTAGCCGGCGGAGCCAGTGCCGGCGTGCGCGTCATGATTCGCGCCTGTTGTAATCCGGGTGATACCATCCTTGTGGCACGCAATGCCCATAAATCTTTATACGAAGCCTTGGTCTTCACCGGGGTTGTACCGCGTTATTTGCCCATAGAAACCATGGAGGGCTTGCCGCTAAACATTACGCCGGAGGCGGTAAAGGAAGGATTTGCGCGTTATCCGGAGGCTAAAGCTCTTTTTCTTACCAGTCCCAGCTATTACGGTATTGCGGCCAATCTGCCGGCCATTGCGGAGGCGGTAAGGAAGGCTGGAGCACTGCTGCTGGTGGATGAGGCGCATGGTGCACATTTGGCATTTTGCCGGCAGTTACCGGAGGCGGCAGGTCCTTACTGTGATCTGCGTGTCCAGAGCTGGCATAAAACTTTAGGAGCTTTAACGCCAGGGGCCGTTTTGCACTGCCATACGGAGCATATAGATAAAAACCGCTTGTTCCTGGCACTGCAGGATGTACAAACCACAAGCCCGCCGTACCCGCTTTTGGCCTCCCTGGATGTAACCAGGCGCACCATGGCTTTAAAAGGCGAGGAAATTACGGGCAAAATGTTGACAAACGCCAAAAAGCTGCGTGAAGCTTTGGCAGCCTATGTGCCGCTTTTACAGAGGCAGCAGGTTAAGCCTTTGGGGTTTGACCTTGATGAGACGCGGGTAACAATGCTGGTGGGGAAAGCCGGTATTTGTGGTTTAAAAGCAGGCCGTAAATTGGCCGAGTTTGGTATAGACCTTGAAATCATTCAGGCGGATACTCTACTGGCCATTGTGGGGCCGGGTTACAATTTTAACGGGAAGGAAAATTTTGCTGCAGCATTTAAAACAATTCCGCGAAGTACGCGTTTTTGCCGCCACATACAAAGGCTGCCGTCTATACCGGAAATGGTTTTGACGCCGAGGGAGGTTTACTTCCAGCCGGCAAAGGCAGTAAAGTTGCAAGAAGCTCAAGGTCATATTGCTTGGGCCATGATTGTCCCTTACCCGCCGGGAATTCCTTTAGTGATGCCGGGGGAAAAATTCACGTCTGAAATTGTAGCTTTTCTGCAGGAAGCACGCCGCTTAGGTGTTGAATTTATGGGAATCGATGACGCCGGGCAAGTTTTAGTGTGCAAATGAGGTGAAAAGATGAAAAAGGGAGTTTTTATCACGCTTGAAGGGCTGGACGGAGCTGGCAAAACTACACAAATTAATCTTCTTGCCGCCAAAGCCCAAGCGTTAGGCATAGCAACCGTTACAACCCGGGAACCCGGCGGTACAGCACTGGGTGATGCTATCCGCAAAATTTTACTTGATCCGTCCTATAAAGAAATGTTGCCTTTAACTGAAGCGTTTCTTTATGCTGCCAGCCGGGCGCAACATGTGGCAGAAGTAATCCGTCCCGCCCTGGCAGCAGGAAAATTAGTAATTTGTGACCGCTTTTATGATTCCAGTTTAGCTTATCAGGCCTTTGGCGGCGGCTTGGCATTTGAGTTTGTCCGTTACATTAATGAAGAGGCGGTAAAAGATTGCAAACCTGATTGTACCTTTATCCTGGATCTTGAACCGCGTGTGGGACAAGCCCGTAAAGGACAAATGAAAGCCGACCGCATTGAACAAAAAGCACTGGCCTTTCATGAACGTGTGCGGGAAGGCTTTTTACAATTGGCGCAAAAGCAACCTGAACGTATTACCGTACTTGATGCCACGGAGTCTCCGGAGGCTATTTTTAACGCTATCTGGGCTAAAGTTGCTCCCTTACTGGGCCTTTCGCGTTAAAGTAACTTTTTGTGGTATAATAGGAAAGAATGAGGCGATTTGATGCTTTGGAAAACAATCTACGGGCGTAAAGAATTGGTACGCACTTTGCAGGAAGCCATCCACGCTGACAAAGTGGCACACGCCTATTTATTTTACGGTCCTGAAGGAATTGGGAAAAAAACAATAGCCCAAGTTTTTGCCACTGCCCTCAACTGCCTTGACGGGCAGAAAGGGTGTGGGGTGTGTTTGTCGTGCCGGAGGGCGGCGGCACAAATACATCCAGATATTCATTATATTGAACCCGACGGAAAAACTATCAAAATAGATCAGGTCCGCCGGTTAAAAAAATATGCTTATTTGAAGCCGCGTGAAAGCCGCTATCAAATTTTTATTCTCCAGCAAGCGGATACTTTAACCACTGAAGCCGCCAACAGTTTGCTGAAAGTGCTGGAGGAACCGCCGGTGGGCTCAATCTTTTTGTTATTGGCGGAAAATTTATCTGCTTTGCTGCCGACAATTCGTTCTCGCTGCCAGGAGTTTGCCGTGAGCAGGCTGGATAGGGAAAGCATGGCGGAATTTTTGCGTGCTCAAGGACGTATGACAGGTGAACAAATAGCAGAAATTATGGTATGGGCTGAAGGAATTCCGGGTAAGGCACTGGAATTGACAGATAGCCAAGCGCGGCAACAACTTTATCAAGAAGCAGTTGCGTATTTAAAAGCTTTAGCTGCCGGAAAAGGTGTCAGCAGCCTGGCGGCTAAACTTGCTGAGACTGAAGATCTGACGGCCGTGCTTGATGCCATGATTTTGGCCTTAAGGGACTTGCTTATTTTACCTGCAGCCGGCAAACACCCGGAAGTACTGGCCGGCAAAGGGAGCCTACTTTGTGGTCAGCTTACGGAAAAGTGGCACCGGTCTGCCTGCTTGGCGGCGATACCAGTGTTATTAAAATTGCAAAGGGATTTACAAAGTCCCATAAATGTCCGCCTTGCGCTGGAAAATGCGTTTTGGGACCTGAAGGAGGTTTACAACCGTGCAAACAGTTGTGGGAATTCGCTTTAAAAGAGCAGGAAAAATATATTATTTTGACCCCAACGGTTTGGATTTGTCCGTGGGGGATTTTACCATTGTGGAAACTGCCCGGGGACTGGAGTTTGGAGAAGTTGTGGTTGCCCCAAAGGAAGTATCGGAAGAGGAGATTGTGCAGCCATTAAAAAAGGTTTTAAGGGTAGCAGAAGAAGAGGATTGTCAAAAGATTTTGGAAAATAGGCAAATGGAAAATGAAGCCTTTGACATTTGTTTGGAAAAAATCGCTGAACACGGTTTAGAAATGAAACTTGTGGATGTGGAATATACTTTTGACCGCTCCAAAGTAATTTTTTACTTTACAGCAGACGGCCGCGTCGATTTCCGGGAACTGGTGAAAGATTTAGCCGCCATTTTTCGTACACGCATAGAGTTGCGGCAGATAGGTGTGCGTGATGAAGCAAAAATGATTGGGGGTATTGGCCCTTGCGGGCGGGTACTGTGCTGTCATACATTTTTAGGTGAATTTGAGCCGGTTTCCATCCGCATGGCTAAAGATCAAAATTTATCCTTAAATCCCTCGAAAATTTCCGGAGTATGCGGCCGTTTAATGTGCTGTTTACGTTTTGAATCGGACGCAAATGAAATCATGCGTGCTGAACACGAGCAAGAAGAAAATGAAGATATTTTTGTCGATGATGCAGATGAGATGGATAATATCTGCGAACAGTAGTTAAGAGGGATTAAAACTGAGATTTTGTAAATCTGGGCTTGCCGCTGGTACCATAAACTCGGAGGCGATAAGCAGGTTAGCTTGTAATTTTTTATCGCCGGAGGGGAAAAAGTCGCGGGCGCGGTTAAGGACATGGCCGCCTAAAAACAAGATTAAATCGCCTGTTTTGGCTTCTTTAAGCATGCTGTCTACGGCGTCCGGCAGGTGGGGATAGTAGGCAAAATCAATACCGTTTTCCTTTAATTCATGCAGAAAAGCTTTTTCTTCGCTTATTCTGACTTGATATTTATTTTTTGTGTGATAGAGACTGCTGGTAACAAATAGCCGGTTTTGCCTATATTTTTTTAGCCAGGCAGACAGTTGACGGGCATTTTTTTGATTGAGGATGTGTCCACCCCTGCCATAAATACCATGCAAAAGAAGGGTTCTTTTATGGTTCAGTGATTCAATGGCGGTAAGGGCAGCCTGTATGGCGGCAGGGTTATGGGCGGCATCGTCAATGGCCAATACGGGGCTTGGCGTAATGATTTCCAGATTCCTGCGGATTCCGGGTAAACGGCTGAGGCTTTTGGCCACCGCCTGGAGATCGCCGAGGCATAAAAGGGCGATGGCTGCCGCCAGCAGAGCGTTGCTAACATTGTGCCGTCCAAGTAGCGGTAGCACTACCTTTGCCGAACCCGGAGAAATCACCGTTTGGGTAAAGGTGTTGATTTCGGCACTTAACGTCAATTCAAATTGCGTGGCAAAACCGTGTTGCCGTATATTTTTGGCCACAAGCATAGCATTGGGATAGCTGGTGGCATAGGTAATGTATTCTACATGCCCCTCTTCTGCCAAAGCCAGAGCTTGCGGATCGTCGGCATTAATAATGAGTTTGGCGTTTTGAGGTAGTCCATTTAAAAAGGATGCCTTTGTGTTGAGATACTGTTTAGGTGTCCGGCAGGTGGTCAAATGATCTAATGAGAGATTAGTTAAGGCACCGGCGGCGAAATTTTCTATGGCAATTTTTTTTTGCTGCAAAGCTTCAGCAGGTACTTCTACCAAAAGACAATCCCACGCCTCCGCTTGCAATTGTTTAGTAAGGCGTAAAAAGTTAGCCGCTCCTTTCCAGGTGTCCGCTGTCAAAGGTTTGCAGCCGTTTGCCTGCAGGATAAATTTTGCCATGAGAATCGAACTTGTTTTACCGTTAGTGCCGGTGATGCCGATAATAGGTTTGATTTGACCAAGTGTATTCATAGTTGCTCCTTTTTTATAAACTAAAGTTAAGCCTATTGCTAAAGTTAGTGTTTGAAGAGCTGGTCATTCTTATGTATGCCGGCAGGAGGTGTGACTAAACATGGCACCGGGAACATTATATCTCTGCCCAACACCGCTGGGAAATTTGGAAGATGTGACCCTTAGAGTATTGCGGACCTTACGCGAAGCCGATAAAATTGCGGCGGAAGATACCCGCCATACACGGAAGCTTTTGAGCCATTATAATATTCATACTCCACTTGTGAGTTATCATGAACATAATAAAAAAGCAAAGACAGCCCTTTTAATAAACTGGCTGCAAGAGGGACAAACTATAGCTTTAGTCAGTGATGCCGGTACACCGGCCATTTCCGATCCGGGTGAAGAACTGGTGCAAGCGGCCATTGCCCGTAATCTTCCCGTTGTGTCGCTGCCTGGACCAACGGCACTGATTACGGCTTTAACTGCTTCGGGACTTCCGGTATGTCCCTTTGCTTTTTACGGCTTTTTGCCGTCCCGGGGAAAAGAAAAGAAAGCTATGCTGGAAAAAATTTTGGCGGAAGAGAAAACAGTCATTTTTTACGAGGCACCCCATCGCTTGCAGAAAACTCTTGCCGCCCTCAAGCAAGCTGACGGCAATCGCCGGGTTGTTGTGGCCAGAGAATTAACGAAAATGCATGAAGAATACCATCGAGGTACCCTTGCCGAAATAGCTGATTATTTTGCTGCCGTGCCGCCCCGTGGCGAATGTACTGTCCTCTTGGAAGCCGCCGCGCCAAAGGACATGCCGCAAATGGATATAGAAGCGCTGGCGGCAGAGTTTTTGGCAAAGGGTTTGTCTACACGGGAAGCTGCCCGGGAAGTTGCCCGCCTTACCGGCCTTAGTCGCAATGAAGTTTATCAAAAAATCATCAAAAAGAAATAAGGGCCTTTAAGCCCTTATTCTAAAGCCATTTCTTTAATACATTCCTTACAAACAATACGTCCTTTAAAATGCTTTACATTATCGGCATTACCGCAGAAGAGGCAGGCCGGTTCGTATTTTTTTAGGATGATTCTCTCGCTGTCAACATAGATTTCCAGCGAATCTTTAACATCGATGCCAAGTGTCCGCCTTAGCTCGATTGGAATGACCACCCTTCCTAACTCATCGACTTTACGTACAATCCCTGTTGATTTCAACATTAATTCCCCCTATTCAACAATGTTCGACATATTGAGTATACCAGCAATTCCCAAACAAAACAAGTATTTTTTTCTAGATTTATATTAATTTCCTAGATTATCATATATTTGCGGCATACTTGCAAAAAACGGCTTTGTCTTGCTATAATTAACTATTAAAAGCCAAGAGATGTATTTTATATAAAGGAGAATAAAAATGGAGAAGAAAACTTTTTATATTACCACGCCGATTTATTACCCCAGCGATAAATTGCATATTGGTCATTGTTATACTACGGTAGCGGCAGATGCCTTAGCACGTTTTAAACGGCTTGCCGGTTATGAGGTCTTTTTTTTAACGGGTACGGATGAGCACGGACAAAAAATAGAAAGACGTGCCCTAGCAGCCGGTAAAGAACCAAAGGAATTTGTGGATGAAATTGTGGCCTGGATTAAAAATTTATGGAAGCTTTTGGATATTTCCTATGATGATTTTATCCGCACCACCGAAAAACGGCACATGCAGGCAGTACAAAAGATCTTTCAGAAATTTTATGAGCAGGGAGATATTTATAAAGCAAAATATGAAGGTTGGTATTGTACTCCCTGTGAGGCTTTTTGGACAGAACGCCAGCTTGTAGAAGGTAATTGTCCCGATTGTGGACGTCCTGTGGAGCTGGTGGCAGAGGAAAGCTATTTCTTTAAGATGTCCAAATATGTGGACAGATTGGTGGAGCATATTGAAACACATCCTGAATTTATCCAGCCGGTGGCACGCAAAAATGAGATGATTAATAATTTTATCAAACCGGGGCTGGAAGATTTATGTGTTTCCCGTACTACCTTTAAATGGGGTATTCCCGTACCTTTTGACCCGGATCATGTCATTTATGTTTGGCTAGATGCTTTAAGCAACTATATTACCGCTTTAGGCTATATGTCAGAGGACGACAGTTTATTGAAAACTTTTTGGCCGGCCAATGTACAACTAATTGGGAAAGAAATTGTGCGTTTTCATACCATCTATTGGCCTATCTTTTTAATGGCTCTGGGGCTGGAGCTGCCGGAAAAAGTTTTTGGTCACGGCTGGTTGCTTTTGGATGACGGTAAGATGTCTAAATCCAAAGGAAATGTTGTGGACCCGATTGTTTTAATTGACCGCTATGGCTCCGATGCCATCCGCTACTTCTTGTTGCGCGAGATTTCCTTTGGTGCCGACGGTCATTTCAGTGAAGAGGCGCTGGTACAGCGTTTAAACTTTGACTTGGCCAATGATTTGGGCAATTTGCTTAACCGTACTTTAGCCATGCTGAAGAAATACTTTGACGGGCGGATTCCAGAGCGCGGTGAAGCCGGTCCGGAAGATGAAGAACTGCTGCAAGAGGCGGCAATGTTGCCGCAAAAACTTGAAGCACTGATGGATGAGTTGCAGCTTTCCGGTGCTTTAGCCGAATTGTGGAAATTTATCGGCAGGGCCAACAAATATATTGAGGAAACGGCGCCCTGGGCCCTAAAAAAAGCAGGTAAAGAAAGCCGGTTGCAGACAGTGATGTATAACTTGCTGGAAAGCATCCGCTTCATTTCCGTTTTACTTTCACCCTTTATGCCGAAAACCCCCATAAGAATCTGGCAGCAGTTAGGGATTGCAAATTATCCGGAACTGCATACTTGGGAGAGCCTAAAAACTTTTGGCGGCCTGCCGGCAGGAATTTCCACCCAGCCGGGAGAAGTTCTTTTCCCACGGCTTGAATTAACCGCCGAAGGCGGTCCTGTACGGCAAGCAACAAAAAAAGACAAGCCGCAAACAACAAAGCAGCCGCAAAAAGCTAAAGAAAAACAAACTGAAGGCTTGATTTCCATAGATGAGTTTGCCCGCGTTGACCTGCGGGTAGCGGAAATTAAGGAGGCAGAAAAAGTTCAAGGCGCAGACAGGTTGCTGAAATTGATTGTTGCCCTGGGGGAAGAGCAACGCCAAGTAGTGGCCGGCATTGCCCAGCATTACCAGCCGGATGAATTAATTGGCAAAAGAGTAATTTTTGTAGCCAATTTAAAACCTGCCAAATTGCGGGGCATCGTTTCCGAAGGGATGCTTTTGGCTGCTTCCGATGACGAGGGGAATTTAACTTTGGTCACTACGGAGGCTCCCATAAAGACAGGCAGTAAGGTGAAATAAATGCTGACAGATTCACACGCTCATTTAACGGACAAGCGTTTGCAAAAAGATATTGTTGCAGTGCTGGCGCGGGCGAAAGCAGTCGGTGTAGATACCATTATCAATGTGGGTTGTGATTTGCCGTCAGCCCAAATAGCCGTGGAACAGGCAGCCAAGTATGAAGGCGTTTATGCGGCTGTCGGCATTCATCCCCACGATGCAAAGGATGCGGATGAAAGGACGTGGGAGGTACTACGCCGGCTGGCTTTGCAACCAAAGGTTGTAGCCCTTGGGGAAATGGGTTTTGATTTTTACTACAACCATTCGCCGCGTAAAGTGCAGGAAGAAGTATTTCGCCGCCAGCTTAATCTTGCGCGCCAATTGCATTTGCCGGTTATCATTCATGATCGCGAAGCCCATGAGGAAACATTTGCGGTTTTGCGTGATGAAAAAGCGGCAGATGTTGGTGGAGTCTTGCATTGCTTTTCCGGCGATGTTGCTTTCGCCAAGAAGTGTTTGGATTTAGGTTTTTATCTGTCCTTTGCCGGTTCCATTACTTTTAAAAATCCCGGGGCTTTACCGGAAGTGGCCCGCATGGTGCCCCTAGACCGTATTTTGGTGGAAACAGATTCACCCTATCTGGCTCCGGTACCTTATCGTGGTAAACGGAATGAACCGGCTTTTGTTAAAGAAGTGGCGCTGAAAATAGCAGACTTACGCGGTCTCGCCTTTGCAGATTTTGCCCGTACCGTCAGTGAGAATGCACGTACTTTGTTTGCGTTGGACAAGTTTGACCGGTAGTGCCGTCAAACCTGTTATTAACAAAAAGGGGGAGATATCCATGACCTTTCCCGGCTGCTTGGCAAGCATAGGCGGCAAACGATTTGCGGGAAAGGCATTCATGCTCTTGGCCCTGTGTTTAATCGTTACTGCTGTTTATTTGCTTATAAATGCAGAAAAAACTGTCTATCTGACTGTTGACGGCAAAAAAACTCAATTAACTACCAAGGCTGAAACGGTTGGTGAGGTGCTGGCAGCTTCTGGTATCTATCCTGGTGCCTATGATATTTTAATACCTGCAGCTGACACTAAAGTGGAAAAGGAAATGGAGATATATTTAAAAAGGGCTTTCCCCGTTTATTTAAAAGTAGATCAGCAACTGCGGCTGGTTTACACAACGGCAGAGAATGTGGCCGACTTTTTAGCTGCCGAGCAAGTCCACCTTTCCGCCATGGACCGGGTTTACCCGCAGCTTACTTCTACTTTAAAGCGTAATGATACAGTAGAAGTAATCCGTGTTACTACCAAATTGGTGGAAGAAGAATATCCCTTGGATTTTAAGACCATCACCAAAAAGGACCCTACACTGCCGCTGGGAAAAAAGCGGGTAGAAGTTGAAGGGGAAAAGGGTGTGCTTGTAAAAACCTATCAAGTTGTGTTGGCCAATGGTCAGGAAGAAAGTCGCGAACTGGTTGAGGAAAAATGTGTACGTGAGCCTATCAATCGCGTGGTGGCTATCGGCACAAAACAGGATCCGGTAGTGACGGTTAGTGCGCGCGGCGGGAGGCGTGTTTATGAAGGTATTGCCTCCTGGATTAGTAATAAATTTCACGGGAAAAAGACCGCTTACGGCGATGTTTATAATCAAGACGCTTTTACCTGTGCTTTCCCCGATAAAGCTTTACGAGGCAAAACTTTACGTGTTACATATCTAAAGACGGGGCGCAGCGTAGATGTGGTCGTCAACGACTTTGGGCCGCATGTCAAAGGCCGTATTATTGACTTATCGGCAGCGGCGGCACGTGCCATTGGCCTCTCCGGTGTGGGACGGGTGAAAGTTGAAGTACTTGAATAAATTAAATAAATAGTGCTTGAGGTGTCTTTATGGATAAGGCGGCCTGCATCATGGCAGCTGTGCTGTTATTGGTGGTAGTGGTTTTAAGTTCTGTGCAAATTGTGGTCTTGGCCGACGTTTTCTTTTATCGACAATATGAGCGCAATAATGTCTTTCAAATAACCCAGATCGAACCGGCGGAGCTTATGCGCATCACAGATGAAATCCAAGCTTATTTAATGGGGCGGCGGAAAGATTTCCTTATCTACGGTACAGTGGCGGGCCAGTACCGGCAAATTTTTACGGAACGTGAAATTTTACATATGGTTGACGTACAAAATTTGTTTCGTTCCGGTTTTTATCTGCGCAATACTGCCCTTGTCTTACTGCTGGTCTGCCTGTTGTATTTATGGCACCGCCGGCAGAAATTTTTTTATCTGGCGCTGTTGGGAAGTACTTTCACATTTTTAGGTTTGGGTTTGCTCATAGGCATAGCCCTGGCCTTGGATTTTCAGCGTTTTTTTATTTTATTTCATGAAATTTTTTTTCGAAATGATCTTTGGCTTCTTGATCCCCGGGAAAGTATTTTAATTAACATGGTACCAGAACCTTTTTTTATGTCTGCAGCTTGGCTGATCTTGCTCCTTGCAGCCATAATTTTTTTGCTCTGTGGACTGGTGGGTTTTTGGGGACTGAAGTATAACCGCACCGTTTCCCGCCTTTAAGGAAAGCTTAGGAGCTGCCGACAGCATGTATAGTTTAGACAAATATTGGCAATGATATATTCCAGCCCGTTTTTGGAAGCAATCGAGCAAATTTGACAAATTTCGATTGTTTGTATCGAATGAGGAGAATCGGGAGGGAAGATCATGCCAAGATTGAAGCGGGGCTGCAGCGCAGTGGGTAAGAACGGCCTGAAGCCCCTTATTTTCATGCTGGCGGCAAGTTTAATGGTTATAGGAGCATCACTGGCTGTGACTGTGGAACCTGCCGACCGGCAGCAAGAACAAGTGGAGGAGGAAGATGCCGCATACATTAAAGAAATGTCACTTGAGACAATAAAGCGGCATGATAATTTAGAAAGGGTAAGTAAAAGGGAAAACTCCGTCCTTAATGGAGAAGCTCAAAAAACGCTAGCACCGAGAACGATGACAGAAACCGGTAGTGAAAAAAGGCAAATTAGGTTAGCGCAAGCTTTACAGGCAGAAAAGCTGCAGGAGAATGAAGAAGAAACTACAGACAGAAACGGTAATTACCTCCTCTCACGGGGTGGACAGCGGGTAAATTATCTTGATGTGTATACAGTTACAGCAACAGCTTATTGTCCCGGCACTGTGGCCAGCGGCTGCCCGCATGATGAGAACGGCCGCAGTGTTTGTACCGGAAAATTTAATGACGGTATTACGGCAAGCGGTATGAAAGCCGTTGCCGGTGACGGTAGCAAGGAAAAACCCCATTTGGTGGCGGTGGATCCTGATATTTTTCCTTTAGGGAGCAAACTTTATATTGAAGGTTATGGTTTTGCCGTGGCGGCAGATACAGGCCAAGCCATTAAAGGTTTACGTTTGGATATGCTTTTTCCGGATCACCTCAGCGCTTTAAAGTTTGGCCGTCGCCGGCTGCAAGTTTATCGTTTGCCGCAGTAGTTAGCCGTACCTGCCTGCGGGAAAGGAGACTGACGGTGGAAAAATTATCAAACCCGACTTATGTGACCAAACTGCTGGCACAACATGGGATAAGACTGCAAAAAAAATGGGGACAAAACTTTCTCATTGATGAGAATATCTTAAGGAAAATTGTAGAAACAGCCGAACTGCGGGAGCAGGATCATGTTTTGGAAGTAGGAGCGGGTATTGGTACGTTAACGCAAAAATTGGCTGCAAAGGCCGGCCGGGTTACGACTTTGGAAATTGATGAACGCTTGCGGCCCATTTTGCAAAAGACTCTAGCGCCTTACGAAAATGTTACCGTTAGGTTTGAAGATGCAGTCAGGGCTGACTATAGTGATTTATGCAGAGAAGGGCCGCTTAAACTGGTGGCTAATTTGCCTTATAATGCGGCTACACCGTTGCTTTATCGTTGGTTAAAAGAAGAATATGCATGCTTTACTTCCCTTGTCTGTATGGTACAAAAGGAAGTGGCCCAAAGGATTGTAGCAGAGCCCGGCAATAAAAACTATGGCACCTTATCGGTAATTTGCCAGTATGCTGCGCGTGTAGAAATTGTTTTTACAGTACCGAGAACAGTTTTTTTGCCCCGGCCTGAAGTTGAATCTGCCGTAGTTAAATTTTCCCTTGTGAAACAAAGGGAACTTACAGGGCACCAAGAGCAGTTGTTTTTTCAGCTTGTGGAGGGTGCTTTTGCCAAAAGGCGTAAAACGCTGCTGAATGCACTTAGTGCAGCATTAAATTTATCTAAGGATGAACTGATGAGCTTGGGTGAAAAAGCTGGTCTTGATTTAAACCGTCGCGGTGAGACTTTAACAGTCAAAGAATTTGCATCGCTGGCACGGTTACTCTATAATAAAAGCAGTTAATCTTTTAATCCAAACGAAAGGTGTCCTTTTGATGAAATTTGTCAGTCCCACCAGAGGGCAATTAACTTTTGAGCAAGTGTACGAAGCTGTGGTTGCTTATGTCAAAGAATGTCCGCAGGATAAGTACAAGCTTATTATTGGCACCGATTCGCAGCAGCATTCCCCCAAGGTTTGTTTTGTGACGGCAGTAATTATTCACCGCGTTGGTAAAGGAGCCAGGTTTTTTTTCCGGCGGCATACCCAACGCTATATTGAGAGTTTGCGACAGCGTATTTATTATGAGACGTACTTAAGTTTGGAAGTGGCAACCTTAATAGCAGCAAAATTGGCGGAAAACGACAATTTAGATTTAAATGTGGAAATTCATCTTGATGTGGGGGAACAGGGGGAAACGAAAGATTTAATACGGGAAGTTGTTGGGATGGTTAGCGGGAGTGGTTTTGCCGCTTGTATTAAGCCCAACTCATATGGTGCCTCGAAAGTGGCTGACAAATATACAAAATAAAAGTAAAAAACACGCTTGAGAGCGTGTTTTTTTTACATGTTCCGTCCGGCGATAAACTGTTTTAAAAGGTCAAAACGGCGCTGGCTGTGGTAGCCCAAGTAAAGTTTGCCCTTGTGGTAACGGGTTCTGGGCTGGTATCTTGCCATCTGCAGTGCTTCCAAGCAGTCACCAATTATTGTTTCCGTTATTAGCTGGCTATGAATTTGATTCTTGAGCGATGAACCCAGTTGAATATGCGGAATGGCTGTGGCAATGTCTATACGAAAATTATTGCGTACTGCATGCACCAAGAGAGTAGGCGGAACGGCAAAATCTTCCCAGGGGACGTGGGAGAGCATGCGATGGGAAATAACGTGGGGTCCGTGAGAAGGTGTGGCAATTTTAATTTTTTCCAGGAGTCCCAGTTCCTGATTTAAAAAATAACGCCAATAAAATATCGGCTCCTGCAGATTAGCGGTTGCTTTTTTGTCCGGATAACAATCTGTAAGGGCCAAATCAAGGCTGTGTTTTATGGTGTTGTTAAGGAGAGTTTTTAATGCACAGGAGATTTCTCCCACCATATCACCGTCGACAAAAAGAGTATAACTTGCTCCTGCGCCAAAGGCCAGCTTGGCGCCCACCGCCCTTGGCACATCAATGCCCAGTGGATCCTGAAAAGACACCAAAGTGATTATTTTCGGATAGTCTAGGTAGTATTTATCTGCAACTTTTCTGGTAATCTCATTGGAACCATTAAGGATAACAATAATATTTTTAATCATTTTGATTGCCAACAGCGAATCTAAAACGCGTCCAAGCCGATATTCCTCTTGATAGGCTGGTACAACGGCAGCAATCATTTCTTCCCCTCCTGCTTTATTATATGAGGCCGGAACAGGCGGGTGTATGCAGGCACAAAATTTTGTCGGGCAACATATCATATACGAAAGGCATTGTGGTCACAAAGGAAGGCAGGTGGGATGTTTGTCCTTTAAAGTCGGGGATACGGTTGGACGCAAATCATATGGCATGGATATCCTGTTTAAAATCATGGAAATAAACGAAAAAACTCAGACCGCTGTCTTAAAGGGGCTGGATATGCGGCTTATTGCCGATGCTAAATTGGATGACCTGGCTTATCCCGATGCAAAGGCAATACAGAGTTATCGCAGGCGGTCTGAGGAAGCGCAGAAAGAATGTATTCGCAAGATTTACCGTCGCCGGAGTCTAGAAAGGGAGCAGTTGCGCAATCTTAGCGGCAGATCACCGGAAGAGTTTTTTGAATTGCCGGGAAAAATACTACATCTTGACGGTGATCCGGAGTACCTGGAAGAGTGTTTAAAAGCCTACCAGTCGCTGCAGCTGGATGTGGTGGGAGAGTTTGTCGTGGAAAAAGAACAGCCGGAAAAAGTGTGGCATTTACTGCATCAACATCGACCGGATATTTTAATTTTGACCGGCCATGATGCTTATATTAAAAATGAAGAAAATGATTTTCAAAGTCTAAAATATTATCGTAATTCCCGATATTTTGTGGAAGCTGTCAAAAAAGCACGCCAATATGAACCGGGAAAAGACGATTTAGTAATCTTCGCCGGAGCCTGCCAGTCCCATTATGAGGAGCTGCTTAATGCCGGTGCCAACTTTGCCAGTTCACCGCAGCGTGTCATGATTCACGCTTTGGATCCGGTTTTTTTAATGGAGAAGGTGGCTTTTACTTCCATTAATGAGACTGTAAACATCTTTGAAGTTATCAAGCACACCATTACTGGGCTGGATGGAGTTGGCGGTCTGGAGACGCGCGGAAAATTTCGGTTAGGCCTGCCCAAGTCGCCATACTAAACACGAAGCTTTCGCCCCAAATGGCCTAAAATTGGCGTTTTGGGTCTTGACGGAATAATGGTGCGCTGATATAATAAAAAATTTATGATTTGACAGCTTGCCTGATGTATGGTACAATGTACAAGTAAAACTTGTCTGGGGTGATGGCGATTGGCGGCAACAAATGCACTTACACAGATTAGAAGAAATTTGGAATCACATGTCGGACAAAAAATACGTCTGCGGGCTCATCGCGGAAGAAGAAAAACTTTGGAAAAAGTGGGTGTTTTAGAAAATACTTATCCGTCAATTTTTGTGGTACGTGTAGAAGAGCCCAATTATAACCAGCGTTTATCTTTTTCCTATGCAGATGTATTGACGGAAACTGTGGAATTAACACTGGTTAATCAGGAGGCAAATGCCAAAAATAAATCCTAAAATTTCTTTTGTAAAAACTTCATTGTGAGAAGCTTTTATTAACAGCCTACAGGCTGTTTTTTTTTGCTCTCAAACAAAGCAAAAACCTTGCTTGTTGCTAATGATAATTTTTTTGTAAAAGACAAATTAAGTTTGCTGGCATATTGTTAAGCAAAAAGCATAGATATTGTAGAGAACTACTTTCCCTCCACATTATACGCACATTTTTTACAGTTTTGGCATATAATTAAGCGATACCGCGGGAAGGGACGGCGCGTAAATTTTCTCTTGCGGAACAATTTAGCAAAGGCGAAGAAAGGAGGCAAAAAGATGGGAAAGGATGAATTTAAGGGGCTAAAATGTATCACCGATCTGTTGAAAGTGGAACAGGTTGTAGGTGAAAATGCTTCGCAAACATCGGTCATCCGCGATGTTATTTTGCCCGGCAAGGTCCGCAAGATTGCAGAAGTAGATACCAAGCTGCAGAATGTGAGCGGCCGTGTAATTGAAAATAAAGTAGTGGTAGAAGGCGTTATTCATAAACAGATTTTTTATGTTGAGGAAGAATCCGGACAACTGAAAGAATTTACTGTAGATGATGAGCGGTTTGTACATTTTGTTGATGTACCCGGTGCCATGCCCGGGATGAATGTTCAAGTACACGCACGTGTTGAATTTGTCGGGCATGATTTTATCCGTGAAGAAAAGGCGTATCGGGATGAGCCGGATGATATTGCTGATGATATTGCTATTGAAGACGATTTAGAATCACAAGGCTTCCATAAGAAAAAGAAAGTTAACTCTTTATTCCGGCAGACAGTAATTCTGGAAATATTTGTCAAAGTAACCGAGTCAATTCAGCTTGATGTGGTTGTGGATGTAAAAGGCATAGATAAACGCAAAGTAAAAACCGAGCTTCTAAAAGTGGAAAGCGTTGTCGGGGAAAATGCGGCGCAAGTAGCAGTGCATTCCGAGATAGATTTTGGTCGTCCCGCCAGAAAGATCAAAAACGTTGATGCGGAAATTAAACATATCACAGCACGGCCCATTGAAAATAAAGTTATTGTAGAAGGGATTTTACACAAACAAATCTTTTTTGTGTCTGCAGAAGATGATGTGGTGCTTGAAGTATCCGTTGATGAGAAATTTACCCACTTTATCGATCTTCCCGGTGCTTTCCCCGGAGCCAATGTGCAGGTTCATCCACGCGTAGAATATGTGGATGTAGATATTGATGCCAAAGATCCCACCCGTGGTAAACAAACTGCCATCATTGATATTTTCGCCAAAGTAACAGAGACGGTGCAGGCAGACGTAGTTACCGATATTAAGGATGTACCGACGGAAAAAGAATTGCTGAAAGTGGCTCAAGTTATCGGTGAAGGCAGTAAACAGCATAATGTGGTAGCCGATTTGACGGCACCGGCGCCGGTACGGAAGATGGCAGGGCCGCCGGATACACGTTTTGAAAATATTGAAGTAAAGGTAATTGAAGATAAAGTAATTGTTGAAGCAGATTTGGTGAAAAGTATTTTCTTTGTCCGCGAAGGCGATGTGCCTAAAGTGATGGAATTTGAAGCCCGCGAACACTTTACGGTGTTTGTGGATATTCCTGGCGCCAAGCCCGGCAATGTGGTGCAAGTTTACCCGCGGGTAGAATATACCGATTTTGATCTTGACCACCATGATCCCAGGCAAATCCGGCAAACTACGGTTATTGAAGTATTTGTTAAAGTCACTGAATTTGTCCAGTTAGAAGTAGTTGTGGGCTGCCACGTAGGCCCGAAACCCTCAGTAACAGTATATGTAGTACAACCGGGAGACACTCTCTTTAAAATTGCCCAGCGTTTTGGGGTATCACTGGATGATTTAATTGCAGCCAACCCTGATATTAGCGATCCTAATCTGATTTTCCCCGGACAAAAAATTATCATTCCCAGAAGACTAAGAAGTTAAAGTAGCATCTCCGATGCTACTTTTTTTTATTGGTTTTTCGCTAGGGAATGGCAAAGCAGACTGTTACGTATCATTTGCCCATATGGCTGCGGATGGGGTGTTTTACCTGAAGATGAGATTGAGGAGGAAGCGGATGTATAAAAAGCAGGGGGCTAGTATTGCAGTGGCAGCAATAACCATGTATGCGGGATTGGCAGGGAGTTGCCGTTTAGGCAGCTCTTTTTTTTATAGTTTGTGCTCAAGCTTTTTGAGTAGCCGTTTCCCTTTTTGCGGAAAAATTGTAATGCAACTATAATGAATTTGTAAAGATATCTTAACAAGTTTAAATTAACGCAAAGGAGTGAGCACATTGCAGAAAAAACGGACAAGCTTTGTTTTCTTTTGTCTCTTGTTGGCAGCTTTTTTATTCTGCCTTCCCAGTATCGCTGAAGCAAAAACGGCAAACTTTACATACTGTGTAAAGCTCAAGCCAGGTTGGCAGCAGGTTAGTGTCCCTAAAACTCAAAATGTACAGGTCGTGGTAAGGTGCCCCGAGCAAATTGCTAAACATCATGAGCAAAAAGTTATAATTAGTTTAGCTTTTTATCGTGTTAAAAAGGGTGATACTCTCTATAGTATTGCCAAACGTTTTGATACCACTGTAGAGCAGTTAAGATTATTAAATAAGTTAAACGGGGTAAAAATAACTCCGGGAGAGGTTTTGCTGGTACCAATCTGCTGGCGAGTGATCCCCAAGCCGCAGCCGCAACCGGAACCTGAACCGGAGCCGAGTCCCAAGCCCCAGCCTGAACCGGAACCTGAACCCGAGCCACAGCCACAACCTGAACCCCAGCCTGAACCAGAACCCGAACCGGAACCGCAGCCGCAACCGGTACCGGGACTTAATGAGGCTGAACAAAAAATGTTGGCTTTAATTAATGCAGAGCGGAGCAAGGTGGGATTGGCGCCCCTGCAAGTAGATATGGAATTGGTGAGATTAGCTCGGCTGAAAAGCCAAGATATGATTGAGCACAATTATTTTTCGCACCAGTCACCCACATACGGTTCCCCCTTTGATATGATGAGGGCTGCCGGGATTACTTATCGTTTAGCAGGTGAAAATCTTGCCGGCGCACCCACCGTTGAAAGGGCCCATACAAGTTTAATGAATTCCTCCGGCCATCGTGCCAATATTTTAAATCCCAACTACACACATATAGGGATTGGAGCAGTGAGTGGCGGACGTTATGGGATGATGTTTACACAACTATTTGTGGGTCGCTAAAATATGGATTAAAATTAACCCGGGCCTCATTGAAGCCTGGGTTAATTTTATTTTTAGTAAAAATTTTTTTGAGAAAAAATTACCTTTAAGTTTAGTATCAAAGGGCGCAGAAATTGCCAGTGTATTATAATGAAAATCGTAAACAATAAAATTAGCCCTAAAATGTTCAAAGGAGTGAGGCTAATGAGTCCGAGACGGCAAAGGATTATGTCCGATGCGTTGAAGGAAGAATTAGCCGCAGAGTTGGGCGTGGCAGATATTGTACGCAAGGAAGGTTGGGGAAGTGTTACTTCCCGTGATTGTGGCAACCTGGTAAAATTAGCCATTGAACGCGCCGAACGTGCTCTGATGAACGAACAAAAATAAGGGTAAGCGTACCGGCAAAGCCGGTACGTTTTTTCTAAAAAGATTGGATTTATGCGCAAAAACATAAAAAAAGGAATTTTAACCCTGGCGTGGAATAGTAAAGCATAAGTTTATACCTTATTTTTACGTGTAGAAAGGAATTCTGGCAACTGATGGAGGGATATATGGTGAAGGAGCTACGCACTTTACGGGATGTTCATGCTCTGCAAATCGCAAAGGACCGCCTGTTGCATTCTGCAGATCAAGCTGAAATCTTTGCGGGAGCCACCACTGATGTCTATTTTATACGCACGTTGGAAATTTTAAAAGCAGCCGGAAAAGAAGATACTGAAGTAACGGCTGAAATCTTTGCAGGCAAAGCGGGTGTTTTGTGTGGAATTGAGGAAGCTATAAATTTGCTTAAACAAAAAAATGTGGAAGTTTGGGCATTACCCGAAGGCGAAGAGTTTGCCCCGAAAGAAACTGTGATGCGGATTAAAGGGCGTTATAGTGAGTTTGGCATTTATGAAACTGCTATTTTGGGGATGCTGGCCAGTGCCAGCGGTTGGGCTACAGCTGCCCGTCATATTAAAAAATTAGCCGGGGACCGTACTGTAATTATGTTTGGAGCCAGGCATGTGCATCCGGCGGTAGCTCCGGTGATGGAACGGGCCTCCCTTGTTGGTGGCGTAGATGGCTGTAGTTGTATTTTGGGGGCCAAATTGGCGGGCCAAGAACCTAAGGGAACTGTACCACATGCCGTGATGTTAATTGTGGGTGATACGGTAGAGGTGGCAAAAATTTATGATCAGGTTATGCCGGATGGAGATCCACGTGTGATTTTAGTGGATACATTTAAAGACGAAGCGGAAGAAGCGTTACGCGTGGCCGAAGCCTTAAAAGACAAATTGGACGGTATTCGTTTGGATACAGCCGGAGAACGCGGCGGTGTGACGCCTGGATTGGTGCGTGAAGTGCGGGCACGTTTAGATCAGGCCGGGTATGCACATGTAAAAATTTTTGTTTCCGGCGGAATTGATGATGAAAGATTGCCGGCACTGGCGGAAGCAGGTGCAGATGCTTTTGGTGTTGGTTCATACATATCTCGTGCCTCAGCCATCGATATGACCATGGATATTAAAGAAGTAGCCGGTAAGCCTATTGCCAAAAGAGGCCGTATACCCGGAATATCGGAAAATGCACGGTTGGTAAAAAGACTTTAATGAGCCGGGGGTTGTTTACATGGATTTAAATTTGCGGGAAGACTTTTTTTTGCGGTTACTGGCGGACTATGTTCTGTTCAGTGAAATGCTTATGGGCCAGGCTGCAGAAGTCTGTCTCCAAAAACTCGGCCAAAAAATCGGGTTAAATTTTGAGGAGTTTTATTTGCAAACTAGCAATAAGCAAAACTTGTCGGCCAAAGACTTTGCAGAACTAACTGCCTCGATTTTGAATAGATTAGGGGGTAATTATTATCTTCAAGCCTACACGGAGCATAAAATTGAACTAATATCTACAAAATGTCTTTTTGGCCATATGATTCTTAAAAGCCCCATACTTTGTACGCTGATCCAGAGTATTATCGGCAGCATAGCCGCACGCAATTTTCCTTACTGTAAAGTTGTTCCTGTAAAGTCCAGGGCAAGAAAAGATCCTGTCTGCCGGCTTGTTGTTTTTCTTAAAGAAACAAAAGAAGCACAAAAATTAAAAGGAGAATGTTTTTACAATCAGCCAAATGCATACTTGCTGACACAAAAGGATGTTAAGGCTTTTCATAGTCGGTTTGCCAATCTACTTCCAGTGCAAAGGGAGCAAATAAATAATCTACAGCCTGGTGAAATTCTTACCAATTTGCAAATAGGTGTTTTAAGTGTCGATCAAGATTTACAAATTACTTATCTGAACCAAACGGCAAAAGAACTACTGCAGTTAAAGGAGCAGTGGGATTCTTTGCCTGGTCGAAAATTTCGCAAAATTCTGTCTGAGGTGGTAAATACAAAAAGACAATTTAATCAATATGTCCTACAGTTGCCGTTAAATGACGGTATGCGGTACTACAGCGTGAACGCCTCTCCCATCTTTACTGCAGAGGGTAAAGTGGCTGGAGCGGTAAGTGTTTTTCAGGATGTGACGGAAACAAAAACCAGGGAAAACGAGCTGCTGCAGATGGAGAAGTTTTCCTTGGTGGCTGAATTGGCGGCCGGCACGGCTCATGAGATCCGTAATCCCATGACTACTTTACGCGGCTTTTTGCAAATCTTGTTACAGGAATTTGCGCCTAACACCAGAGGATATGAATATTGTACGTTAATGATTAATGAAATAGATAGGGCTAACTCCATTATTAAAGAGTTTTTATTGTTGACAAAGCCGGCAGCACCGTTAATGCAAAAAGTACAATTACATAACCTGCTTGATGAAATTTTTCTACTGATTGAAAGTAAATCTCTTTTAGAAAATGTGGAACTATGTAAAAATTATGTCCCCAGTTTGCCGTTGGTGGAAGCAGATCCGGCGCAGATTAAACAAGTTTTTCTTAATATCGCCAGCAATGCTATTCAGGCCATGCCTCAAGGCGGCCGCTTAACCATTTCAACGGAAACAAGGGACAATATGGCTGTGGTCCGTTTTACCGACACAGGATGCGGCTTGGAGGAAGCGCAATTATCAAAAATTTTTGATCCCTTTTACACCACAAAAGAAGAAGGGACAGGTTTAGGTCTAACAATATCTTACCGCATTATCGAAAATCATTGGGGACGTATTTATGTGGAAAGTATCCCGCAACAGGGGACAACCTTTACCATTGAACTTCCTGCCAGCAAAGATTAAAAATTTAAAAAGCAGCAAACACGTTCACAACAGAACGTGTTTTTTTCTTTGACAGAAAAACCAAAATTGTATAGGAAGCCTGTTTGAAGGAAAATCTATTTACTGCTGTGAGATAAATCGGAGGTGTTTCTTTGTGTCCGAAAAAAATGGCCACTTGGTAATCATTGGCGGTGCCGAGGATAAAGAAGGAGAGTGTGAAATCCTCCGGCGTTTTTTTCAGTTGTCCGGTGGCCGGAAAGCCAATATTGCTATTTTATCCACGGCCAGTACCGATCCTGATACAGGAGAACAATATCGTCAAATCTTCGAAGGTATGGGGGCGTCCGAAGTTAGCGTCCTGGCTGTGCACAACAGAGAAGTGGCCAATCAGGCACAATATAGACAAATCTTTGCCAAGCAAACAGGCATATTTTTCACAGGAGGCGATCAGTTACGCATAACCGGTATTTTGGGCGGCAGTGTTCTGGGTAAAGCTTTAATCAACAGTTACCGCGAAGGTGCTGTAATCGCCGGCACCAGTGCCGGAGCTGCCGCCATGAGTGAAACTATGCTGGTGGGAGGTGCTGATGATGCCACCCCCAGTAAGGAAATCATTCGCATGGCACCCGGATTAGGGTTATTAAAAGATGCTGTGATAGATCAGCATTTTGCCCAGCGGGGACGTATTGGGCGTTTGCTTGCCGTGGTAGCCCATAATCCATATATTGTGGGCATTGGCATCGATGAAGATACGGCAATCATAGTGGATGGGGCTGGTGAGTTTGAAGTTATCGGCAGCGGTACCGTCACCATTGTAGACGGGCTGCAGGTTACGCATTCCAATGTCTCGGAATCCAGCCTGGATCAACCCTTGGCACTGACAGATGTGAAACTGCATATTCTTGCCAAGGGCTACAAGTATAATCTACCCAAACGCATTGCCAAGACGCCGTAAACTAAGGAGGACATTTAGCAAATGAAAATCCTAAACTTGCATTTTTTTCCCGGACGCAATATTTACAGTCACCGTCCGGTAATGAAAATGCTTTTAGATCTAGGTTCTGCCAAAGATTTTTGCACCAACTTTGATCCTTACTTCGCAGAAAAATTGCTGCGGGTTTTACCGGGGCTGCTGGAACATACATGCTCCCGTGGCTATAAGGGCGGTTTTATTGAACGTGTAAGGGAAGGTACTTATTTGGGGCATGTGGTGGAACATATTTTTTTGGAGTTGCAAAGTCAGGCTGCTATAGGTACAAACTACGGTAAAACACGCACCTATGCCGGGAGCGTAGTAGAAATCATTGCCGAATATCGTTGCCGGCAGGCAGCCGAGTTTTTAGCGCAGTCGGCAGTAAAGATAGTTGAAGCCTTGCTGGACGGGAAACACTATGATCCCAAAGCTGATATCGAGCAAGCCAAAAGCATTGCTGCGCAATATCTCCCTGGCCCCAGTACGGCAGCCATTTTAGAGGCGGCAAAAAAAAGGCAAATTCCTTTTCAGCAGTTGGCGGAAGGAACCAGTTTATATCGTTTGGGGACCGGAAAATATCAAAAACGCATTCTTGCCAGTATTAGTGAAAATACAGGTTGCATAGCGGTAGATATTGCTTGCAATAAACCGCTGACGAAAAGGATCCTGCAAGAGCATGGTCTGCCGGTGCCCTGCGGTTTTGTTGTAGAAAGCCTGCAGGAGGCGTTAAAAGCTGCACAACAGCTAGGGTATCCGGTAGTAATAAAACCTGATAACGGTAATCAGGGTAAAGGAGTTTCTCTGAATTTACAAAGTAGTGAAGAAGTAAAAAGAGCATATGCTCTGGCTGCTGCATATAGCCCCAGGGTAATGATAGAATCCTACCTTGAGGGAAGACACTATAGATTGCTGGTGGTAAATAAACGGCTGGTGGCGGCTGCAGAAAGGATTCCTGCCCTTGTGATAGGGGACGGTATCCATACTGTTGCTGAATTAATAGCACGTGAAAATCAAAACCCGCTGCGTGGAGACGGCCATGAGAAACCTTTAACCAAGATACCGGTAGATCAGATTACAAAACAGGCTTTGCACCGGCAAGGTCTGACGTTGGAGAGTGTTGTACCCCGGGGGCAAAAAGTGCTCCTGCGCAATAACGCCAACTTGTCTACCGGTGGCACAGCCTGTGATGTTACGGCAGAAGTACATCCAAAGCAGGCAGAACTTGCTGTACGTGCAGCTGCGTTAATCGGTCTTGACATTGCCGGTGTTGATTTAGTAATGCAGGATATAAAGCAGCCTCCCGAACAACAGGAGGGAGGAATTATTGAAATTAATGCCGCTCCCGGATTGCGGATGCATTTATATCCCTCTCAAGGTGCCGCACAGGATGTGGGCGCAAAAATTATTGAGCAACTTTTCCCGGCGGGGCAGCCGGTGCGCATACCGGTGTTTAGTATTACCGGCACCAACGGTAAAACTACTACTGCCCGCATGCTGGAGTTTGTGTTACGCAAACATGGTTTGTATACCGGCTTGAGCTGTACTGACGGGCTCTATTATAACGGGAGTCTAGCCAAGACCGGTGATTTAACGGGACCTGCCGGGGCCAATGCCGTTTTGTCCCATCCAGATGTGGAAGTAGCCATCCTGGAAACGGCTCGCGGTGGTATTATCCGCCGCGGATTAGGCTATGATCGCGCTGATGTGGCCGTCATCTGTAATATTCGTCCAGACCATCTGGGACAGGACGGTATTGAGACGCTAGCTGATTTAATTTATGTTAAAAGTCTTGTGGCAGAAGCAGTGTATGATACAGGAACAGTTGTACTAAATGCGGATGATGCGCATGTACATGAACTGGCGGAAAGGGTTTGGGCAGAGATTATTTATTTTAGCACCCAGGCAGACAGCATTACTGTGCGCAGACATTTAGGTAACGGTGGGCGTGCAGTCTTTTTACGCAGGGGGGCTATTTTGGCAGCCTGGGGCAATCGGGTGACTTTGGTAGGAAGAACACGTGATTTTGCCGTTACCCACAATGGTTATGCTCAGCACCAGATCGAAAATCTATTGTCAGCTTTAGCTGCCTGCTGGGGATACGGTATCCCTATACGCCAGGCGGCTGCTTACCTGCGTGAATTTGCTTCTTCGCCGCAGGACAATCCGGGAAGGGCCAATTTTTACCGCCTGGGAGATTTCAATGTGCTGGTTGATTACGGCCATAATCCGGATGGGTTTGCCAAGATTGGTCAATTTGTTAAGAAGCTTAAACCTAACCGGACTTTAGCCGTAATTGGGGTGCCGGGAGATCGAAGAAATGATTTGGTGCTGGCAGCAGGTGCCGTGGCGGCAAAGTATTTTGATTTTCTGTTTATTAAGGAAGATGAAGACCTCAGGGGCAGAAAACCGGGAGAAATTGCCGATCTGCTGAAAAAAGGAGCAATGCAGGCAGGGAAAGATGAGACTTGTATTAAAATTTTACCTGCGGAACAACAAGCGCTGCAGGAAGCTTTAAATATGGCTGCCGCCGGCGATCTTGTCATTGTTTTTTATGAAAAAATAGATGTAGTTTTATCCACAATCTTCGCTTTTCGGAAGCAGTCACCTTTGGTTAAGAAAACTACTTTGCAAGCAAAAATAGATAGTACCGTTGCCCTTTCTTAGCAGGAGTTTTTCCCTGGAGTGCCGAATGTTTTGGCAGCAATCTAGGGAGGACAAAATGTTTATTTTGGAGAAAGCATATGCCAAAATTAACCTGTTGTTGGCGGTAACCGGAAAGCGTGTCGACGGTTATCACCAATTGGAGACGGTGTATCAAAGTCTTGCTTTACACGATACACTTAAGCTTACAAAAATTACGGAAGACCGGATTGTCTTAACTTGTGACGATGACCATTTACCTGTTAATGAAGATAATTTGGTCTGGCGTGCTGCGCAAAAGTTAAAATTACTGTATGAGGTGAAGCAAGGCGTACATATCCATTTAGAGAAAAAAATACCTGTTGCTGCCGGATTGGCCGGCGGCAGTAGCGATGCTGCCGCCACTTTACGCGGGCTTGTGCACCTATGGCAGTTGCCCTGGGAAGAGGAAGTAATTACTAATCTTGCCGCCCAGTTAGGTTCGGATGTGCCCTTTTGCCTTTATGGAGGTACGGCACTGGGCACAGGGCGGGGAGAAAAAATAACCAGGCTGCCTCAATGCCCGCCCTTTTATGTTGTATTGGCCAATCCGGGTTTTTATGTTCCCACCGCATCTGTTTACGCCGCCTTGCGGCCTGATGATTACAGCCGGGAATATGATCTTGCGGGTATGCTTGCCGCCCTCAAGACAAAAAATTGCCGGCAAATAATTAGTCATTTGCTTAATATGCTGGAGCCGGCAGCTTTTCGCCTGCATCCTGCCGTGAAAGTATTGAAAACAAAAATGAACACGTCCGGATCTGCACTGTTAAGTGGCAGCGGCCCCACTGTTTTTGCCTTATTTGCTTCCCGGGCGGAAGCGGAAAAACTGGCGCAAGTGCTATTGCGCGAGAGGTATAAGGTCTGGTTGACAGAAACTTTTCAGCCACATGTTGTGGGAGGTTTGCCTAATGACTGATGTTGTTGTTTTAGCCGGAGGAGCCAAGCCGTCGGCATTGACAGAAGCACAGCAGGTAGATAACAAGGCTTTCATAAAAATTCACGGACGTTTCATGCTTTCCTATGTGCTTGATGCCCTTAAACAAGCTGAAGGTATCGGACGGATAGCCGTTGTCGGTCCCAAGGCGCGGTTAGAGGAGGAAATTTCCGGCGAGAAAATTATTCTGGTTGAAGAAGGTAAAAATTTAGTGGAAAATATGGAGCGCGGTTTTGTGGCGCTGAAGCCGCAAAAGCATTTTTTAATTTGTTCCTCAGATGTGCCCTTTTTAACGGCAGAGGCAGTGGAAGATTTACTCCAAAGTTGTGCAGGCCAAAAAGATTTTTATTATCCCATTGTTTCCCGCAAGGACAATGAATTACGTTTTCCCGGCGTTAAACGAACATATGTGAAATTGAAGGAAGGGGAATTTACCGGCGGAAATTTATTTCTCGTCAGTCCCCATTGCTTAAAAACCATGTTACCGCGTTTGGAGGAAATTTATGCGTTGCGTAAAAGTCCACTCCGTTTGGCCGCCGTTTTCGGTATTGTTTTTATTATAAAATTTTTCACAAGGCAACTATCAATTGCTGAGCTGGAAGCGCGGTTTGAAGATTTGTTTGGTTTAACGGGGAAAGCTGTAATTTCCAGATATCCGGAAATCGGCACGGATGTGGATAAGATTAGTGATTTGCTTTTAGCGGAGAGGTTATTGGTGCCCCGTGAACCGTTATAGAAAATATTAATGGAGACAAATATTTGCCAAAAAAAAGAAGGAATTGCAATGTTTTTGTGGAATTAGCAAAATACATACAGTGCGTGCTTGGAAAGGCGGTGAAAACGATGGAAGTGACAGATGTCAGAATTAGAAAAATTAATAATGAGGGAAAAATGAAAGCTATTGTTTCCATCACTCTGGACAACCAGTTTGTTGTGCATGATGTGCGTATCATTGACGGAAACAATGGCCTGTTTGTTGCCATGCCCAGTAAAAGAACTCCCGATGGCGAGTTCAAAGATATCGCGCATCCCATCACTTCTAAGACGCGCGAGCTAATACAAACAGCCGTTTTAAATGCCTATAATGCAGAGCTGGAGAAAGAAGGAGAGTTAGTTGGTGTATAACGGAGCATATGCTCCTTTTTTTTATCCTTTTTCTCTGTTATGATCTAACATAAGAATGTTAAACTAATAGCAAAAGGGGGTATGACTGTGGAAAAGATGGCAGCGGTTATTTTGGCTGCAGGTGAAGGTAAACGCATGAAGTCAAAGCGGCCTAAAGTGCTTCACCCTGTATGCGGCCGGCCTATGCTGGAGCATGTGATCGAGGCAGCCAAAAGTATTTGCTCCGAGATCATTGTAGTTATCGGGCACAAAGGAGAAGAAATTAAAAGTTTCTTTGCCGATGCTGTTAGTTATGTTGAGCAAAAAGAGCAATTGGGAACAGCACATGCTGTTATGCAGGCAAAATCTTTACTGCCGGCTGAAGGTACTGTGCTCGTTTTGTGCGGAGATACACCTTTATTGACGGCCGAGACGCTTCAAGGGCTTTGGCAGACCTTTAAAGATACCCAAGCCGCAGCCACCATTCTTTCCGCCCGGGTTCCCGACCCTTATGGTTACGGACGTATTATTAGGGATGCTTTAGGTAATGTGCAAAAAATAGTGGAGGAAAAGGATGCCGGCAGTGAAGAACGGGCTGTCAATGAGATTAACACAGGAACCTATATTTTTGCAGTCAATTACCTGCGCAGGGCATTGTCAGAAGTAAAAAATGACAATGCACAGCAGGAATATTATTTAACGGACTGTATTGCTTTAATTTTGCAGTATGGAGGCAAAGTGACCACACACCTGCTGGATGATTACCGTTTGGCCTTGGGCGTTAATGACCGCCTGCAGCTGGCACAGGCCCAGCAAATTATGCAGGAAAGAATAAATCGGCAACTGATGGAAGCAGGCGTTACTATTATTGATCCTCAAAGCACATATATAGATGCAGGGGTGAAAGTAGGCCAGGATACAGTAATTTGGCCGCAAACATTGTTAAGGGGAAAGACATACATCGGTGAAGGCTGTGTTCTTGGCCCTAACACGGAAATTACCGATTGCCGCATTGGTAATGGGGTGGTGATCCGTCATTCCGTGGCCACAGGTTGTGTGCTTGAAGATGATGTGACGGTTGGCCCCTTTGCACATTTGCGCCCACATACGGAACTTAAAACAGGCGTTAAAATTGGCGATTTTGTGGAAATTAAAAAATCTTCCCTGGGTAGAGGCAGTAAAGTAGCTCATCTTGCTTACATAGGAGATGCGCAGATTGGCCAAGATGTAAATATTGGTGCCGGTGCTATTGTTGTTAATTATGATGGGCAAAATAAGCATCAGACTACCATTAGAGACAATGCTTTTATTGGTTGTAACAGTAATTTGGTGGCGCCGGTAAAAATCGGTAAAGGTGCATTTATTGCCGCCGGTTCAACCATTACACGTGATGTGCCGGACGGGGCCCTGGCCATAGAACGTGGCCAACAAGTAAATAAAGAAGGGCTAGCTTCCCGCTTTTTACAAAAGAAGGTGGCGAAAAATGACGAAAGCAGGCAGGAAAAAGAGTGACTCTCAGCGAAGATAAGCTTTTTGTACAGGTTGAATTGTTTGGGCTGCGGCTTTGTACCTACCGGTGAGTAAAAATGATAAGTTGTTACATAGTCAGGAGGGTAAAGCGTGTATCGAGCAAAAAAGCTCCAGATTTTTAGCGGCACGGCAAATATGGAGCTGTCAACGGAAATTGCCGAGCATATTGGTGTCTCTTTGGGAAAGGCGGAGATAAAACGTTTTAGTGACGGTGAAATTAATATCTATATCGGTGAAAGTGTCAGGGGAGCAAACGTTTTTATTGTGCAGCCGATCTGCTACCCTGCCAATGAAAATCTCATGGAATTATTAATTATGATGGACGCCATGAAAAGGGCTTCGGCGAAAAGTATTAATGCCGTCCTGCCCTATTACGGGTATGCGCGTCAGGATCGTAAAACCAGGGCCAGAGACCCCATTACGGCGAAGCTGGTGGCAGATTTATTGACCACGGCCGGTGCTGACCGTGTCATTACCATGGATCTGCATGCCGGCCAGATCCAAGGATTTTTTGATATCCCCGTTGATCATTTGAAAAGCTTGCCGATTCTCTCCAATTACTTCCGGAGCAAAAACTTAACTGATGCCGTGGTGGTGTCGCCGGATATGGGTGGTGTTACCAGGGCGCGGGAACTGGCTGAACGGTTGCACTTGCCCATTGCCATTATCGATAAAAGGCGTCCTGAACCCAATGTGGCTGAAGTGATGCATATTATCGGTAATGTGGAAGGTAAAACAGTCATTATGATTGACGATATCATAGATACAGCCGGAACTATTTCCCAGGGAGCGCAGGCTCTGTTGGAGCACGGAGCAAAAGAAGTATATGCCTGCTGTACGCACCCGGTTTTATCCGGAAATGCTATCAAGCGCCTACAGGAATCTCCCATTAAGGAAATTGTTGTCACCAACACCATTCCGCATAAGCTTGAGGGAACGAAAATAAAAGTATTATCTGTAGCCCCGTTAATTGGAGATGCCATTATCCGCATTCATGAAGAATTGTCGGTCTCCAAACTTTTTGATTAAAGTAATTTGACTGCAAAGGTACAATCAGGGTATAATACCAAGGTATAAAATATACAAGGATTCTTGAGATATTTTTTATCCGGTAATAGGAGAAGGAGGATGTAACCATGGAGCGTTTGCAAATACAAGCACAGCCGCGTGCTTTATCTACAAAAGGTCATTTAAAGCAGCTCCGTAAAGCCGGCTTAGTCCCCGGTATTGTTTATGGCAAAAAAGAAGAACCGATTCCCATTGCCGTTGATGCCAAGGATATCAACGCCATTCTCAATACACCCACAGGTGTCAATACTTTGGTGGATCTGTCTATAGAGGGCCAAGAACCCACCACGGTAATCATGAAAGAACTAACGCGGGATATTATCGTTTCCGAACGTTATCTTCATGTTGATTTTATGCGTATTTCCCTCACAGAAAAACTTGAACTTGAAATTCCCATTGTCCTTGTGGGTGAATCTGTGGGCGTCAAAGAAGGCGGGGTCCTGCAGCAGACATTACGTGAAGTGACACTTAAGTGCTTGCCCACAAATATTCCTGAGCAAATTGAACTGGATATTTCAGAGTTGCAAGTGGGAGAAAGTTTAACTGTGGCCGATTTAAGTGTACCGGAAGATATGGAAATTGTCACCGACCTTGATGAAGTAGTTGTTACCGTCGTTGCTCCGCAGGCAGCAGAAACTGAAGCAGAAGAAGCCGAAGAAGGCATTGAGGCGGAGGAAGCTGCAGCAGAAGACACGGCAGCAGCTGAAGAAGCCGGGGAAGCTGAAGAATAGGACATGCCATGTTTCTCTTTCTTGGTTTAGGCAACCCCGGTCCCAAGTATCTCTTTACACGCCACAATGTGGGGTTTCGTTTTATCGACCGGTTGAGCCGTACGCTAAAAATCCCGCTTTATAAAGCGGGATATCATTCTTTTTGGGGTGGCGGCAAAGTTAACGGCATTGATGTTATTTTGGCCAAGCCCATGACGTACATGAATAACAGCGGCCTGGCTGCAGCTGCCTTGGTACGACACTTTGGCGTTGACTTGTCCTCAATGCTTGTGGTTTATGATGATCTTGATTTGTCCTTAGGCACTTTGCGTTTGCGTCCCCAGGGGGGCAGTGGCGGTCATAACGGCATGAAATCCATTATTTATCACCTGCAAACAGAAAAATTTCCCCGCATGCGTATCGGTATCGGACGGCCGCAGGGAGAAGGGCAAGATGTGGTCAGTTATGTGCTGGAGGAATTTTCGCCGGCAGAAGAGGAGGTACTGGAATCTGTTTTGACTATTGCTGCTCAGGCAGCCGAAACTTTTCTTGCCGAGGGGATCGAAGCCACAATGAATAAATTTAATAATTTGCCAAAATAACTCTTTACAAGTACGCAAAGATATGCTAGAATCGATCCTAACATTATACCGATAGGAAAAAGCTGTGAAGGAGAAAAGTAAGGTAGACACGACCTTCCAGGGAGGAGACGCCACCGACTGCAAGCGTCACCAGGTACGATCTACCCGAAGTTCCCTCCGGAGCTGCAGGCTGAACGCATGAGGTAGGCTGGGCCGGGAACCCCACCCGTTAGCAATGGGGCAGATATCGGAATTAATTTCCCGTATCTGTTAACGAGCGGGCGCATAGCGCCAAATTGGGTGGTACCGCGGATACTAGATCCGTCCCTTTGGGGACGGATTTTTATTTTTCCAAAAAATTTGTGGAGGTGGAAAACATGATTGTGGTGATGGATTTGGAAGTTGGCGAAAAAGAAATTCAGGCTGTGGAGCGTGTATTGGAGGAGTATGGGTATAGTTGTCATCTTATTCACGGTGAAAAAAGGCTTGTGATTGGTGCGGTAGGGGCAACACAGACGGAAGTGCCGCCGGCTTTGGAAACTATGCCCGGCGTGGAAAAAGTTATGCGGGTAATGCAACCCTATAAACTGGTGAGTCGGGAAGTGAAGCCTGAAGATACTGTTGTGGAAGCCGGCAGCCTGCGTGTAGGCGGCGGTGTGATTTCTGTCTTGGCTGGACCGTGTGCCGTGGAAAGTAGGACGCAACTGCTTGATACGGCTAAGGCGGTGAAAGCCTTTGGTGCCGCCGCACTGCGTGGCGGGGCATTTAAACCCAGGACGTCACCGTATGCGTTTCAGGGCTTGTTGGAAGAAGGTCTTGTTTACCTGCGTGAAGCCCGGGAAAAAACCGGCCTGGCGGTAGTTACGGAAGTGCTTAATCCTGCCGATGTGGAATTGGTGGCAGAAACGGCCGATGTGGTACAGATCGGGGCTAGAAATATGCAAAACTTCCCCCTTCTTAAAGAAGTAGGACAACTGCGCAAACCTGTACTTTTAAAACGGGGACTTTCGGCTACAGTGGAAGAATGGTTGATGGCAGCTGAATATATTATGGCCGAAGGTAATTATCAAGTGATTTTATGTGAACGAGGAATCCGTACCTTTGAAACGTATACGCGTAATACACTCGACGTCAGTGCCATTGCTTTAGCCAAACAACTGTCGCATTTGCCTGTCATTGCCGATCCCAGCCATGCCGGCGGACACTGGCGCTTGGTAAAGCCTTTGGCTTTGGCTTCTTTGGCAGCCGGAGCAGACGGCTTGCTGGTGGAAGTGCATCCGGATCCAGCCCGGGCCCTTTGTGACGGCAAACAGTCCTTGACGCCGGAACATTTTGCTGAGCTTATGTTATATGTGGAAAAATTTGTGCCTGTGCTAGGGAAGAAATTATGGCATGGAGGCGTCAAGTAATGGAGGCAATGGTTTACCTGGGCCCACAAGGGACCTTTTGTGAAGAAGCGGCCAAGGCTTTCTGTCAACTAACCGGTATGCAGTTAAAGATCAGCCCTTGCCCTACCATTGGCGATTGTGCTGAAAGCGTGGAGGACCTAAAGGCCCGCTTTGGCATTGTGCCGCTGGAAAATTCCCTTGAAGGTTCAGTGCATGATACCCTGGAGATTTTAACCACCAGCCATCAGCTAAGAATACTGGCGGAATTGGCTTTAAATATAGAACATTGCCTGCTCTCTCAGGCTGCTGACATAGAAGAAATAAAGCTGGTGTATTCGCACCCGCAGGCTTTGGCGCAATGTAAAAGTTATCTCCGGCAAAAACTTTCGCCCGCCAAGCAGATACCCGTGGTGAGTACCGCGGAAGCGGCAGCAATGGCGGCTAAACAGGGAGCCGGGACGGCGGCCATTGCCGGGCGTCAGGCAGCAGAATTTTATGGGTTACCCATTTTAGCTGCCGGGATTCAAGATGCCACTTCAACCACCCGTTTTATTGTACTGGGGCGTGAAAACGAACAAATTGGTGAGCCCGTTAAAACTTCGCTTGTTTTTTCCGTAAAAAACGTGGCCGGCAGTCTTTACCGTGTTTTAGGGGCCTTTGCGGCCCATCACGTCAATTTAACCCGCATTGAATCAAGGCCTGCCGGCAGCCGGTTGGGGGATTATATTTTCTTTGTTGATTTGGACGGCTCCTTAGCGGACAGTGCGGTGAGAGCGGCTTTACGTGAAGCCGGCCGGGAAGCGGTGATGTTAAAATTACTTGGCTCTTACCCGGTTTTGGTGCCGCCAGGGGCGTAATTTGGTTTCTACTCTAAAAAGTAACTGCATGCCGTTTGACGTAAAGTAGCGCCAGGCGGCATGATTTTTGTAAAAGGTGGAAATACTATTGCTAAAATTACCTTACTGACTGTGTATTTTCTGCTTATAGAACCTTTATGTTAAGCTAGTTTTGTCGTTGACGGCTTTTAGCGGCGCAGATATAATAATAATAAACGACGGGGATGGTAATTTATTCACAGCTTTTGGATAATATTTAATATAAGCTGATGCAGAAGGCCTTGTCACAAACGAGGCCTTATTTGCACGCGCAAAATTAGGCCGGGTTAAATTTTGTTTGGAAAGTTAATGTGTTTGTACACTCTGGAGGTAGTTTATGAAAAATATAGCGGCAGAAATTGCAGATGCCCGACAGATGGCACCGGTTTTGGAAGGTTTAGAGCGCACAACCCGTAGTCAGCTGGTTTATGGTCTGGATGAATCAGCCCGTAATTTAGCCATTGCCGGTCTGTACTTAAAAACAGAGCGGCCTTTTCTCATTGTTGCCGCCGATGCTTTGCATGCCAATAAAATTTATGAGGATTTGCTGGCTGTTTTGGGAGAAAACGAAGTGTGGCTCTTTCCGGGTAAAGAACTTTTATACTACGGTAATATATTTTCTGAAAGTGGTGACACTTCTGCAGAACGGATTGCGGTGATGGAACAATTGGCTGCCGGTAAAAAAGCGGTGGTGGTAACTACCGTTTCCGGTCTGCTGGCAAAGATGTGCCCGCACACAGTCTGGCGGGAAAATTGTTTTTTTCTGCATTTGGACGATGAAATGCCAATTGATAAACTTTTACGCAGTCTCAGTGCCATCGGTTACGAGCGCGTGGAAATGGTGGAAAAAGCCGGCCAAATGTCTGTACGGGGCGGCATTGCCGACATTTTTCCTGTGGGGCGTAGTTTTCCCTACCGGATCGAATTCTTTGGTGATACCATCGATTCTATCCGTACTTTTGATCCGGAGACACAACGTTCCCGCGAACATGTGGAAAGTTTATTTATTGCGCCGGCCAGAGAAGTAGTGGTAGGGAACAAGGAGCAGGAATATGCTCTAAAACAGTTGGCAGAGGAGCAGGAACGCTTGCAAAAGCAGGCCGGCAATAACAAAGAACGCCTCAAAAAAGCAACGGAAAAGTTGGCTGAACTAAAGGAAAAAATTCACGAGGAGATCTATTTTCCTGGGCTTGAGCAATGCCTTCTTTATTTTTATCCCCGTCCGGATTCACTACTTGATTGGTTTAGTGAAGACGCCGTTTTAATTCTTTGCGATCCACTACGTTGTGAACAGGCTGCGGAGCAGCTGGAACATGAATTAAGTGAAATCCAAAGTACTCTTTTTGCCCAAGGTGAATTGCTGGCAGGCCAGATTGGCCTCACTTGGCCCTATGTAGAGCTTCTTGCCGGGGCGAAACAGCAAATGATTGCTTTTTCCCTTTTTGCGCAGCAAGGAAAAATTATCCCCTACAGGCGCACAACTGCCTTTGCGGCAAAACCGGTTCCCAGGTTTTTAGGCCAGTGGGAGCTTTTGGCGCAGGAAATTTCCCAGTGGCAAAAACAAGGCTACAGAGTGGCAATTTTAACTTCCACACGCCAACGTAGTTCCAGCATATCCGAGATTTTGGCCGATAAAAATGTTCACGCTTATTACAGTCTTGCCGCACCTCAACTTTCCACCAAAGCAGTCACAATTTTACACGGTGTGCTGGAAAGTGGCTTTGTGCTGCCGGAAATAAAATTGGCTGTGCTAACGGAGCAAGATATTTTACCACAGCGGAAGAAAAGGAGCCGCATCAAAAGTAAAGAAGGCATCCGCGTGGGCGATTACCAGGAGTTGCAAGTGGGAGACTATGTGGTGCATGAGCAGCATGGTATCGGCCAATACTTGGGTTTGCGGACATTGGAAGTTGGCGGCATCAGCAGAGATTATTTATATATTCAATATGCCGGCAATGACAAACTTTATCTGCCCATTGAACAAATTGATGCAGTACGCAAGTATATCGGTGTTGAAGGGAAAAAACCAAAAATCTCCTCCCTAGGCGGTGGAGAATGGAACCGGATTAAAGCACGAGTGCAGGCATCCGTTCAAGAGTTGGCCAAGGAACTGCTTGAATTGTACGCATCCCGGGAGACTGAACCAGGCCACGCCTTTACTGAAGAACATCCTTGGGAAAGGGATTTTGCTGCTTCTTTTCCCTATGAGGAAACCCCTGATCAGCTGCAGGCCATTAAAGAAATAATGGACGATTTGGCCAAAAGTCGTCCTATGGACCGGCTATTATGCGGTGATGTAGGATACGGCAAGACGGAAGTTGCTTTGCGAGCCGCCTTTAAAGTTATCATGGCGGGTTTCCAGGCTGCCTTTTTGGTGCCGACCACTGTCTTAGCCCAACAGCATTATCGAACTTTTCTGGAGCGCCTGGAAGGGTTTCCTGTAACGGTGGGGATTTTAAGTCGTTTTCAAAGCAAGGCAGAACAAAAAGCCACCTTACAAGGGCTAAAAGACGGAACACTGGATTTGGTGGTGGGCACACACCGCTTACTTTCCAAAGATGTTAGTTTTCATAACTTGGGGCTGCTGGTGATTGATGAGGAGCAACGTTTTGGCGTCAGGCATAAAGAACGCATAAAGATGCTGAAAAAGAATGTAGATGTATTGACCATGACGGCTACGCCTATACCGAGAACACTTCATATGTCCCTGGCGGGGGTCCGTGATATGTCTGTAATTGAAACTCCGCCGGAGGATCGTTATCCCGTGCAAACGTATGTTTTGGAATATTCGGATGCGCTGGTGCGGGAAGCCATTTTGCGGGAAGTGGCACGGCAAGGACAAGTCTATTTTGTCCACAATCGCGTCCAGTCCATTGACCGCTGGGCTGTTCATTTGCAAGAATTAGTTCCTGAAGTTAAAATTGCCGTGGCGCACGGGCAAATGCCGGCGCAAAGGCTGGAGCAAGTAATGCTGGACTTTTTAAATGGAGAGTATGACGTCTTGCTTTCAACGACCATTGTGGAAGCAGGCCTTGATATACCCAATGTGAACACTATTATCATTAATGATGCAGATAAATTTGGCCTGGCACAACTTTACCAGTTAAGGGGACGTGTGGGCCGTTCCAATCGTATTGCCTACTGTTATTTAACTTACCAAAAAGATAAAGTGATAACGGAAGTGGCGGAAAAAAGACTGCAGGCCATCAAGGAATTTACCGAATTAGGTTCCGGTTTTAAAATAGCGCTGCGGGATTTGGAAATTCGCGGTGCCGGTAATATTCTTGGCCCGGAACAGCATGGTTTTATGATGGCAGTAGGTTTTGACATGTATATGAAATTACTGGAGGATGCCGTCCATACTTTACAGGGAACGAAAAAAGAAAAGAAATTACCGCCCCGGATTGAAATACAGGCCGATGCTTATTTGCCGACCGGTTATATTTCTGATGCACGCCAAAAAATTGTTTTTTATCAAAGAATTGCTGCTGTCACTACCTTGCAGGAAGTGGAGGATATCCGCGAAGAGCTGACAGATCGCTACGGTGCACTGCCCGGGGCAGCGGAAAACTTGCTAAATGTGGCCAGGATTCGTCTCTTGGCGGAAGAAATCGGAGTAACCGCCGTCAGTGAGGAAAAAGGTGAAATTATGATTCGTTTTGCCGGTGGAGCAGAATCCCCCAGCGGGGATACGCTTTTAATTGTTTCCAAACTGCGAAAGGGACGCTTAACTGCAGGTAAAAGCAAACAGTTTGTGCTGGCTTTTCGCAAAAATTTCTCCGTTTCCGGCGAAAAATTACAGTTTCTTTTGACACTTTTTACCGATTTGAAGCAGCGTCTTGCCAAAGAGAAAACTTAAGCACTTTTTTATGGTAGGAGAAGAATGAAATTGCTAAAAAATGAAGATACTGATAGTAAACGCAGCTGCTTACAAAGCTACAGATGATTTTTTTGTCCTCCTTGGCGCCGGTGCAGGAATGAATAAAACTCCAAAAGGCGATGTATACTATCAACAGAGGTTAAGACTGTAATAAAATGCAGAAAAAGGAGGGGAAGTCTGCTTTGAAGGCAACAGGAATTGTACGCAGGATCGATGACCTGGGACGTGTTGTTATCCCCAAAGAGATTCGCAGAACACTTAAAATTCGTGAAGGCGACCCGTTGGAAATTTTTGTTGACCGGGATGGAGAGGTCATATTAAAGAAATATTCGCCAATCGGTGAACTTGGTGACTTTGCTCAGGAATATGCCGATTCCCTCTATGAAGCAATGGGCCATGTCGCTTTAATTGCTGATCGGGATACAATCATTGCCGTTGCTGGTGCACCAAAAAAAGAATTTATGAACAGACCGCTTTCTCCTGCCATAGAAAAAGTGATGGAAAACCGGAAAAGTGTTCTGATTGAAAATACGGCTGAACATAAATTCTATAAAGAAGCTGATGAGGACGGTGTGCCTAAATTTGTCACTGAAGCAATTGCGCCGATCATTGCCGAGGGCGACCCGATTGGAGCCGTGATTCTTGGCTCAAAAGACAGGAATGTGAAGATGGGTGAGCTGGAATTAAAACTTGTGGAGACGGCGGCAGGTTTTCTGGCCAAGCAGATGGAACAATAATGAAGGGCAAAAGAAAACATTGAGGTGAAGAAGCAGTAACAGGGGTTGCTGCTTCTTTGTTTTCCAATGGCGACTTTTTAGTAGTATGCTTTGCGTAAAAGAAATGAATTTCTAGTTATTTTTTTATGGTGTGCTATAATAAGATGAGATTGCAGGACAAAACTTCTCTGAGGTGAGAATTTGACCAAGCAGTCATTTGTGCGGGGGGCCGCAATTTTAACTTTGGCCGGAATTTCCGTCCGGATCATAGGGGCACTATTTCGCATTATTCTCGCAGTTCTTATTACCGATGAAGGTGTAGGCCTTTACCAAATGGCTTATCCGGTTTACAGTACTTTACTTGCCATTTCCACCGCCGGGATACCTATTGCCATTTCCAAACTGGTGGCGGAAAATTTGGCACATGACAATTACTTGGGTGCATATCGCGTTTTTCAGACGGCAAAAAGAATTTTGGCCTTATCAGGACTTGTTATTTTTGCTTTAATGTTTTGGGGGGCAGGGTATTTTGTTGAACTTTTTCAACTCGATTCCAGGGCTTATCTGTCTTTAATCGGAATTTCTCCTGCTATTTTCTTTGTCAGCATTATGTCCGCCTACAGAGGTTTTTTCCAAGGGCAGCAGCAAATGCTGCCTACGGCTCTTTCACAGGTGGCGGAACAGTTGGGCCGGGTGGCGGTTGCCACCATCTTGGTAGTGATTTTTTTACCGCAAGGACTGGAATATGCTGCTGCCGGCGCCTGTTTTGGTGCTGCTGCCGGCGCCTTTTTTGGCTTATCGCTACTGCTTTTAGCCTGGTGGCGTCAGAAAAAAGCTTTTCTTACTAATGTTCAGTGTCAAAGCGATAGCAGTTCACCGGCTTTCTGGGGCACGGCGAGGAGAATTTTTGCTTTGGCCGTTCCCATTACGCTAGGCAGTTTAGTGATGCCGCTTATTAATCTAGTTGATTTAGTTTTTGTGCCGCAAAGGTTGCAGGCGGCGGGACTGATGAAGTCTGAAGCGACGGCACTTTATGGACAACTAACCGGCATGGCCGCCCCGCTGGTACATATACCTACCATTATTACGGTGGCTTTAGCTATTTCTTTAGTGCCTGCCATTTCCGAAGCGTTGGCTTTAGGCCGGAAACGTTTATTGCAAAGCCGGGCATACCTGGCTGTGCGGGTGACTTTAATTCTGGGTATTCCGTGTGCTGCAGGGCTTTATTTGCTGGCAGAGCCCATTTGTCTTTTGCTTTTCCAGAATGCGGATGCGGGGTCTGTTTTGGCAGTTATGTCTTTGGGAGTAATATTTTTGACGCTATATCAAACTACGGCGGCAATTTTGCAAGGTTTGGGCAAAACAATGGATCCGGTGCTGACATTGTTTTGGGGGGCTCTGGTTAAAACCGCCCTTACCTGGTATTTAACGGCTTTACCCCAACTACATATTCGGGGTGCGGCTCTGGCCACAGTGGTAGGTTTTGGCATTTCCGCTATCCTTAATCTTTATTACGTACAAAAATATATAGGTATGCCTTTTTACGCCGAGGAAGCAATCTTTAAGCCGCTGACGTCTGCGGCAGTAATGGGACTGGGAGTACTTTTGCTTTATCGTAACACTGAAGCACGTTTACTTGTGACAATTCCCGGCTGGGCAAACCATGCTGCCACGCTGGTGAGCATAGCCGGCGGTGTGGTCATTTATGTTTTGATGCTCTTGCTTTTAGGCGGCATTAAACGCAGTGATTTGCTGCTAATCCCCAAAGTTGGCCCGGTTGTTGTGCGCATAGCGGAAAGATTTCATCTTTTAAGGGGTTGATGCTATGAAAGTTGTTTATGTGGTGGGATTGGGGCCTGGAGATCCGCAAGCGTTAACTTTACGTGCCCTTTCTGTGCTAAAAAGCCATCGACATATTTATGTGCGTACAGCCAAACATCCGTCCCTGGCCCTTTTGGACAAGCACCGCATTCCCTATAAAGCCCTTGACTATTTTTACCGGCACGGCGCTACCTTTGAAGAGACATATCGGAACATAGCTTTCTATGTGCTTAATGCAGCTTTACATTTTGGCAAAGTTGTCTACGCTGTTCCCGGGAGTCCTTTATTTGCGGAAAGAACGGTGGAATTGATTTTGCAAAATGCACCTTTGGCCGGAATTAAATGCCGCGTTTTGCCTTCCGTATCTTTTTTAGAAGCCGTCAGTGCCGAACTTGGCTTGCCGCGGGAAGAGAAGCTGCAAGTTGTTGATGCCCTACAGGAGGACAAGCTCCTGGACTATCCGGAGAAACATCTGCTGATTATGCAGGTTTATAACCGTCAGGTAGCCTCAAAAGTAAAGTTACGGTTAATGGCATTATATCCCGATGAACACCCGGTGCAAGTGATCCGCAGAGCAGGTATGACTAGGGGTAAAAGAATGCGCCGGGTACCTTTATATGAACTTGATCGCATACCCTGGATTGATCATTTAACCACTGTTTATGTGCCTCCTCTGGCGGAATACACCATGAGCGATTTATTACAGGTAATGCGTGTACTGCGCAGTGAAGATGGCTGCCCTTGGGACAAAGAGCAGGATCACCAGTCTTTAAAACCTTATCTGTTAGAAGAGGCCTATGAAGTTATAGGCGCCATTAACAGCGGTAATATGGAAGAATTATGTGAGGAACTGGGAGATTTACTGCTACAAGTAGTTTTTCACAGTGAGATTGCTGCCGAGGAAAAAATTTTTTCCTTTTATGATGTTATTGCTGCTGTAACAAAAAAACTTATCCGCCGGCATCCGCATGTTTTTGCCGGCACGATCGCGAAAACGTCACAGGAGGTGCTACACAACTGGCAGCAAATTAAAAAAGCGGAGAAAAAAGAACAGGATTCACTATTTAAACTGGAAACATATCTGCCGGCACTGCTAAGGGCACAAAAGTTGCAGCGTCAAGCGGCAAGTGTCGGTTTTGACTGGCCCGATATCACCGGCGCATGGGAGAAACTCCAAGAAGAGTTAATAGAGTTAAAAGATGCATATAAATCAGGTCTTGCGGCAAGAATAGAGGAAGAACTGGGAGATTTGCTCTTTGCCGTTGTTAATGTAGCACGCTTCTTAAAAGTTGATGCGGAACAAGCACTGTCGGCAGCTGTGGAAAAGTTTTACCGGCGACTACGCTTTGTTGAGGCACAAGCACAAAAGGAAGGTACGGAAATGTCCGCACAAACATTGTCTAAACTTGACGAATGGTGGGAGTTGGCGAAAAAAAAGGAAAAAAACTAAAAAAACAGGCTCTTTAGGCAGGATTTGCATTATTTTTCTCGAA
>ERZ773359.781-NODE-781-length-45606-cov-10.636803_pt1 | contig 45606 bp, 34 predicted proteins | sample MGYA00374955_ERZ773359 | MGnify/ENA primary metagenome ERZ773359 (study PRJEB29098, sample SAMN04486028) | biogas fermenter metagenome | study: EMG produced TPA metagenomics assembly of the Biogas fermentation microbial communities from Germany - Plant 4 DNA1...
AAAGTGGAATAGGTAATTCTCCTATCATAATCCACATAATCAGGACCTAAGCCCAGCTCATGATGAAATAGAATATTTCTTGTGGTATCCATTAGATTGAATTTTTTACCACATCCTGAAACAAAGACTATGGGAAATTCTAATCCCTTACTTTTGTGGATACTCATTATCCTAACCACATTTTCGTTCTCTCCAAGAATTTTAGCACTACCCATATCCCCTTGGCTGGTTTTTAGCTTATCTATGAAGTATATAAAGTTAAATAGTCCTTTATAACTAGTTTCTTCATACTGTCGTGCCCTTTCAAACAATATCCTCAAGTTTGCTTGCCTTTGTACTCCACCTGGCATAGCTCCCACACAGCTATAATATCCTGTCTCCCCATATAAATACCAGATTAGTTCATCAGTAGAAAGATAGAGAGCCATATCCCTCCATTGGTTAAGCCTGTCAATAAACTCCTTTGCCTTTTGGGATACAGGGCCTTGCCCTTCCTCTGCCATTTTTATTAATGCCTCATAAAAGGTGGATTCCCTATCCATAAGCCTTACGTCAATTAGCTCCTCGGGACTCCAGGATTCAATAGGGGATCTTAGAACTGCCAGCAAGGGTATATCCTGCATAGGATTATCGATTATTTGGAGAAGAGATAGCATGGTCTGGACTTCTATTGTCTTAAAATAACCTGTCCCGCTATCTGCATAAGCCGGAATGCCCTGAAGGGATAACTCTTCAGCAAAGGTATCCGCCCAGTTTTGGGTTGTTCGAAGGAGTATAACTATGTCTCTAAACTCAGCATTCCTGTATGCGTCCTTATTTTTATCATAGATTTTAACAGGCTGGCCTTTTTCATCTCTTCCTACTAGCTCCTTGATTCTCTGAGCAATTATTCTGGCCTCGGTTTGAATAATGTCTAGTTCTAAGGATTCTTCATCAGCTGAAGAACCGTCCTCCTTGGCATCGATTAAGATAAACTCTACGGGATGCCCTTCAGAGGGTTGACCTTCTTCTTCCTTGAAGATGGCACCTGGGTTTAGGGCTTCCTCATCATCATAGTCCAATTCCCCTACACTCTTTGACATTATCTGTTTGAATATAAAGTTTACCCCATCAATAACCCTTTTTCGGCTTCTAAAATTCTTAAACAGTTGAATTTTACGATTCCTAGCTCCAGGTTCCAGAGAATAGGAATTATATTTTTCCATAAATAGCTCAGGCATAGCTTGACGAAAGCGGTAGATGCTCTGTTTTACGTCTCCTACCATAAACATATTGGGAACGTCACTGTCTTTTCTAGAAACAGTACTTAGTATTACCTCTTGCACTAAATTACTGTCTTGATATTCGTCTATCAATACCTCTTCATACCGCTCCCTAAGTTCCAAAGCTACCTGAGAGGGGCGCCTTTCACCCTTTTCTCCTTCCTCTAGAAGCACTTCCAGGCACAAATGCTCTAAGTCATTAAAATCCAATAATCCCCTAGTCCTTTTCTTTTCATTGTATCTCTCACCTAACTCTAATACCAACTCTGTCAGACACTTCATCATAGGATAAAGCTGATTCAGATCTCTTACAACCTGGCCAGGCTCTATAACAAATAATTCCTCCTGTATTTTCTTTATCCGATCCTTTACATCGTTCCTTATCTTTTTTACCTGATCCTGCTTATCCTTATCAGCGTCCTTGCCACATCTTGGCAATCTCTTAAATTCTACTTGAGATATACAATGGTATATGTTTTCCCAGCTTCTATCGCAGCCACCCAAAATATCCTGGATAGCAAAACATTCATCCTTAAAATTGTCTAGGTATGGATGAAGACCAGGATCCCCTTCTATAATTTCTATGGCATATTCCATAGCTTGCCCCAGTCCAGATATCTCTACTTTTAGATTTTCAATTATCTCCCTACCCCAGACTGTATCGGCTAAGTCAGTACCATCAGGAATATTAAAATCCTGGCTATGCCTAATTAACCATTCCTCCGGCCAGGGATGGCTCTGAACAAAATCATAGAGGTTTAGTACCATATCTTGAAGCCTTCTATCGTCTCGATTACCGCTATAGCTCTCTACTAAATCCAAAAAATCTTCGTCCATATTTTCCTCTAGGTACTTATCCTCAAATAGTTCCTCCAACGCCTCTAACTTTAACAGCAAGGCTTCGGTTTGGTTTGCAATCCTAAAGTTTGGATCAACTTCTAACCGATGAAAGTTGTTTTTTATAACCTCCAGACAAAAGGAATGGATTGTTGTTATGCTTGCTCTATTTAACAAAGCTAGCTGGCGCTGTAAAATTTCTGATTCAGGTTCCTTTTCCAAAGCGCTGGATAAGGCGTCCCCTATTCGTTCCTTCATCTCAGTGGCAGCAGCATTGGTAAAGGTAACCACTAGCAATCTATCTATATCAACAGGTTTTTGGGGATTAGTAATCTTACGAATAATTCTCTCTACCAGCACAGCTGTCTTACCAGCTCCAGCGGCAGCTGCCACCAGTAGGTTGCTGCCTTGAGTCTCTATAGCATCTAACTGCTGCTTGGTCCACCTGGTGTTACTGCTCATTCTCTTGCCCCCTTTTCTTAATGGCACTCCATACTTCTTCATCCTTAATATCCCTTATTAGCCTGTAGCGATTATCCTGAAAGGATGGATCAAATTGACAAACTGCTGAATATGGACAATAGTCACAAGCCGTTACCTTCTTTTCCTTATAAGGTCTTATGGGAACCCTTCCCTCCATCATCTCCTGAGCCATTTGAGTTAGTAGCCTCTTGCTATACTTACACAGCTCATCAAATTGTTCCATGGTTGCAGCTGATGACTTGCCTAGATTGCCATCCCTGTTAATCCGTGCTGGAATTATAAGGGATGAGCCCTCTATATCCCGATCCATTTCCTTTATTAATTTTACATCAGCTAATACTAGACCTTTCATTCTTAATTCCTTCATAATAGCCTTCTCTATTTCTTCTTCATCCACCTGGCCTGTTAGGCGAATCATAGGGTCATTTATACGAAAATAAAACATGCCTCCTGGCAACACCTTATCCTCCAATAGCTCTTGTCCATGTTCCAGTACTGCTCCTAGATAGGTTACAAGCTGTATCTGTAAACCGTAGTATACATCTGCCAGCTTAAAATCTCTACTTCCCGATTTATAATCAATTATCCTTATATAGGTACCCTCATCAGTCTTTAAAGCATCCACCCTATCAATCCTGCCTACTAAGTGAATTTTCTCTCCTGAAGGCAGTTCAAGAACAATAGGAGGAAACTTATCATTTCGGGATTGTCCAAAGGATATCTCATAACCTATAGGCTCAAAATTGCTTCTAGAAATATGCTCTGCTATTACCCAAATAGCCCTGGTTATCACCCTCTTTAGACGCGTAACTAAATATCTATAGCGATGGCTATTGCTTACTAGCCAGCCCATTTTCTTTTCTAGCAGCTCATCAACTATATTGGAAATCTCCTTATCACACCAATCCCTATTCAACTCCCTCCAACTTATACCTACTTCTTTTATCCTAGTAGAAAATTCATCAATAACATGATGCATAAAACTTCCTAGATCAGGAGGAGTCAGTTTAAACACTTTTCTATCCTTGGCACCTAGGCCATACCTTAAATAGAATGAAAAGGGACAGGATGCATACTGCTCTAGCCTGGATATGCTGGAATATACTGGTGAACCATAGAGCTGTTTGGCCTTGCTATTATCTATCCTTTCCACCTGATTGGTATAGCCTATCCATTTCTGTACCCTGGCCAATCGATCCCTCCACAGTTCCTGTCTTTCATACCAGTTTATAACATGTTTCCAAACAGGATTTACTTTATGGCCTAAAACACCTTGTCTTAATATGGATATAAGCTCATTAAAAGTAGGCATAGGGGCAGAGATCATGTTTATTACATCTTTTACACTTTCTCCTTCTGCCAGGTTATTACTCTCGGTTATGTTGGGAAATATCTTTCTCAAACGGGAGATAATAATGGAGGGCCTCAAAGTCCTGCCTTCATGATCAGCTATGGGATAGCTAATATACAATAATCCTCCTGTAGTAGATAAAGTAGAATATATTATAAACTGTTCCTCAAAAGCCTGGGTCCGAGTATCCTGGGCCAATTCTACACCCATAGAGCGAAGGGCTTGCCTATCACTATCGGATAAGATACCCTCTTCCCCTGGAGGTGCAGGGAAAACACCATCATTGACTCCCAGAATAAACAGGGCCTTTATTTCATGACTTCTGGAACGCTCAATGCTGCCTACCAGTACCTGATCAAGTGAGGGAGGAATTAACCCAATTTTGTGTTCACTAAAGCCTATGGCAAGAATATTGCGGAATTTTTCTATCCCCATACTTTCCTCTCCCATGGCCTCTACAGTTTGATCTAGTACTTCCATAACTATATTCCAAATTTGACTATACTCATTAGCAAGGACCAAGGAACCATTATCCTTTAGAATCTGAATTCTCTCCTCTATTCCCTCTGGCACCTCTAAATCACAGAGAAATTCATAGATAGCACTACACATAGTGCGTACTGAAGTTCTGCCCTTAGTCTTATTGCGGAAGGTCATAATAGGCTTAATAATTTCCCTACGAGTTTTATTTACCCTATCTAATATAAAAAGCTCCCGTTCTGTCATACCTGTGGTAGCAAAACCTGAATCCGGCCTGTAGCTCCAATCTTCTTCCATTAGCCATTGGCTTCCCCTTATTCCATTGGCCAATACATAGTTTTCCAGTATATCTATATCCTCTCTATCTATACCTGTAAGGCCTGTCTTTAGATATCTAAACACTGACTCATAGGACCAATTATGGATAAAAATATCCATCATGGCCAATATCAGAGTAACAAGGGGATGGCTATCTATGGGCTTTTTCATGTCTATAAAAAAAGGAATACCATACTGAGGAAAAATTGCTGAAATTAGCTTATGGTACTCATCCAAATTCCTAGTCACCACAGCAATATCCTTATACCTTATTCCCTTCTCCCTGCACAAAAATTGAATTTTACGGGCAGCTTGTTCAATTTCTGTATAGATATTGCTAGCAGTAAAAATTTCTATATCCCTAGTTTCCTTTGTATACCTTTTGTAAGGATAGGAGAAAAAATATTCTTCTAAATGGGCCAACTCCTCACTATCTTTGTATCTGTAATAGGGTTGCTTAAATGTTATAGGATTTTCAATTTCAATATTATTTTTCCTAGCCAACTCTATGAGCTTTGCAGCTGTGTTTCGTACAGGGGCAAATACATCATTGTTTAAAAAGGTCATCTCATCTACAAGATAATCGGTACACAAGCACACGCTTACTCGTTTTGCCTTTTTAAGAAGCTCTTCTATAACCCTGTACTCTTGAGGTGTAAAGCCTGAAAATTCATCTATCCAAATTTCTGCCTCATCAAATTGGGTGGACTCAGGTAGTTTTTCAGCCAGAAGTGTTAAATCATCATCTACATCTATGTACCTTTGATGAACCAATTCTTCAAACCTATGGTATATTGAGCCAATCTCCCTTATTTTTTCCCTCAAGGTTTCATCTTCAATTTCCTTATGTAAATTTTCAAGCATGCCAGGAGTAATGTTATATCTTTTAAACTCAGATATGAGCTCAGATATGGTTCCAACAAAACCTGACTGCGCTGAAGCTCTTTGAAAGAAATCCAACTGCTCTCTAAGCTCCTCAATAATTCGATACAATAGCATGGCCTTTCCTGAAGAATTGATATGGCGTCTAGTAAAACCGCCTACTTCTCCAAATACCCGATATGCCATTCGCCTAAAGCTTAGTACCTGAGCTTCTATAGCTCCTCCTCTGGGCGCAACTTGTACCAGATCTCTTTCTGCCTGCATGGAATACTGCTCGGGAACCAGTAAAATCAATGGACCTTTTACTTGCTCTGTCGCTTTGTCTTCCAGCCGCTTTCTAATTTCCTGCATACAAAAATGACTCTTACCACACCCTGCCCTGCCATAGATTAGCCTTAAGCTCATAAATTGAAGCCCCCTTATTTTTCTACTTAAATCCGATCTTGGTAATGATATCCTATACTTTATCTTTCTATTTTAATGCTTCTCTTTAAGTATGTTCATTTTATCATAGGCTATAGCTATATTACAATTCCAAACTTAGAAAGCAAATTTGTTCATAAAATACTTGTTTTTAGTATTCTTTACACATTAATTTCTATCAACTGATTACAATTAGAATAATATAAAATGCAGATGAAAATCAAAGAAATGATTCTCATCTGCATTTTTATCTAAAGATTATTTCTTATTATCTTTGTACCCTACCAGATGCATCTCCATTCTTTAGGGTTTCTACCTCATCTACAGTTACAAGATTCATGTCTCCTATAATAGTATGCTTAAGGGCTGAAGCAGCTACTGCAAATTCTATAGCGTCTTTATGACTGTATCCAGATAATAAAGAGTAGATCAGTCCTGCGCCAAAGGAGTCTCCTCCCCCTACTCTATCAACTATGTGTAGGTTGTATTTCCTAGAGAATATATATTCATTCCCATCATAGAGCATAGCTGACCAGTTATTGTCTGAAGCTGATAAGCTTTCTCTAAGGGTTATGGTAACAATTTTTAGATTAAAGCGGTCCATTAATTCTCTAGCCACATATTTATAGCCTTCCATGTCTAACTCTCCAGATGTAACATCGGTGTCTGCTGCTTTTATTCCGAATACCTTTTCCGCATCTTCTTCATTGGCAACTACCACGTCTACATATTCCATTAATTTACCCATAACCTGACCTGCTTTTTCAGTGGTCCATAGCTTTTTCCGATAATTTAGGTCGCAGCTAACTGTTAAGCCCATTTCTTTGGCTATTTTACAGCCTTCCTCTGTTAGCTCTGCTACATTGTCCCCTAGGGCAGGAGTAATACCTGTAAAATGGAACCATTCTGCTCCTTCAAAAGCAGCTCTCCAATCAATATCACCAGGTTGAGCCTGGGATATGGAAGAGTAGGCCCTATCATAAACTACCTTAGAAGGTCTGACTGATGCTCCCTTTTCATAGAAATAGATCCCCACACGCTCGTCGCCTCTAGCTATGTAGCTAGTGTCTACCCCATATTTTCTCAGTTCATTGATAGCCGCGTCTCCTATAGGATTGTTAGGAAGTTTTGTAACAAAAGCTGCATTTAAGCCATAATTAGCCAATGACACTGCTACGTTTGCTTCACCGCCGCCATATACTACTTCAAAACTGTTTGCCTGAATAAATCTTTGGTGTTCCGGTGGAGATAACCGCAGCATAATTTCTCCAAAAGTAACTACTTTTTTTGACATTTGTATCCTCCTCTAAAAAATTAATACTTTATTTTTTTCTTGCTTTGTTAATTTTCTCTATAAATTTCTCTGCTGTTTTGGTAATGGATTCATAATCACCGATCTTGGCACCCTTAGTTAATGCACCGCCAACTCCTACTGCCACAGCTCCAGCCTTAATCCATTCATCAACGTTGTCTAAATTCACTCCACCTGTAGGCATAAGTTTTGCATAAGGAATTGGTCCTAGGATAGATTTAATAATCTTTGGTCCAAATAACTCACCTGGGAATATTTTGATAATATCTGCCCCAGCTTCCATTGCCTCTACTACTTCCTTAATGGACATAGCTCCTGGCATACAGGGAACCCTATACCTATTACAGAGCTTGACAGTTTCTAGATTCAAATATGGACTGACTACGTATTGTGCACCTGCTAAAATTGCTATTCTAGCTGTTTCCGGATCCATGACTGTACCAGCTCCTATTAGGATTTCCCCATTTCCGTATACGTTGGACAAATCTCTAATAAGCTTGTCGGCACCAGGAACAGTAAATGTGATTTCAATACCTACTACTCCACCCTTTATACAGGCCTCAGCTATTCTAAAGGCCTCTTCGCTGGACTCAGCCCTAACAACCGCTACCAACCCACCTTCAGTTATTTTGCTTATAACACGTTCCTTATCCATGACTTTCTCCCTTCTTTTTTATATTAATTATTTTTGTGCTAGTTTAACAACTATGATTCACGTGCCATAATGGCTATTGAAAAATGAGAGCCTTGGCTGTGAACTAGCACAATACATAAATTAGCCTTCAGTATATCCCATCCTTTTGGAGATATCCCTGGCGGCCTTTATTACATACTGGGCTATTTCTTCATCCTTGTCAGAAGAAATGATATTTTTATTGCCAGATGTACTAACAGCAGCAATAATCCGTCTTCTATAATCATAGATAGGGGCTGCAATACACCTAATACCCACTTCATGCTCTTCATCATCCTTGGCCCAACCTAATTCTTTAACTCGATTAATTTCTTCCAAAATCTGATCTAAGTCAGTCAAGGTATTAGGAGTAAAAGATGTTAGCTGATTTTGATCCAGCAGTTTACGAATATATTCGGGACTTTTATCCGATAATAATGCCTTACCTACGGCTGTGCAGTGTAGGGGTATCCTTTTACCTATAGCTGAATACATTCTAATATTATTATACTGTTCAATTTTATCTATATATACTGCCGCTCCATCTACTAATGTAGCTAAATGAACAGGCTGACCTGTAAGGGCTGATAAGTTCCTCAAATAGAGCTGGGCTTCTGTCTTTAATTCAACATTGTTTAAATATAAACTACACAGCTCTATAAATTTTAAACCTAAACGATAAGCTCCTGTGTCCTGATTTTGTTCTATATATCCTCTCTCTGCCATAGTATTAAGTATTCTATGAACAGTACTTTTATGAAGCCCTACTTTCTTGCCTATTTCCGTAACTCCTAACCCTTCCCTCTCTATAGCCAAGGTCTCTAATATTTCAAATGCTCTATCTATTGACTGTACTGTGTTAGCTGCCATATATCTCCCTCTGTTTCATATTGTAAAACTGTGTTTCTATTAATATTATATCACAGCATCTATATTATCTGCAACAAAAAAAAGATAAGACATTTATATTTTGTCTTATCTTTTTCTAATGGATTTTATTATTTGGTGATAGTTCCAATCCCTTCAAATATCTTTTTTACATTACATCAAACAGTTTTACTTTTATAGTGTTTATTTCAAAAGGATTAAATTTAAGCTCTTTAGTTTCTTTATTCCACTTATCACTTTCAATCTTCTGTTCCATAAGATCAACAAGCTCAACACTAGCGACCTTAAAAGCAAAATCTAGCTTGGCAGTAGCAGCCCTGCCATGGCATTCATAAAGCCTTATTATTACGCTATTATCGTCTTCGGCCTTTTTAATAGATTCTATTACTACGCTGTCGTTGTCTATGGTTATAAAGGAACCAATTTTATCTAAACTCTGCTCTTTAGAGCCGGCTTTAGCTTTTATTACTCTAAGAGGTACATTTAATTCATATCCTTCCCTTACTACCTTACCTTCTTCATAATTTCCTGTGTGAGGATATAATGAATAAGTAAACTCATGGGCAGCCCTGTCGGCTATTGGGTCTGGATAGCTAGGACTTCTTAATAAATTTATGCTTATATTATTCTCCCATACCTTATGCCCGTATTTGCAATCATTTAGTAAGGCTACACCATAGTCCCCTTGGGAAATATCCACCCATTTATGGGCACATATCTCATACTTGGCCATATCCCAGCTAGTATTCTGATGAGTTGGACGCTTGATATTGCCAAACTGTATATCACAAGTAACTTGGTCAGAGTAGACGTTTAATGAAAAGAGTGATCTTAGCATCTTGTTATCTTCTTTCCAATCCACTACTGTATTAAAGTCGATTCTCTTACTTCCATGAGTTAACACTACCTCTTGGGTTAAAGTAGATTTTCCATATACATATCTACTTTTTCTAATGACTTTTGGTCCATCGATATAGTTTTTAGACTCCTCTAGCTCAAAAGATTCCCCAGGATATTCATCGTATTGAATAGGAAAATCCCAAGCATCTCCATGGTCTTCATATACTATTAAACGATTACTCCTTTGTTTTTTATCAAGAACCTCTCGATTATATTCCTTATCATATACCGACTCAATAGTACCGTCATTGGCAAAAACTACTCTTATTTTGTCATTCTCTAAAACATTATCCTGCTCAGCTTCCATAACCGGCACATCTACTTCTTGATCTAAATCTACTATTTTATATCCTAACCCAGGTACTTTTACATTTACCCACTTGTCCTCATGCTTAATCCATTGACATCTATCCCATGAAAGGGAATTGACAACTACAATATGATTTTTTGCATCACCTGCATCTACTTTATCTATAATTGATAAATAGCTGTCTTCTATCATATTTTCAGTAGTTTCCAAAAGCATTGCATATCTTTCTAAGGATTCATCATAAACTCGAGTAATAGAAGACCCTGGCAAAATATCATGGAACTGATATAATAACACTTCTTTCCAAATCTTCTCAAGTTGACTCTGGGGATACTCTTTACCAGATATCAAATTTGCAAGCACTGCAGCAAACTCTAGCTCCCTAAGATTTATCTCCAGTTTCCTATTATAACGTTTGCTTCTAGCTTGAGAAGTATAAGTGCCCTGGTGCCTTTCAAGATACAGCTCACCATGCCATTTTTTATATTTATCTTTATCCTTTTCTATCCTTCGGAAAAAGTTTATAGCAGGCTCTTGAGTAACTGGAACTAGTCCATTTAGATTCTTTTGCCTCTTTAATCTCTCAAGATGTTCTTGCCCGGGACCTCCTCCACCATCTCCTATTCCAAATAACAACAAGGCCCTATCTGATACACCTTTGTCTAAAAATTCCTTTTCTATGCTGGCAATTGCTCTAGGAGCAGCCGAGCTATTATAAGTTCCCTCCGGCGGCATATGGGCCAAAACTTCACTGCCATCTATTCCTTTCCATATAAAAGTATGGTGTGGAAATTTATTTATCAGACTCCATGAAAGCTTTATGGTCATGAAATAATCTACGCCTGATTTTTTTAGAATTTGGGGCAGGGCTGCACTGTAGCCAAATACATCAGGCAGCCAAAGCATTTTCATGTCTTGACCAAACTCTTCTTTGAAAAATCTTTTTCCATATAATATCTGTCTTACAAGGGATTCGCCACTTGGTACGTTAGTGTCAGCTTCTACCCACATGGCACCCTGTAACTCCCATCTACCTTCCTGGACACGGCTCTTTATCTCGGAATATAGTTCTGGATAATAATCTTTCATCCATTGATAAAGCTGGGGTTGACTAGCTCCAAATACATAGTCAGGATATTTTTCCATATTTCTAAGCACTGTTGAGAAACTGCGGGCCCCTTTTCGAATGGTTTCTCGTATAGGCCACAACCATGCCAGATCAATATGAGCATGGCCTATAGCGCTTATGGAGAGGGATTCATCTCCTCCTTTTTTATCCAACTCCCTTGCCAGTATCTTTCTGGCTTTAGCAATGCCATCTTCTTTATATTGCAATAAAGCATTGGCTGCATCATTTAACGCGGCTAAAATGCTCATATGTCTAGCCTTGTGTTCAGGTATTTGTTCCATTAATTCATATAGTACTTCAAAATCATAATACAGCTGGAGTGCCTCATTGTTACATATGGCTATATGGGCTTCCTTTAATGTGCCGCTATCTTGATATTTGCCAAATAGATCATTACATCCAGCATCAGCCCAAATATCAATAGCCTTATCTCCCGTTTTTGCAATATCTAAAAAATGAACTACCTTTTTGCCAGGACGGCCAAGGGAAAGATCGAACTCTGAACTAACTGTAGTAAGCCCCTGAACAGGTCTTCCATTCTGGTCTGCAATATACGCTTCGCCGCTTAGATCTATTAATAAAACAAGATCTTCTTCATTTACACTATCTGGAACAGTGCCTTTAAAGTTGAACCAAGCGCAGTCCCACAGCTGTCCCCAGGACTCTCCAATCTTTAATTTACGTTTTTCGCCTGACATCCTCTCTTCAAATGAAACAGGCTCTGGAGTTACCCAAGTCGTTACTTCTAGTGGTGCTATGGGTTTATAAACAAGATCTTTAATTTTTTCTTTTACTTCTTTTAGATACCTTTTTGTTAAGTGGTTGTAATAGGGCATTCCTTCAACACCTTTCTTATACTTATATGAACTTTCTTTATGCAATTTACAGCCTTGTCATTGTATCTGTACAATACTTTATATTGCTCACTTTACTCCCTATGCTAGGTAGAGTTTATTGCTTTATGGCTGTAGACAAGCTAGCACAATAACTTAGCTTATTGCCAATCTATAATATTTGTCAATCACATTAATTTTATAATGTAACCCCATCCTTAAATATAGCAATTTCCCGAAAATCATTTTCTTCATTTTTAGTCAATACTCGGCCAGAGACTACATCAAGAATATATTTAAAAAATTCCTTTGATACATCTTCCATGGTTTTGTTCTCTAATATTACTCCTGCATCAAAGTCAATCCAGTTTTTCTTTCTGTTAGCTAGTTCACTATTAGTGGACACCTTTACCGTAGGCACTGGACCCCCCAAAGGAGTGCCTCTTCCAGTAGTAAAGAGTACTATATGGGCACCACTAGCTGCCAATGCCGTAACTGCAACAATATCATTCCCTGGACCATTTAATAGATTGAGGCCATTTAAAGACACTGCTTCTCCGTAATCTAATACATCTACTACTGGACTAGTTCCTCCCTTTTGAATACAGCCAAGGGATTTTTCCTCTAAAGTGGAGATTCCGCCTTCCTTGTTTCCGGGTGAGGGATTTTCATATATAACCTGATCATACCTCATAAAATATTTTTTAAAATTATTTATCATATTAACACATTTTAAAAACACTTCTTCAGACACACAGCGATTCATCAATATGGTCTCGGCCCCAAACATTTCAGGAACTTCTGTCAGTATAGTTGTGCCACCATAAGAAACCAAGGTATCGGAGTATACTCCCAGCAAAGGATTGGCTGTAATTCCTGAAAAGCCGTCGGAACCACCACATTTCAATCCTACCCTAAGCCTTGATATTGGAACCTGCTTCCTTGAAAAGCTTTCTGCATAGGAAACTAGCTCCTCAAGCATGGCCATACCCTGCTGATGCTCGTCCTCCACATCCTGTGTATTTAAAAACTTAACTCTCCGTGCATCTATAGGTCCTCGTTCACTTAACACCTTTTTAAACTCTTCTATATTGTTATTTTCACAGCCCAATCCCAGTATCAACACCCCGGCTGCATTGGGATGGTTGACCAGTCCAGCTAAAATTTTTTGGGTATTTTTATGATCATCTCCTAATTGGGAACAACCATAGGGATGGGAGAAGAAATGAATTCCATCAATACCACGCCCTTTAAAACCTTGCCGAGCAGAATAGACCAGCTTTTCAGCTACTTTATTAATACATCCTACAGTATTTATAATCCATATTTCATTCCTAATACCTACATCTCCATTAGGTCTAACATATCCATCAAATGTAACATCAGAAGAGATGCTGGAAGCAATGGTATGCTTATCCTCAGGCTCATAAGTATAGTGCAATATGCCTTCTAAATTAGTAGCTATATTATGCACATGAACTAAACTACCAGCCTTGATAGGCTGGATAGCATGTCCTATTGGTGCTCCATATTTAATGATATTTTGACCTACAGCTATATCTTCAATGGCTATCTTGTGCCCTACCCTTATATCCACTGCCACTTCAATATGTACATTATTAAAGCTAACCATATCTCCTTTTTTTATGGGCTCTAAGGCAACCACTACATTATCCCTTTGGTGGATTTTCATAATAGGATTTACTGGCATATTATCTCTCCCCCAATTGCCATTCTATTACACAGTTGATTGGCTGATAATGTTAGCACAACCAATTACTAATCTATACATAAAAGTATTATGTTCAACAACTATCATTCACCAGGCATAATAGCTATTGTAGTCATTATGTTCATATAACGATATTTATTAAACTAACTCAATAGTTACATTAATCTGTTATATTAATCTTTCTACAGCAGCAGGCATTCCCTTAGTTAAAATCTCCTCTAGATATTCTTTAACCCTTTGTAATAGACCTGGTACCTGGTTAAGATCCATATCCCAAAATTCCTTTTGTCCTAAAGCCTGTGTGCACAATGAATCTAGATCACCTTTTTTGTCATAATTGGACCAGAGCTTTTGGAAAAACTCCAATACCCCTTCATCATCCTGAATACTATAGGTTTCCTCCTTTCGCTGTCCTATTAGCACACCATCTTTTAGCTGGGATCCACGATAAAAGAACAATAGGGAAGCCAAGGAAAAGGTTAAAACTGGTGGAAGTTCTTTTTTACGCTCCGCATATTCCATCAATGAAGGTAACACCCTCACCTTCCATTTGGAAACCGAGTTTAAAGAAATACTAAGTAATCTATGCTCAATAAAGGGATTTGCAAACCGTTCTAACACTGCCTGTGCAAATTCCATCTTCTCCTTTTCAGGCAACTCTAAAACAGGAATAATTTCTTCATATATGCCTTTTTTCATATAGGATAATACCACTTCATCTTCTATGCACTGTCTTACCGTGTCTAATCCATATAGGTATGCCATAAGAGCGGTCATAGTATGGGCGCCGTTAAGGATACGCACCTTTCTTGTGCGATAGGGAGTTAAATCATCAGTCCAAATTACATTTAATCCTGCCTTATGAAGGGGTAGCTCTTGCTCTAGTTTCTTGTCACCCTCAATTGCCCATAGATGGAAGATTTCCCCCGTATCAACTAGCCTATCCTCATATCCTAATTCTTTGGTTATCTTTTGGATTTCATCTACAGGATACCCAGTCACAATACGGTCCACTAAAGTATTAAGGAAGTGATTATGATCTATAACCCAATGTTTGAATTCATCTTCTAACTTCCATTCATCTATGAGCTTAAGCACTATTTTCTTTAAAGTATCTCCATTTCTATCAATAAGCTCACAGGGAAGAATTATCATACCTTTTTGTGGGCAGCCATCAAATGCTTTAAATCGCTCATATAAAAAAGCTGTAACTTTGGCGGGAAATGATGTTGGACACTTGTCTGTGGGTTTATCCTCCTTTAGGTATTCAATTCCTGCCTCGGTGGTATTGGAAACCATAAACCGTAGGTCGGGCTGGGCTGCACACTCTAAAAAAGCCTGCCATTCTTCATAGGGATTAATGGCCCTGCTAATGGAAGTAATGATCTGTCTTTGTTCTACCACCTGACCTTTATTTATTCCTCTTAACAAGAGTGTATATAGTCCGTCTTGCTGGTTTAGCTCCTGCCAAAGCCCCTGGGGTATAGGTTGAACCACTACCACTTTACCCATAAACAATCCTTGCCTGTTCATCTCGTCAACCATCCAATCCACAAAAGCTCTCAGGAAATTCCCTTCACCAAATTGGATGATGCGTTCAGGCATATCTTCCACGGAGCCTATCTTAATATCTTGAGGAAATTCAAATCCTTCTTCTAATAGCTGTCTATGTAGTTTTCTCACGTTCCCATCCCCCTAATCAAACATCTATATCTAGATTAACAAATTCCACCTTAATCACAGGTTTTATTGTACCACTTGATATATTTTTGAAATCTTCCTTTATAAAATCCAGCTTTATACTTGTTAGGTTTGATAATCTTTTTAGGTTCTTGCTCAAAATCATGTAGGGAATTGATTTGTCCCAGGACCTTAAGGGCTATGGCAACAGCACCCATGACAGATGCGTGTTTGGCGTCAAAGGTGTACATCTCCTTTTGAAATATATCCGCTGCCATTTGCAGCCACCAGTCTGACTTTTCAATACCCCCAGAAATTCTTATCTGGTCAGGGACTCCTCCCACCTTGGTAAGTATCTTATAGCAATGATAAAGATTAAATAGTACACCTTCTAAAATCGAATAATATAAGTCTCCTAGTCCATGATGATCCCTAACTTCTTGAAAACCACCAAGCCTAGCTCCTCGCCAACCCGGAGAGCGCTCGCCGTAAATAAAGGGCATGAATATTGGGGCTTCCATTAATCTATCCTTGTCTATCATGTTTTCTAGCTCATCATAGCTAAAAATATTGTTATTAAACTTTCTCACAAACCAATTAACACAGTTACCTGCCCCCGATGTTGCCGCTCCCACCAGCCTCTTACCCTCAGCTACATAATAGCACCAGGTTGACTGTGTTTGGGGAATCATAGAATGAGGGGTGGCCATGCGGATTGCTCCACTAGTACCAACGGACATAGTCATTATGCCATCTCTCATAGCTCCTGCACCTATCTGGTTCAAAGCCCCATCTGCACCGGTAATTATTACAGGAATCCCAGCCCTCACATTTAAATAATCTGCTGCTTGAGCATTCAAAGGAGCACTAAATTCAGGCTCCCGTAAGGGAGCCAATTGATCTAAGGACAATTCTGCAAACTCAAGAATTTCATCATCCCAATCCAGAGTATGGATATTCATAAAACCACTACCAGATGCAACGCTATAGGATACTCCACGTTCACCTGTCATACGCTGAAATATATACTCAGGTTGAGATGAAATAAGTACAGAATCTTTATCTATATCCTCTTTATCCTTTGCATGTATCCACTTCCACAGGGGAAAAGTGGTATGTGTAGGACACCCAGTTCTTCTATATATATCATCTATCAAGTCTTTATCTTTCTTAAAATTTTCTACGGTCTCTGTAGCTTTATTATTAGCCCAGGTTAAGGTTCTGCCTATGGGTTTCCCCCCTCTGTCAACTAAAAGCAAGCTATGCCAGGTACTGGATAATGCCACTGCATCAATGCTACCATCAAAAGATTTCAACAAGGATCTACCACAGTCCATCAATGCCCTATATACCCCTTCTGGGTCCTGAGTCGTCACGTCACTTATGCCCTCGTCGTAGACTTGATCTTTAGCTGCCACTATACCTTGGCTGCTTGAGTATATTATGGCTTTGGCTGCTGAGGTGCTAGCTTCCAATGCCAGAATATTCATAGGCTGCCTCCTTATTTTTCCATCCAATTGGTATGGAAGTCTCCTTCCTTGTCTATGCGCTTGTAAGTATGGGCCCCAAAATAATCCCTTTGGGCCTGAACTAAATTGGCAGATAACCTATCCCTTCTATAACCATCAAAATAGGCTAAGGCAGAACTAAAGGAAGATACAGGAATTCCATTTTGAATAGCTATACTAATGACTCGTCTCCAACCAGCCTGGCTTCTTTCTAAAACTTCTTTGAAATAAGGATCGAGCATCAAGTTTTTCAGATTTGGATTTCTATCATAGGCTTCTTTTATTTTATTTAGAAATTGGGCACGAATTATACATCCTTCCCGCCACAATAGGGCAATATTACCCAGATTTAGATCCCAGTTATAGAATTTAGACGCCTGATCTAATAGCTGGAATCCTTGAGCATAGGAACAAATCTTAGACGCATATAAGGCATCTCCTATATCCCGTATTAACTGCTCTCTCTCTTGAGAAGTGCCTTCAAATTTGGGTTTAGGACCCTTTAGAATTTTAGAAGCCTCCACTCGCTCTTCCTTAATAGCTGATAGGTATCTAGCAAAAACTGCATCTACTATTGTTGGGGCAACCACTCCTAGTTCTAAAGCTTCCTGGGAAGTCCACTTGCCTGTACCCTTGCTTCCGGCACTGTCCAGTATTAGATCAACCAAGGGAAGGCCTGTCTCCTCATCCACCTTACCCAATATGTCTGCCGTAATTTCAATTAGATATGAATTAAGCTCTCCTTCATTCCACTCCTGAAAGACCTGCTGCATTTCACTGGCTGACATGTCTAGCAATTCTTTCATCAAAAAGTAAGCTTCGCTTATTAGCTGCATATCCCCGTACTCGATACCGTTATGAGTCATCTTTACATAATGCCCTGCTCCATCAGGTCCAATATAGTCACAGCAGGGAATATGGCCATCGACTTTGGCTGAGATGTCAATGAGAATATGCTTAACCTGTTCCCAAGCCTCTTTATTCCCACCAGGCATAATGCTGGGGCCTTTAAGGGCACCTTCCTCTCCTCCCGAAATTCCAACTCCTAGGTAATAAATACCTTTCTGTTCTAGTTCTTTTGCCCTTCTCATAGTATCCTTGAAAAAAGAATTTCCACCATCGAGAATGATGTCGCCTTCTTCTAACAGTGGCAGTAGGTTATTGATAATGGCATCTACTGGATGGCCAGCCTTTACCATAAGCATAATTTTTCTTGGTTTCTCTAAAGACCCTACTAACTCCTCTAAAGAATATGAGGGAATTATGTTATCTTTTCCCTTAGCTGCTCCTTCCATAAACCTCTCAGTAACTTCCTTAGTGCGGTTATAAACCGAAACTCTATATCCCTTACTCTCCATATTAAGTACCAGGTTCTGTCCCATAACCGCAAGTCCGATTACACCAATATCTGATTTCATGGGCTTTTCCTCCTTAATATATGTATATTAAACTATAGATTAGATTTAATGCTGAACATAGTTTTTAAGAATATAATACCCTACATTAAGTTTAGCATAACTTATTTTTTATATGAAAGCAAACAAATAACATTAGTATTAGGCAAAACCAAAAAAGCAGGGGATATCCACCTGCTCAATTAGAAAAAACAAATCAGTGAGTAAGTTCACTTATCAATAGCAAATCATATTCATATAGCAATAAAAGCTGAGCTAGCACTAAAATCATAATGGCTATTGAAGGAAAGCCCTTCAATAGCCATTATGATTATATTAACTAGCACATGGAGATAAAGTTATCATATTATATATTTAGAAATTATAGTTTTCCTACTAAATCAAGGCTAGGCTTTAATGTTTCTGAGCCAGGACGCCATTTAGCAGGGCATACTTGATCACCGTGTTCCGCTACGAATTGAGCAGCTTGAACCTTGCGTAGTAATTCAGCAGCTTCTCTTCCTATGCTATTATCATTAACTTCATAGGCTACAATCTTTCCTTCAGGGTTGATTATAAAGCTGCCCCTTAGGGCTACTCCTTCTTCTTCGATGTATACTTCAAAATCCCTGCACAGCTGTCCTGTAGGATCCGCCAACATTGGGAACTTAATTCTTCTTATGGTATCAGAAGCATCATGCCATGCCTTGTGAACATAATGGGTATCAGTTGATACAGAGTATACTTCTACCCCAATCTTTTGAAACTCCTCATAATGATCGGCCAAATCTGATAGTTCTGTAGGACATACAAAAGTGAAATCCGCTGGATAAAATACAAAGACCGACCATTTGCCAAGCAAGTCTTCCTTGCTGACATCCTTAAACTCTCCGTTGACATATGCTTTAACAGTAAAATTTGAAATTTCTTTTCCAATAAGGGCCATATAACTTTCCTCCTTATGTATTTTTTTATTTCGTCCGGATAAACCGGTAAGATACATTATCCTTATTGTTTTCTACAATGAGAACAAACGCCTTGAAAAAGCATTGTCCTATCTTCTATATGCACCCCAGTGGATTCTTCTAGAAATTTATCAATTTTTCTAAGAAAATCTTCTAGCTTATCACATTGGGCATCAAAGACTTGACCACATTTTGTACAAGTAACATGTAAATGCTCATGGATATTTATGTCAAACCGATCTGGGGCATCTCCTGAAGGAATCCTTAATATTTCACCAGCCTCTGCCATAAGGCCTAAATTTCGGTAAACAGTACCCAGGCTAATATTAGGATAGCTTTCTCTTATATATTCGTATACTTCTGTTGCAGTAGGATGATCCAGCTCTTTTAAAGCATTTTCGATCATCATTTTCTGTGCACTATACCGCTTATTCATATTAAGAACTCCTATCTATTAGTAATGGTTACTATTATTATATCCAACCCCACTTAAATGTCAATACTCTTTTTAAAAATTTTTTATAACTATTTAAAGTATGTACATACTTTTTTCAAAAAAACTATTTCTAACTGCTGTAAATGTCTAGATATAAAAAAATCTATCTTCTGTTGATTCAGAAGATAGATTTTTTTTCTTTGCCTACAAGCAACACATATAGCACTATAAATCTTTATAGGTTAATAGAACTTCTATATTCATTAGCATATTGCGTAACTCGTCTTACATAGTTTTGAGTCTCACTGGGCAATTTAGCAACTTGAGATGGATCATCTAAATTGGTAACACCCAATCTATTAACCCTTCCCGGTCCACAGTTATAGGCAGCAAGTGCCAGTTTCACATTTCCATTATATCGATCCAACTGCTGTTTTAAATACCTTACCCCACCATCAATATTCTGAGCAGGATCATAAGGTTTGGTTACACCAAGGCCCGCTGCTGTTTTAGGCATAAGCTGCATTAACCCCATGGCACCGCTATGGGATGTAGCATTTGGATTAAAGCTAGATTCCGCCTTAATTACAGCCTTTATCAAAGCAGGATCTACTCCATACTTTCTACTTGCATTTAAAATCATATCATCATATTGAGATGGGGATGTTTTGATATTTATTTCTTTGCCAATAGAAATATTTTGTTTAATCTGTATCTGTCTTTGATCCAGCTCTTGTCTAAAAATCGAATGGAAAGTATTTTCAGCATTAAAATTATAATATTGATATGTACTCTTAATTTCTTGAAGCTTGGACTGCAGGATTAAATTCATTATTCTACTGATCATATCCATACCTCTCCCTTATGTATGCCTTTGTTTGGCCTTTAGTATCTTTCCATATGAACTTTATCGTACAATAATGCATTTTCGTCATAAGGCTTCTTTTGCTCCCCAGGATAGCCTATGGCAATAATATTGTCAACACTATATTTTTCAGGAATATTAAGGAGCTCTTTTACATAATCCTCTGAACTCTTGTTGTCTGCCGTTTTTCTGTTTCTAATCTGTATCCAACAAGAACCTAGTCCCAAGTACTGTGCAGTCAGTTGTATAATGGTTGAAGCAATGGAAACATCTTCAATCCAAACATCGGAAGCAGTCATATCTGCAATAACCACAATCCCAAGGGGTGCATCCTTTAAGAATTGAGAACTATGGGCTTTACACTGGGAAAGCTTTTCCAAGATTTCTTTATCAGTTACCACAATAAACTCCCAAGGTCTTATTCCTCGAGATGATGGAGCCAACAATGCACTCTTTAAAATAATATCCAGCTTTTCCTGCTCCACAGCCCTATCTTGATACTTCCTTATACTCCTTCTTTGTTTTAATAAATCAAGCATAATACCCTGCACCCTTTCCACAACTACTTACTTTATCTTTGATTATAATGGATTTATATATTATTGCAAATAGGTCTAAGTATGGATTTGTGTTCTATATCCTAATTATTAGAATAAATATTTAAATATAAGTTAACCTATTGTGTACTAGTTCAAACTATCAATACATTGATATAATGGCAATTGTCATTAGAAGCATAGGGTAAGCTAGTACAATGAATTGAGTTAATTAAATTGATTAGAAATATAATATTGGGAAGTGAGGCTATTGAGGGAAAAGAAAAAGCCTGTAAATGGACTTCTTATCCTCACTATAATGGCAGCTGGCCTTTTATATAGCAGTTATATAAAAGAAAATCAATATATGAATAAGCAGATAAAGGTATTTAGCCCCCTTGGACAACAATTTGAAGAAGATAATAGCTTGGAAGTAAGTGTATCTGAAAAATTCGGTTATATCCAGCCCCAGGTGGTTGATGGCTTTAGTGAAGAGCCTATAGAGGGAGCTATAGTGGTAATCCCTGAAACCAATGCAAGATACAAAACTGATAAAAATGGATATACACCAAATATAAGAGTAGATATATCCCCTGATTCGTATTTTGAAAAAATACATCCAAAATCCTGGGGGGAAACCACCATAATAGTTTATAAGGAAGGATATAGGGAATACGTACTACTAAATCTTAATGTTTGGGAAGGACAGACGCGCCAGGGGCCTAAAATACTACTTTTCCCCAAAAACAATCAGCATACAGACCAACCCATGTCCATAGTAGAAGGGCCTAATCAAGTGTGGATCAACTCCTTGGTAGAAAAATACCGGCCATAGCTTATGCTCTGGCCGGTTTGTGCATTTTATATACAACTATGTTCTTTATACAAATATGCTCTCTAAAAAATCTAGAGATTCTCTTAACTCTTTATACTGCTCATAGTTATTCCTATAAACCTCTAGAAATATTTCTCCCTTATAATCAATCGCTTTTAACTCCCTGGATAAAGCCTGGAAATTAAATATGCCCCTTCCTGGCAGGGTAAGCTTGCCATCTTTGTCAAAATCTATTGCGTGAATGTTTATTAGCCTCTTGCCCATAATCTTTACAAAGTCTATGGCGTTATATCCTGCTTGCATGGCCTGTTTTATGTCCAAGGTAAAATAGATATTCTCACTCTTTGTATTCTCCATCAATCTATCTGCAAATTCAGGATAGGAATACCAGCACCATGATACATTTTCCCAAGAAAATTTTATACCATACTGCCCAGCAAAATCCGCCAGTTCATCGCATAAAGGCCCTATTCTAGCAAAGTCTACATTGGCCTTGGCATTTATGCGTACAGGAGGTCCATGAAATACATAAACCTTGGCCCCTAAAATCCTTGCACAACTAAAGACCTTACCAAAAATACTTTTGGAATCCTTTCTCTGCCTCTCTGTCAAGGAAAAAAACTGGGGTTCAAACTGAGTACTTAAAGTATGCACTGAATAAACGGATAAGCCATGTTCGTCTATGATGTCCTTTAATTGTTTACAAAAATCTTCTTCATATTCACTAAAACTACCCAGAAATACTTCTATCTTCTTAACACCTAATTCCTTTATCAAAGGAATGGATTCTTCTATCAAAGCATCTGGATAAAAACTAGCTGTGGAAATCCCTACTTCCATTCTTTTCTCCCTTCTATGCCCTCAAGCCCAACCTACTTATACTATAATTAACTCCTGCTCTTGTGTTCCTTCTACCCTAGCTTTAATGTCTAAAAACAACAATGTGGTGGCTATATAGATAATAGGAGTAACAAAGGCGGTTATAATAAATCCAATACTAAAATTTGCCAACATGCGATTAGGTGAAACTAAGGCAGTTACTCCCGAAATAAATGTAAGCAATAGAACAATTATTCCAACAATCAAATATATAAGTAGGCTCACACCTAGTACCCTCCAAAACTTTTTGCCTACTAGCTTAAAGCTTCTGCCAATGGCACTAAATCCACAAACATCCTCAATAGCGGCTCCATGATAGGTAAAGGAAATAAATAGACCAGATAGTATGACCAAAGCTGCCATAATCACAATCGCTATAAATAGCATAAATATAAAGCCTGCAATCCTGCCTCCTGTGGGATCATTGGACATTACAGTTCCTGACAAGATAACAGGAATAAGAAATATTACAGCCACTATCACTAGTACAATACCGACCGCTATATAATAGGGGATTAGGGATAGGCTGGTGAGAATTAGTTTTCCAAGTTTCTTTAGGGTAGCCGTCAATCCTTGCCCTATGGTTAGCTTTTGCCCTTTAGCATCATTATATGCTATATTGATAATTCCTCCTTGAACAAAGGGTTGTATGAATACTCCGCTTATTATTGCTAGCAGTATCACAACTCCCTGAAAAGCAAAAAATTGTGATATATATTCTCCAAAATCATACGGTACAATTTCTGGTGCTATATCAGGATTCTCCAATAAGTCAATCCATGAGTTATTGGCCATTGACATGGGTGCAGGCATCATTTGATATGTTATCAATCCACTGATTATGTCAAATACTCCTCCAATAACAGCGCTAAACACCAATATGCTTAATAAGTTTCTCCCAAAGATTTTAAAAGTATTATCCAAAATTTCTCCAACTGACATAGGCCTAAGGAAGTTGCTGTTTTCATTCATAATTTTATTACCCCCTGTAATATTTATACCCATTGCTCTAGTTCATTAATAATATAATGCTGGTATACTGGTAGTCACGGAACTAGCACAATAGGTTAATTTATATATTCATTGCTCTAGGGAAAAACCTTCTCCCATAACCTCCCTAACATCTGCAACCAAAACAAAGGCTCTGGGATCAATTTCGTTAATTATTTCCTTTAGTTTTATAGTTTCAAGCCTATTTATAACACACATTATAACATCCTTTTCTTGCATAGTATATGCCCCTTTTCCATGAAGCAGAGTAACCCCTCTATCCAGCTCCTTCATAATCCTATCGGCAATTTCCTTAGAATGATCTGAAATGATCATAAAAGCTTTGGCGGAATGGGCACCTTCCAATATGAGATCAATAAGTTTGCTTGCTAGATATAGAGACACCAGGGCATACAAGGCCAGGGTAGGACTAAATACTATAGCCGCCGTTAATACAACCAAGGAATCTACCACAAAGAGCACCCAGCTAACTCCTACAAAACGAAAATGCTTATGTATTATCTTTGCGAATAAGTCTGTACCTCCAGTTGTGGCATTTCCCCTAAAAACTATACCCAAGCCTATCCCCATAACAACTCCCCCGTATATGGAAGCTAGTATAGGCTCATGGGTCATTGAAGGTACTTTTACAAGATCTATGAAAAAAGACAATAGGAAGGTGGATATAAGAGTCTTAAGACCAAATCCTCCTCCCAGCTCCTTAATACCCATTATAAACAAGGGTACGTTAAGGACAAGCATAGTGGCACCTACTGGAATTCTTCCTTTAGTAACGTAATAAATCACTGTAGCAATACCGCTTAAACCACCAGGAGCAATCTTGTGGGGGATTAAAAACAAATTGAAGGCCAAGCTAGTTATTAGTGTACCTAATACAATATATAGATAATCTAAATACTCTGTTCTTTTTTTCATATGTACTCCTCAATTCAATAAAATTTTGTCTTTTATATAGCCTTTGTTAGTAAAAATATTTTATTAATTTGAATTTTACACCAAAAAAAAGATTGCATCAAATGCAATCTGATTATATGTCAATCAATCCAAAGCTTATTTGGAGACCTTCGTTAACTTTCTCCATCATTTCTGGGGTAAGATATCCGATTTTTTCCTTAAGTCTCTTTTTATCAATTGTCCTGATCTGTTCAAGCAAGATAACAGAGTCCTTGGGTAAACCATAATCAGAAGCACTGATTTCAACATGAGTAGGTAGTTTCCCCTTATGTATTTGGGACGTAATAGCTGCCACTATTACGGTAGGGCTATATTTGTTACCGATATCGTTTTGCACAACTAATACCGGCCTAACACCGCCCTGCTCAGATCCCACTACTGGACTCAAATCCGCATAATAAATGTCTCCTCTTCTAACCATACACTATTCACGTCCAGTCAAAATTGCTTCATACTTCTCCAAAGCCTCAATATCGGAATTAGCCCCTTCTTCTGTTAACTCCGAATTGATCCTTGCCATCTCCTCATAGCCTTTTTTCATTTTTTCACGTATTTCGATTTTCTGTCTCTCTCTAATGTATAGCCTCATGGCTTCTCTAATAAATTCGCTTCTGTTTTTCTTCCCCATAGCTACAATTTCATCAACTTCACGCAGCAAACTGTCGGGCAAACTAACTAATATTTTTTTAAGCTCAGCCAAGACAGCACCTCCTAGCATATATGGATAGTTTTCAGGCTTACCATATATTCTGTATTATATCCCAAAATATATATTTTCGCAATGAAATTAAACGTCAAAACCATCTGTTTTATAAAAATCCTGATCCGCCTTCCAGCTTCTATCAAACTCTTCAAATAGAATTATGCTGGTAATCTCATTATTGTCATCATAGGTTATCATCTTTGTAGGAACCATTTTAGGTGACCTTAGCCATAATTCCTGCTTGCCCCTAGATAGGTCAGCACTGGAAAAAGGACAGGTGAAGACTACATACTCTATACCTTCATCTACATGGATCCCTTTTTCCACTTCCTCCGCCATCCAAAATAATCTGAGAAAATCACCTATAAACAGCGGCCTTTGCTGCTCTAAGTTTTCCACTTCAAACTCTAATGAATCACCTATCTTGGGATTTTCTATCACCATCCTGTGTCCATCGCTAACAATGGTTTTCCCAATGCCATTATCCTCATCTATTAACTATATTTTAAAGCAAGAAGGCATGGTAACCCATTGTTTAAAGCGATACTCCCGCTCCTCCTGGCCATCGATAACCCTGTAGATAACAGTAGCAGTATAGCTTTCCAGGCTATTTAGAGCCTTTTGGGCTGTAATAAAAATCTCCTCCGGGGTTTTCTGGCTACAGCCAGCTATAACTATAATACAGAATATCAACCATAGTGTCAAAGTAGACCTACTAAGTTTTTGCATCATCTCTCCCCCGGATAACTATAATTACTCTTTAAGACCAAAAAGATCCTTAAAAACCAATGGCAGCTCATTTAGTATATCTCCGGCAGCCATGCCAGTTTCTCCCCATTTATCCTTGGCATAGTCACCAGCTCTTCCGTGAATATAGCATCCATAAACCGCTGCTTCATAAGGCGAATAACCCTGGGCTATCAATGAAGCCACCAATCCAGTAAGCACATCTCCGCTGCCTCCAGTCCCCATCCCCGCATTGCCTGAAGAGTTAAGGTAAATAATCCCTTCAGGATTAGCCACCACAGATGCAGCTCCTTTAAGCAGTACAACAACGCCTGTTTCCTTAGCAAATTCTGCAGCTGTTTCAATGGGTGATGCTACAATATCATCAATACTCTTTCCTGTCAGCCTTGCCATTTCGCCAGGATGGGGAGTTATTACTACGGAGCCCCTATAGGATGAAAGGAGTTTTTTATCCCTAGATATATGATTGAGTGCATCTGCATCCATTACTATGGATATATCAAATTCCCTAAAAATATACCTAATAATTTCTAAACCATGGCATTTTGAACCAAGCCCTGGACCTATTGCCAAAACATCCTTATCCCTTAAAAAGTCTTGAAGATCAGATACTGCATCTATGGTCAAGTATCCCTGCTGTCTATCTTCTAAGGGATAGCACATGACTTCTGTCATTTTGCTTTGGCATAAGGACACAAGGCTAGCAGGACACCCCAAGGTTACAAGGCCTGCCCCTCCCTTAAGGGCGGCCATAGAGGTTAGACAAGCAGCACCGGCCATACCCAGGGAACCTGCTATAACCCCTACCTTGCCAAAGGTTCCCTTATGCCCTTGCCTAGGCCTTTCCTTTAAGTTTTGAGCCATTTCCATATCATCCAGAGTAAAAGCCTTTACCCCTATAGCTTGGGCACTGTCCCGGGGCAGGCTTATAGGTGCCACATAGAGCATGCCAGTGTATTCCCGTCCGGGATAGAGTATATGGCCCCTCTTGGGATAACCAAAGGAAACCGTATGATTGGCCTTAATGGCAATTCCCATAACCTTCCCGTCTTTCCCGTTGATTCCTGATGGGATATCTACTGCAACTACTGGGATGGAGCTATTATTAACCATATCTACAGCATTATAGATAAAACCTTCAATATCCCTAGCAATACCAGTTCCAAAGATGCTATCCACTACTAGATCTGCCTGCCATAGGCTTTGCTCCAGTTTTTTTATATCCTCTTCACAAGCCACAGGCTCAATATGCCCTCCCAGCCTCTTATATATATCTAGATTAAGCTTTGCATCCCCAGTAAATTTGTCCTCAGCAAAGAAAATAAAAACATGGGTATTAACACCCTTTAGCCTCAGAAGTCTTGCAATGGCAAGTCCATCACCGCCATTGTTGCCACATCCCGCCAATACTATAACCTTTCCTCCGTCAAATAGTTTAGGATACTGCTCTGCGATTACATCCACAGTCCTAATAGCAGCATTCTCCATAAGTACTGCACCGGGAATGCCAAACTCTTCTATGGCCCTATTATCTATTTTCCTCATTTCCTCAGGTGTGGTTACATACATATAAAATCCCCCTAACAGATAATAACCTGTGCTATAGCATTATCTCTGGAATGAGATATGGATAATAGTATTCTACTGCCTCCCATCTTCTCCATTGCAATCTGTGCATTTCCGTACAATTTTATACCTGGTCTTCCATTTTCCTCACGAATCACCTCAACGTCTGTCCACTTAACCTTTCCAAAACCGGTACCCAAAGCCTTAGCTGTTGCTTCCTTGGCAGCAAAATATCCGGCAGCAGTGCTTGGGTTGTTGTTTCGGGTCTGTAAATATTTTTGTTCTCCAGGAGTATATATCTTATCAACAAATTTAGGCTTTTCCATGGCTTTTTCAACCCTATGGATTTCAATTATATCTATCCCCATCCCCAAAACCAAAACACCACTCCCTTTCTCTAACATAATGATAGCACTTCTACATCCTTAATTAAAGATAATATATCCATTAATTTCACCAAATCTATTCTATTTATTTGCTTAATGTGGTAAAATTTTAACTTAAGATTAAAGCAATTCTTTATACTAGGTCAATGTCATTTCATAATGGCTATTAAATAAAACAATGGGTTATAATAATTATTTAAGTCTAATTTTTATGGATGGTGATTAAGATGTCTGGCTCAATATTTGGCAAAAATTTTGCCATATCCACATGGGGTGAATCCCACGGTCCTGCCCTGGGAGTGGTAGTAGATGGGTGTCCAGCTGGTATTCCCCTAAATGAAGAAGATATTCAAAGGGATCTAGATAGGCGAAAACCAGGACGTTCAGCCTATTCAACTCCTCGCTCTGAGGATGATAAGGTAGAGATACTTTCTGGAGTTTTTGAAGGAAAAACAACTGGAACTCCCATATCCATGATTATATATAACAAAAATCAGCGTTCACAGGATTATGGGGACATAAAGGATGTCTATCGCCCAGGACACGCTGATTACGCCTATGATCAAAAGTACGGCTTTAGGGATTATAGGGGAGGCGGCCGCTCCTCAGGGCGAGAAACTGCTGCCAGAGTAGCTGCGGGAGCCATAGCTAAAAAGATACTCTGCTATCTAGGCATCCACGTTTTGGCCTATACCCTATCCATTGGCCATATTGAAATTCAACCCTCCAACTTTGATGTAGATGAAATCTACAAAAATCCCCTGGCCATGCCTGACAAGGAGGCTGCTATTAAAGCTCAAGAATACTTGGATGAACTTAAGGAAGAAGGGGACTCTGCAGGAGGGATTATCGAATGCATTATAGACGGCGTACCTTCAGGAGTTGGGGAACCTGTCTTTGAAAAATTAGATGCAGCACTGGCTAAGGCCATTTTCTCCATTGGTGCTGTCAAAGGAGTGGAGTTTGGCAGCGGTTTTAAAGCCGCCAAGATGACAGGTTCAGAAAATAACGATCCTTTACAAGTAGACGACCAGGGCAGGGTATATAAAAAGAGCAACAATGCAGGGGGTATAACAGGTGGAATTAGTGATGGATCTCCTATAGTTTTTAGGGCAGCTATTAAGCCTACTTCTTCAATCTCTATTCCACAACAAAGTATTGATCGCACCCAGGGAAAGAATGTAGAGATAGTAGTAAAGGGACGACATGATCCTATTATAGTCCCCAGAGCTGTCATAGTAGTAGAGGCTATGGCTGCAATCACACTGGTAGATTATCTCTTTCAACGCATTCTTTCACGGATAGACCTGATACAAAAAGCACTGCAGTAGTTAGCAGCAGCTAATAACAATAGCTATAGACAATATTAAAAAAGCAGAATTGTAAAGAATACAATCCTGCTTTTTTATTCTATGGATAAACTAGATCAATGGCTGCCCAAGTTTTTGATCCTACTATGCCATCGGGCACCAATCCATTATCCAGTTGAAATCTTACTACCGCACTTCTTGTCAAAGGTCCAAATATCCCATCAATTGGCCCTGGATCATAGCCTATACTATACAGAATTCTTTGCAGCATCTCTACTTCTGGACCTATGGATCCCATGGCCAAAATAGGTCTACAATAACCATACACCCCTCTCACCTGCCCATTACATATAATCTCATATCATTATATGTAATGGGAAAGGGTGTTGATACCAATATAATCTATTTGCCGGCCGCCCTTTTAACTTGAGCTTGATGCTGGGAACATACTCTATTGGTTCCATGGGTCTTGCTTCCATAGAAATGTACGTCGAAAACCCCGTCCATATCATTGCCTTTTACAGCATCCAAATTCTGACCATAGCCATATCCACCGCTTCTATTGGAAACCATAGCCCTGTTTGGCTTATCGTCTCGCCCTGCATGGGGCATGCCTGCCATGCTGGCAGCTATAGACCTACCGTTTACTTTTACTATTATAGCCCGCCTATTCCAAGAAAAAGCTCCTCCATACAGGCTCTTTAATATTGCAGTATCTTCAGCCGTGGCAGTCTCTACGTCAGCATGATTATATCCACCTGACCTCATTACTCTAAAACTCTTACCTGTATCATAATCAACAATGGTTGCATATGTACCCCTTGGCCACAGCTTGTCTACATCCGACCAGTGCAACATCTCAACTGAAGTTGATTCACTTTCCTTCTTTCCAGTATCAGTGGTAGAATCTGAGGCCTTTTTAGCTGGGTTATTTAGTTTTGCAATTGTTTTAGACCCTACTATACCATCAGCAGCTAGGCCATTATCCTTTTGAAAGGCTTTTACGGCTTTTTGGGTTTGAGATCCAAAGATGCCATCCACTTTACCAATTGAATATCCTAGATCCTTTAACCGTTGCTGCAGATTGGATACAGCTGTGCCTCTACTTCCTAGCTTCAATAGTTCTGTGCTTACAATATCCCTACTTGAGCTAGAACCTCTTGATGAAGTATTTCCTGATTGAAGGGCTGCCCAAGTTTTAGAGCCTACTATTCCATCAACAGCTAGTCCAGCATCCTTTTGAAAGGATCTTACTGCATTATAGGTTTGATTTCCGAAGATACCATCTACTGAGCCTTTTAGATAGCCCTTGTCTTTCAATAGCTGTTGAAGTTGAGTTACAGCTGAACCTCTGCTGCCTTTCTTTAATAATGTATTTATGGTATTTCCACTAGAACTAGAGCCTCTAGATGAAGTGCTTCCCGATTGAAGGGCTGCCCAAGTTTTAGAGCCTACCATTCCATCTTGAACAAGTCCCTTGCTTGCTTGAAAAGCCTTAACGGCATCTCGGGTAATAGTTCCGTAATACCCTGTAATGTTAGGATATTTAAAATAACCCAAATCTTTGAGTCTGGATTGTACTTCTCGAACTTCACTACCTGAACTGCCAAGCTTCAATAGCGATGCTGCTGAAGCAGGTGAAGGTGTGGAAAATAACATGATTGCAGATATGCCTACCGCAGCACATGCCTTAGCATACTTCTTTTTCGGTATAAACATTGGAAAACCCCCTACATAATAAGTCAAAATACCTTATATTTAGATATAAATATAATATAACAGATACATGACTTTTTCAAGGGGTTCTTAATATTTTTTTACGAAATTGTTACAAATATATTAAATTTCCAAGGGTAAATTTTCCAATTAAACTAAGTTTTAATTTAAACTCAAGATATGATTGCATAAATCCTGAGTAGCATTTGGTCTGCCTATGGCTTTGGACATCTCTACTAGATGCTTCCGCCTCCATTTACTATTTATCAGTTGATAAATAGCTTCATCTACAGGGAAGGTCTCACTAACCATAAGGGCCAAGCCGTTGTTTAATAAAAATTCAGCATTCCGCTCTTCCTGTCCTGGTATGGGATTTATTATAATCATTGGCAGTGCCTTGGCCAGGCTTTCAGAAGTGGTTAAGCCTCCCGGTTTAGTAACAATACAATCAGCAGCATCCATCATTAAGTCTACCTTATCTGTAAAACCGTAATTATAAACCTTTTTTCGGGTAATCATACCGTCTATTTTCTTTTTCAAATTTTTATTATTTCCACATGCAGAAACTATCTGAAAGTCTATATCCATACTATCCATATCAGTTATAACGGTTTCTATATTTCCATAACCCATACTTCCGCTCATAATAAGAACAGTAGGCTTGTCCTCAAGCTCCAACATTTGCCTAGCCTTGACTTTATCCACCTTTTTACTAAATTTCGGGTGAATAGGTATGCCTATTGGCAATATTTTATCCACATTAATACCCTTTTTTGATGCTTGATGGTTTAACAGCTCATTAGCTGTTACATAATAATCTAAATCCGTATCTTCCCAAAAAGGATGAATAGTAAAATCGGTCACAATGCCTATACTCTTTGTATTAATGGTTCCCTTGCTCTGAAGGTAGCTTATAATTTGAGCAGCAAATATATGAGTACACACCACCACATCTGGCTTATAATCATCCAGAAAGGTTATTAGCTTCTTAGATAATATCTTGTTCATAATGTGGGATAATGAAAATTTACCTTCGCTCTTATCCCTATTATCTACTAAATTATATAGCTTGCCATAGACATTGGGAGTAAATCTGGTGGAATATAAATATCCCTTGTCAACCGATTCCCCAAGTATAGGATTTATATAGTCTAATGTATCTAAAAGAGTACATTCAACATTATGTTTTTGCAAGCATTCCATGACTGCCTTAGCAGCTTGAGTATGTCCATGACCAGCTGTTACAGTCAACAAAAGCACTTTCATGTGAAAACGCCTCTCTTTATCAAAATATTTTCAAAGTCATTTAATAGCTATAATTTAATTTCATATAGCAGCAGTTATAACTAGCATTATAGTCAATATATGTATATTATATATTGTTTTATTATTTTAGTACAGCTATACAAAGATAAAAAGCCTCTTTCCCAAAAGGAAAGAGGCTTTTTATTATCCATTATCTGCGAGAACGGCATACATCTTCTCCCATAAATAGTACTACTAAGAGTAAGAAGAAGAATAACAATTCACTGCCTTCATCAAATAATCCGCAATTGCAGAAAATGATTACCAACAGGAGGAAAAAGAATAACAAACTGTCATCAGAACCTCCGAAGAAGGACATAACCATACCCCCTTATAGTTTTTGCTTGTTTCTGAGTGCCACCTATATACTGTTTTTCATTATCATTATATGTTTATCAACTATAAAGGTGAATGGGTATGTCTGGTTTATTCCCTAATCTTCTAATTTCTACATAAATCTATTTTCCTACAGGTAATGGTATATATGTTATTGATAGGTGAACTTCTACGCTGATTTGACTATGAAGTAAGCGGTCAATAGCATCTTATTTATTTAAAATGTGGCAGCCAATCCTTGTTTACTTCGAACATTTCATCTACCATATCCTTAATTTCCTGTAGGCTGAGTACAGCTGATGTTAAGGGATCCAGGCAAATGGCATGAAATACCTTTCTCTTATCACCTGTAAGAGCAGCTTCTACTGCTAATTCTTCACAACCTGCATTTACGCTGTTTAGTATAGCTAATTGTGGTGGCAGTGGACCTACATGGATAGGATCAAGGCCTCGCCTTGAAGCTAGTACCGGCACCTCTACGCAGCAGCCCTCAGGTAGGTTGTCAATAAGACCGAAGTTGCGGACATTACCATTAAATTCAAACATGGTCCCATCTCCTAAGACTGCATTAAATATAGAGGCTGCGTATTCATTACCTCTCTTAAGTTCAATTTTATCTTGATTGAGCCATTCTTTTATCTCGTCTTTCCAGGTATCCTCTCGAGCTAGATATTCTTTTAGGATATACGCATATTCTCCCGGATTCCATCCAGTACCATGAGTGCAATATTTCTCGATAAGATCAGGTCTCTTTCTAAACCAGGCATTATATTCGGAGTTATGACCACTAGATTCGGTTACATAATAATCAAGGTGCAAGAACATCTCATTCCTAACCTGTTCTTCGTTATATATATCGGGATTCTCAGTAATGGCCTTGCGGATAAGGGGATAAGCATCTTGGCCATTCCATTTAAATTCTAAATAGAAGGCCTGATGGTTTATGCCAGCACATTTATAGGTTACCTCATCCATAGGAGCCCCAATCCATCTAGCTAGCATTTCTGCAGTACCTTGAACACTATGGCAAAGCCCTGTAATGGTCAACTCTGGATATTCAGCCTGCATAGCTCTACATAGCATGGCCATAGGATTTGTATAATTAAGTACAATAGCATTTGGACAATACTCTTTTATATCCTTACAGATATCTAGCATTACTGGAATGGTTCGCAGTGCCCTAAATATACCTGCAGGTCCTCTAGTATCTCCAACATTTATATCAACACCATATTTTTTTGGAATTTCAATATCATGTCGCCATACTTGTACTCCACCTTGAAGAATAGTAATAACTACTCCATCGGCATCCTTAAGGGCCTCTACCCTGTCGGTAGTAGCAATAACCTTTGCTCCATAATTCCCTTCTTCGATAATTCTATTTACAGCTTGGTGTATATAGGATAGACGTTCTTCGTCAATATCCATAAGAGCTATAGTTGCATCATGAAAGGCTGGAAATGACAAAATGTCCCTAACTAGACTTCTAGTAAATCCAAAGCTGCCCGCACCAATAAAAGCAAATTTCTTCATCTACTAACACTCCTTCATATCTTTTTGTGCATGGATAAGCATTTCATCCTTCTTATAAGTTGCCTATTTACATTCATTTTACCCAAAGTGCTTAAAATGTAAATGGTATAAAGTCTAATTAATATGGTATAATGTCAACTATATGGGGGTGTTAAAATGAGTGAAAACAGCTGTGATATAGCTTTTGGATATGGAAATTCGTCTACTAACAAAAATCACGATCTTATAGTTTATCACTATGGATATGAAAAATGTAAAGCCCAGCATTATTGGACAGGAGTAAGGGATCATTATCTTATACACTATATTACCTCTGGTAAAGGCACATTTATCTATAATGATGAAACCTATCATCTTAAGAAAGGACAAGGATTCTTAATATGTCCAAATATCCTATCCTTCTACCAAGCTGATAAAGAACAGCCCTGGGAATACTGCTGGGTAGGATTCCAAGGACGAAGAGTGAAGCATTATTTAAACCAACTAAGTTTAAGCGTAGAACAGCCTATATTTAACTGTCAGCCCAATAATTCAATACTTTCTATAATAAAGAAAATGGTAGAATCAAAAAATATAACCAAGGGAAGAGACTGGTTTTTGACTGGCCTAGCTTATCATTTTTTCGCTGAAATAATACAAAATACAAGTTGCCCTAATCAGGTTCAGGATAATAAAAATTATTCAGATTTATACGTGAAAAAAGCAGTGGACTTTATAGAAAAAAACTATTCCCGCAGAATTACCATTGAGGATATTGCCGACTACGTAGGTATTAATAGAAAATATCTTAGCAGTCTTTTTAATAAAATAATGCATACCTCTCCACAAAATTTTTTAATAAATTATCGAATGAATAAAGCATGCATACTTCTATCCCAAAACCTATTATCCATAGCCCATGTAGCTCATTCAGTGGGGTACGATGATCCACTACTCTTTTCAAAGATGTTTAAAAAATACAAAGGCATGGCCCCTTCTCAGTATAGAAAGAGACTTATGAGTCAACTATAAGTATTCATCAAGTATAAAAGACACCTTTATAATTAAAGTAAAAACAAAAGATTCTAGTCTCTGCAAGACTAGAATCTTTTTATTATAACTATTTTACATTAATGCTTATATTCTTCTTGCCCAAAACGCTGGAACTAATCTCAACATTTACAAGACCAGGCTCGTTGATTGTCTCAACCCAAAATGCTACGGCTCCACCTTTTACTACCACTTCACTAGGACCTTGAACTCTGGCTGGTCCATCTACCTTAATCTTTATAATATCATCTATGAAGGGCAAGATATTTCCACATTGGTCAAGTATTTTTACAACTATCCTGGTAGCATCCTTTTGAGTGGATACTAGCTCGGTATGGTCAGCCACTGCGTATAACTCTGTTGGCACAGGTGCTTTGGTAAATCTCTTTTCTATTACTACTTCACCCTTGTAGTATCCTCTAATAACAGCATCTTCCCATTTCATTCCCCATAATCCCAGCATTTTCTCATCTACAACAGAATCATCTATTACTACTGGTGGATATGGAATTCCAGCATAGGTTTCTCTATCAGGATAGATTTTTCTAATAGGTTCATAATCCCCGTATTGGAAATCAATATAATCGCAATTGGTGAAAATCACCAAGGGAATAACGCCGCCAATACTTCTTTCTCCTCTAGTCCAGAAAGTAACAGGCTGCAGTACTGGCTCAACTTCAGGAGAAACCTGGGATTTATAGGCATAGGCTGCGAACTTGTGTATCCTAAACATATCCATTACACCATGATAGCATATGCGATCTCCAGAGCCAAAATCCTTGTGGGTATTGTAATCAAAGGCTACCCAACCAATTGCCCCTGAGATGCTATCATCCAGATATGAAGCATTTTGAACCCTTAGGTGGCGCAAAGCATGCTCCATCTGCCTCTCTTCCTGATCAAAACGCTTTGTAGGATACATGTGCCCGTTATACTCTGTAACCATATAAGGTACATCGTAATCAAGGCCTGTAACCTCCTGCTGTTTTCTAAGAGGGCCTTTTACTCCATCGTGTATAAAATCGTTCATAGTGTAGACGTCTTCTAGTAAATTACTTTCTGTAATATATCTTACACCACCAGTTTGCCTTGTGCTATCTAGGCTTCTTGCTATAGAGTTAGTGGCTGTATAGAGCTCGTCATCATCCTGGGACTCGTTTATACGAACTCCCCATAGGATAATGGATGGATGGTTCCAATCCCTAACTATCATTTCCCTAACGTTTTGCTTGACTACCTCTTTCCACTCATCATCTCCAATATGCTGCCATCCAGGGATTTCTTCAAATACCAGCAAACCTATTTCATCGCACTTGTTCAAAAAGTGTTTGGATTGTGGATAGTGGGATGTTCGAACTAAATTCAGATGAAGGTCGTTTTTCAAAATTTCAGCATCCTTCTCTTGAACCCTTTTGGGCATAGCATAACCTACATAAGGGAAGGCCTGATGCCTATTCAAACCCCTGATCTTTAGACGCTTACCATTTAGGAAAAATCCTTTCGGTGTAAATTCTGCTTTTCTAAATCCAAACCTGTCCTTGTGTTGGTCAGTAAATCCTCCTCCACTAACTTTAACATATAGCTCATACAAATTGGGATTATCAATATCCCAAAGTTTTATACCTTCAAGATTATCTATATCAAATTCAAAGGTCTTTTCTGTACCCTCAATGCTTCCCTTAAAGCTTCCTTTATAGACCTCTTCGCCTTGGTACTCCTTTATCTTAACTTCAAAATCTAAGTCACAGGTGTGTGAATTAACATTCTCTACCCATACTTTTACATGAACCTTCTTTTTCTCCTCTAATACATCAGGGGTTTCAACTTTTATGTTGCTAATATATATTTCATCGTATATCCCAAGGGAAACATCACGATAAATGCCTCCGTATGTAAGGTAGTCAATCTGTCCTCCAAAGGGGGGTATATCGCTGCGCTCAGTAGAGTCTACCACTACAGTTAGAATATTATCTGAAGACGACCAATCATAATAAGGATCGATTCTGATATCAAAAGGCGTATAGCCTCCCTTATGCTCTCCTAAAAATTGGCCGTTTAAGTATACTTTTGCATAGGCCATTACTCCCTCGAAATGAACAATCACAACCTTACCCTTATATTCCTCTTTTAGATTAAGAGGATATTTGTAGCAAGATACAAATTGAAAGTCTTCTTCATGGAAGTAATTGTAGGGCAGCTCTATGTTTGCGTGAGGTAAATTAACCTTTTCAAAGCCCTCCAAGTTATTTGATTTTTCCATTCCTTCCATATATTCCTTGTTGTAATACCAATCGTTGCTTATCAATAATACTTCTCTCAATGTTGTTCCTCCTTATTTATTATTCTTCTCCCAACTTAATAGCTTGGTAAATCTTTATCTTAGATATTATCATACTCAGTATTCCTATGCCAATAGATAACATAAATGCTACCACAGCATAAATTTTTATATAATCCTGACGCGAAGCCACTACCTTAAAGGGCGGTACCTGTTCAGCTACACTATATACTATTTGTAACAGAGGCACAAACAGTTCGCTGGTTAGTCCTCCTACAATTATTCCTATTAAAATAGCGGTGCCAGATATAAGCAGCTGCTCCCATGCCAACAAGCCCATAATTTTTCTTATAGACAGCCCCATAGCTCTAAATATACCAAACTGCAACACTCTTTGTCTAATGGATAAAATCCAATAGATCAAAAACCCAATGGTACTTACTGACATGGTCACAACAAAGCCTAAGGTCAATGCTCCATTGGTTCCCTGCAGCATAGGATCGTTCTTAGCTTTTATAAGCTCCTGACTAGTATCAGTAATAGATTCAATTTGTATTCCTTTTTTCTCTATATCTTGATACACCTGTTGGCTGGTGGCACCTGGTTTTTTCTTGAGCCATACCTCATAAGGCTCTAATGCATTATTAGCCTGTATATAATCCAATTGGGCTACTATAAGAGTAGGTGGATTTTTTTCCTCGCCTACAACATTTGGATTGAAGGTTGGCCAATAATCAATAAATTCATATACAATAACCTCTAAAAAACCCTGGTCTCCCCAGCTTATCCATAAAGAATCTCCTTTGTTTATATCATATTTTTCCTGTAAATTCTTGGACACTAGGGCAGCTCTAGGATCATCTGAAGATAGTAGATTTAGATAATGGTACCAGTGGGTTTTTAATAGATCCTCTCGGAACCATGCTACCTTACCAAATTCATCAGGAATAATACCTATAAGTTCTGTTCTACCTCTCACTCTGTCTCTAGTAGGAGTTTGCACTATAATATCATTTTTTCTAAACACCTTGGTTGCCAATTCTATACCGTCTAGCTGGGTAAAAGGTGTAAAAGGCGGTTCCCTATACTGAACCGGTTCACTGGATGAGCTAAAAGAAGAATCTTCAGCCCCTCCCATTCCCGGTTGGGGGCCACTGCTTACAAAAGTCGGCTGATTGCTTTCCCACACTGCCATAATGTTTAAATCTGCCCCATTGGCATACTTTATCTTTTCCTCTATATTATTATTCAAAGTTCGGGCAGCATTGGCATTAAATATTCCAATTGACAACGTCAATATCAAAAACAGCATTAGGAAACGGTCTTGGCCACCGCCTCTGCCAACCTGTATAAAAGAGGCATATAACACTGGCGACCATATTTTTTTACCTGCTGCAAATAAAAGACGTATTACATATGGATATATCCTCAACAATACAAGTCCTACTCCTAGTATAAACAAGGTGGATATAAGGAATAGCATAGGATCAATGGCCACCTCAGTACCACTAGCGCCAGTAATTTCAAGAGTCTCCTGCCGCAAACCATAGGTGTATAGTCCATATATGGATATAGCTAAGAGCAATATATCTAAGAAAAATTTTTCCCACAAGGGTCTGGATGTAGATCTTACTTTTTTTCTTTTATGCTCAACTATTGTGGTTCTAGAGGAAATAAATGCTGGTATCAGCATGGTAACAATGGCCAATACCACAGCAGCTAAAGAGTAGAGATAGGCTCTTACATTTAATGATATAGGCAAGGCAGTCCTTTGCACGAATTCCAAAAAGCCATTGGATGCCCCTAAGAAGTTGCAAAGGAGAAGTCCCAAAGGTGGTCCAACTAAAAGGGCCATTACCCCCAAAATTAAACTTTCTATTAGGTATCCAAAAAACACCTGCAGACTGCTAGCTCCTCTACTTTTCATGACGGCTATCTCATTTTTTTCTTGCTCTATTATAAGCCGAGATACCATAAACAGATAAAAACCTAACATCATAAGTACAGGGACTTGCACTACCCATAGGGTGGTTTTTAGTTGCTGCTCCCTATCATAATACTTCTCCAGCACAGATATAGCAGGCATACGCAGTTCTACCCTACGTTCACTAAACCAGCGGTTGTGCTTGTTGTACGCCTCCATTATCCTTGGTATATCATTTAAACCGATCTTATGATAATCAAATGCATAGTACCATTGTGCTTTAGTAATTATATTTAAATCCTTATTGAGGAATTCTTCTACAAATAGGTTTTCATCCATCATAAAGCAGTTATTAAACACAGATAGGGCTTGGAACCAATAAGGATCATTGCTATCCTTTATAGTATATATTCCAACTACCTTTACCTTAAAAGAATCATCAAATCTTTTTACATAGTCCTCTATTAAATATACCTCGTCCAACCTAAGATCTAGATCTCGCATGGTTTCTTCATTGACTATTACCTCATATATCCCATCCTTTTTTTCAGAAGAATACATGCGTCCATTGACTATTTCTATATGATCTTCTAAACCATGGAGGGTTTCTAGACTGACAGTTCTATTCATAGGGTCTTCTTCTCGCTGGATTTCAGGTGTAGCTTTTAGGTATTCTACAGCAATATTTCGAGTATAAGTTATGATAGGAATCCCTATATCATCAGTCACATTTTTTGTAATCCTTTCATCAAAAACCCTAAAGGCTTTATCTCTGGATTCTTGAGCAAAGTTAGAAAAAATATTGGAACTGGCATGATACCTTCCCGGGAAGCTTCCTGTGGTAATCTGATAATTTTCCAGGTCTCGAGTTAGCATACGCTGAAGAACACCATCTGTATATATAGGTATACTACTAACCATAGCCACAGCTATGACAAATCCGATAAGCAGGCAGAGGACCATCCATTTGTTTTTTATCATCTTTCTTAATACCATAATTAACATAACAAAGTCCCCTCCTTATTATCTGACTATGAGCAGTTCTCCCTCTTCCAAACCTTTCATAATTTCTGCTTCTGTAGCTGTCTCTAATCCAACCTCTACATCCCTCTCCTTTTTGAGTCCATCTTCCAGTACTAATACATATTTCCTACCCATATAGTTTCGCACTAGGTTTCTAGGGATGACAATAACATCTTCCCGCTTATCCAGAATAAGGCTTACTTGAGCACTCTCACCAAGCTTCACATCCTCGGGTAAATCATCCACCTCAATGCGTACAATATCCCTTTGCTCTTCAGGCACATCTAATGGTACATCAGCCGGCGTCATAACTACTTTTCCTGAATAGGTCTGTTTTTTTATGGTTACATCGGCTTCCATACCTAGATTAAAGCTTGATGTATCCGGCCCGGTAACTTGAAGCTGTAATTTATTGGGATCAGCTACTCGAATCAGAGTCTGATAGGCATCTACATAATCACCTATACTTACGTTTAAATCTACGTAAACCACATTCCCTGAAATATCAGCAGTGAGTTTACACTCATTAAGCTGCCTCTTTAGATTATCTAGAGTCAACTTTGCTAGCTCTACATCGTATTGAGCCATTCTCTGCTCATATTTATCACCAGAATGAGCCTTTACCTGACTTAACCTAGTCTGTGCTTTTTTAAGTTGAATTTCTTGCTGCTTAATCTGGTTTTCCAGATCAGAACTGTCTAGTTCAGCAATAACCTGACCCTTTTCAACATAATCTCCAACTTTTACATGTATATCCTTTAAGCGTCCGCCTCTATGCTTAAAAAACATATTAGCTTGTTCTATAGACACAAAAGTTCCAGACGCAGAAATCTTCTTTTCAATTACTCCACTTTTAACCTCTTGTGTCTCATAAGTAATTTCAGGTGGCTCAACTAGCGGAGGAGCTAATACTTCTTCCTCTTTAGGAAACAAATAGCATCCTGAAAGGCTTGTCATGAGCAATACCATTATAATTAATAGCAAAACCCCTCTTATCTTTGTCACATTACCGCCCCCATTTGTAAAAATTATCCTTTGACTTGATATTATGAATTTACTGAATTACAATACAAAATTTATTATACTACATATTTTACCAAAATAAAAGGTATAGTTAGATAGCAAGAATTGCTATAAAAAGTTAAGGCGAAGATATCTTCGCCTTGACTTTTTATCTATCTAGCCGACCTTTTTAAGATCCTTAATCCATACCCCGGTAATGTGACTTCTCCTTTGACCTGGCCTCCATTTATCATATCCTCTAGCTCCTCATCACCCAGGTCAACAGTTTTTTCATCATCAGCAAAGTTCATCACAAAGACATAGTCATTTTCTCCGTCGGATCGCTTCTGGGCTGTAACTCCTTCAGGCAATTCTGTATCCAATACCTTTTGAATATCTAGATCTTCTATTAACCTGCCGTAGAAATCCCAAAGGAAGTCATCACCGCTTCTAAAGGCTATATAATAGCACTTACCCTTCCCAAACTCATTAACTGTAAGAGCAGGTCTTCCTGCATAGAAGTCCTCTTTGTAAGTAGCTAAAACCTTTGCAGTCTCCGCATGGATAAGATCACACAATTCCACTGCCTTGTACTCCTTATCCAGCTTTAAAGGATTATCCTTATTAAACACAGCATAATTGTAATCCTCATCATACAATGCATCTATCTCTTCGCTCCAAATGCCTGCTATCTTGCGTAGAGGGCCAGGGAATCCTCCTAGGAAGCATAAATCATTCTCATCAACAATTCCACTCCAGTAAGTGAGAATCAGAGTACCTCCCGATTCTACAAACTCCTCCATACGCTCCGCTACACCCGGCCTTACCATATACAGCATAGGAGCAATTAATAGCTTATAACTTGAAAAATCACAGTCCATATTTATAATATCTACTGGAATTCCACGCTTCCAAAAAGCCTTATAGTGCTTCTGGCAAGTTTGCTGATAATCCTTCTTCTCCTGGCGTGGTCCTTGGGCATCCTCTATAGCCCAGCGATTCTCCCAGTCATATATAAGGGCTACTTCGGGTCTTACAGTGGTACCCACCACATCGTCCAATTTCTCCAAGATTTTACCTACATCAGCCACATCTCTAAATACCCTTGTGTTCTCATGGCCTACATGATCTACTACCGCTCCATGGAACTTCTCTGAGCTGCCGCGGCTTTTACGCCACTGGAAATACTGAACAGAATCAGAACCATGGGCAACAGCCTGGATTGATGATAAAACGTGCATGCCTGGCCTTTTTAGCTTAGCTACCGGCTGCCAATTGGTGACACTAGGAGTACTCTCCATAAGCATAAAAGGTTTTCCACCTTTTAAGGAGCGATTTATATCATGAACAAAGGCAGTACTGCAGCCCACTTCCCATTTATCCTTGCTGTGCCACATGGGATAGCTATCCCATGATACTACATCCATATGAGGGGCCAATTTCCAATAATCAAGTCCTGGATAAGTTCCCATTAAATTAGTTGTGACAGGAATATCTGGGGTAATTTCTCTTAAGGGGGCAATTTCGTTTTTGAAAAACTCTAATGTCTGGTGAGTGACAAATCTTTTCCAGTCCAGATTATGGCCATGAACTAGGAATTCACCGTGAGGAGCTGGCGATTCTATCTGGGACCAATCAGTATAGGTATGGCTCCAGAAAGCAGTCCACCAAGCATGATTTAATTTATCCAGATCATCATCATATTTTTCCCTTAACCAATTTCTAAAGGCCTCTTGGCAAAGCTCACAGTGACATTCCCCACCATACTCATTGGATACATGCCAGAGAACAAGGGATGGATGGTCGCCATATCGCTCTGCTAATTTGGTGTTTATGATTCTGGTTTTTTCCCTATACACAGGAGATGTATAACAGTGATTATGGCGAATGCCATGAAGATTTCTTCGTCTATTAGCTTGTACTCTCAAAACCTCAGGATACTTGGCAGACATCCAGGCAGGTCTGGCTCCCGTGGGAGTAGCTAGTATAACATAAGCATTATTTTTGTAAAGCTTGTCCATAATTTCATCCAACCAGCCAAATTCAAAGCGCCCTTCTTCAGGTTCTAAAGCTGCCCAGGCAAATATACCTACAGACATGCTGTTGGTATGGGCTAGCTTCATCAAGCGCATGTCTTCATCCCAAACTTCTGGAGTGTCCTTCCATTGATCTGGATTGTAGTCTGCCCCATGGATCATATGTTTTACCTTGGGATGGATAGGAGGATATTTTTTCACCATCGGTATTCCACCTTTCCTTTTAAATATAAATTGTTAACATCATTTTCCAAGAGCCTCATTTAAGTACAATATTTTTTCCAAATATAAGTCTAACTTTCACATATAGAAGATATATATGTGGAGTCTACCCTTATTGAATTATAATACCATCTTGCAATATCTCTACAGCATATATATGATTATATTGATATTATATATTATATAATTCCCTATATCAATCTCGCTATATTGACATAGATATAAGGATATTGATATTAATCTACTGATATATTACTCTGGAGGTTTGATTGAAAAATGATAAAAACAATATTCCCTATGGTTACAGAAAATCAGCATAAACTCCCCTTTGTAGTAAAGGGAATAGGGGTTCAACAGAATCAGGAACATATATCAAGACCCAATGGATTTCCACACTATCATTGGGCCCATTGTGGCCATGGTGAAGGCAAGCTAATAATTGGGGGCAATGAATATAAAATTGTCCCTGGTACTGGTTTTTTCTTTAAGCCTGGACTACCCCACGAGTATTATTCAATTAAAGAGCCCTGGCAAATATATTGGCTTATATTTGATGGCGATGCCCTGCCAAAGCTATTTTCCTATATGAATTTCCCAGAATGGGGAGTTATGGATATAAAAGATATGAATGCTATCAATAATAGCCTTAAAGACATATACATGTGCTTAAGCTCTGACCACCCAGACAAATATTTAACTTCATCATCCCTTCTATATAAATTCTTAATAGAATTAAAAAACTCCACCCTTTGGTCCGGTGGAGTTCAAAATGAGAAAGTCCTACAGCTATTGCCAGTAATTTCTTATATGGAAAACAACTATGCTAAATATACTTCCTTAGAAGATATGGCCAATATTATTGGAGTGACCCCATATCATCTATGTCGCTTATTCAAACAAGCTTTTGGGCTAAGTCCCTTTAAGTACCTTGCCCGCCTTCGCATTCAAAAAGCAAAGGAACTGCTGGTTTCCCGCCCAAATATGCATATCAAAGAAATAGCCAATTCCATTGGTTATAGCGATGCCAGCTATTTTTGCTCTGTCTTTAAAGAGCATGAAAAGCTAACTCCTCTAGAGTTTAGAAAAATGCATGGTATTATGTGATTCCCTATGAAGTTTTTTCAGCAGCTTCCATGCGGGAAATGGCCTTTTCCTTCCATGGTCCTTTTAAGTAATAGCCTCCGGCTATAATAAGGCCTAATACCCAGCCTATTGGATAGCTATAATATAGGTTAGCACCTCCGAAGTAGTGAGCTAAAATATAAGCAGCCGGTACTCTTGCCAGCCACATGGATATTAAAGATCCTATCATAGGAACAAAGGTTTCTCCTGCACCTCTGAGAGCTCCGTTTAGAATAAATATTGTACCCAGCATGGCATAGAAGGGCAGGACCCTGTTTAAATACTGAACGCCTGCATCAATTACTGCAGGATCCTGACTAAACAATCTCATAAGCGGTCTACCTAAAGGCATTAGAACAACTGCAATTGCTATGGACACTCCTATAGTTAGCATTAGCCCCGCTTTTACACCTTTATTTACCCTCTCTTTAAGCCCTGCTCCAATATTCTGACCTACATAAGTTGTGACAGCAGCAGAAAAACTTATCAAAG
>ERZ773359.782-NODE-782-length-45569-cov-21.436723_pt1 | contig 45569 bp, 58 predicted proteins | sample MGYA00374955_ERZ773359 | MGnify/ENA primary metagenome ERZ773359 (study PRJEB29098, sample SAMN04486028) | biogas fermenter metagenome | study: EMG produced TPA metagenomics assembly of the Biogas fermentation microbial communities from Germany - Plant 4 DNA1...
TAAGCCCTCCAGCGCCGATGGTACTGGTTTTCCGGGAGAGTAGGTCGCTGCCAGAATTTTTATAATCCTCGGTAGCTCAACGGTAGAGCATCCGGCTGTTAACCGGAGAGTTGCAGGTTCGAATCCTGCCCGGGGAGCCATAAACAGGCAGAACACACAGTTCTGCCTGTTGTTTTTTTAAGTCAGTGAGTCAAGGGGACAGAGTCAAGGGGACAGGTACTTTGACTCACTGCGGACATGTTTGATCAAAAGTGTGGTACAGTTGATGATGGTGACGGTTAATTGCCGTTACTATCAATAGTACACGAAGCTGAAGTTGGTTTTGAGTGACGCGACCCCCGTCCCCATGTCACCCCCCTGTCACCTGGTTTTTTTGAAATTCTGACCTGTTAGATGTATACTTGTATACAATCAATCTTGTGCAGGATAATGGTTTATTATCTCGAATTTACTTTTATGTTTTTATGAGTTTATATATGGAGGATGAGCTATGTCGGAACGGTTAGACAGTTTTATTAGTGAAGTTATTGCTAAGAATCCAGGAGAAAAGGAATTTCACCAGGCTGTTTATGAAGTGGCTGCATCTGTGCTGCCCTTTATAGAACATGATTCCAAATATAAGCAGGAAAAGATTTTGGAACGATTAGTGGAACCTGAACGTGTAGTTATGTTTCGCGTTACTTGGGTTGATGACAATGGGGATGTCCAGGTCAACCGAGGGTATCGTGTACAAATGAACAGCGCTATTGGCCCTTATAAAGGAGGTCTGCGTTTCCACCCTTCTGTTAACTTAAGTATTTTGAAGTTTCTAGCATTTGAACAGGTTTTTAAAAATTCCCTGACTACACTACCGCTGGGTGGAGGCAAAGGAGGAGCAGACTTTGACCCGCGAGGCAAGTCGGATCAGGAGGTTATGCGCTTCTGCCAATCCTTTATGAATGAGCTTTTCCGCCACATTGGCCCTGATACAGATGTCCCTGCCGGCGATATTGGGGTCGGCAGCAGGGAGGTAGGCTATCTTTTCGGCCAGTATAGAAAAATTCGGAACTCTTTTACCGGGGCTATCACAGGGAAGGGTGTCGGTTGGGGCGGCAGTCTGATACGTCCGGAGGCCACCGGTTATGGTGTTGTATATTTTTTACGGGAGATGCTGAAAGTTAAAGGTGATGACCTCAGAGGGAAGACTATTGCTATTTCAGGTTATGGAAATGTGGGCAGTTATTTTATTGAGAAGGCCTGCCAGTACGGAGCACGGGTTGTTACAATCGCAGATGATAAGGGCTATGTTTACGATCCCGAGGGAATCAGCGGTGAAAAACTGGAGTATTTAAAGGATCTTTGGGTTGTTCATCGCCGACCGGCCAGGGATTTTGCAGAAAAGTTCGGTTTGAAGTGGGTCGAGGGACGGAGACCCTGGGAGGTTCCCTGTGATATTGCAGTGCCCACCGCTACTCAGAATGAGCTTGACCTTACAGGGGCAAAGAATTTGGCTCAAAACGGTTGCAAGTGTGTTGTAGAGGCTGCTAATATGCCGTGCACTCATGAGGCTGTGGATGTTTTTAAATCTGCTGGGATCCTTTTTGCCCCGGGTAAAGCTGCCAACGCAGGTGGTGTTGCTGTAAGCGGACTGGAGATGTGCCAGAACAGCCAGCATATCTGCTGGTGTGCCGATGAGGTTGACTGCAAACTTCAGGACATTATGAAAAACATTCATCAACAGTGTATAACATATGGAAAAGAAAAGGGACAGATCAACTATGTTAAAGGTGCTAATATCGCCGGTTTTATCAGGGTAGCGGATGCTATGTTAGCCCAAGGAATAATCTAAGATGTTTCGGATTGTTCAGTTTGAGAGAGGTTTCTAAAAGGTATGCCATATACCATAATGTGGTAGAATAAGTAAAGGGTATTTCTTCACTCTAGCTGCCATCCTATTGAAGTTTGGGGTAAACCCAGCCCAATTATGTATACCTACATTGTGGAATTAATTGATATAATGGGGCTGATATGCAGAAAATAGTTGCAACCTATTAAATGACCGACAGCCTTTTTTATTGACAGGCAAAGGGGGACTATGCTAAAGTATAACAGGATCTTTTTATGGCTGTATTTGGCACTATTTTTTGTTGTTGAGGCAGTAGGAGGTGGCTATAGTGCGAGTGGGTGTGACTTTAGCATGTACTGATTGCAAAAGCCGCAATTATACAACAGAGAAAAACAAAAAGAACAACCCTGAGCGGTTGGAGTTTAAGAAGTATTGTCCTAAATGTAAGAAACAAACTGTCCACCGTGAAACTAAATAGATGGTGGCAGGCTGAAGGATGTGAGCCAGTTGGCTAAAAAACCCGGCGTAGCAAAGGCCAAAAAGGGTGGCAAAGCACGCTCTAAAAAGGCCGCATCAGCAGATGTAAAACAGGAGCAGGATCAGAGCTTGGTAGAAGCCACACCTGCTGCTGAAAAAAAACCCCATCCCCTTTTACGCTTGATCAAGCCAAGGGCTCAGGCGAAGATTAAAGATAAAGGAACTGCTGAAATCGCGGAAGTGAAGAAGAGTGCTGCTGATAAAAAGAAAGCTTTAGAGCAAAAGACAAAACGAACCCCCCGCACCAGAGAAAGCGGTAAACCTAAAAAGGTGCCTTTCCAGACCACAGTTAAGTTCTTTCAGAGTACATGGGGTGAACTGAAAAAAGTGCACTGGCCCGGCCGGAGAGAAATCGCTGTTTATACTATGGTAGTTATTTCAGCTGTAGTTCTTGTGGCCGCTATGATTTGGATTGCTGATACCGCTTTGAGCGCTTTGATCGAAATTCTGCTGAGTCTATAAAAAGATTCAGCTTAAGTAACATACCAGGGAGGTGGGGGCCGGGCAGGTCCCTTGCTTTATGGAAAAGAAATGGTTTGTGATTCATACTTATTCCGGTTATGAAAACAAGGTAAAAGCAAATTTGGAGAAAAGGGTCGCCTCCATGAATATGGAGGATAAAATTTTTCGCGTTCTTGTTCCTATGGAAGATGAAATTGAGATCAAAGACGGCAAAAGGCGTGTCTCCAAGAAAAAGATTTTTCCCGGCTATGTTTTAGTTGAGATGATCTTAACCGATGATTCCTGGTATGTTGTGCGCAATACACCCGGTGTAACCAGTTTTGTGGGTTCAGGGAGCAAACCCATACCATTAAGGGAAGAAGAGGTACAAAACATTATGCGCAAGATGGGCCTGGCAGAAGCACCGATCAAGATCGATCTTGACATCGGTGAAAGTGTCCGGGTAATCGCCGGCCCCTTTGAGAACTTTATCGGTTCTGTTGAGGAGATTTATCCAGAGAAGAGCAAACTTAAGGTGTTAGTATCTATGTTTGGTAGGGAGACACCGGTTGAACTGGAGTTCACACAGGTAGAGAAGTTGTAAAGGAAATATAAGAGAAAGGAGTGCCCAGCATGGCTGCAAAAAAAGTAATTGCCAAGGTTAAGCTTCAGGTAGAAGCCGGAAAAGCTACACCAGCACCACCGGTCGGTTCTGCTCTTGGCCCCCATGGTGTGAACATAATGGGCTTTTGCAAAGAGTTTAACGAGCGGACAGCTAAGGATGCCGGTTTGATCATTCCGGTGGAGGTCTTCATTTACCAGGACCGTACCTTGAGCTTTATTACCAAAACCCCGCCAGCTTCTGTTCTTCTAAAAAAGGCTGCAGGTCTGGAAACTGCCTCAGGTGAACCAAACCGGCGCAAGGTTGGCAAGGTATCACGGGCTAAGGTAAAGGAGATCGCTGAGCTGAAGATGCGGGACCTCAATGCTATGGATATCGAAGGCGCTATGCGCATGATTGAGGGAACAGCTCGCAGTATGGGTATTGAAATTGTCAATTAAGTTATCTGGCCAGGTTTTGATATAACCGGGAGACAGCAGTGGGAGGATTGGATCCGCTAAACCACAAAGGAGGACGAATCATGCCAAAGAAAGGTAAAAAATATTTAAACGCTCTTGAGAAGATCGATAGAAATCATTTGTACGAGCCCGATGAGGCATTAAATTTGGTCAAGGAAATTGCTCCTGCCAATTTCGATGAAACTGTTGAGGTTTCTGTGCGACTGGGGATTGACCCCCGTCATGCAGATCAGCAGGTGAGGGGAGCTGTAGTGCTTCCTCACGGGACGGGCAAAACAAGAAAAGTGCTTGTGTTTGCCAAGGGTGATAAAGCTACTGAAGCGGCTGATGCTGGAGCTGATTATGTCGGTGCCGAAGAAATGGTCAAAAAGGTGCAGGAAGGGTGGCTGGATTTTGAAGTGGCAGTGGCTACCCCGGATATGATGAGTATGGTGGGCCGGCTTGGTAAAATACTGGGTCCCCGTGGAATGATGCCTAACCCCAAAACCGGCACAGTAACCTTTGATATTGAAAGAGCGGTAAAGGAGATCAAGGCGGGTAAGATCGAATTTCGCGCTGATAAAACAGGTATTGTCCATGCACCTATCGGCAAGGTGTCTTTCCCAGTGGAAAGCTTGAAGGAGAACTATACAACCCTGATAGAGACATTGATAAAAGCCAGACCTGCTGCAGCGAAGGGGCAGTACATTAGAAGTGTTACTGTTTCATCGAGCATGGGTCCTGGTGTAAAAATAAATCCGGTAAAACCTTTAGGTTAATTTAATTTGACTTAAAAAAAATACTTTGCTATCCTATAAAAGTGACCGTAGACAGTAGGTGCCGCAGGGCTTAAAGGAGTACGCCTACCGAGGTTGAGGATTTTCAAGGGATTATCCTGGCCCTCTGCTGTTTGCGGAGGGCCTTATTTTTGTAAAGGAGGCGTGAAATGTTTACCCTGGAGAAGAAAAAAGAAATCGTTGCTGAGCTGGAACAAAAACTGAAGTCATCAAAAGCAGCGATTCTTGCCGATTATCGGGGCATCAAGGTAGAGGAAGCTACTGATTTGCGCAGAGCCTGCCGGGATGCTGGTGTGGAATACAAGGTAGTCAAAAACACATTGACCCAAATTGCTGCTGAAAACAGCGGCTTTCCAGAGCTCAATGAGTTATTGACAGGGCCCACTGCTATCGCTTTCGGCTTAGAAGATCCTGTAGCTCCGGCTAAGGTTCTGATGGATTTTGCGAAAAAGAACAAGAATTTTGAGATCAAGGGAGGGCTTATCGAGGGAAAGGTAGTGGGGTTTGCTGGGGTAAAGACCCTGGCTGATCTGCCGAGCAGAGAGGTGCTGCTCTCCCAGGTACTGGCTGGGTTTAATGCTCCGCTTACCAATTTATGCAGTGTTCTGCAAGGCCCAATGAGAAAGCTGGTATATGCATTACGAGCTGTTCAAGAACAGAAAGAGGCCTCTTAATCTTTAAGTTTAAAATTTGTTTTGAACATATTATTTGAATATATTAAAGGAGGTTTTTTTTATGAGTAAAGTTGCAGAGATTATTGAAGCAGTAAAGGGAATGACAGTTCTGGAGCTTGCAGAATTGGTCAAAGCCATAGAAGAGGAATTCGGTGTAAGTGCCGCTGCTCCTGTGGCTGTAGCTGCTGGTCCGGTTGCGGCAGCTGAAGCACCTGCTGAAGAAGAGAAGACAGAGTTTAATGTGGTTCTCAAGGCTGTCGGTGATCAGAAGATCAAAGTTATCAAAGCTGTAAGGGAGATTACAGGGCTTGGGCTAAAAGAAGCCAAAGAATTGGTAGACAATGCTCCGAAGCCAGTTAAAGAAAATGTAAGCAAGGAAGAAGCTGAGGAGATTAAGGCAAAACTTGCTGAAGTAGGTGCAGAGATCGAAATCAGCTAGTTTCATATCAGGGTGGTTTTTTCTTAACTGCTAAATGTTTATCGAAAATAAGTTCTAATTGTGATAAAGAAATCGGATGATAGGGAGCCCTTTCAAAATGCGTTCCTGAAAGGGCTCCTTTTGTTTTTTTGTTGACATTTGATCTTTTCCATGATATTCTTTAAGAATGTCTATTGGAACAAGTTTTGGCATGATTATGAAAAGAAGGGCGGTTGAAACTTGTTGGGCAAGGGAATAATGTAGATACCATCACTGCTTTCGGTTGATTTGGAGAAACGTAACAGTAAACCGAGTACGATAAGGGATGGTGTGTGATGGCTAATCCAAAACCGATTCAGGTAGGAGAGAGAGTACGTTGGAGTTATGGGCGGATTTCAGAAGTTCTGGAGATGCCCAATCTTATTGAGATTCAGAGACAATCCTATGAATGGTTTCTAAGTGAAGGTTTGAGGGAAACATTTCGTGATGTATCCCCGATACAGGACTTTACAGGTAATCTGAGCCTGGAGTTTATTGATTATTCGCTGGGAGAACCCAAATATTCTGTTGCTGAGTGTAAGGAAAGAGATGTTACATATGCTGCACCCCTAAGGGTGAAGGTGCGTTTGACTAACCGGGAAACCGGTGAGATCAAGGAACAGGATGTTTTTATGGGGGATTTCCCCTTGATGACAAACAAAGGTACCTTCATCATCAATGGTGCGGAAAGGGTTGTGGTCAGCCAGTTGGTGCGCTCACCAGGGGTTTATTATCACGCTGCTACAGACCCATCTGGTAAACGGATTTACAGTGCAACGATTATACCTAATCGCGGTGCCTGGTTGGAGTTGGAATCAGATGCTCATGATTCTGTCCATGTGCGTATTGATCGGACGCGAAAACTCCCTGTCACTGTATTGCTTCGCGCCTTGGGTTATTCAACAAATAATGATATTTTAGAGCATTACGGTGATAATGAATTTTTGAAAAACACATTGGAAAAGGACAGCACTCAATCACAGGAGGAAGGCCTGGTGGAAATCTACAAACGCCTGCGGCCTGGGGAACCTCCTACCATAGAGAGTGCGCGGGCGCTTTTGGACGGCCTTTTCTTTGATGGGCGGCGTTATGACCTTGGACAGGTAGGGCGCTACAAGTTAAATAAGAAGCTTAAGCTGGATGAATCCAATGACAGCAGATGCCTTACTCCAGAGGATATCTTCGCTGTGATCGATTATTTTCTCAAACTGATGAACGGCGAAGGGACTATAGATGATATTGACCACCTGGGGAACAGGAGATTGCGTTCAGTAGGGGAGTTGCTGCAGAATCAGTTCCGTATCGGTTTGGCGCGTATGGAACGGGTTGTCAGGGAAAGGATGACCATCCAGGATGTTGATGCGATCACTCCTCAGGCTTTGATCAACATCCGGCCTGTTGTGGCTGCCGTTAAAGAGTTCTTCGGCAGCAGTCAGTTATCTCAATTTATGGACCAAACCAACCCTCTGGCGGAATTGACCCATAAGCGGCGCTTGAGTGCTCTGGGTCCCGGGGGACTGAGCCGGGAGAGGGCCGGGTTTGAGGTGCGTGATGTTCACCACTCCCACTACGGAAGAATGTGCCCTATAGAGACACCTGAGGGTCCCAACATCGGTCTGATCGGATCCTTAAGTACCTATGCCAGGGTAAACAAATACGGTTTTATAGAGACACCCTACCGAAAGGTAGACAAAGAAAAGGGAATAGTTACTGATGATATAGAATATTTGACTGCTGATACTGAGGATGAGTTTGTGATCGCTCAGGCTAATGCTCCTCTTGATGAGGAAGGCCATTTTACCACAAGCCGAGTGGATGTCCGGGATGGTAAGGATATTGTTGCTGTACCCCCTTCCCAGGTCGATTATATGGATGTTTCTCCAAAACAGGTGGTCAGTGTTGCAGCTGCCCTTATTCCCTTTTTGGAAAACGATGATGCTAACCGCGCCTTGATGGGTGCCAATATGCAGCGTCAGGCTGTACCTCTTCTGCGTACTGATACCCCTTTAGTAGGCACAGGGATCGAATACAGGGTAGCTCATGACTCAGGGGTTGTGGTGACCAGTGAGGAAGCAGGGGTTGTGGATAGGGTTACTGCTGATGAAATAAGGATCAGAGACGATTCAGGCAGAGTGCACACTTATCATTTGACCAAGTTTGCCCGGTCCAATCAGGGTACCTGTATCAACCAAAAACCTATTGTTAAAAAAGGGCAGCGTGTTAAAAAAGATCAGGTGATTGCCGATGGACCATCAACACATGGAGGCGAACTTGCTTTAGGTAGAAATGTGCTGGTGGCCTATATGCCCTGGGAGGGTTATAATTACGAGGATGCTATCCTGATCAGTGAAAAGCTGGTAAAAGAGGATCTGTTTACCTCTATTCATATCGAAGAATATGAGTGTGATGCCCGGGATACCAAACTGGGTCCTGAGGAGATCACCCGTGATATTCCCAATGTGGGGGATGAAGCATTAAAGGATCTTGATGAACGAGGGATTATCCGGGTTGGTGCTGAAGTACGGCCCGGTGATATCCTGGTGGGTAAAGTAACTCCTAAAGGGGAAACCGAGTTGACAGCAGAAGAGCGGCTGCTCCGGGCAATTTTCGGAGAAAAAGCTCGGGAGGTCAGGGATACTTCCCTGCGGATTCCTCATGGGGAATCGGGGCGTGTTGTTGATGTTAAGGTCTTTTCCCGGGAGAATGGGGATGAACTGCCGCCTGGTGTCAACAAATTGGTGCGGGTTTATGTAGCCCAAAAGAGAAAGATCTCCGTTGGGGATAAAATGGCCGGTAGGCATGGGAATAAGGGTGTTATATCCCGTATTCTCCCAGAAGAGGATATGCCGTTTTTACCTGACGGTACTCCGGTGGAGATCGTTCTCAATCCTCTTGGGGTACCCTCCCGTATGAATATCGGTCAAATCCTGGAGTGCCACCTGGGGCGAGCAGCCAAAGAAATGGGTATTTATACTGCGTCCCCGGTTTATGATGGCGCAGTAGAGGATGACATCATGGACACACTGGAGCAAGCGGGTTTACCCAGGGATGGGAAAACAGTGCTTTATGACGGACGTACAGGGGAGCCCTATGACGATGAGATCACAGTTGGATATATATATATGTTGAAATTGGCTCATCTTGTGGATGACAAGATCCACGCCCGTTCTACAGGTCCTTACTCCCTTGTTACTCAGCAGCCTTTGGGTGGAAAGGCGCAGTTTGGAGGACAGCGTTTTGGTGAAATGGAAGTATGGGCACTGGAGGCTTATGGTGCTGCCTATACCCTGCAGGAGATACTGACAGTTAAGTCAGATGATGTTGTTGGAAGAGTAAAAACCTATGAAGCAATTGTTAAAGGTGAAAATGTTCCCGAACCGGGAGTTCCCGAATCCTTCAAGGTTTTGATTAAGGAACTGCAGAGCCTGGCCCTGGATGTGCGTGTGTTATCAGAATCTAATGAAGAAGTGGAAATTCGGGATGATGAGGATGATATTGGGGAGACCGCCAGGGAACTGGAGTTGGATGATAGCGGTGTAACCCCATCTAGAGTGACCAAGAAATCATCACCGGCACTTGATGAAGAAGATAGTGATCAGGATGATGAAGAGGAGTTACCGGTTGAGGACATCCAGGAAGAAAGTGATTCCGAAGAAACAGTATCTGATGACGTTTTGGAATATATGGGATTAGAGGACTACTCTTCAGGCGAAAACGATGAGATAAGTGAAGAGGCAGAGATTGATCCTTCGGAAGACGAAGATAGTGTTTCACAGAGACCGAGAAAACTTCGCCTCCAGGCAACGGGTAATAAGGCTGTTTCAGTTCTTGATGAACCGCTTGATGTGGAAGATGAATAGTGTCTTGAGGCTCAGGTATAAGAAAGGAGCGATTGTCTTTGTCTGATGCCACTGCCAGCAGTAATAACAATTTTGAGAGCATCCGGATCGGGCTCGCTTCCCCGGAAAAGATCAGGTCCTGGTCCAGTGGGGAAGTGAAAAAACCGGAGACGATCAATTACCGAACACTTAAACCCGAGCGGGACGGTCTGTTCTGCGAGCGGATCTTTGGCCCTACCAAGGACTGGGAATGCCACTGCGGTAAATATAAACGGGTACGTTATAAGGGAGTTATTTGTGACCGCTGCGGGGTTGAGGTCACCAAATCCAAGGTCAGGCGTGAGCGGATGGGGCATATCGAACTGGCTGCACCTGTATCCCATATCTGGTATTTTAAAGGGATACCCAGCCGGATGGGACTGATTTTGGATATGTCTCCCCGTACTCTGGAAAAGGTGCTCTATTTTGTTTCCTATATCGTGCTTGATCCCGGTGATGTTCCTGATCTGACCAAAAAGCAACTGCTCAATGAGTCTGAGTACCGGGAACTGAAAGAACAGTATGGAAACCGTTTCCGGGCAGGAATGGGAGCAGAAGCCGTCAAAGAACTGCTGGAAGAAATTGATCTGGATAAATTAAGTGAAGAACTGCGGACAGAACTTCGGGAATCCACCGGACAGCGTAAAGTGCGGGCTATTAGGCGTTTGGAGGTTGTTGAGGCCTTCCGCAAATCCGGGGATAGACCCGAGTGGATGATTATGGAGGTAATTCCTGTAATTCCGCCGGAACTGAGGCCTATGGTTCAGTTGGATGGCGGCAGGTTTGCCACCTCTGATTTAAATGATCTATACCGTCGGGTTATCAACCGCAATAACAGGCTTAAGCGGCTGCTTGATCTGGGAGCACCTGATATTATTGTTCGCAATGAGAAACGCATGCTGCAGGAAGCAGTGGATGCGTTGATAGATAATGGCAGGCGAGGCCGTCCGGTAACAGGTCCGGGCAACAGGCCGCTCAAATCATTAAGTGATATGTTGAAAGGGAAGCAAGGCCGCTTCCGCCAGAACCTGCTGGGTAAAAGGGTTGACTACTCCGGTCGCTCGGTTATCGTTGTTGGTCCGGACTTGAAATTGCATCAGTGCGGCCTTCCCAAGGAAATGGCATTAGAACTGTTCAAGCCATTTGTTATGAAGTGCCTTGTGGAGAGGGATTTTGCCCATAATATCAAGAGTGCCAAGCGCATGGTTGAGAGGGCACGCCCAGAGGTTTGGGATGTGCTGGAGGATGTTATCAAGCAGCACCCTGTTTTGTTAAACCGTGCCCCTACACTACACAGACTGGGCATTCAGGCTTTTGAACCCATTCTGGTAGAGGGTAGAGCGATTCAGATTCACCCCCTTGTTTGTACAGGTTATAATGCTGATTTTGACGGGGACCAAATGGCGGTACATGTGCCCCTTTCAGCTGAGGCTCAAGCTGAGGCGCGCATTCTGATGCTATCAGCACACAACCTCCTCAACCCCAAGGATGGGCGGCCGGTGGTGACACCTACCCAGGATATGGTCTTGGGGTGCTACTACCTAACCCTGGAAGTGGATGGGGAAAAAGGTGAGGGTAAAATCTTCCGTGATAAAGATGAGGCGATCTTTTCCCATGAGAGCGGTTTTGTAGGACTGCATGCCAGGATTAAGGTGCGGCATAATGGGCAACTTATGGAGACCACAGTAGGCAGGCTGATTTTCAATGAGGTAGTTCCTCATAATATGGGCTACTATAATGAAGTTATTGATAAAAAGATGGTTGCAGAGATCATAGGGGAATGCTATCGCCTTAATGGATTTGAAGCAACAGCAAAAATGCTGGATGGTATCAAGAACCTTGGTTTCAAATACGCGACAAAAGCAGGAATTACTGTGGGGGTGACCGATGTCACCATTCCTCCGGAAAAACCGCAGATTATTGCTGAGGCTGAGGCTGACGTAGAAAAGGTGGAACAGCAGTACATCAAAGGTTTAATCACAGAGGATGAGCGTTATGAAAGAGTGACAGGCATCTGGAAGAGGGCTACGGACCAGGTGACTGAATCTCTGCTTGCTCACCTGGATCACTTGAATCCTATTTATATGATGGCTATCTCCGGAGCAAGGGGGAGTATCCAGCAGATCAGACAGTTAGCAGGGATGCGCGGTTTGATGGCTGACCCATCAGGTGAGATCATTGATCTGCCTATTAGGTCTAACTTCAGGGAAGGCTTGACAGTGTTGGAGTACTTTATTTCCACTCATGGAGCCCGCAAAGGCCTGGCAGATACCGCTTTGAGAACTGCAGACTCAGGTTATTTGACCAGACGGTTGGTGGATGTTGCCCAGGATGTTATTGTCCGGGAGAATGACTGCGGTACCACAACAGGATTTGTAGTAGAAGCCATTAAAGATGGGGATGATGTAATCGAGACCCTGGAGGAGAGGATTATTGGCAGATTCACCTTGAATCCGGTTATCCATCCGGAAACCGGTGAGGTTATTGTCCCGGATAACACCGAGATCAAGGAAGAAGATGCTAAGAGGATTGTTGAGGCCGGAATCAACAGTGTAGAGATCAGGTCCGTACTCACCTGCAAGACCCGTTATGGCACCTGCCGCATGTGCTATGGCAGGAACATGGCTACCGGGTTCCCTGTGGAGATCGGTGAAGCGGTGGGTATTATGGCAGCTCAGTCTATCGGTGAACCAGGTACCCAGTTGACCATGCGTACCTTCCACACCGGAGGAGTAGCCGGGGAGGATATAACCCAGGGGCTCCCCCGTGTTGAAGAGCTTTTCGAAGCACGCAAACCAAAAGGCCAGGCTATCATTGCTGAAATTAATGGCGTGATAAAAGTTCATGAAGATAAAGGTATGCGTGAGGCAGAACTGTTGGGAGAAGAAGGGAAAAGGCGTACTTATCAAATACCCTTCGGTTCAAGGCTCAAGGTTCAGGATGGAGATTATGTAGAGGCCGGCCAGGAAATCACAGAAGGGTCCATCAATCCCCATGATCTGCTGCAGATCAAGGGTATAACTGCTGTACAGGATTATATGCTGCGTGAGGTGCAGAGGGTCTACCGGATGCAGGGTGTGGATATCAATGACAAACACATCGAAGTGATGATCCGGCAAATTCTGCGCAAAGTAAAGATTGAAGATCCGGGGGATACTGAACTGCTGTCCGGCGGTTTGATCGATTCCTTCGAACTGGAAAATGAAAATAACCGGGTTATCGCTCAAGGGCTGAAGCCGGCCATAGCGAAACCGGTGATCCTGGGTATTACCAAAGCATCGCTGGCTACTGATTCCTTCCTTTCAGCGGCATCCTTCCAGGAAACTACCCGGGTCCTTACTGATGCTGCTATCAAGGGTAAAGTGGACCCCCTGCTTGGCCTTAAAGAAAACGTGATTATCGGGAAACTGATCCCGGCTGGAACCGGGATGTCCCGCTATCGTAATATTAAGGTTAAAAGCAGTATACAAGAAGAAAATGAAGCTAACACAGAAGAAGTGTCTGATAATGATCAGGCAGATGTAGAAAATGGGGTGCCTGAAGAAAGGGGTACCCTTACAGATACAGGTACTAATTAGCTGGTGGTTGCTTTTAAAAGAGTTGAAACTGGAGTTTGAGTGCAGTTGTGAGCAGTGTCGGAATATCAGTCTTCCATACCTGTGGTGAGATATGTTTTGAAATATGCATTATAATTGCCAAAAAAGTTGACAGGGTTCTTGTCTAGGTGATAAAATCATCACTGTGGTTTTTCATGACTGCCTCAAAATGCTCCATTTTCACTGTTATTTCAGGGAGGGAGTGGAGAATGCAGCGGTTGCTCAGTGCAGCCAGAAAAACTGTAGGGCTCAAACAGACCCTAAAAGCTACAGAGAAGGATCAAGCTCAGGTCGTATTTGTTGCGAAAGATGCCGAGAAACACATTGTAATGCCTTTGGTTAAATGCTGTCAGGAAAAAGGTGTGGAGATTATTTATGTAGATTCGATGCAGGAACTGGGTAAGGCGTGCGGTATCAAAGTGGGAGCTGCATCAGCTTCGATTTTGAAATAATATTGAGTTCCCGGGTATTTATGCCTGGATGACCAGAGAAAAGGAGGTGGTATAGGTGCCAACAATTAATCAGATGATTCGCAAGGGTCGCAAGGTAACATCTAAAAAGTCAGATGCTCCAGCTTTGAAAAACTCACCGCAAAAGCGAGGAGTTTGTACAAGGGTTTATACAACTACTCCGAAAAAGCCGAATTCTGCTCTACGAAAAGTAGCCAGGGTTCGACTGACCAATGGAATCGAGGTTACCGCCTACATTCCTGGCATCGGGCATAACCTGCAGGAACACTCGGTGGTTCTTGTGCGGGGCGGCCGTGTGAAGGACATTCCGGGTGTGCGTTATCACATTATCCGGGGTTCTTTGGATACCGCAGGTGTGCAGGGCAGAAATCGTGGGCGTTCCAAATATGGTACAAAGAAACCGAAAACAGCAAAAGCTTAAGAACTTGGAAGGGAGGTCATCATCCAAGTGCCGCGTCGAGGTAATGTTGCTAAACATGAACTACTGCCTGATGCCGTCTATGGAAGCCAGGTTTTTACCAAGCTGGTAAACCAAATTATGTGGGACGGCAAGAAAAGCCTGGCCGAAGACATCTGCTATGGGGCCTTTGACCTGATTAAAGAGAAGACAAAAAAAGACCCCATGGAGGTATTTGAGCAGGCATTAAAAAATGTTATGCCAGTGCTGGAGGTTAAAGCCAGGCGTGTGGGAGGGGCAAACTATCAAGTGCCTGTGGAAGTACGCCCTGATCGCCGGTTAACCCTTGGTATCAGGTGGTTGGTATCCTATGCCAGGGCAAGGGCCGGCAAGAGCATGAAGGAAAAACTCGCTGCAGAAATTATGGATGCTGCCAATAACACAGGCGCTTCAGTGAAGAAAAAAGAAGATACTCACAAAATGGCAGAAGCCAACAAGGCTTTTGCACACTATCGCTGGTAGTCTTATCTAGAAAATCAGCGCGGAAAGGAGGGATGAGTGCATGGGTCGTGAGGTTTCCCTGGATAAAATACGCAATATCGGGATCATGGCACATATTGATGCAGGAAAGACAACCACAACTGAACGCATCCTATTTTATACAGGCAAAGTATATAAGATAGGTGAAGTGGATGAAGGCGCTGCCACTATGGATTGGATGGCCCAGGAGCAGGAGCGGGGTATTACCATTATGTCCGCAGCTACTACCTGTAAGTGGCGTGATTTTATTATTAACATTATTGATACGCCCGGCCACGTGGACTTTACTGCAGAAGTAGAAAGGTCACTGCGGGTGCTGGATGGAGCGATCGCGATCTTTGACGCGGTTGCCGGTGTTGAGCCCCAGTCGGAGACTGTCTGGCGGCAGGCAGATCGCTATAAGATCCCCCGCCTGGCTTATCTCAACAAAATGGACCGGGTCGGTGCTGACTTTCACCGGTCAGTGAATCTGATCCGGGAAAGACTGCAGGCCAATGCAGTGCCTGTGCAGCTTCCTATCGGGGGTGAGGACTCTTTTGTAGGTGTCATCGACCTAGTTAGAGACCGGGCGATCATCTATCAGGATAACCTGGGCACAAAATATGTTGAAACCGATGTGCCTGAGGAAATGGTGGATGAAAAAAGGCTTTACCGCGAACAGCTTCTGGAGGCACTGGCTGAGTTTGATGACCAACTGCTGAAGAACTATTTGGATGGCGAGAAAATAACTGTGGAGCAAATTAAGTCTGCTATCCGCAAAGGTGTGCTGGCCTCCAGATTTGTTCCTGTACTTTGCGGCACCTCTTTTCACAATAAGGGTGTACAGCCGCTGCTGGACTCTATTGTTGATTATTTGCCTTCACCCCTTGATATACCGCCGGTTCAAGGTAAACACCCTGAAACCGGAGAGGATATTATCAGGAAAACAGATGATAATGAGCCTTTTGCTGCGTTAAGCTTTAAGGTTCAAACCGATAGTTATGTAGGTAAGCTGGTTTTCCTGCGCATTTATTCAGGAACTTTGAGAACCGGGGACACAGTTTTTAACGCCACCAAGGGGAAAAAGGAGCGCATCGGGCGCCTGTTGCGGATGCATGCCAACCACCGTCAGGATATAACTGAGGCTTTTGCTGGAGAGATAATTGCAGCTGTAGGACTTAAGGGAACCACTACCGGAGATACATTGTGTGTAGAGCAGGACCCCATTATATTAGAAGCTATAACATTCCCGGAACCGGTTATCAGTGTAGCTATCGAACCAAAAACGAAGGATGACCAGGACCGGATCGGCACGGCTCTGCACCGTCTGGCTGAAGAGGACCCAACTTTCCGCACCTATACAGACCAAGAAACCGGACAGACACTGATCTCCGGTATGGGAGAACTGCATCTGGAGATCATCGTTGATCGTCTGTTCAGGGAATTTCATGTACAGGCCAATGTTGGCAAACCACAGGTGGCATATAAAGAAACCATCATTAGCAAATGCAAGGGAGAAGGGAAATATATCAGACAGACCGGTGGGCACGGACAATACGGTCATGTGATCCTGGAGTTGTTGCCGCTTTCCACAGGGAAGGGCTTTGAATTTGAGGATCGCACCACAGGTGGCGTGATACCCAAGGAATACATACCAGCTATTGAAATGGGTATCAAAGAGGCTATGGAAAGCGGTGTGCTGGCAGGATATCCTGTGGTAGATGTCCGGGCAGTAGTGGTGGGGGGATCCTACCATCCGGTAGATTCCTCTGAGTTGGCTTTTAAGATAGCAGGAGCTTTAGCTTTCCGTGATGCTGTAGATAGAGGAAAGGCAGTCCTGTTAGAGCCGATCATGAGGGTTGAGATTACTGTGCCTGAGGAGTATTTGGGGGATGTTATCGGAGATTTCGGATCCCGCCGGGGCCGTATTGAAGGTACCGAGCCGGTCGGTAATTATCAGGTTGTCAGGGGATATGTTCCTTTAGCTAAAATGTTCGGTTATGCAACAGATCTTCGTTCCTTAACACAGGGTCGAGGGAATTATGTGATGCAGTACGATCATTATGAAAAGGCCCCCCCTGATGTTTTAGAACAGCTTTTTAAGAGCCGGGGATATGGCTATGTAATTTGAGTTGTTAGGGAGCGGCCCGGAACTTCTGAATGACACAGAGGGGCTGGGTTAAGATAATAACTTAGCTAATCAATATCATGAGAAAGGAAGGATATGAAAAATGGCTAAGCAAAAGTTTGAGCGCACTAAGCCGCATGTAAACATTGGGACAATTGGTCATGTGGACCATGGGAAAACAACTTTGACATCAGCGATCACCAAGATCCTAAGCCAGAAGGGCTATGCCCAGGCAACAGATTATGGTGAGATCGACAAAGCACCTGAGGAAAGGGAACGCGGGATCACCATTGCTATTTCACATGTGGAGTATGAAACCGATAACAGGCATTATGCCCATGTGGACTGCCCGGGGCATGCTGACTATATCAAGAACATGATCACCGGTGCTGCCCAGATGGATGGGGCGATTTTGGTAGTTTCCGCAGCTGATGGCCCTATGCCGCAGACAAGGGAGCATATTGTATTAGCCCGTCAGGTGGGTGTGCCCAGAATCGTGGTATTCCTCAACAAAGCAGATATGGTTGATGACCCTGAACTGATGGAATTGGTAGAGCTAGAGGTACGGGAATTGCTGAGTGAGTATGAATTTCCTGGTGACGAAATTCCAATCATTGCCGGCAGTGCTCTTAAAGCTATGGAGTGCGGCTGCGGCGGCGCTGACTGCGAGCATTGTGGCCCTATCCTTAAATTGATGGATGCTGTTGATGAGTACTTCCCCACACCGGAACGGGACATTGACAAGCCGTTCTTGATGCCTGTGGAAGACGTATTCACCATCACCGGCCGCGGTACAGTTGTGACCGGTAGGGTTGAACGCGGTGTTGTTAAGGTTGGAGACGATGTGGAGATCGTCGGACTGATGGATGAGCCTCGCAAGACAGTTGTCACAGGTGTGGAAATGTTCAGGAAACTCCTTGACCAGGGTCAGGCCGGTGACAATATCGGTGTGCTGCTGCGTGGTGTTGACCGCGATGAAGTAGAGCGCGGACAGGTTATTGCCAAACCTGGTTCTGTAAAACCTCATACTAAGTTCAAAGCAGAGGTTTACGTGCTGACCAAGGAAGAGGGAGGCCGCCATACACCTTTCTTCCAGGGTTACAGACCACAGTTTTACTTCCGCACCACTGATGTGACCGGTACTATTAAGCTGCCTGAAGGTGTGGAAATGATTATGCCTGGCGACAATGTGAACATGGAAGTAGAGCTGATCACTCCTATCGCTATGGAAGAGGGACTGCGTTTTGCTATTCGTGAGGGTGGCCGTACAGTAGGCGCGGGTGTTGTTACCCAGATTATCGAATAGACAATCCCTTAGACCATCGATGACCAGGAGTGGCGAGGTCTGCTTAAGGAGGGATGAGAGTGGCGCGCCAAAAGATACGCATCAGGTTGAGAGCATTTGATCATAAAATACTTGATCAGTCAGCACAAAAGATTGTCGAAACGGCAAGGCGCACAGGTGCATTGATCTCAGGGCCGGTTCCTCTTCCAACTGAGAAGAGTATAACAACCATTTTGCGGTCTCCTCATGTTAATAAGGATTCGAGAGAACAGTTTGAGATGCGCACACACAAAAGACTGATTGACATACTAGAACCAACTCCAAAAACAATTGATGCCCTCATGCGTCTCGACCTTCCGGCTGGTGTTGACATCGAGCTCAAACTATAGGTGCCGGATGGTAAGGGATTAGGAGGTGAAGAAGATGCAAAAAAGCATTCTCGGCCGCAAAATTGGTATGTCGCAGGTTTTTGATGAAGAGGGAAAGGCAGTACCAGTTACAGTGATCGAGGCAGGCCCCTGTTATGTGGTGCAAAAGAAAACCATGGAGCGGGATGGATATACAGCTCTGCAGGTTGGTTTTGAGGAGGTGCGCAGGGAGAAACTGAACAGCCCCCTGCGCGGACACTTTAAAAAGAATAATGTCAAGCCGCTCCGTTTACTTAAAGAGATCCGTTTGGAGGAAAGTGAACTGGATGGATATACTGTGGGGCAGGAAATAAAGGTGGATATTTTCAGCCCAGGCGATTGTGTAGATATCCAGGGTATTAGTAAAGGTAAGGGTTTTACCGGTGCTATCAAAAGGCATGGTTTCCACCGTGGGCCTATGTCCCATGGTTCAAAATACCACAGAGGCCCCGGTTCTTTAGGGGCGAAAGGGCCAGCCCGGGTTTTTAAGGGAAGGAAACTACCCGGTAGGCATGGTGGAGAAAAGGTAACTGTTCAAAACCTCAAGGTTGTAAAGGTAGTTCCGGACCGGAATCTTCTGCTGGTACGGGGTGCAGTTCCAGGCCCAAAAAGAGGGATACTATTTATCAGGAGTGCGCTGTGCTAGCCGGAAAGGAGGACAAAGATGCCTAAAGCAGCATTGTATAATACAGAAGGAATTAAGGTTGGAGATGTAGACCTTAAGGATGATGTTTTCGGGGTTCCCCTTAATGAAAGTCTCCTCCATCAGGCTGTTGTGCGTCACCTGGCAAACAAGAGGGCTGGAACTGCTGCCACCAAGACCCGTGGCCTCGTCCGGGGTGGCGGTCGTAAACCGTGGCGCCAAAAAGGAATTGGACGCGCAAGGGTGGGGAGCATTCGCTCTCCCCTTTGGCGAGGTGGCGGTATAGTGTTTGGGCCTGAGCCGCGCAGTTATCAGCAGGCTATGCCCCGCAAAATGCGGCGGTTGGCCCTGAAATCAGCACTATCAGCCCGGGCAGAAGAGGGGAATCTGATTGTTATTGAAGAACTGCAGCTGCCAGAACCAAAGACTAAAGAAGCTGTAAAACTGCTGGAATCCCTGAATGTGACGGGAACCGCACTGCTTGTTGCCCATGAGGAACAGCCGGAATTTATGCGGGCAGTACGCAATATACCGGGAATAAGCTATCAAAAAGTGGACAGCTTGAATGTATATGATGTTCTGGCTGTAGACAAGGTGATCATGACCAAGCTGGCAGTGGCGAAAATAGAGGAGGTGCTGAGTAATGCGAAGCCCTCATGATATTATAATCAAGCCATTGGTTACAGAAAAGGCTGTCAATCTTGCTCAGGAGCAGAATAAATACACCTTTTATGTGGATAGGAAAGCCAACAAGATCGAGATCAAAAATGCCATTGAGGAAATTTTCAAGGTCAAGGTGCTGGCGGTCAACACAATGAATGTGAAAGGCAAGAAGAAACGGGTGGGCCGCCATGAGGGGATGACAGCTGCACGCAAAAAAGCGGTTGTTACTTTAAGCCCAAATGATAAGATAGAGATCTTCGAAGAACTGCTTTCCTAAACGATGGACATTAGATGGCAGCGGAAGGAGGGAAAACAATGGGAACCAAGAAATACAAACCGACAACCCCGGGCAGGCGGTTTATGAGTGTTGTACAAAATAAGGAACTGAGTGATGTTAAGCCAGAGAAGTCCCTGCTTAAACCTATGCGCAAAAAAGCCGGACGCAACAATACCGGACGGGTCACAGTGCGTCATCGCGGCGGTGGAGTGAAACGCAATTATCGGGTAATAGATTTTAAGCGGGATAAAGATGGAATCCCAGCAAAGGTAGCTTCACTGGAATATGACCCCAACAGGTCAGCCAATATCGCCTTGCTGCATTATGTAGATGGGGAGAAAAGGTATATTCTCGCCCCCCTGGGGTTAAAGGTAGGGCAGACAGTGCTCTCCGGTAAGGATGCGGATATTAAACCGGGAAATGCTCTTTCCCTGCGCAATATTCCTGTAGGGACCATGGTGCATAATATTGAGATGACACCCGGAGGTGGCGGTAAATTGGTGCGTTCAGCTGGGGCTGCTGCTCAGTTGATGGCCAGAGAAGGGGATTATGCCACTTTGAGGATGCCTTCCGGGGAAATGAGGATGATTCATGCGGAATGTAAGGCAACTGTTGGCCAGGTGGGTAACCTGGACCATGAAAATATCAGTTATGGAAAGGCCGGTAGGATGCGTCTTTTAGGCTGGAGGCCTTCAGTTCGTGGTGTTGTTATGAATCCAGTGGACCATCCCCATGGTGGTGGTGAAGGTAAATCAACAGCTGGTCGACACCCGGTAACACCCTGGGGAAAACCGGCGCTTGGTGCAAGAACGCGTAAGAAGAACAAGGCCTCTGACAAACTGATAGTAAAAAGACGTACAAAGTAAGAGGCACAAGGAGGGATTAAAGCTTGAGCCGTTCTCTCAAAAAAGGGCCTTATTGTGATGCGAAGCTATTGAAAAAAATTATAGATATGAATGAGAAGGGCGAAAAACGGGTAATTAAAACATGGTCGCGGCGCTCGACAATTTTTCCTGAAATGATTGGACACACAATCGCTGTCCATGATGGACGGAGGCATGTTCCTATCTATATTACTGAGGATATGGTAGGGCATAAACTGGGTGAATTTGCTCCAACACGCCTCTTCCGCGGCCATGGCGCCCATACAGAACGCTCAACTGCACTCAAATAGAAGGAGTGAATATGGTGGAAGCAAGGGCTGTTGCACGCTATATATGGATCTCCCCACGCAAGGTGCGGCTGGTTGCAGACCTGGTACGGGGTAAATCTGTCGAAGATGCCCTGGCCATACTGAAATATATGCCCGGTAAGGCAGCGGTTCCCATCGCTAAGGTGATTAAATCCGCTGCTGCCAATGCGGAAAATAACTACAACCTTGATCGGGATGATCTGTATATAAGAAGGATCTTTATAGATGAGGGTCCTATTATCAAGCGCTACCGCCCCCGGGCGCGTGGCAGAGCTGATCTCAAGCGCAGAAGGACCAGTCATATAACAGTAATAGTTGCTGAAAGAAAGGAGGGGTAATAGTGGGTCAAAAAGTACATCCCAAGGGTCTGCGTTTAGGCATCATAAAGGATTGGGATTCCAGGTGGTATGACAGAAAAAACTACCGTGAATTACTGCATGAAGATATCCTGTTGCGTGATTACATCAAAAAGCGGCTCTATCTGGCAGGTGTTTCCCTGGTAGAGATCGAGAGGGCTGCCAACAGGTTGCGCATCTCCATCCATACCGCAAAGCCCGGCATTGTTATCGGGCGTGGAGGCACAGAGGTAGAAGTGTTGCGTAAAGATCTGGAAAAGCTATCAGGTAAACAGGTTAATGTCAATATAATAGAGATCAAAAAACCTGAGCTGGATGCCCAGTTGGTTGCTGAAAGTGTTGCCTCCCAACTGGAGCGCCGTGTGGGTTTCCGGAGAGCAATGAAACAAGCGGTTTCCCGCACAATGCGTATGGGCGCACAGGGTATCAGGATTGCTGTGAGCGGCCGCCTGGCTGGAGCGGAAATGGCGCGCTCCGAATGGTACAGTGAAGGCAAGGTTCCCCTCCATACACTGCGTGCTGATATCGACTACGGTTTTGCTGAAGCAAATACACAGTACGGTAAGATCGGTGTCAAGGTTTGGATTTATCGAGGAGAGGTTCTCCCTGAAAAGAGAAACAATAAGGATGCTGTGGAAGGGGGCGAGGGTTAAATGCTGATGCCCAAAAGGGTAAAATACAGAAAGCCACATTTAAACCTTCCAACCGGTAAAATTGAACGGGGTTATGATATAGCTTTTGGGGAATATGGGCTCCAATCTTTAGAACCCGGGTTTATCAGTGCCCGGCAGATTGAAGCCGCTCGTATTGCCATGACCCGTTATGTTAAGCGGGGCGGCAAAATATGGATTAAGATTTTTCCCCAACAATCGGTCACCGCAAAACCAGCGGAAACCCGTATGGGCAGCGGTAAAGGCGCCCCAGATTATTGGGTGGCTGTAGTAAAACCAGGGCGTGTTCTATTTGAACTGGCAGGAGTACCGGAAGAGGTGGCTCGGGAGGCTATGCGCCTGGCAAGCCACAAATTGCCGGTGAAGACAAGGTTTATCAAACGGCAGGAAGCAGGTGGTGAGGCCGGTGAAGAAGGTTAAGGAACTTAGGGAACTAACTGATGAAGAATTGGAAAAGAAGTTGATAGATTTAAAAGATGAACTGTTTCGACTGCGTTTCCAACTGGCAACCGGGCAGCTGGAAAATCCACTGCGGATCAGAGAAGTAAGAAGAAACTTTGCCAGGGCCAAAACCATAGCTCGAGAGAGAGAAATGGTTAGGGAGCGCTCGAAAAATATTGAGTTAGGCCAGAAGGGTTAGGGGGTGTCGATATGGTGACTAGAAATCAGCGCAAAACACGGGTCGGTAGAGTTGTCAGCGATAAGATGGATAAAACCGTGGTGGTAGCTGTGGAGACAGCTGTACGGCATCCTCTCTATGGCCGTATTGTGAAAAGAACCAAGAAATTTAAAGCCCATGATGAGCACAATGAATGCAGAGTCGGTGATAGTGTGAGGATTATGGAGACCCGTCCCCTGAGCAAAGATAAAAGATGGCGTGTAGCAGAAATTATCGAGCGGGGGATTCTATTCGATTCGCCGGCAGAGGAGGCGGAAGCAGATGATCCAGCAGCAGACAATGCTTAGAGTTGGAGATAATACCGGAGCTAAAAAATTGATGTGCATCAGGGTGTTGGGAGGCTCGAACAGGCGTTATGCCTCTGTTGGAGATGTTATTGTTGCCTCTGTCAAGGAAGCAAGTCCGGGCGGGATGGTAAAAAAAGGCGATGTTGTGCGGGCAGTTATTGTCAGAACCCGCCAGGGGATTCAGCGGCCAGATGGTTCGACCATTAAATTCAGTGAAAACGCCGCAGTGATATTGAGTGATGAGAAAAACCCGCGAGGCACACGCATTTTTGGCCCGGTAGCCAGGGAACTGAGAGAAAAGGATTTTATGAAAATAGTTTCCCTTGCTCCTGAAGTTTTGTAGGCCTTGGAGTGGAGGTGAAGTGATGACACAGCCCAAACTGCATGTACGTAAAGGAGATACAGTTTATATATTGACCGGAAAAGATGCCGGTAAGCGCGGCAAGGTTATTCAGGCCATCCCTTCCAAGGGCAAGGTGATCGTTGAGGGGATTAATGTTGTGAAGCGGCACAGCCGCCCAACCAAGGCGATGCCCCAGGGAGGGATTGTGGAAAAGGAAGCACCCATCGACAGCTCCAATGTTATGTTGGTCTGCGGTAAGTGCAATAAACCCACAAGAGTTGCCAGGAAAATCGTAGACGATCGCCGCTACCGGGCCTGCAAAAAATGCGGGGAAATCATTGATAAGTAGTGGCTACGGTAAAGGAGTGAGCAAAAATTGGGTCTGAAAGAACACTACCGCAGCGAGGTAATACCTCAATTAATGAAAAAGTTTAATTATAAAAGCGTTATGGAGGTCCCCAAACTGGAGAAGGTTGTTGTCAATATGGGGGTCGGTGAAGCGGTACAGAACCCCAAGGCCTTAGAGGCTGCGGTAAACGATATGCAGGTGATTACTGGACAGAAACCGATAATCACTACTGCAACCAAATCCATTGCAGCTTTTAAGCTACGTGCCGGAATGAAGATCGGCTGCAAGGTGACCCTGCGGGGGGACCGCATGTATGATTTTGTGGAAAAGCTAATTAATATTGTACTGCCCCGAGTCCGGGATTTCCGGGGTGTTTCACCGAAATCCTTTGATGGCAGAGGTAACTATACTCTTGGTTTGCGGGAACAGGTTATATTTCCAGAGATCGACTATGACAAAATAGACAAAGTGCGCGGCATGGATATAACAGTGGTCACTACAGCAAAAACCGACGAAGAGGCCCGGGAGCTTTTGAGATTGATGGGAATGCCTTTCCGGGAATAGTCTTGAGTGCAAAAGGAGGGAAGATGGTGGCCAAAAAATCGCTGGCAATAAAGCAGCAGAGAAAGCCAAAATTCAAAGTCAGAGCCTACAACAGGTGCCCGCTTTGCGGCAGACCCCGGGGGTACCTGCGTAAATATGGAATGTGCCGTATATGTTTCCGCGAACTGGCATACAAGGGACAGATCCCCGGTGTTGTCAAATCCAGTTGGTAAAACGGCACAAAGGAGGTTGAAGAATGGTTACAGATCCCATTGCTGATTTCTTGACCAGGATTCGCAACGCGAATCAGGTTTACCGTGAGTGGGTGGAGATCCCTGCCTCCAATATGAAGCAGTCACTTGCGGAAATAATGAAGAACGAGGGATATATTAAACATTATGAATACATCAAAGATGGGAAACAGGGAATTTTGCGCCTTTACATGAAATATGGCCCCAATAAGCGCAAGGTACTGACTGGGTTGAAACGGATCAGCAAACCGGGCTTAAGGGTTTATGTGAAGAAAGATGAAATTCCCAGAGTGCTCGGTGGTCTTGGAGTGGCTGTAATTTCCACATCCAATGGCTTAATGACAGACAAACAGGCCAGAAAGGAAGGCCTGGGCGGCGAAGTAGTTTGTTATATTTGGTAGGGAGGTGGTACCATGTCTAGAGTGGGGCGCCTTCCGGTAACAGTACCGGCAGGAGTCGAAGTAAATGTCAAGGATCACCTGGTAACTGTCAAAGGCCCAAAAGGGGAACTTATAAATAAAATTCATCCGGATATGCAGGTTTCTGTTGAGGATGGTCAAGTGTTTGTGACCCGCCCCTCTGATGATAAACAGCACCGGGCCCTCCACGGTTTGACCAGAGCTCTGGTGCAAAATATGGTGGATGGTGTGACCAAGGGTTTCAGTAAGACCCTTGATTTGGTAGGGGTAGGATATCGTGCTGTACTTCAGGGGAAGAAGTTGGTCCTGACAGTGGGGTACTCACATCAGGTGGAGATTGAACCGGAAGACGGATTGGAAATTGAAGTACCCGCAGCTAATAAGATCATTGTCAAAGGCATAGATAAGGAAAAGGTTGGTGCTCTGGCCGCCAAAATAAGAGCTGTGAGAGAACCTGAACCTTATAAAGGTAAGGGCATCAAATATGATAATGAAGTAATCCGGCGTAAGGCTGGTAAAGCGGGTGTCAAAGGGAAGTAAGGGGTGAGAGAATGCCGAAAGAAACGCGAGCAATAAAGCGCAAACGGAAACACCTGAGGGTTCGCAAAAAGGTTTTTGGTACACAGGAGAGGCCGCGGCTTAACATTTATAAAAGTCTGCATCATATCTATGCTCAGATAGTTGATGACACAAAAGGGGAAACCCTTGCTGCTGCATCCACTCTTTCTCCGGAAATAAGGGATGAAGTCGGTGGGAAGAAAAACACCGATACAGCTCGCATCGTAGGGCGGCTGATTGCTGAAAAAGCACGTGCCCAAGGTATTGTTAGGGTTGTGCTCGATCGGGGAGGCTACCCTTACCATGGTCGTGTAGCTGCTCTTGCTGATGCTGCTAGGGAAAATGGATTGGAGTTTTAGAAGAAAGGAGGGAATACTTGTTTTGCGCATTGAACCTGAGGTTGAGTTGACTGAAAAAGTCGTCAGTATCAATAGAGTTGCAAAGGTTGTTAAAGGTGGACGCAGATTTAGTTTCAGTGCTCTGGTTGTTGTAGGAGATGGGCAAGGAAACGTAGGAGCAGGGCTGGGAAAAGCAGGTGAAGTGCCTGAAGCGATCCGTAAGGGTGTTGAGGATGCTAAAAAGAATATGTTTACTGTTCCTATAAAAGGCACAACAATACCTCATGAAGTAATTGGGGAGTTTGGAGCAGGAAGAGTTCTGCTTAAACCTGCTGCACCTGGTACAGGGGTGATCGCAGGAGGTCCTGTGCGTGCAGTTCTTGAGGCCGCAGGGATTCAGGACATTCTCACCAAGTCTCTGGGCTCATCAAATGCCAATAATATGGTGCGTGCTACTGTCGAAGGCCTTCAGAATTTGAAGCGTGCCGAAGAGGTTGCCCGTTTAAGAGGGAAGACAGTAGAAGAACTAATTGGCTGAGAAGGAAGGGGAGTGTAATGGTAAAACTCCATGATTTATCACCGGGCCAGCGTTCTGATAGGAAGCGCAAAGGCCGCGGTATCGGATCAGGTATGGGTAAAACCGCGGGCAGAGGACATAAAGGGCAAAAAGCCCGTTCTGGAGGAAGGGTCAGACGCGGTTTTGAAGGTGGACAAATGCCCTTGATCAGGCGATTGCCCAAGCGGGGTTTCACCAATATATTTAAGGAAGAAGTCGCTATTGTCAATGTAAAGGATCTATCCCGTTTTAGCGAGGGTGCGGTTGTGACACCTGAACTTATGTATGACGAAGGTTTAGTTAAAAAACTGGGTGTCAAGATCAAGCTCTTGGGTAAAGGGGATTTAGACCGGCCGTTAACCGTTAAGGTACATAAGGTAAGCAAGGCAGCCGCTGAGAAAGTGACAGCAGCAGGCGGTAAGGTTGAGGTGATCTAGGTGCTCGAAAGCCTGAGGAGTGCCTGGAAGGTTGCTGATTTAAGAAAAAAGGTTGGCTTTACCCTGTTGATGTTTCTTGTTTTTCGCATCGGTGCTCATGTTCCTGTACCAGGGGTTGACCCCGCTGCACTGGAGAAACTGCTGCAGGGCCAGTTGTTTGGGATTTTTGATGTGATATCTGGAGGCGCTTTTCGGAGACTCTCGATATTTGCGATGAGCATTACACCATATATTAATGCTTCGATTATTATGAGTCTGCTCCAGGTTGTCATTCCCAGGCTGGAACAGCTGGCAAAAGAGGGTGAGTCTGGGCGCAAGGTTATTGCCCAGTATACCAGATATGGTGCAGTACTCCTTGGTCTTATCCAGGCTATAGGTATAACTGTGGCATTGGGAAGGCAGGGTATCTTTGTAAACCCAGGTGTTAGCTCTTATCTGCTGTCAATTATTACCCTGACTGCAGGAACTGCTTTACTGATGTGGATCGGAGAGATGATCACTGAAAAGGGAATCGGTAACGGAATTTCCTTGATCATTTTCGCGGGAATTGTTTCTCGTCTTCCTTCAGGGCTTGTAGCTCTGGCACAGCAATTAAGTGCAGGTACTATAAATGTCGGTAGTATTATAATTCTGATAGTACTGGGCTTACTGATTATAGCCGGTGTTGTGGCTGTTAATGAAGGCCAGAGGAGAATATCTGTTCAGTATGCCAAACGGGTTACCGGGCGGAAGGTTTATGGAGGGCAGAGCACTCATATTCCATTAAAGGTTAACCAGGCAGGGGTGATTCCTATCATCTTTGCCATGTCAATCTTGCTCTTCCCGGTCCAGATCGCCAAGTTTATTGATCATCCCTGGGCACGAGCGATTGAATCATCCTTGTCCTTTGGCACTGTGCTTAACTCTGTGCTTTATGCCTTACTGATAATTTTCTTTACCTATTTTTATACAGCTATCGTGTTCAATCCTATGGATGTGGCCGATAACTTGAAAAAATACGGTGGTTTTGTCCCCGGTCTACGGCCGGGTCGCCCGACAGGGGAATATATCAGCCGAGTATTAACCCGGCTCACCCTGGCCGGTGCAATATTTTTAGCTTTGATTGCTATTCTGCCGAACTTTATGATTGCCCTGACCAATATTCCGACCCTATATTTTGGGGGAACTGCCTTGTTGATTGTGGTTGGTGTTGCTCTGGAGACAATGAAACAGTTTGAGTCTTATCTCTTGATGCGACATTACCAGGGCTTTATGAAATAGAGGAGTGGAAGATGATGAACATTTTAATAATGGGACCTCCAGGTGCGGGGAAAGGAACACAGGCGTCACGCATAGCTTCATTTTGTGAGATCCCCCATATCTCAACCGGAGATATGTTTAGGGCTGAGATCAAACAGGCCAGTGAACTCGGTAAAAAGATTAAGAGTTATCTTGACACAGGCAAACTTGTGCCTGATGAGGTTACAGTGGAAGTGATCAAGAAACGCCTGCAGCAGGCAGATACCCAAAAAGGGTTTTTACTTGACGGCTTTCCCCGTACAATCCCTCAGGCAGAAGCTCTTGATGGTATTTTAAAGGAGATGGGTAGATCTCTTGACTTGGTGATCAATATCAAGGTTGACCCTCAGGTGCTGTTGGACCGCATGACCGGGCGGCGGGTCTGCCAGAAGTGTGGAGCCACCTACCATATTGTTAATCAACCCTGTCGTGTTGAGGGAGTATGTGACCAGTGTGGAGGGGAACTCTATCAGAGAAGTGATGATACTGTAGAAACCGTATCAAACAGGTTGGATGTTTACCAGAAGCAGACTGCGCCCCTCTTGGAATATTACCGGCAGCGGGGGATTGTCGCTGAGGTTAATGGGGAACAATCGATTGATGATGTTTTTAAAGAGATTGAACAAGTAATAAGGAGTATCGCCAGATGATTGTGATCAAGTCAGCCCAGGAAATTGAATATATGAGGCAGGCTGGGAAGGTTGTTGCCCAGACACTTCATGAATTAGGAAAAAGGGTGAAACCTGGGGTGACCACAGGAGAACTCAATGAATTTGCAGATGAATTTATCCGTAAAGCTGGATGTGTTCCTGCTTTTCTCAATTACCAGGGTTTTCCGGCAAGCATCTGTACATCAATTAATAATGAGGTAGTACACGGTATTCCCGGTTTAAGAAAACTGGTAAACGGGGATATTATTAGTATTGATGTTGGGGCATTCTATAAGGGTTATTGCGGAGATGCTGCCTGTACTTTTCCGGTTGGTGACATTTCTCCTGAAGCGGAGAGACTGCTTGAAGTAACCAAACAGTCCTTATATGTGGGGATAGAGAAAGCAGTAAAGGGCAACCGTATCGGAGATATTGGAGCTGCAATTCAAACCTTTGTTGAAGACAATGGCTATCATGTGGTGAGGGCTTTTGTTGGTCATGGTATTGGACAGAAAATGCATGAGGATCCCCAGGTTCCCAACTTTGGGACACCTGGCCGCGGTCCGCGGCTGGAACCGGGAATGACCCTGGCGATTGAACCGATGGTCAATATTGGCACCTATGATGTCGCCATTATGCCAAATAAATGGACTGTAGTAACAAAAGACGGTAGTTTATCTGCTCATTTTGAGCATTCGGTATTGGTGACTGGAGGAAAGCCGGAAATTTTGACCCGGCTCTAAAGGGTTGGGGATGGTTGATGAATAATCAAATAAAAGTCGGCCAGTTGGTATGTTCTAAGCGGGGACGGGATAGGGGAAAGTTTTATTTTGTCCTGGAGATAAAAGATGACACTTTTGTTTACTTGATTGATGGAGAGAAGCGAAGGATGGATAATCCTAAGCAGAAGAACATCAGGCACTTAAAAGTATACCCTGTTGTTGCCGAGGAACTTGCCCAGGAATGGGAAGCGGGAAAAAACCCGGGAAATAGTCAGGTGCGCAGGGTGATTGCCCAATTCAAGCAGGATCTGCTTGAGCAGGAGTCTGAGACAAGGGGGTAGATAAATGACATGCCCAAATCAAAGCCAAATGTAATTGAAGTCGAAGGCACAGTTATTGAAGCGCTGCCTAATGCAATGTTTCGTGTAGAACTTAATAATGGGCATCGACTGCTGGCTCATGTCTCCGGAAAAATTCGGATGAACTTTATTCGAATTTTGGCGGGTGACCGGGTTACTGTGGAGTTGTCACCCTATGATTTAAACCGGGGACGGATCGTCTATCGTTATAAATAATGTAACCCTGTTTGTCGATTTCATGCGTGGTTGCTGAATAGGGCCTCAGAGAAGGAGGAATTTTTATGAAGGTTCGCGCTTCTGTAAAACCGATTTGTGAAAAGTGTAAGATTATCAAGCGTAAAGGTAAAGTTATGGTCATTTGTGAAAACCCTAAACATAAGCAAAAGCAAGGTTAGGATCGGAGGTTAAGAGATGGCTCGAATTGCCGGAGTGGATTTACCGCGTGACAAACGGGTGGATGTTGCCCTTACCTATATCTACGGTATTGGCCAAACCTCTGCCCGGGAAGTGATCGAAAAAACGGGTATCAATCCAGCCACAAGGGTAAAGGATTTGACAGAGGATGAAATTGGTAAGATAACTGAGGTTATAGACAAGGAGTATAAGGTAGAAGGTGACCTGCGCCGCGAGGTTACTATGAACATCAAGCGTCTGATTGAGATCGGAAGCTATCGCGGTTTGCGGCACCGCAGAGGTCTGCCTACCCGGGGTCAGCGCACCAGGACCAATGCGCGCAGCCGTAAAGGTGCGAAAAAGACCGTCGGGATCCAGCGAAAGAAATAATAAGAAGACATAGGAAAGGAGGAAAACAGTGGCAAGACCTAAGTCAAGACCAAAACGCAGAGAACGCAAAAATGTTGAACATGGAGTTGCCCATATCAAGTCAACGTTCAACAACACTATTATAACTATTACCGATACCAATGGTAATGCTGTGGCCTGGGCCAGTTCCGGTGGTATGGGGTTTAAAGGAACACGTAAAGGCACTCCCTTTGCTGCCCAATTAGCTGCTGAAGCAGCGGCTAAAACAGCTATGGAGCATGGGATGAAGCAGGTGGAGGCCTATGTTAAAGGGCCGGGCAGCGGTAGGGAGGCAGCTATCAGATCCCTGCAGGCTGCAGGTCTAGAAGTAAGTATGATCAAGGATGTAACCCCGATTCCACATAACGGCTGCCGGCCGCCGAAACGCCGGCGCGTCTAAATGAAATAACTAAGGAGGGACATAACTTATGGCAAGATACACTGGTCCCGTATGCCGCTTATGCCGCCGTGAGGGGATAAAACTCTATCTCAAAGGGGACCGCTGCTATTCAGAGAAATGTGCTGTAGATAAAAGGAACTACCCCCCAGGTCAAAAGGCTCAAGGGCGTAAAAAGGTGACCGAGTACGGATTGCAGCTCCGTGAGAAGCAGAGGGCGCGCAGAATCTATGGAGTTTTAGAACGGCAGTTCAGCCGTTACTTTGATATAGCGGAAAGGCAGCAGGGTATTACCGGTGAAAACCTGCTGCGATTACTGGAGAGAAGATTGGATAATGTTGTGTACCGTCTAGGGTTTGCTCAATCCCGTGCACAAGCCCGTCAGCTGGTACGGCATGGTCATTTTACTGTTAATGATAAGAAAGTGAACATACCATCTTTCCTGGTCAGGAGCGGTGATGAGATCGCCATCAGTGAAAAGAGCAGAGAATTGCCCTTATTCACTGAAATCATTGAGGCTGCAGCACAAAAAACTCCTCCTGTATGGTTGGAAGTTGATCTGGAGAAGATGCGAGGGCGAGTTTTAGGATTACCAAATCGGGAAGATATTGATGTCCCCATCCAGGAACACCTGATCGTGGAGTTGTATTCTCGTTAATGATCTTGTTTACAGGTGTTTTGGGGAAGGAGGTAGCTGTTGATGCTGGTTGACATTGGAAAAACGCGCATCGAGTGCGTCGAACAGGATGATGAGGCTAAATACGGGAAATTCGTAGTTGAGCCGCTTGAACGCGGTTATGGGACAACATTAGGGAATAGTTTGCGACGGGTGCTTCTGTCATCCCTTCCCGGGGCTGCTGTAACATCAGTCCGGATTGAGGGTGTGCTCCATGAATTCAGCACTATTCCAGGGGTGCGGGAGGATACCACAGATATCATCCTCAATATAAAGGGTTTAGCTCTGAAAATGTACGGTGATGAGCCACAGATCATTCGTCTGGAAGCTGAAGGTGAAGGAGAGGTCAGAGCGGGAGACATTATTGCAGGACCTGATATTGAGATCCTGAATCCCGAACTATACCTGGCGACTCTAGAACCGGATGGCCGTCTTTTTATGGAGATGACCGTAGAAAAGGGGCGCGGGTATGTCCCGGCCGAGAGGAATAAGAAAGCGGAGCAAATAATCGGTGATATACCGGTGGACTCAATTTTTTCTCCCATTTATAAAGTTAACTATACAGTTGAGAACACTCGTGTTGGCCAGCAGACTGACTATGACCGCCTGATTCTTGAGGTTAGTGGAAATGGGGCTATTCCTCCGGATGAGGCTGTCAGCCAGGCTGCACAAATCATAATCAAGTACCTGCAGTTGTTTGTGGGACTGACCGACCGGGTAGAGATAACAGAGCCAGAACCAGAGGAGCAGGATGATGAGAAGGATAAAGTTCTGGAAATGCCTATTGAGGAAATGGAGCTCTCTGTCCGCTCATTTAATTGCTTGAAACGGGCCGGCATCAACACTGTGGGAGACCTGACCATGCGGACCGTGGAGGAAATGATGAAGGTGCGCAACCTCGGGAAAAAATCCCTTGAAGAAGTAGAAAAGAAATTAGCCGAATTAGGGTACTCTTTAAAGAAGAGTGAGGAGTAGAAAGAGGTGATTATGATGCGGAAACTGGGTTTGAGAAGTGATCAGCGGCGGGCGATGCTGCGGAACATGACCACTTCCCTGATCAAGGAAGAGCGCATCGAGACAACACTGACCCGGGCAAAAGAAGTCCAGCGGTTGGCCGATAAAATGATCAGCTTGGGAAAACAGGGCAGCCTCCATGCCAGAAGACAAGCACTGGCTTACCTGCTTGATGAAGCTGTTGTCAAAAAACTGTTTGATGAAGTTGCACCCCGGTATCAGGAGCGCCCCGGCGGGTATACCCGCATTCTTAAAACCGGGTACAGGCGCGGAGACAGTGCTCCTATGGCCATGATTGAGCTTGTCTAGCTGCCATGCGGCGTCTCAAACTGATTTTGGAATACGATGGCACACATTTCGCCGGTTTTCAGAAGCAGTCCGGTAAGGTCCGAACGGTACAGGGTGTTCTGGAAGAAGCATTATTCCAGCTGACCGGGGAAAAAATTAATGTGGTGGGTGCCGGCCGGACAGACAGCGGGGTACACGCTCTCGGCCAGGTGGTGCACTTTGAAACATCCTCAACAATCCCTGAGGATCGTTTCCCAGCAGCATTGAATGGGCATTTGCCCTCTGATATGGCGGTACTGGAGGCCGCGGCTGTTAATGCCTCTTTTCACGCCAGATATGATGCCTTGAAAAAGAAATACTGTTATTTGGTGTTCAACAGCAGGAAACCGGTGGCAATATGGCGCCGTCACTGTTACCATTTCCCAGTTCCTTTGGACCTATCTGCGATGAAGGAGTGTGCGCAGGTCTTTGTTGGAGAGCATGATTTTACCGCTTTTTCCGCTGTGGGCAGCAGTGTCAAGAGCACGGTAAGGCACGTTTTTTCTATGAATATAGAAAAAAAAGGGGAATGGATCAGATTTATATCGATCGCTAATGGTTTTCTCTACAAGATGGTGCGCCTGATGGTAGGGACTCTGCTTGAAGTGGGGCGTGGGAAGCTTTCTCCGGCTCAGGTCAAGCATATTTTGGAAGAAGGGAAGAGGGGTCATGGGGGGCCTACAGTACCCCCGCAGGGACTCTACCTGGTCAAGGTATACTATCAGGCTGATGAGGAAGTAAATAAGGGGGTCTGTCTTGACAGCGGTTTGCCAATCCCCTAGAATAAACCTGTTGAATAATAAGAGATTTTGACAACAGTTGACCGGATTAGGTATGGCCGGCAAGATGTACAGAAGAGGAGGTTATTAATGGTGCGCACATATATGGCCAAAGCGGGGGAAGTGCAGCGCAAATGGTATCTCATCGATGCCGATGGCAAAACACTCGGACGACTGGCAACCGAAGTAGCACGTATCCTGCGCGGTAAACATAAAGCTATTTACACTCCCCATGTTGATACCGGGGATCATGTGATCGTCATCAATGCGGCAAAGGTAAAGGTGACCGGGAAAAAATATACTGATAAGCTTTATTATCGTCATACAGGCTATCCCGGCGGCATTAAAGTGACGAACTTTGCAGATTTGCTGCGGCGCAGACCAGAGCAGGTGATTGAGAAGGCTGTCTGGGGAATGATCCCCCACAACCGGCTCGGCAGAAAGGTTTTCAAAAAGCTGCGGGTATACCCCGGCCCTGATCATCCACATGCTGCTCAAAAGCCGGAAGTTTGGGAAATATCAGGCTGATGGGAGCAGCAAACTGGCCAAGAAAATGAGCAATACCCATAGATATCTATTGGTAGAAAGGGGGTAAATTATTTGGCTCAGGTGCTTTATCAAGGAACCGGCAGACGGAAAAAGTCGGTGGCAAGGGTCATGGTTGTGCCTGGTGAAGGTAACGTAGTGATCAATGGCCGGCCTATTAATGATTATTTTAAGACAACCACACACCAGATTCTGGTCAGACAGCCTCTTGAACTCACCAAGATGACAGGGCGTTTTGATGTTGTAGCCAATGTGAACGGTGGTGGTATGAGCGGTCAGGCGGGAGCCATTCGCCTCGGATTGGCAAGAGCCCTGCTGAAGGCAGATCCGAACATAAGACCTTTACTGAAAAAGGCCGGGTTCTTAACAAGGGATCCCAGGATGAAAGAGAGGAAAAAGTACGGCCTCAAGAAGGCTCGCAAAGCTCCGCAGTTCTCCAAGAGATAAAAACCCCAAGTGGCGGATCCCTTCCGTCACTTTTATTTTTGGATCGATCCAGATAAACTTACTTTACTCCGGATAATTGTTCATCTCTTTGCATAACATTTTTGAAGAAGAGTAAGCAAGGAGGGGCAGTTTTGCGGAGTTTTATTTTTTTCCGGGTGTTGAGGATAAAAAAACAAGTGATCTATTCATTGATCATTGTCCTGTTGCTGGGCTGTGCCCTTTATCCCTTTTATGTATCCTACCGGGAACGAAAATACATAGATGTGATTTCCTGGTCTGTTGCTAGCAAGGTGGTTGTGATTGATCCAGGTCATGGGGGTATTGATCCCGGCTGTGTAGGCAGCAGCGGGGTTCAGGAAAAGGATATCAATTTGGCTATCGCAAAGCGCTTATCCGCTCTTTTAAAACAGGCCGGTGCTGTTGTGTTTTTGACAAGGGAGGGGGATTATGACCTGGGGGAAGAGGGGAAAGCTCCCAAAGGTTTGCGTCACAAAGATGATTTGATGGCCCGGGTGGAGTTGGCGGAAAAATATCAGGCAGATCTTTATATCAGTATTCATGTGAACAGCATCCCCCTTACTGAATGCTGGGGAGCCCAGGTCTTTTACCATCCCAGCTCCAAGGAGAGCAAACGCCTGGCTGGTTTGATTCAAAAGGAATTGATCGATAATATCGGGGAAAGCTACAGGTGGATTAAGCCTGAAGATTTCTTTGTTTTAAGAAGCCATAAGTACACAGCTGTCATAGTGGAGGCAGGCTTTCTCTCTAACAAGCGGGAAGAGACACTGCTCCGGGACTCCAACTATCAGAACAAACTGGCCTGGTGCATATATGCTGGGATAGTCCGCTTTTTTGCTGGTGACCCGCTTCCCAAAGAGCCGGTTTATGTAGATTAGTGGCTCCATATTAATTAGTATCCCTTAAGGGTGACATAGCAGGGATTTTTTCCATGTCTGCTGAAATATAACATTAGGCTGATGACTGCTGGATATTTCCAGTAAGATGTCTTGCCAAGCCGGATATCGAGATCAAAAATACCGGAACAAAAAGGTGGTGTTTTACATGCTGGTATGTGGTGGTGTGTCTCCCCACCCTGCTATTATTATTCCCGAGATCGGCAGGGACGAGCTGGTAGAAGTAAAAAAGACAGTGACTGCGACGAAGCAATGGGCATCTTATATAGCGCACATGGATCCTGAGGTGCTGTTTTTTATCAGCCCTCACGGTGTTTTTGCACACAGCCAGATGGCCTACCTGGAGGATGAGGATTTAACAGGGGACTTTGCTGCTTTCGGTGCCCCTGACATCTCTTTTAATTTAAAGAATGATTTAAATCTGGCTCATCTGGTAGCTGCAGAAGCCAATAAGTTGGGTATAGATACTGTAGGTGCCAGTCTTGAATACTGGTATGCCTATCGTCCCGGTAGTTTGGATCATGGTATTACTGTGCCTCTTTATTATTTGCAAAAGGCCGGAGTTGACGCGGAGTTGGTGGCCTTCGGTATCAGTCTCCACCCATTAGATCAGCTTTATCGATTTGGACAAGCCCTGGGAAAATTACTGGATCAGTATCCTAAGCGTGTCTGCCTCATAGCGAGCGGTGATCTCTCTCATCGTTTACATCCGGGTGCACCTGCAGGTTACAGCCCTCGTGGGAAGGAGTTTGACCAGAATATCCAGGAGTCTTTGGAGAAGCTTGATGCAGATCTGTTGCTGCAGCTTCCGGAAGATCTGATTGAGGATGCTGGGGAATGCGGTCTGCGTCCTATTGTTATGCTGTTGGGAGCTGTCAGTGATTTTGCAGCTGAGTCATATATTTACTCTTATGAAGGGCCCTTTGGTGTTGGCTACCTGGTGGCTGGCATCAGTATAGGTGAGAGGAAAGGGGAAAAGGAGGGGGAATCCCAGGAAGAGCCCATACAGGTGCAGTTGGCCAAAGAGAGCCTGAAGTATTATTTAACTACTGGGAAAATAATGCCTGTTCCGAGCCCTGTTCCTGAAGGTTTGGAAAAGAGGGCAGGGGTTTTTGTTTCTTTAAAGAAAAGAGGGGAACTGCGTGGGTGTATCGGTACAGTTGAGCCCTACCGCGAAAATGTGGCAGCAGAGATCATCCATAATGCAGTGGCTGCCGGGGTTGATGACCCCCGCTTCTGGCCGGTGGAATTGGATGAGCTGCCTGAGATCGATTTTTCTGTTGATGTGCTGACCGAGCCGGAAGCTGTGGAATCAAAAGATGAGCTGGATCCCAAGCGCTATGGGGTTATTGTTAAAAGCCACGGGCGTACAGGTCTTCTGCTGCCGGATCTGGAAGGTGTGAACAGTGTTGGTGAACAGATCGCCATTGCCTGTCAGAAGGCAGGGATATCGCCTGGGGAGCCGGTTAAGCTCTATCGTTTTGAAGTGATCCGATACAGTTAGGGCAGAACAGAGCGGCCCGGTGACTGATACTGGACACATTGAGGAGTGGTTTGATGCAGGAAGCTAAGTATTATGAAAAGCTGGATAACGAGTTGGTTTGGTGTCATCTCTGCCCGCAGAACTGTAAAATCAAGCCTGGGAGGAAGGGGATCTGCCGGGCGCGCCAGAACCAAGAGGGGGTTCTCTATACTTTGAATTACGGCAAACTAACCTCCTGGGGTATCGACCCTATCGAAAAAAAGCCTCTCTACCGTTTTTACCCGGGTTCTTTGATCTTTTCAGTGGGCACCTTTGGCTGTAATTTCCGCTGCGGCTTCTGTCAGAATTGGGAGATCGCCCACGGGGATCCCCCAACCAGAGAAGTAACAGCTGAAGAACTGGTGGAGATCGCTCTGGATGCTAAGAGATCCGGCTCCATCGGTATTGCCTATACTTATTCAGAGCCCATGATTTGGTATGAATTTGTGTATGATACAGCAAAGAGGGCACAGCAGGAAGGGCTGAAAAATGTTTTAGTTACCAATGGATTTGTGCAGAAAGAGCCCTTCATGGAACTGCTCCCTTTTATTGACGCGATGAATATTGATGTTAAGGCTTTTACAGATGAATTCTACCGCAAAACCTGCGGCGGACAGCTGGACCCGGTTTTGAGAACAGTAGAACTTGCCCATAAGTCCTGCCATGTGGAGATTACCACCTTGGTTGTACCGGGGATGAATGACAGTGAGGAGGAGATCAGTTCACTTGTGGACTGGATAGCATCCCTGGATCCATCGATCCCCCTTCATTTATCCCGGTATTTCCCACGGTATAAGTTCGATCTGCCTCCTACACCTGTTGCCACACTGAAAAGGGCAAAAGAGATTGCCTTGGAAAAACTGAAATATGTATACTTAGGCAATGTTTAGCCCGACCGATCAGACCGATCAGGGGGACAGTCCCCCCGCGCGATTACCGGGACTGTCCCCCTGCGCGATCAGAGGGACAGGTTGACTGATCGCGAGAAGCATCCTCATCTGATCAGTGTTTATCCTTGCGCTTGCGACATAAGCTTCGGTTGAACTTGCCGTAGGACTCCTCGCAGACGACAGCCAACCCGTCCCCTTGATACACCATTACTTATTCCGCTTCTGATTGCATCTGTTTATTCTTCCAACCTGTTTCTATTTGTTTGATTAGGTCTTTTAAGTCCTCACAAAATCTTTCCAGTAGCTCTCCCTTTTTTAACCAGATATGAAGGCTATCGTACCTAGGATCTAAAGTAAGCTCCTTATAATTGTTCTTTAGCTTATCAAATGCTTCTTTTGCCGCGTCAATTGCTCGCGGTTGAAAATACAATTGCACACTATTAGGGTGGTTTTCAGATAAATATATGCTTAAATAAACTCTATATGTAGGCCGTCCTTCATCTGTTTTTTCTACATATGCAAAGCTTCTACCAGTTTTGCCCGGCCATTCATATGCAGAGCCCATCTCTTTCCTAATAATATTCGTTAACTTTTCCAATATTTCTGTGGCATGAATTCTTTCAGCCAATCTTTTCAAGCTTTCTTCATTGGATTTCTTTGTGTATGTATGCTTTTGAGTTGCCTCCTTTTCTTGAAGCTCAACTTCTACTTGTTTTGCTAAGAAAATCTGTTCATCTTTTTTAAAGGCGTGGAAGGTTATGAGAGAAATGTCAACACCATTTTTAGAAAGGAAACTTACCATGCGTCTAGTCCTATCATCCGCTCCTAATCCAACTAACACCATTTTGGGGGGATTATCTAACGCGTCCATATTCCCTGAAAACTGTTCTTGATACCAGTTCTCAAAGTCTATCTTCTCTACTTCGTTATAACCCGAGCGATCAGATATATGCTTAAAAAGTGTTTCTTTATCAAGCTCATCTAGAAAAGAAGCGTAATCAATCACCTGGGCTATTGCATCCCTTGCTAATGTGCCCCTCTTTAATTCAAAAATTATTAAGTTTCCATCCTCGTCAACACCAATCAAATCGAGAGGGCCACCATCTGTCGTTGTTTGCCTTCCTATCAATTTTAGGCCAGGCATGAGCAAATCAGGGTTCCTAACCAAAATATCTTCTAGTTGCTTTTCGGTTTCGGTTTCTCTAACCTCATCCAGATGAACTGGATATAGCTGATTTTGATCATCTTTATTCAGCGACCATAATTTAACTTTAATCAATTTTATTCACCCTTTATATAAACAGTTTTTTGCATTGTCCGTTAAATAATAGAATAAAAGATGGGAATATGCTATGAGCAGCAAGAGAAAAACTGTGCTGGGATTTCTCATGTTGTTTTAAGAAGGATTCGATGCAACCGGCTTTGAATCAGCAGGCTTGTTCTATGCCTGTCTGAATGTTTCTTCTTCCTCATCAGGGACTTTTCACACAGAAGATGCTAATTAAAATATTGATCTTTTATTCCAGATTAGACATTATGTAAAAGCTTGATCCGAATTAGGCATCGTTAGGTATATTATCCTCATCCATCTTGCAGAGAATTTTCGCAAACTTATTAAGCTTTAGGTCAAAGCAACCCTCTAATACGGTTTTTGCTGCTTTAAAAACAACATTCACATATTCTGGCCTTGTAAAAATATGCCCCTTCCATTTATTTTCTTGAAATGCCTTTGCCCAATCATCAACGGGAAACAAATCACGTAACGTAATAAAACCTTTTGACTCACCAACACTCTTGACAGGCCATCCAATTCCTTCGTCCATTCTTAATCCCGGCGGCATGTCCAACCAAATGTCCTCAGGCGGTACATACTGCCCCATGCGTTTAGTTTCCTCGGATATCTCCTTCAGTATCTCACATATTACATCTGGAGGTAAGTGGACAAAACTGCCATTACAACATGATCCGGCGTTATGGTATTTTGACATAGTTTCTTTAGTTGTTCAAATCTGGACATACTTCCCCCCCTTTCTTAAGAACATACTTCGCTTCTTAAGCAATAATTCCTTCTATTTGTTGACATCTCTGCAGCTATCCATACTTGTATATATTATATATATTATGAATTTAATATCATACCTGCACCGCCTTTGCCCCTTTTCTACTAAATTTTAAAGTAATATAGCCCTGGTTCGCCCTCAAGACAGAGCGGTCAGCTTTTCAGGCAGGTTATTACAAGGCTTACTCAAGGCTTGTATCTTATATGCGGGGCACTGTTCTCTCTCCTGGCAATCGCGACTAGGATAGATTCGGGTATAAAAAACTATTGCATGATTATGCATGACATTGTATAATAATGAGAAAATGATTTTAGGAGCGAGCAATAAATATTGCTTGCTCATAATATTTGAGCGGTTTATTGGAGCAGAATTAATATGATCTGTCAAGAATAAATATAGATATAATAGGGGAGAAGGCTATGGCTTTAAAAGTAGGTATTGTTGGTGTGACAGGGTATGTGGGAGAGGAATTGGTGCGCATCCTCTGCCATCACCCTAGGGTGAGTGAAATAACTGCTGCTTCAAAGGATTTCGCTGGGACTGCTTTGGATCGCGTCTATCCCCACCTGCGTGGTCATGCAGAAATTGAGATTATGGGGATGGAAGACCTGGGTGAACTTATAGATAGATCTGATGTGGTTTTTCTTGCTCTGCCCCACCGGGTATCTGCTCCAGTAGCTCAGCAGGTTATTGAGAAGGGGAAAAAGGTTATCGATCTTGCTGCAGATTTCCGCCTTCCGGAGCAAAGGGTCTATGAGGAATGGTATCAAGTAGAGCATGGTGCACCTGCACTGCTGAAGGAAGCGGTGTACGGGCTTCCCGAGCTTTTCCGTGAAGAGATCAAAGGGAAAAGGTTGGTAGCAAATCCGGGTTGTTACCCCACCAGTGCCCTACTTGCTTTGGCACCTCTGCTGAAAAAGAGGCTGGTGGACGGATCATCTGTGATCATCGATTCCAAATCAGGAGTGTCCGGAGCAGGAAGGTCCTTAAAACTGGGAAGCCTTTTTGCAGAATGCAATGAGAATATGAAGGCTTACGGCTTGGGCACACACCGCCACACCCCAGAGATTGCCCACTATGCCGGGCTGCTGGCTGGGGAAGCTGTTGATATCATCTTTACACCCCACCTGATGCCGGTAAGCAGAGGTATTATCAGCACAGTTTATGCTAAGATCAGCAGCACTCTGGACAGCTGTTCGCTGAGACAGATCTATCAGGATTTTTATGCAGCTGAGGAATTTGTCCAGGTTGCTTTAGAAGGGGAAATGCCGGAAACCAAGTGGGTAGTTGGGACCAATAGATGTTTTATAGGGACAGTGGTCAACAGGGATATGGCTATTGTTGTGTCGGTTATCGATAATCTGGTCAAAGGAGCGGCAGGCCAGGCGGTGCAGAATATGAACATACTGTTTGAACTTCCGGAGGATACAGGGTTGCAGCAACCGGGCCTTTATCCATAATCGAAATAGAGGAAGGTTTTTTGTGCGGTTCGCTATTATCTATCAATGGAAGGAGGTGCCTGTGTTCCCTGGATTAGAGGTAAGTTTTATAGTTTTGCGGGGAACCAGGATTAGAATTGTCAGAACAGCTAAAATACACAGTTATACCGGGCGGGGTTACTGCCCCCCAGGGATTTCAAGCAGCAGGTATTGTAGCAGAGGTGCGAAAAAAGGGGTGCCGGGATTTAGCACTTCTTTATTCGGAAACACCTGCAGCAGCTGCCGGCCTTTTTACTCAAAACTATGTGAAGGCTGCACCGGTGCTGGTCAGCCAGGAACACCTGGCTAACGGCTCTGCCCAGGCGGTGGTGGTAAACAGCGGGATCGCCAATGCTTGCACAGGTGAACAGGGGCTTGCTGATGCCAAGAAAATGGCGCAATTAACAGCAGATGCTCTGGGTATCGCTCCAGAGGATGTGATTGTGGCATCAACAGGGGTGATCGGGGAGTATCTGCCTATGGATAAAATTGAAAAAGGGATAAAAAATGCTGCATCACTTCTGTCCAGGGATGGCGGTATGTTTGCTGCGGAAGCTATTTTAACAACCGATACCAACACCAAAGAATTTGCAGTCAAGCTAAACATTGGTGGGGAAGAAGTTGTTATCGGGGGAATGGCCAAGGGTTCCGGAATGATTCACCCCAATATGGCCACTATGCTGGCCTTTATTACCACTGATGCTAACGTTGAGCAGAATGCGCTAAATCAGGCCTTGCGCTGGGCAGTGGACCGCTCTTTTAATTCCATAACTGTGGATGGGGATATGAGCACCAATGACATGGTTGTTATGATGGCAAACGGGCAGGGAGGAAACAATCTGCTGACAGAAGCTGATCAGGAATTTGACCTGTTTCGGGATGTCCTATTGCTCGTCTGCACTGAATTGGCCAAGATGATCGCCCGGGATGGAGAGGGAGCGACCAAACTGTTGGAGGTGCAGGTCAAGGGCGCGGCCAGTGAACAGGAGGCACGCATAATTGCTCGTGAGATCGCTGGTTCCAGTCTGGTCAAGACCGCTATTCACGGTGAAGATGCCAACTGGGGCCGGGTGCTGTCAGCTGCAGGTGCTGCCGGAGCGCCATTTGAGCCTGACACAGTAGATGTCTACCTGGGGGATCTTCAAGTAGCCGCTCAGGGGAAAGCTGTCCCCTTTGATGAGGAAAAGGCTAAATCCATTCTCAAGGAGAGTGAAGTGACCATCACAGTGGACCTGCATAATGGCGTTGCTTCCGGAATAGCATGGGGTTGTGATCTTTCATTCGATTATGTGCGCATTAATGCCCATTACCGCACTTGAGGAGGGGAATAAAAGATGGTTTTAACACCTCTGGAAAAGGCCTCGATACTGGTTGAGGCATTGCCCTATATCAGGAAGTTTTCCGGCGCCACTGTGGTGATTAAATATGGTGGGAGAGCAATGGTCAGTGAAGAACTGGAGCGAGGGGTGATCACTGACTGTATTTTGCTGAAGTTGGTTGGCATCCACCCGGTTATTGTCCATGGCGGAGGCAAAGCCATCGATGAGATGCTGAAAAAGCTTGATAAAGATATCAAATTTGTTCACGGTCAGCGGGTCACAGATGATGAAACAATGGAAATTGTGGAAATGGTGTTAGCCGGCAAGGTGAACAAAGAGATAGTTACACTGATCAATCAGCTGGGGGGGAAGGGGATCGGGATCTGCGGTAAAGATGCGGGGCTGATCACTGCCCGCCCGAAGGTGCTTCCGGAGGCTGCAGGTGAAGGGGTTGACCTGGGCCATGTAGGGGAAGTGGAAAGGGTCAATCCAGAGATTATTGAAACAGTAAAAAATGAGGGTTATATTCCGGTTATTGCGCCCATAGGTGTGGGGGAGGACGGACGCAGCTATAATATCAATGCTGACTATGTAGCCGGTGCGGTTGCTGCGGCTTTAAAAGCGAATAAGTTGGTTCTGCTCACTGATGTTGAAGGGATCTTCGCTGACCGGGAGGATCCTTCAAGCCTCCTTTCGGTGATCAAAACATCTGAGGTTCCTGATTTGATCAACAGAGGGGTGATCGCCGGTGGGATGATCCCCAAGGTGGAGTGCTGTGTATATGCGCTGAACAGGGGTGTTGGCAGAACCCATATCATCGATGGCAGGATCCTTCATTCCATCCTGCTGGAGGTCTTTACAGATCAGGGTGTCGGTACTATGGTTGTGAAATAATTTTTTATATGATAAGAGATTTTTCCTTTGGATTTGGTTAATAATCTGTGCAGGCAGGTCCTAAATTTGATGATTATTAAGGGGGAAGAGGTTTGACAGGTGTTCAAATAATGGAAATGGGGAAGAGATACCTGATGCAAAATTATGCCCAACTTCCCCTGGTAATTACCAGGGGGCAGGGAGTGCGGGTTTTCGATGCTGAAGGCAGGTGCTACCTGGATTTTGTGAGCGGGATAGCGGTTAATGCTCTGGGGCACTGCCACCCAAAGGTTGTTGAAGCGATCCAAAAACAAGCGGAACAACTGATCCACTGCTCTAACCTCTACTGGTTTGAGCCTCCGGTGGTTTTGGCCAGAGAACTGGCAGCCTTGAGCGGACTCGATCGGGTGTTTTTTTGCAACAGCGGTGCAGAAGCCAATGAAGCCGCGATCAAGCTGGTGCGTAAGTACGCTTATGGCCGTGGCATAGAGAATCCGGAAATCATAACTTTCAGCAGGTCTTTTCATGGCAGAACTCTAGGGACATTAGCTGCCACAGGGCAGGAGAAGTTTTCACTGGGTTTTACACCCTTACCTGAAGGCTTTCGCCATGTCGCTTTTAACGATGTGGCAGAATTGAAAAAGGCTGTGGGACCGCAGACTGCAGGTATTATGTTGGAACCGCTGCAGGGGGAGGGCGGGGTCTATACTGCAACTCAAGAATTGATGGATACTCTAAGAGGGCTTCAGGACAGAGGAATCCCATTGATTTTTGATGAGGTGCAGTGCGGTCTGGGGCGGACGGGAAAGGTGTTTGCTTATGAGCACTATGGTGTGAAACCGGATGTCCTGACCCTTGCTAAGTCCCTAGGAGGGGGGCTGCCTATCGGGGCTGCGGTTGCTAGGGAAGAGGTGGCTGCTGTTTTTCAACCAGGCAGCCATGGGTCCACTTTTGGCGGTAATCCTGTGGCCTGTGCAGCAGCCAAAGCTGTGCTTGATGTAATAAAAGAGGATGGCCTTGCAGAGCAGGCAGCCAGGAATGGGGAGTATATGAAAGACCGCTTAACAGCATTACAAGACAGATACCCCATCAAAGAGGTGCGGGGTCTGGGCTTCCTGCTGGGAATGGAATTGGAGCAGCCTGCCGGTCAACTGGTTAATCTCTGCCAGGAGCGGGGTCTGTTGGTCAACTGTACTGGAGAGCGGGTGATTCGTTTTCTGCCGCCTTTAATCACAACAAGGGAAGAGATCGATGAGGCATTGGAAATATTGGAGAAAGCTATGCAGGAGTTTTTTTCATAGCCCATTAATCCGTGCAGAACCATTCTGGTGAACGGTCTGTTGGTTGAAAAACATACTTTATTAAAAGAGGGGAGAAAAATGGCCAAAGCTTATCTTGATAAAAGCTTAAAGGGGCGGGATTTCTTAACGATCTCCGATTTTACCGGCCAGGAGATCCGGCTGATCATGGATGCCGCCCATGACT
>ERZ773359.783-NODE-783-length-45559-cov-17.976925_pt1 | contig 45559 bp, 44 predicted proteins | sample MGYA00374955_ERZ773359 | MGnify/ENA primary metagenome ERZ773359 (study PRJEB29098, sample SAMN04486028) | biogas fermenter metagenome | study: EMG produced TPA metagenomics assembly of the Biogas fermentation microbial communities from Germany - Plant 4 DNA1...
CAGGGGCCGGGGGAACCAGACCCCGACGGAGACTCCCTTGACAATTAATGGCGCTTCTTGAGTTGTATCAATGGCCTTCCCTTTGGTAGAATGGTAAACACTAGCTTATAGGAGGAAGAGTCATGACCGACTCCCAGACTTGCGACTATTTGCTCCGGGTCATGGCCGGAGATAACGAAATCCGGGGTTTTGCCGTCCTGGCAACGGAGACAATCAGCGAGGCCCAACGGCGGCACGGAACCCTCCCTGCGGCCACTGCCGCATTAGGTCGGACTATGGCCGCGGCGGTGATGATGGGGGCCATGCTCAAAGGAGAAGATAAGGTCTTCATCCAGGTCCTGGGCGATGGACCGGTGGGCCGCATCATGGCCGATGCCGATGCCTACGGCAAGGTACGAGGCTATATCGAAAACCCCCTGGTCCACTTGCCCCCCAATGCCCAGGGGAAAATAGATGTGGCCCGAGCCGTTGGCCAGGGCCAATTGGTGGTCATCAAGGATCTGGGGCTGAAGGAGCCTTACAGGGGCACCGTTCCCCTGGTTTCCGGGGAACTGGGCGAGGACTTCGCCTATTATTTCCTCGCCTCGGAGCAAGTCCCCTCGGCGGTGGCCCTGGGAGTCTTGGTCGAACGGGACGGCTCCGTCAGAGCAGCTGGAGGGCTGATCGTCCAACTGATGCCGGGGGCGAGGGAAGAGCTGGCCGATCTGCTGACGGAGCGATTCACCAACATGCCCCCCTTCACCCGGATGATCGACAGCGGCATGAAGCCGGAGGAGATCCTGCATATGACTCTAGGGGATTTAGACCTTAAGGTCTTGGAGCGGACTCCCGTTCGCTTCCATTGCACCTGTTCCCGCGAGCGGCTCGAGCAGGTCTTGATCGCCATGGGCCGGGAAGAACTGGAAGACATGCTGGCCGCCCAGCAAGATGCGGAGATCACCTGCCGGTTTTGCAGCAATGTCTACCGCTTCACCCCACTGGAGCTGAAAAGGCTCATTCTACAGACCTGAGCTTGCCCGGTGGCACTGGGAACAGATGATGTAATCATCGTAGGAGGGGCTGACGATCTCGCCGGGGGCTACCTTCAGGAAATCTTCATCATCCCACTTCCCGTTTAACAGATCCCGGATCAAGCGGGGATCGCCTTTGAGTTCATCGTAGTTCCAGCCTAAGAACGCGGCGGCCTCCTGGGTGAGCCGCCGGTACTCATCGCTTTTCGGCAGCTCCCAGTCGATGTAGGTGGCCCATGAATATTCCTTGAACCAATTCTGCTCCATTTCCATCAAGTAATCCGCGTTGTCCTGGCCGTATCTTTCCACGTAGCCTTGATAGACCTGTTCGTAGCGCTCCTTGCCCGGTGGGATCGTCCTTTCGATCCAGCCGGCGCTGTACCAATAGACCCCCCGGTGGGTGTTGAAATACTCCTGGTATTTTTCCCGCGAGCCAAGGAGCAAAGTGATGCAATCATGCCCCCGGGGGATAATCAGCGGGACTTTGCGGCTGGAAAGCCCGACGATGCCGTTGCTGCACAGACAATACCCCAAGAGGATGGCGTCATACTCGATTCTGCGGAGAACCTGATTGCTCTCCTCGATCTGCCCGTGACGAGCTTCGGTCTTGTCGATCTCCTCTTGGACCCTTTTGCGCAGCAAGTCCGGCTCCCGATGGAGTCCCTGGGGGAGAAAGGTCAGTTCGATGACATGGTCGCTCAAGGCTGCATATTGGCAGACCTCGCGCATAAGGACATCACAGACAATGGCTTTTAGATACATGACCCCACCCCGATTCCTTGAGTTCTGCTACTGTAGCTACTTCCCCATGCTGAACAAAGCTCCTCCCTAAGGTGCGGAGGAAAGGAACGGTTTCCCTGATCTATCCTAGGAAATAGCAAGATATTACCTTGTTCCTCCGGAGGTTTTCCTCTATAATGCGATTAACGGCAGAGTAGGTGTCAAGCGTTAAGTGTTAGGGGATGGGAAGTTGCCCCTAAACGAAAGGCCCGGAGGCCTGCGGCTTGCCATCGCGTCCGCTGCCACATCTAGAAAATCGGGGTTTGCTTACACCTCACTTTCGAAATGTGGAGCATCTGCCAGAAAAAGTGGGGTGATTTTTTTGTCACAACCAAGAAAGATGGTCTATGGTTCCTTTCTCGTCGCGTTGAACATCCTCGCAACTCGCCTGTTCAGTATTATGATTCCTTTGGGAGGAATAGGCGCCCTGCGCCTAGGCTTTGGCCCCGTGCCCGTCATCTTGGCCGGCATTTTGCTGGGGCCCTTCTGGGGCGGCATGGTGGGGCTGGCATCAGACCTTTTGGGGTTTGCGATTAATCCCATGGGCAGCGCTTTCGTTCCCCAAATTACAGTCATCGCCACTTTGACGGGGATCATTCCGGGACTAATCCTGCGCAACAACACCAGACCAAGCTTTTATGAAATCTTCACCGCCATTGCGGTTACCCAGATCGTCCTCAGCGTCATCGTCATGCCCTGGGTTCTCTATCACGCCTTTGGGATTCCTATTCTGGTCAACTTGCCCTTGCGCATCCTGACCCAGGCTATTCTCATCCCCACCTACACGGCCATCGTCAACGCCCTCTATCGACCCTTGGCCGTTCACTTGCGGCTTGCCCCTCGCCATGACGGTTAAGGAGAGCGCTGCTCGATAGCTTCCCGGGCCAACTGGTCACAGCGATTGTTCCATTTATTATCGCTGTGACCTTTCACTTTCACCCACTTGATCCTATGCATCTTGGCCAGGGCCAGAAGCTCCTCCCAAAGATCCCTATTTTCCACAGGCTTGTTTCCCCGGGCGGTACGCCAATCATTGGCCAGCCACTTGCGAAACCAGTTCTGCTGGAAGGCGTTGATCAAGTAGGCACTATCGGAGCACAAAGTCACCCGGCACCTCTGGTTGAGGGACTTGAGGGCGCGGATGGCGGCGGTGAGCTCCATGCGTTGGTTGGTCGTCCACTCCGCCGAGCCGGACAACTCCTTCACATGGCCGCCATACAAGAGGACGGCGCCCCAACCGCCAGGTCCTGGATTGCCCGCGCAGGCGCCGTCGGTGTAGATCGTTACTTCCTTCAATGGGCCCTGCTCCCTTCGGCCTGATGACCCGTTTCCCAATGGATGAGGACGCTCATCACCGCCCGGAGGAGGAAGACGCCGCAAATCATAGCCAGTTCCTGTATGGTCCGCGCGGTGGCTGTCAGCAGGATCTCCGCTCCCAAGAAAAAGGTGAGACCCAAGGCTAGTCCACTGGCCAAGGACAAACCGATACCCTCATTGTGGGAGCTGAGATAACGCCTGAAGGCCGCAAGGGCCGCGCGGAAAATGATGAAGACCCCCATCAGCTCCAGTACGATCGCTAACAAGGTGAGAGCCTCTAAGAGGAATTCATGGAGCATAGACATAATTCCATCCACTGAGACGACCTCCATTGCTAATCATCTATTGTCAAGCCTTTAAATCTAGTGGAGAGCAGCCGGACCAATGGAACCCCCAAGGCCAAGACCACCACTGCCTCGCCAAAACTGACGGATAGGACGGTCAGCCAATAGGGTACACCCAAAATCCGGTGAAGATACGCACTGACCAAGAAGCCATTGCAAAGGATGGGCCATGCGTAGGCCAGCCAGGAATGGCGGAAGCGGCGGGTGAGGCACGCGGCCAACAAAGTCACCCCGCTGCCGCCGAAAATGTCCCAGGGGCCAAGCCCACCCAGGATGTTGCTCAGCATCGTCCCGACAAAGAGCCCCAAGATCGCCTCCGGCATGAGGATGGGGAGCACCGTGAGGGCTTCGGCGATGCGGAATTGAACCATGCCGAAGCTGATGGGCGCAAAGATCCACACTAGAATGGCGTATACCGCGGCGATCAGGGCGCTCCGGGCTAGCTTCAAAGCTGATCCCCACTCCGACGGGACAGTCCATGGAGCCCCAACAGCTCCCCTATCCCCCAGTACTCAGGGATGTTGTAGGCGATCGGTGCGGCTTTAATATAGTCTATCCTGCCCCGCCCGGTCAATATTTCTTCATCTACCTGGACTAAAACCACCTCGCCGAGAAAGAGATCGTGACTGCCCAGGGAAATGATATCTTTGACTTTGCACTCAATATTCACCGGGCACTCGCTGATCCCGGGAGGGGTCACCATCTGGGATCGCTGGGGCGTCAGTCCCGTAGCCTTGAACTTGTCCACATCTCTACCGGAGTAGATCCCGCAATAATCCAGTGCTTTGACTTGATCCGCGGATGGGATGTTGATGACAAACTCCCGCGACTTTTTGATCAATCCGTGGGAATAGCGGTGAGGCCTGATGCCGATCCCGATGATCGGGGGCTCGGAACAGAGAGTCCCCACCCAAGCCAAGGTGATAATGTTCGGTCTCCCCCCCGCCCCATCAGCACAGCTGACCATCACCGCGGGAACTGGATACAGTGCAGTAAAGGGTTGTTTCTTTACTTTGGCCAATTAAACCCCTCCTCCTCAAAACCTCCAAGTCTGGAATTCTGCTCCTCGAGGGGCATTCCTTCTTTTCGCATAAAGTCCAAGAAAATCCTTGATCTATTCAGCACGATGTGGTATGCTTGGATTGCAGAGAGATGTGAATGTGCCCACAAGCCTATTATCGGTTATCCCCCCCACTCAGGCGGACAAACTTTTGTTTGTTCGCCTTTATCCTTGCATCCCCCTTCCTTTCAGTGTATTATTTTTCTTAGGGCCTAACCATCCAAATATCTGTTCGGGAGGTGTCTCCATGCCTACCTACGAGTACGAATGCAGCAACTGCGGCCGCTTTGAATTCGTCCAGAAGATAACCGCAGATCCCCTGGATAGTTGTCCCACTTGCGGCAGCAAAGTACGCCGCCTGATCAGCCGCAACATCAACATCCTTTTCAAAGGCCCGGGATTCTACTGCACCGATAATCGCAAGCCTGAGCCTAAGGCAGCGGAGGATAAAGCATCTTAGGGAAAGCCCCGGACTTTGGCGGGGCTTTTTGTGTGGGTGAACAGGATGGGTGCAAGATACATCGTCAGTGCATGTCTCGCCGGAGTCCGATGTCGTTACGACGGAGAGGCAAGGACCAATGCCCGCATCGCAGGGCTTGTTCAGGCTGGTCTTGCTTTGCCCCTCTGCCCCGAGCAGCTCGGAGGACTCCCTACCCCCCGTCCCCCGGCGGAAATCCAAGGCGGCGACGGTCATGATGTCCTGGCAGGCAAGGCCAGGGTGATAAATGTCCAGGGTGAAGACGTGACCGACGCGTACATCCGCGGAGCCCAGGAAACCCTGCATCTGGCCCGTCTCTTCGGGGCGACGGAAGCCATTCTCAAAGGGCGCAGCCCCTCTTGCGGCCGGGATCTGATTTACGACGGCACCTTTCAAAGAAGGCTGAGGCCCGGACGGGGCGTGACTGCCGCCTGCTTGCAGGAAGCAGGCGTCAATCTCCACGTCGCCGATTGATGGTTAACACCTCTAAGAACGGAGGTTTTCCCAAAATTGGCCCTTAATTATCGACGATTGCTCCCGCTCATACCCCTAGCCATCGCCCTATATTACAGTCAACCGCTCCTTGCCAGCATTATGCCTTTTTTCATCGCTTTCATCCTGGCGGGCTCCATCGAACCGGCGGTGGCTTTTCTCCAAGACAAGGGCCGCATGCCCCGAGGCATAGCTGTGTTCATCGTCTTGGTGGTCCTGGCTCTGCTCACCTCTTATCTCCTGATCACCATCGTGGCCAGGATGGTGGCTGAGCTGGTGGAGCTGGGCAGGCTCCTGCCCGCCTATCGCTTGACTCTAATCGAAATGAGTCAGCAGCTCCTGTTGAGACTGCAAGAACTGCACCAGTCCTTGCCGGGGCCCATTAGCGAGAATATCCAGCAGGGGCTCAACACCTTCCTCAAGACCTCTGAGGATTTCGCCCGCAATATCATTAATCGCTTCTTGGGCGCCATCACTTTTTCGGCAAACATCGGCTTCATGATCATTATTACCTTCCTGGCAACCTATTTTCTCTCTAAAGACAAGGACATCTTGACAAACACCATCACCCGGCACGCACCGCCCAGGTGGCAGGGATGGATGAACATGGCCAAGGACCGGATCATGGTCGATTTAATCGGCTTTATCCGGGCCCAATTCTTCCTCCTGATGCTGAGCACCATCGCGGCGGCCATCGGCTTGGTGCTCCTCAAGATCAGGTATTGGATGACCCTAGCGTTGGTCATCGGCATCTTAGATCTAATCCCGGCTGTCGGTCCCGGGTTGATCTTGTTTCCCTGGAGCGGGGTCAGTTTTCTTTTCGGCCATCATTCCCGGGGACTAGGCATCTTGGCCTTGTACGGCGCTATCTTCCTGCTGCGGCAATCCCTCCAGCCAAAGCTTTTCGGGGATGCCGCGGGGATTCATCCGCTGGCGATGCTGGCGGCTTTGTATGCGGGAGTAGTCTTCTTCGGCCTTAAGGGCGCCTTCATCGGCCCGATCCTTGCCATCATCGCCAAGGCCATTTGGTACACCAAGTCCCACATCCCTTTGGATCAGGAAGAGGCTTAGATCCCGGGAGACTTCTTCCAGGGGGTTGTCGAGACGCCCCAGGTGACATATAATCAATAGTGAATAGAAGAACCTTCAGGGCAGGGTGCAATTCCCGACCGGCGGTGATGCCTTGTGGCTCAGCCCGCAAGCCCCTTTCGGGGTTGATTTGGTGCGAATCCAAAGCCGACAGTAACAGTCTGGATGGGAGAAGGTCGAACATAGCCTTGTCTTCCGCGGGCCCGGAGGTTCTCTGGGCCCGTTACTATTTTGGAGGGAAATAGATGCAGCAGGGCGATTTTATGGCCAGGGCCTTGGAGCTCGCGGCTCGGGGCCGGGGACGAACTAGTCCCAATCCAATGGTCGGTGCAGTGGTGGTCAAAGACGGTCACATAGTCGGAGAAGGATTCCATGAACGGGCGGGAGCAGCCCACGCGGAAGTGGCGGCTCTAAAAGGCGCGGGAGAACTAGCTAGGGGCGCTGACCTTTACGTCAACTTAGAGCCCTGCTCCCATCATGGCCGGACTCCTCCTTGTGTGGAGGCCATCATCAAAGCGGGGATCCGGAAGGTCTATGCCAGCATGACCGATCCCAATCCCCTCGTCGCCGGGCGCGGAATTGCGCGGCTTCGGGATGCTGGCGTTGAAGTAGAGGTTGGCCTCGGAGCTGAGGAGGCAGCCAAGCTGAATGAAGTATTTATCAAATATATAACAACCGGCTTCCCCTTCATCACCATGAAGACAGCCATGAGCTTAGATGGGAAGATCGCCACGCGAACCGGCGATGCCCGCTGGATCTCGGGAGCCGCATCCCGCCGGCTGGTCCATCAGCTCCGGGATGAAGTCGATGCCATCATGGTCGGCAGCGGCACCGTCTGTGCGGACAACCCCAGGCTGACTACCCGCCTGGCTGAGGGGGGGCGAGATCCTATCCGGGTTATCATCGACTCCCAGCGGCGAGTTCCCCCCACGGCCAATGTCTTTGGTCCTGGCCGGGTCATCTTGGCCACAACGAAAGCCGATCCTCCCCTTCCCCCCCATGTGGAGATGATCCTGTTCCCCGGCCCGAAAGTCGACTTGGTTGGACTGGCCAAGGCTTTGGCGGCGAGGGAAATAACCAGTGTACTCCTGGAGGGGGGCGCCGGACTGAACTGGGCGGCGATCCAGGCGGGCATAGTAGATAAGGTGATGTTTTTCCTGGCCCCGCTCATCATCGGCGGGGAGAGCGCGCCCACCCCGGTGGGGGGCCTGGGAGTCGATCAGCTGCGGGATGCCCAGCCTTTGTATGATCTTAAGGTGAGCCGGGTGGAGGAAGACATCCTCGTGGAGGGCTACCTGAAGGAGGGAAGGTGTTGTTCACAGGACTTGTTGAAGAAATCGGCCACGTAGTCCGCTGGCAGCACGGACAGAGCACCAACCGCCTCACCATCAGAGCGGCCAAGGTGATGGAGGACCTAAAAATCGATGATTCCATTGCGGTCAATGGACTATGTTTGACAGTCACGGCCCTCACCGATACTACTTTTACCGCCGATGTGATGCCCGAGTCCATGCGGCGGAGCAACCTCGGAGAGCTGGGGGTCGGCAGTCCCGTCAACCTCGAGCGGGCCCTGGCCTTAGGCGATCGGCTGGGAGGACATCTAGTCACCGGCCACATCGATGGGACAGGCATCATCAACAGGATTACCGAGGAAGGCAACGCTTTGCTCTACGAGATCACCGCGCCGCCGGAGGTGGCCCCTTACCTGGTGCCGAAAGGCTCCATTGCCGTCGATGGCGTGAGTCTGACCATCGCTTCCGTTCGGGACAGTTCCTTTGTGGTCGGTGTGATTCCCCATACGGCCCGCGCCACGACCATCGGTCAGCGGCGGGTCGGGGATAGAGTTAATTTGGAAGGCGATCTCATCGGCAAGTATGTGGAGAATTTCCTTAAAGGCCGCAAACAATCGGAGATTACACTAGATTGGCTGCGGGAACAAGGTTTTGCCTGAAGAAAGGAGCAATTGTCGTGCTGGACAAGGTAACTGATGCCATTGAAGCCATTGCCAATGGCGAAATGATCATTGTCGTTGATGATGAGGACAGGGAAAACGAAGGAGATCTGCTCATGGCCGCGGAGAAGGCCACTCCGGAAGCGGTCAATTTCATGGCCACCTATGGGCGGGGGCTGATCTGCGTGCCCTTGACGGGGGAGCGGGTCGATGAACTGGAGCTCTCCCCCATGGTTCCAGAATACGCGGACACATTTAAGACCGCCTTCACCGTATCCGTTGACGCAAAGGGCGTGAGCACCGGCATTAGCGCCTATGAGCGAGCCCAAACCATCAAGGTCCTGGTGGATCCAACAACGAAACCTGAAGATCTCAATCGGCCCGGCCACATTTTCCCCTTGCGGGCCAAGGAAGGAGGGGTCCTCAGGCGGGCGGGCCATACGGAGGCGGCCGTTGACCTGGCCCGACTGGCCGGCCTGTACCCGGCAGGGGTGATTTGTGAGATAATGAAGGATGACGGGACCATGGCCCGCCTTCCGGACCTTTTGGAGTTTGCCAAGAAACATGGCCTGAAAATCATCTCCGTGGCCGACTTGATCAAGTACCGCCTGCGGCGGGAACGATTGGTCAGGCGGATCGCCTCTCCCCACCTGCCCACCCGGTACGGGGATTTCACCTTGATCGGCTATGAGAGCATTTTGGATGGGGAATGCCACCTGGCCTTGGTCAAAGGGGATGTGGCGGGCAAGGAAAACGTCTTAGTGCGCATGCACTCCCAATGCCTGACGGGGGATGTGTTCGGTTCCGAGCGCTGCGACTGCGGCGATCAGCTGAGCCGGGCTTTGGAGTTGATCGAGGCGGAAGGGTGCGGCGTCTTGGTCTACATGCGCCAAGAGGGCCGCGGCATCGGCTTGAAAGACAAGCTGCGGGCCTATGAGCTGCAAGATCAAGGGGCAGACACGGTGGAGGCCAACGAACAGCTTGGCTATCCGCCCGATCTGCGGGATTACGGCATCGGCGCCCAGATCTTGATGGACCTGGGACTAAAGACGATCCGCCTGTTGACGAACAACCCCCGCAAAGTGGTCGGCCTGGACGGCTATGATCTAAAAGTTGTGGAACGGGTTCCCATTGAGATCCCGCCCAACAAGAACAACCGATGCTATCTGACGACAAAAAAACAGCGGATGGGCCATCTCCTCCATGATGTGTAAGAAAGGAGCATCGACATGTACAAGTCCTACGAAGGTCAACTAAACGCTGCTGGCAAACGGTTTGGGATTGTGGTCGGACGTTTTAACGAATTCATTACCACTCGTCTGTTGGGAGGGTGCCTTGATGCCATCCTCAGGCACGGGGGCGCGGAGGAGAATCTGGAGGTTGTGTGGGTGCCCGGGGCCTTCGAAATCCCCTTGGCTGCCCAGCGCATGGCTGCCTCCAAACGCTATGATGCCATCATCTGCCTCGGCGCTGTGATCCGGGGAGCAACCCCCCACTTTGAGTATGTGGCCAACGAGACGGCGAAAGGCGTAGCCAAAGTCAGTCTGGATGCCAGCCTCCCCGTCATTTTCGGCATCATCACCGCCGATACTATTGAGCAAGCTATCGAACGGGCGGGGACAAAGGCGGGCAACAAGGGCTGGGATGCGGCCTTGGCGGCCATCGAGATGGCTGACCTGCTGCCTAAGTTGTAAGTCTTCGGGGGGCTCAGCCCCCCCCGCTTTTTTTCCTGGAGATCCTCTCGGGTTCCCGGACAACTATTGCCTAGCTTCTCCGAAGGTGGTATCATCAACCGGGGAGCACAGTCGTCCACTGAAAACGGCGCCCCTAGGACGATATCCTTGTCAGGACCACATTAACGTAGGGGGAAAAACCGTGTTCTTGCAGATTGCGTTCGGACTCCTCGGCGGTCTAGGACTCTTTATTTACGGGATGCAGCGGATGGCGGAAGGATTGCAAAAAGCAGCCGGAGAGCGACTGCGCCACATCCTCGAGCTGTTCACCTCCCATCCAGTAATCGCAGCCTTGACCGGCATGCTGGTCACCGTTCTCGTCCAAAGCAGCAGCTCGACCACCGTCATGATCGTCGGTTTTGTCAATGCGGGGCTGATGACGCTCCAGCAAGCCCTCGGGACCATCATGGGGGCAAACATCGGTACGACGGTCACCGCCCAGATGGTCGCCTTCAATCTGCAAGATGTCGCCTTGCCCGCCATCGGAGTCGGTTTTCTAGTCTCCTTTTTTGCCCGTAGACGCTTCTATCGATACTTAGGACAGGGCCTCCTCGGTTTTGGCCTCCTTTTTTTGGGGATGAGCATCATGTCCCAGACCCTCGTCCCCCTGCGAACCTACGAACCCTTCGTCCAAGCACTGATCAACATGGGCAAGAATCCCTTGCTGGGAGTCCTGGTGGGCGCCTTGTTCACCATGATCATCCAAAGCTCAAGCGCCACCACTGGTCTCGTCATTGTGCTTACCAGGCAAGGACTGATCACGTTGGATGCAGGCCTCGGCCTGATCCTCGGGGCAAACATCGGCACCTCCATCACCGCGGTGTTGGCCAGCATTGGAGCAAACGTCACCGCCCGGCGGGCAGCTGTGGCCCACGTGCTTTTCAATGTCATTGGCGTTTTGGTCTTCCTCCCTTTCCTCAGGCCCTTCACCAGCTTCGTCAGGATTACCTCAACGGTCCCGGCCCGCCAGATCGCCAACGCCCACACCCTGTTCAATGTCATCAACACCTGTCTGTTTCTCCCCTTCCTCACGCCCTATGCGGCCCTCCTGGCCCGCATAGTCCCCGGGGAAGAGGTTGTCCTGGAGCGCAAGCCCAAGTACCTTGATTGGCGTATGCTCGGCAGCCCGGCCGCCCTCTTGTCAGCAACTAAGGAAGTCGTCCGCATGGGCGAGCTCGCCAGGGAAATGATCCAGGAAGCCGTCCAAGCCTTCGTCACCGAAGACAGGGAGCTGATGCAGATCGTCTCCCAAAAGGAAGAAATCATCGATGAGCTGGAGAGGGAAATCACTACTTTCTTGGCCAGGGCCGCCCGGGAGGGGAACTTGACCGCGGAGCAGTCCCGCCGGCTCACCCGCCTGATGCACATGATCAACGACATGGAGCGCATCGGCGACCATGCAGAGAACATCATCGACCTGGCCAGGCTGAAAATGGAAGATGGGCTGGTGTTTTCCGAGGAAGCCCTAGGGGAGATTCAAGAAATGCACCAACGGGTGGATGATATCTATGGACGGGCCATTGAGTGTATTCGCACCGATGATGCGAAGCTGGCCATCCAATTAGTTGGGGAAGATGAAATCATCGACGAGATGGAGCGCAAGTACCGGGCGGCCCATATCGGCCGTCTCAACGAAGGCACCTGCTTGCCTCCTTCGGGCGTTGTCTATCTAGATATTCTAAGCAACCTCGAACGGGTCGCCGACCATGCCAACAATCTCGCCGAAGCGGTGGCCGGGATCCTTTAGTTCTTGCCCTTGGTGAAATCCCGGAGCCGCCCCGCCATCTCGGCAAGGCGCCGATCGACCAGGTAGTTGACCGTATTTGGCTCGAAGGAGCCGTCGGGCAGGCGCCTCCCCGCGGGGACGCCTATTAAGACCTCAATCCCTTGGTCAACGTGGTCAACGGCGTAAATATGGAAGTCGCCTTTTTCGATGGCCCTGAGGACTTCATCCTGCAGGACCAGGTTGGGGATGTTTTGGCGGGGGATGAGGACCCCCTGCCGCCCCGTCAGCCCTTTGGCCAGACAGGCGGCAAAGAACCCTTCCACCTTGGCCGTGATCCCTCCCACGGGCTGGATTTCGCCCTCTTGATTGACGGAGCCGGTAACCGCGATGCCCTGGTCGATGGGTAGGTCGGCCAGGCTCGACAGTATCGCGTAAAGCTCAGCACTGGACGCGCTGTCCCCCTCGATCCCTTCGTAGAGCTGCTCAAAACAGAGGCTGGCCGACAACGCCAAAGGCTTATCCTGCGCGTATTTCCCTGCCAGGTAGCCGCTTAAGATCAGCACTCCTTTGCTGTGGACGGGACCGCCCATCTTCACCTCCCGCTCAATATTAATCACGCCCTCCTGGCCGATGTAGGTCCGGGCGCTGATCCGGGTGGGCCTGCCAAACTGGTAGTCGCCAAGGTCAATGACGGAGATGCCGTTGACCTGCCCCACCTTTGACCCATGGACATCCACCAGCAAATCCCCCCGGCCGATGCGTTCCTGGATCTTCTCTTCCAATCGGTTGTGGCGGTGAGTTTGCTCCCGCAAGGCCCGAAGGACATGTTCCTCCCCGACAACCGGAGAGCCCTCCAAGGAAGCCCAGGCTGCCGACTCGAGGATGAGCTTGCCCACTTCGCTAAAGCGGGTGGAGAGCTTCCGCCGATCGCCGGCCAGCCGGGAACCGTAGTCGACTACCCGCGCGGCGGCTCTCCTGTCTAGGTGAGGCAGCTTCTCCCGGCGGCAGAAGGCCCCGATGAACTGTAAGTAAGCCTGCATGTTATCCTCATTCCGGTCCATCTCCGTGTCAAAGTCAGCCTTGATCTTGAAGTGATCCCGGAAATCTTCGTCGAGGCTGTAGAGCAAATGATACAAAAGGGGACTGCCGATGAGGATCACCTTCAGCTCCACCGGTATAGGTTCAGGGCTGAGGGTCGTGGAAGGAAAGAGGCCCAACTGGTTGGCATAATCCTCAACCCTGATCTCCCCCGTAGTCAGCACCCGTTTCAACCCTTCCCAGGCCAAGTAATTGCGCAAAAGGTCGGCCGCCTGGAGGATCAAGTAGCCCCCATTTGCCCGGTGAACAGCGCCAGGCCTAAGCAGGGTGAAGTCGGTGCTGACGGCCCCTAATTCATGGCGGTATTCAATCTTGCCAAAGAGGTTTTGAAAGGTCGGGTTGGTCTCAAAAACGACTGGCCCGCCTTCGGTCAAGGAGTTGTCGACGAAGAGGTTGACTTTGTATTTGGTAAAGGACCGCAGCCGGGCGGAGCGGCGCAGCCAAGGCAGAGCCGCCGGCTCCTCCTCGCCCTCTTTGAAGTCTTCCAGGTTCTCGATGATATTCTGCCGCATTTGGGCCAGGTAGTTCGCCACTCGGGGGAAGGCCCCGTACTTTTCCTGCAGTTCGGCCACAGGGGGTTCGACAACGGCCAGGGCCACCTCTTGCTCCAGGCCTCGCAGCTCCTCCCTGGCCTGCTTTTCCAAGGACCGGAGCTTGCGGAGGAGCTCCCCGAGTCTAGCCTGGACTTCTTTGTGGGCCTCCTCGAGCCTTCGCCTCTCCTCCACGGGCAGCATGTTGAACTCATCCTGCTCTAAAGGCTTTCCGTCCCGGATCGGAATGGTCATGAAGCCGCTGCCGGTCCGGCGCAGGCTGAACCCCAACTGTTCCACCTGGGCTTCCAGTTCCTCGATCAATTCCTGGCTTTGCTGCTGGAAGCGACTTACCCTCTCGGTCCGGCGCTTCTCGTAGTCTTCCCCTTCAAATACTTTGGGGAGCTCAACTTGCAGTTCCTCGATCAGTTCGTCGATATCCCGGACAAGTTCCCCGCCTCGCCCGGGGGGCAGGCACAAAGCCAAGGGTTGATCGGCCCGTTCAAAGTTGTGGACATAGCACCAGTCCATGGGCCGGGGTCTTTCTTTGGCTGCTTTGCCGATGAGCTCCCGGGCGTAGGTGCTCTTGCCCGTACCTCCCCGCCCGGCCAGGAAGATGTTGTAGCCCTTGTGGTCCACTTGCATCCCGAAGTAAAGGGCCTGGGCGGCCCGCTCCTGGCCGATCAGCCCTCCAAGGGACGGCAATCGCTCCGTTGTTTCAAAATCCCAGCGGGATGGATCACACCCGTGGGAAACCTCGGCGGATGGCACTCGATATCTGTCCGCTGACAATCGCACCGCTCCCTTTTCATCCGTTAGCTTCCGGCTAGTTTCCCTCCAGACAGACTAAGCAGCCGATGACAGTATTGCCGGGCCAGCTCAACATCGTGGGTGGCCACCACGGCCCCCATCTTTTCCTCCTCGACCGATTCTCGCAGCAAAGAAAACAACAGGTGGGAGCTCCCTTCATCCAGGCTCCCCGTCGGTTCATCGGCGAGCAAGATCCTTGGCCGGCCAACTAAAGCCCGGGCGAGGGCCGCCCGCTGCCGCTCTCCGCCGGAAGCCTCGCTGGGCTTGCGGTCAGCCAACTCCCCCAGGCCCAAATCATGCAAAAGCTGCCGGGCCCAGGCAAGTTCATCGGCCCGGGGACTGCGCCCGGCCAGATGAATGGGGATGATCAAGTTCTCCCACAGGGTAAACTCCGGCAAGAGGCAAGCATCTTGGAAGACAAAACCGAAGAGGCGGCGCCGCATCGCGGCGGCAGCATCGCCGGCAATCCCCGTTGCATCCCTTCCTTGGATGTAGAGGCGGCCTTGGGTAGGTCCGTCGAGGAGACCGAGGATATTCAGCAAGGTGGATTTGCCGCTCCCGGATACCCCAACGATCCCCACCAGCTCCCCCGGAAAGAGGGCAAGATCAACTCCCTTCAGCACATGGACCGGCGGCCTTCCTTGGTATAGCTTATGCACTTGCTGCAGTTCCAAAACGGGAGCTTTATTCATGGACTAGGACCTCGACGATCTTTTGCCGACCGGCCTCCCGGGCAGCGGCCAAGCCTGCTCCCCCGGCGACCATCAGGGCTGCTCCCCCGGCCAGGACCAGGTCTTTCCCCTTGATCAAGACCGGCAGCTGCTGAGCGAAGGTGAGTTCGGGCACATGGATGGGGCGTCCCTTAAGCAACCATAGCAAACCGAGTCCCAAGACAAGTCCAAGGACGATCCCCACCGCCCCCAACAAGATCCCTTGCCAGAAGAAGACCCGGGCCAACAGGCCCCTCTTGGCCCCTAAAGCCTGGAGCACCCCGATGTCCCGCCTCTTCTCCCAGACGTTAAGCCACAGGATGTTGCCCACCCCGATCCCCGCCACCGCGAAGGTGGCGAGGACGATGATCAAGAGGGCCCTCTGCTGCACCTGGGCCGTAGCCAGGACATCCTTGTGTTTATCCTGCCAGGAGCGCACCCAAAGGCCGGTCAGCGCCTGGAGGGACGCGGCATGCTGCCCGGCCCCCAGGGGATCGTCAAGATAGACGGCAAGGCCCGCAACCTCATAGGGAGAGTAACCCAGCATTTCCTGGGCTGCGCCCAAGGTAAGATAGACCATGCCCCCATCGTATCCTTCCAGGCCCGTGCGAAAAAGGCCCCGGACGGCAAAGGACCGGCTGTTTTCCAGACCTCCGATGATGACCGCTTCCGACCCGGGTTCGAGGCCCAAGGCCATGGCTAAATCCTCGCCGATGAAGATCCCCTCTTCATCTTGGGAGCTGACGGTCAAATAGGGGGCAAGTCGGACTTGGGGATCCTCTAGTCCCCGCAGGTACGCCCCCCGGGGAAGACTTCCGGGCCGGCCCACCAGGACCTGGCCCTGAACATAGGGCTCAACGGATTGGACATAGGGCTCTTTGCCCACGGCGAGCAGGAGTTCCTCAAACCCGGCCAAGGGCAGGTCCACCCCGGCCAGCAGCTCAAGGTGGGCCTCTAAGCCCAGGAGGCGTCCGATCAAATAGTCGTGCAGGCCACCAGTGATGCCCATGACTATGACCATTACTGCCACCGCCACCGCCACGCCCCCGGCGGCAACTATGCTCACCCGGGGACGATGGCGGATGTAACGTGCGGCCATCCACAGGGAAAACGGCATCCGTCGGCCTCCTCGCTAGTCTACTTCGATCCGATGATTCGTTCTACCAGGAGGAATTCCCTTTCCCCGCTAAGAATACTATCGACGTGGCCCAACTTCACAAAAAGAGGTGGTTAGTACATGGAGGTTGAACGTCCTTGGCGTCGGCGGATATTCCCCGTCCTAATTCTGTTGTTGCTCTTGACTGGCTGCGGCGGTGAGCGCGTCCGGGTCGAGGTGCCCCCCAAGGTGCCGACGGAAGGGATAGAGACCATCGCCATCCTTGAATTTGCCAACGAATCGGAAGACCCGGGATTGGCCCGGGAAATGGAATTGGCCCTGATGGATTATTTCCGCGACCGCGGTCAGTTCACCCTCGTTGAAGGAGGCCGCCTTCAGAGTTACCGTTCTTTGAGAACTTCCAGCCCCAGTCGCTTCCAACAGCTAGGCGCTGACCTTGGCGTCGATGCCTTTATCATTGCCTCCGCCACCTACTATCTCGAGGACGTAGACGTTGAACCTCCCCGGCGCTACACCTCCGGTCCCAAGGGAGAGCACAGCTACTGGGTCTCCCGCCAGGTGACGACGGTCATCGCCAAGATGGTCGCCCGGGTGGTCGATGCCCAAAGCGGCATGATCATTTACTCCAAGGGCACCGAAGGCCGGGGGGAGAAATATCAAAACATACGTCTTCCCGACTGGCCCGGTTCATCGTGCGAACCGCCGCCCTTTTTCTTGCTGCCGCGACCGAATCGGACGGATGTTTATGCAGCCCGCCGGGATGCCATCCGATCGGCGGTAGTCTCCTTCGCCCAGGATTTCTATCCAACTTACAAATACGTCCGGGTCGAAGACTAGAGCAAAAGGCCCCCGGCCAACGGGGGCTTTCACCATCTCCGCTCAACGATCGATATCCTCCCGTTCCCCGAGAAAAGCTGCCAGTTCCTCATTGGTGGGGAGCCCTTCGATGTCTCCCGTCACCGTCACCGCGAAGGCGCCAACGGCATTGGCCAGGCGGGCGCATTCATCTAGAGGATAGTTCCTGAGGAGCCCCACCAGAAAGCCCGCAGCAAAGGCATCGCCGGCCCCGACCGGGTCAACGACCCGTTCGATGGGGAAGCCCGGCGAGCGGAAGCGATTGCCTTCCTTGTCCGCGATGTAAGCCCCTTCGGCGCCTAGTTTCACCGCCACCAGGGAAGCCCCCCGACTCAAGATCTGATCGGCAATGGCCACCGGATCCCGGGTGCCCAAGAGGACCTCTGCTTCCCCCACCCCTGGAAAGACGATATCAGCTTTGCCCATCAGGTCAACCAGGACCCGGCGGGCCTCCGCGGGGCTCCACAGCCGGAGGCGCAAATTGGGATCGAAGGAGATCTTAACCCCCAGCCTCCGGGCCATTTCCATGGCCGCAAGGACTGTCTCGTGACAACTGACGCTGAGGGCAGGGGTGATTCCGGAAAGATGAAGGAACTTGGCGCTGGCGATGTATTCTTCGTCCAGGTCGTCGGGGGTCATCAAGCTGGCGGCCGAGTAGCGCCGATAGTAATAAACCTTGGTATCCCCCAGTTCCCGTCTCTCCTTGAACATGATGGCCGTTGGGGCCTCGGGATCGAAGGACACCCGGGAGGTGTCCACTCCCTCTCCCCTGATGCTGTGGAGGACGAACCTGCCCAGCTCATCATCCCCAAGTCTGCTGATCCAACCGGCCGTATGGCCGAGGCGAACAACGCCGATGCACAAGTTGGACTCGGCCCCGCCGATCTGTTTAGTGAAGCGGTGAACATAGCGCAGCGGACCGCTAGTCTCGGGGTTCATCAAGACCATCGTCTCTCCCAGGGCAACTACTTCCGGCAATTATATCCCTCCCTTGATGGTCAGCCAATCCGGTACTGACTGAGCTTGTCCATGTCGAAAACCAATCCGTGTCCCGGCACCTCCGGAGGAGCAATCTTGCCGTCCTTGAGGATCAGTGGCCGCTCCAGGACGTGGTCTAGGCGGTAGGCATGGCGCTCGGCAAACCAGCTGGCTGGTGAGGCGGCAAGTAAATGGACTTGGATTTCCTCCGCATAATGGGTGGTAATGGGGAGATTGTGCATCTCGGCCAGGGCCGCCACCTTCAACCATTCGGTGATGCCGCCTAAGGTGATGACATCAAGCTGTACCACATCGAGGGCCCCGGCGGACAAATACCGTTGAAACTCATATTTCGTGTGGAGATTCTCCCCGACGGCGACCCCCATGGTCAAGGCCTGGGCCACTTGGCGATGGCCATCGATATCATCGGGGATCAAAGGCTCCTCCAACCAGATCACATCGAACTCCTCCAGGGCTTTGCCCATGCGGATGGCCTCGGCCGCGGTCCATCTCATGTTGGCATCCACCATCAATTCAATCCCATCGCCCACCCTTCGGCGAAGGAGGGCAACCCGATGGAGGTCTTCCCGGGGATCCTCGCGGCCCACCTTGATCTTGACGGCGGTGAACCCTTCCTCGAGGAAGCCTTCCACTTGGGCAATGAGCTCCTCATCGGATAGGTTCAAGTCGACGCCGCTGCCGTAGGCGCGAATTTCCCGGCGGCAGCCCCCCAGCAGTTTATAGAGGGGAAGCCCTGCGACCTTGCCGGCGATGTCCCAGAGGGCAATGTCGATGGCCGCCAAAGCAAAGGAGGCCAGGCCTCCTCGGCCCACCCAATGGACCCGCTTCCACAGCTTCTCCCAAATGCCTTCGATGAGCAGGGGGTCCTCCCCCACCACCTCCTCCGCGAGGTAATCGTCGATCAAGCTCTTAATGGCCGTGCCGCCCACACCGATAGTGTAAGCATACCCTAGGCCCGTGGGCCCTTCGTCCGTCTCCGCCCGCAGGAGGACCAACTCCACCTGGTCCATGGTCCCATGGAGCGCATCCTCTGCCGGCCGCTGCAGCGGAACCCGATACAGTGCCGTGGAAAGACTCCTAACCCGCACAAGACCACCCCCTTTAGCGTTATCGCCCATGGATGTGTTCTCCCTAGGGAAATACTTTCCTTCCCAGGAATAAGACCCATTGTATGGTATAATATACCCACAATTTCCATTTCGGGGAGGCGCCTATGAAACTAGTAAGCTTTCGTCAGAATGGCAGACAGCAAATAGGGGCGTTGGTGGAAGGAGGGATAGTGGCCCTCCAGGCCGCGTACGCAGCCGTATTGGGAGGGGACGAGTGGGCCTATCGCAAAGCCCAGGCCTTGATTCCAGACGACATGGTGCTGTTTTTGCAGGGCGGCGGGGAGGCCCTCCAGGCAGCCCAAGAGGCCCTCGCTTACACCGGGAAGACCGGGCCCCGGGGGGAGAGGCTCCTTTGGGCAGAGGAGGATGTGGAGCTGTTGGCTCCGGTGCCCCGGCCGACGAAGATCATCTGCATCGGCTTGAACTACAAGGATCACGCCGCGGAAAGCGGTGCCGAGCTGCCCGTCGAACCGGTCCTGTTCTCCAAGTACCCAACCGCGGTCGTCGGACCTGGGCAGGCAATCAGGCTCCCGGAGATGTCCAAAGAAGTCGACTATGAGGCGGAACTAGCCTTCGTCATCGGGACTGGGGGAAAGAATATCCCGGCGGAAAAGGCCCTCGACCATGTGGCGGGTTACACTTGCTTCAATGACATTAGCGCCCGGGACCTGCAATTTCGCGATGGCCAGTGGATGAAAGGGAAGACCCCTGATACCTTCGCACCCATGGGCCCTGCCCTGGTGACCGCGGACGAAGTGGGGGATCCGGGCAAGCTGGCCATTAAACTTGAGCTCAATGGCCAGGTGATGCAAAGCTCTAACACCGACCAGTTAATCTTCCCGGTGCCGGAGCTGATAGCCTTCCTCTCCCGGCTGGTTACCCTCGAGCCAGGCGATGTGGTCGCCACCGGCACGCCCTCAGGGGTGGGCTTTGCCCGCAAACCGCCCGTCTTCCTGAAGGATGGGGACACTGTCACCGTGGAAATCGAAAAGCTCGGCCGATTGACCAACCCAGTGGTCGCGGACTAAGATCGCCAGGGGCGGCTCAAAGGCCGCCCCCTCTTCTTGCCCGCCCCATCCCTCGCTGGGGGTAATTGGTCACCGTCACCCCGATAATCACTAGGGCCGCACCTAACAGGTGCATCGGCGTCAGCTTCTCCCCCAAGATCAGCCAACTGAAAAACAAGGCCGCGATGGGAACGATATTGATGAAGACCCCCGTGCGGCTGGCCCCGATGAGGTTGATGCTGTTGTACCACATGAGAAAGCACAGCCCCGAGGAAAAAAGGCCAAGATAGCCAAGGCCGAGCCAAGCCGGCCAGGGGATGGAGGAAAGTCCCCTGCCTGCCTCGAGGAGCATGAAGGGCAGGCACCAGAGGATGCCAAAGATGGTTGCCCATAAGGTGGCGATCAAGGGGGAGATGTCCCTCATCACCCGGCGCCCAGCCACGGAGTAAAGGGCCCACGACAGCACGGAAGCCACGAAGAAGAGATTGCGCCAGCCCACCGCTCCCAGCTCCCTTGCCCCATGCCACAAAACGACCATCACCCCCGCGAAGGAAATGGGGATGCCGGCCCACTGCCTGAAAACCAGCTGTTCCTTCAAGATCGCATGGGCAAGCAAGGCGATGGCCATGGGATTGGCCCCGGCAATGAGGGAGCCGACGGACGCGGGGGCAGTCTTCAGCCCCAAGAGCAAAAAGCCGTTATTGGCTGCCAAGCCCGAGAGGCCCAGAAAGGCTAGGGCGGGTAGTCTGTCGCGCCGGGGAAGGAGGCCTCTTCGTTCGGTGAACCAGGCCATAGGCCCGAGTACCGCCAGGCCAAAGCAGAAACGCAAGACTAGACTCGTAAAGAGGGGCAAGTTGGTGGCCACTACTTTGCTGGCCACAAAGCCTCCACCCCAAAGGACGGCGGTAGCCCCCATGAGGAGATAAGTAGTCCTTTCCTTGTTCACAGCGCTTCTCCCTTTGCCTCCCCTTTCACCGCCGCCCCGCCCCGCAGAGCATAGAGGAAGGACATGACGGGGACAAGCCAGCAGTAGATCGCGTAGGGCCCGTAAGTAAAGGTGCTGACCCCCAGTACGCCGGAGACGAACAGTCCGTTTGAGTTCCAGGGAACCAAGGGCGCAACGAGGATGCCGCAGTCACTCAGGACCCGCGATAGGTTCAAGGACGGGATCTGGAGGTCCTGGTAGCTGTCCATGAAAGTGTGGCCCGTAAGGAGGATGACGAGGCTTTGGGTGCCGGCCACCAGCCCGATGAGGGAGCCGACAACGACGGACAGGGCCATCACTCCCCGCTGTCCCTTGAACTTGTTCAGGGCTCCTGCCATCAGGACCTGGATCATGCCGGTGCCGTTCAGGGTCCCCGCGTAGGCCAAGGCGATGATGATTAGGGCCAGGACATCATACATGCTGACCATACCGCCCTTGTTGGTCCAAAAGTCTAGGGGGAAATCGGGAGGGAGATAGCCGCTATACATGGCTTGGAAGACTTCCGCTACCTTTGCCCCCTGGTAGATGATGGCCACCAGCCCGCCGGTGATGGTGCCGGCCATCAAACTTGGCACCACTTTCCAGCCGGCAAAGCCAAGGCCAATGACCAAGACGGTGGGCAGAAAAAGGACGGGACTGAGGTTGTAAGCTGACTCGAGGGCCTGGCTGATGAGCAAACGTTCTGCCGGGTCGGCTCCGATCCGCGCGTAGGGCTTGCCCAGGAAAACAAAGCAAAGGATGCAAATCACCAAGGCAGGCAGGCTGTGGAGGAAAACGTTGCGGACGTGCTCAGTGAAATCAACCTCGGTCACCGTCGCCGCCAGGTGGGCCATAGGCGAGATGGGGGAGACGGTGGCTCCGGCGAAGGCGCCGGAGACCACCGCTCCTGCCGTGAGGGGCAGGGGAAAGCCCATGCTCTGGCCGATGACCGCCAAGGCAACCCCCACACTGCTCACGGTCCCCCACGTAGTCCCCATGGCCACACTCACTAGGGCGCTGAAAAGAAAGGCAGCAACTAGGAAAACCCTGGGCCATAGGACCCTGAGTCCATAGTAAACCATGGCGGGGATGGTGCCGCTGATCATCCAAACCCCGACCACCGTGCCGATAGCAAGGAGAACAGGGAAGATGCTTGCCGCCTCGGTGAAGCCCTTGAGGATAAACCCTTCGATATCCCTCCACCTGTAGCCGAGCCGCAAGGCGAACAAGACCGTCACGAAGGTTCCCAAGATCAACGGTGCGTGCAGGGAAACATCCCAGCGGAGGACAGACAGACCAACAAGACACACCGTCACCCCTAGGGGAAACAGTGCTTCACCCATCCGTGGGCGACGCCGCCCATTCCTTTCTACATCCTTTGGCAATCTAACGTTCCGCCTTTCCGCCCGGACTATTTTCGATCGAAGAAGGGGTTCTTCCCCCTCACCGCGAGGGGAATCCCATAGGCGATCTCCACATCTTGGCCGAGGAGGCCGAGCTTGACCGCGGCCAGTCCAATAGTATACATCACCCGGTTGTCCACCCGGTGCTCCATGGCAACGCTCACTGCCGAGCCGACGGCGATCCCTAAGTCCCCCGGGTTGTAGGCGCAGGTCGCTCCGTTTGCTTCCATCTCCGCGCAACTGTCATAACCGCAGAAGCCGCAAAGCTTGAGATTCATTGGACCCTTCTTGGTTCCGATCAAGACGACAGCTTCCACATCTTTAATGTTCTGGGAGTCCCGGTGGAACAAGGCCCCTCCCTCGGCCGCCATCTCTTCCATCTTGGCCCGCAGCTGATCCAATACAGGCCCGGGGGTGATGATCCCCGTCACTAAATTATCGATGCCCCGCGCTTTGGGCGCGGTCCGCGCCGCGATGAGCATTTTCTTGGCAACATCGAGCAAAGCCTGGGATTCGGCCTCCACACCAGCGATAAAACCATCTTGTCTCGTCAATCAAGACACTCCTTTCAACCAATCAGCACTGCCTTAATCACCCGTTCATCCTCGCCTTGACCGAGCCTGGCGAAGACCTCCGCCCCTTCCTCCAGGGGAGCTTCGAGGCTGACCAGCTTTTCAACGGGCAGCGAACCTTTCCCCAAGGCTTCCACCATGACGGGAAACTCCCGGTTGAACGCGTAGGTCCCAGCGGCGGTCAGCTCCCGCACCACCAGCTCCTGCGCGGGCAGTTCCATCATCGCCGCCGAATTGCCGATCAAGGTGATGTGGCCGCCGTTGCGGACGGACTGGATAGCTGTTTGAACCGCGGGGGCAACGCCGACGCACTCGATGACGATGTCCGCCCCGCCGCCCGTCATCTCCCTGATGACCTTGGCCGCATCTTCCCGGCCGGAATTGACGACCACATCGGTCCCCAGCTCTTTGGCCAGGCCCAGGCGGTAATCGGACAGGTCTGCCGCCAACAACTGCAAAGCTCCCCCTGCCCTCGCCATCATGATGGCGATGAGTCCAATGGCCCCGGCCCCGATGACGGCCACCCGCTGGTGGAGCAGGGAAGGGGTGCGGCTGAGGGCATGGGCGACGACGCTCATCGGCTCGGCCAGGGAGGCGGCGCTGTAGGAGACCCCCTCCGGCAGAGGATAAAGGTTCTTTTCCCGGACGACGACATATTCGGCCATGGCTCCCGGGGCGTTGACCCCAAGGAGGGACCGACCGCTGCACTGATTGACTGCCCCCTGGGCGCAGGCTGGACAGTCCCCGCACCCCGTGAGGGGCTGGATGACGACCCCTTGACCGACGGCGAACTTCCCGGCCCTGGGTCCTAGGGCGGCGACTTCCCCTGCAGCTTCATGGCCCATGACCATCGGCGGAATTCGCCTCTTCGTCTTCCCTTGGTAGCCATGAATGTCGGAGCCGCAAATGCCAACGGCTTTCACCTTGACTAGCACTTCACCATCTTGCAGCTTCGGTTCCGGCACATCTTCCCAGTTCATCTGCAGTGGACCATGGAAAACAAGGGCTTTCATCTTTCCACCCGCTTTTTCTGTAGGTTTCGGCCCGCAGGCCGTAAGTCTTGATCCTAGTAATAGCCGTACTCCAAACCAGCTTCGAACATGGCCACGATATTCTCCGGAGGTACATCGGGCTGGATATTGTGAACAGAATTGAGAACATAGCCTCCCCCGGGCATCAAGTCCTCGAGGCGGCGCTTTGTCTCGGCTTTAACGTCGGCCGGCGTTCCTCGGGGCAGCACCCAATGGGTATCTACCCCGCCCCAGAAAGACAGCCGCCCCCGGTAATTAGCCTTCAGCCACTTGGTATCCATGCCCTTCGCCGACACTTGCACCGGGGTGATGACATCCACCCCAATGTCGATGAAATCATCGAGCAAGTGGACGACGGAGCCGCAGCAATGGTAGAGGATCTTGGCGTTGCTTTTTTCCTTGATCAGGTCGAAGAGCTCCTTCTCCCGTGGTTTGATCAGCTCCCGATAAGTCTCATTGGCAAACATAGGGCCGTTTTGCGTGGCAACATCATCCGCGTACATCACCACATCCACATACTGGCCGCAAATGTCGAGGGCATTGGCCACGATCCGCTTGTTCACCTCATTCACCCTATCCATCAGATCGCCGGCCAGCCCCGGATCCAACAGTAGATCGACAAACCAGTCCTCAAAGCCCCGCAGAAACTGGGCTTGGTGGACCATGCCCAAGGGCAGGTTCAAGATGACCGCGTAGTCCGTTTCCTCATGGAGATAACGGGCCCGCTCCTCAAGGCCCCGGTAGCGGCCCGGATCGTCCGGGTCGGGCCAGGGGTGCCTTTCCAAGTCTTTGGGGGTGATGCTGCCTGCCAAAGGGGAGTAGGACAAATCGTAATAAAGACTGCTCGCCGGCTTTCGCCGCCCCACGCCCCACTCATCGATCATGGTTCCAGTGGCATCTTCCCGTTCGGGACTGCCGTCGGGGGCCCCCAAGGACAAGCAGCGGGTATCGATACCTAGTTTCTCCAGGACCTTTTCATGGAGAAAAACCGTTTGGGAAGTAAGACGCATAAAGACGGGCTCCGGATCATCGACGCCGAGGTACTCGGCCAATCGTTGGTAAGCACCCAGGACAACGGTGCTGGCAAAGGTGCCGCCCAAGTCAAAGGGCACCCGATCAGGCTCCTGATGGTCCAAAGCTTTCTTGATCCTTTCGCGACTAGTCATGGCCACTGCCATCGACCTCCTCAATCAGTGCCGGCCACGGCGAGTTGGCGGGCCAGGGTTGGAGCTCCACGTGGAAGACCGATGCGAACATTTCCAGAACGCGAGGCTGCACCTCTCCCCGGGAGACGGGACGTCCGAGGAGTCGGGCCAGGGATGTCATCCCTATGTCCAAGCCGCAGGGATTGATCAGGCGGAAATGGTCGAGATTAGGATCGATGTTGAAGGCAAACCCATGGTAGCTAACCCACCGACGCACGGCAATGCCTATCGACAAGATTTTTTCTTCGCCAACCCACACTCCCGTAAGTCCCTTGATGCGCGAGCCTACGATCCCGTAGTCGGCCAGCAGGCGGATGAATACTTCCTCGTACCCGCGCAGCAACAGGTGCAGATCCCGCCCCTGTTCCTTCAAATCCATGATCGGATAGCCGACTAGCTGGCCAGGTCCGTGATAAGTCACATCGCCGCCCCGTTCTACAGGAAAGACCTCGATTCCCTCCTTGACCAAGGCCTCCTTCCCCACCAGAATATTCTTCTCCCCGCCGGCGCGCCCGAGGGTGAACACCGGGGGATGTTCCACCAGGATCAGGACATCGGGGACCAGCCCTTCGCGGCGAGCCTCAACTAAAGCCCGCTGCAGCCGGTAAACGGTCAGGTAATCCTCCTGCCCCAAGCTGAGGACCCACATAACCTAAATCCGCCCCAAAAAGGCTTCCTCGGCCAGATATGAGCTTCTGACCAGAGGGCCGGCCACCACGCGGGGCATGCCCATTTCTTCCCCTAGGCGGGCAAAATACTGGAACATATCGGGGTGGATGAACTCTTCCACGGGCAGATGGGCATCACTTGGGCTCAAGTACTGCCCGAGAGTGCAGATATCGCAGCCGACCGCGATCAAGTCCGCCAGCACCTGGCGCACCTCTTCCTCCCCCTCGCCAAGGCCCAGCATAATCCCGCTCTTGGTGACTATGGTCGGATCGAGCTCCTTAGCCTTGGCCAGCACCTCCAAAGAACGGCGGTAGTCGGCCTGGGGCCTGACCCGCGGGTAGAGGGAGGGCACCGTCTCCAAGTTGTGCCCTAACACGTCGGGCCGGGCTTCGACAACGACAGCCAAAGCCTCCGTGCTCCCTTGAAAATCGGGGATCAACACTTCGATGCGGCTTTCGGGAAGCTGCTCCCTAATGGCCAGGATCGTGGCGGCAAAGTGGCCGGCTCCCCCATCGGGCAGGTCATCCCGGGTCACCGAGGTGACCACCACATAGCGCAGTCCCATCTCCCGGGCCGCTTCGGCGACGCGCCTTGGCTCATCGGGGTCGAGAGGCGCGGGCCGCCCCTTCTTCACCGCACAAAAACGACAGCCCCGGGTGCAGTAATCGCCCATGATCAGCACGGTGGCTGTGCCTTTCGACCAGCATTCGCCAGAGTTGGGACATTTGGCTTCTTGGCAGACGGTGTGTAAACGCCAGCGCTCCAGACTCGACTTGGTCGGAGCCATCAACTGGGCGTTAGGCATCTTAATCTTAAACCATTCCGGCAGTCTTTTTCGCAATCTCCCTTCACGCCTCTTTCTCTATGGTTCACGCAAATTATGGACTGCATCCGGGTTGAGGAGGGACTTTGGCCTTCCCCCCTGGAAAACCCTTACTACTTCTTCGGCGGCCAGGCTTTGCAGCAGCCCGATCGATGCGGTGGAATACCAGGCAGCGTGGGGAGTCAACACCACATTGTCCATCTGCAGCAGAGGATTGTCCGGCAGGATCGGCTCCTGCTCCACCACATCAAGGCCGGCGCCGGCGATCCACCCCTCTTGGAGGGCGCGGATTAACGCGGCTTCATCGATGACTGGACCCCGGGCCGTGTTGATGACGAAGGCCGTCGGCTTCATTCTCGCCAGCACCCTCTCGCCCACCAGATGGCGGGTCTTTTCGCTCAAGGGGGCGTGGACGGAGAGAAAGTCCACCCTGGCAGCCATTTCCTCCAGGTCCTCAACCAGCTCTACACCATGCTCCTGGGCCAGTTTTGGGTCGATGAAGGGATCGTAGGCCATAACCTCCATCCCCAAGGGCTTGACCTTGTCCGCGAGGTGCCGGGCGATCTTGCCGAAGGCAACCAAGCCCAGGACCGAGCCCCGCAAAGGCAGGATGGGCGTGGCTACTTTGTAGTCCCACACGCCGCCCTTGACCGCGTTGTTCAGCACCACTATTTTCCGGGCGCAGGCCAAAAGCAAACCTAGGGCGTGGTCCGCGACCTCTTCTTCACAGTAGGAAGGTACATTCGCGGCATAGACCCCAAGGTCCGTTGCTCCTGCCAAGTCCAAACAATCATAACCAATCCCAAAGCGCACCACAACCCGACATTTGGGCAGGTTTGCCAGGACGCGGCGGGTGATGGGCGCGTAGGTCACCATCAGGCCGAAGGCGTCATGACACTTGGCAATGATCTCATCCTCCGTGCGGCACTGGACCAGCCTCAGCTCCAGTCCCGCCGGCTCGAGGACCTTGCGCGCATCATCAAAGCTAGGGTGTTCATAGTCAGTGACATAAACAACCGGCTTGCTCATGGTAAGGACGCCAAATGCGGCGCCAATCCACCTCCTCTCCCAAGTACAAGCCAGGGAGCTAGACTTGCAAAACAACTTTTACCCCGTCGACGTCTCCAGCAGCCGCGGCCATAGCTTCTTGGACTTGGTCTAAGGGAAATACGTGGGTAACGGTCCGATCCACATCGATCTGACCCTGGGCCAAAAGCTCAATGGCCCGCTGGAAATCCTGATAGTTGTACACCCGGGAGCCCCGCAAGGTCTGCTCGCGAAAACTGATTTGCAACAGGTCCACTGGCGCTAGATCCTTGTAGACCCCAACTACCACGATCTGCCCCTTGATCCTCGTCATTTGGGCCATCTGGGCCGCCGTCGCCTCGGCGCCGGCCGCCTCATAGACCACATCGGCCCCCTCGCCATCCGTCAGGGCGAGGACCTCCGCCACTGGATCGCCCCCCCCGTCGATGACGGTAAAGCCCATCTGGGCGGCCACTTCCCGGCGGTGGGGATTGACCTCGCTGACCATCACCCGCGCTCCGGCAAGTCTTGCCGCCTGGGCCAAAAGGATCCCCACGGGGCCTCCTCCCAGGACCACGACCCGGTCTCCAAGTTCCAAAGTCGCCTGCCGGAGCCCATGGATCGCCACCGCCAAAGGTTCAGTTAGAACGGCATGTTCTAAGGACAGCCCGTCAGGGAGCTTGACGATCCGATCCAGGGGGGCGACTACGTATTCGGCAAATCCCCCATCCACCTGCACGCCAAGGAGGCGAAGCTCCCGGCAGACATGATACGCTCCCCGGCGGCAGGCGCTGCAGCGGCCGCAGGCGAGGAGGGGCTCAACTGCCACCCGATCCCCCGCCTTCAGCTCTGGGGAGTCTGCTTCGACAATCTCCCCGACAAATTCGTGTCCCGGCACTACCGGCGGCTTGACGCGAGGATTGCGGCCGGAGCAAATGTACAGGTCCGAGCCGCAAATGCCGGCGTACCTTACCCTAATCAACCCTTGGCCGGGACCAGCTTGCGGACAGGGCCGCTCCTGGAGGGAGAGCCCCGGTTCACCGGTGAAGACCGCTGCTTTCACAGAACACGCCCCCCTAGAATTTGAGCAGGACTTTGGTTACCTCCTCGGGCGACTCATCGAAGGAGCGCATGGCTTCTTCCACCTGCTCGAAGGGATACTCCCGGCTGATCAAAGGCCTGGGATCGATGCGGCCGCTTTCCAGGAGGCTAATCACTCCAGGGAACTGGTTGCAGTTCAAGCGGGAGCCGTGGAAATCGACGCCCTTCTTGATGAGCAAGATGACCGGCAGCTTCAACTCGCCTTCCGAAAGGCCAAGCAAGGCCACCCGACCCGATGGGGCCACAAACTCCATGCTCTGGCGAATAGTGGCTTCCAAGCCGACGGCTTCGATGACCGCACCGGCCCCTTCCCCATTGGTGAACTCCTCCACTGCCTGGTAGGGATCTTCTTTGTCGATGTTGACCACCCGGTCCGCTCCCAATTGCTCGGCCAGATCCAAACGGGACTGGACCCGGTCGGTAATCATGACCTGGGTATCCTTTGTCTTGGCGATGAGGAGACTGACAAGACCAATGGGCCCCGCGCCGATGATGACCACCTGATCGCCATCCCGGACCGATGCCCGGCGGTTGGCCTCGGCGCCGATGGACAAAGGCTCAATCAAGGCCGCCGTGCTAAAATCAAGGCCCGCGGGTATTTTGTGGATCCGGTCCGTCCGGACCGTCAAGTATTCGGCAAAGGCGCCATCCCGGTGCACCCCCAGGACTTGCACCTCTCGACAAACGTTATGATTGCCCGTGCGGCAGGCATAACAACGACCACAGTTGACCACCGGATCGACGACGACCCGGTCCCCCTCCTGGAAGGGACCCTTATAGCCGGGTCCCAACGCGGCGATTTCGCCGGAGAACTCATGGCCCATCACCCGAGGGTAGGTGATGAAAGGTTGGGTGCCGCGGAATCCATGGAGATCGGAGCCGCAAAGACCGGCCACCTTAACTCTGATCAATGCTTCACCGGGACCAGGCTCAGGCACCGGTCTTTCCTCGATGACAAATTTGCCGGGTTCGACAAGGACTATTGCCTTCATTTTCTTCCTCCTTCCTTACCAGATCGTCCAACCTCCGTCCACCATCACCGTGTGCCCCGTAACCATGCTCGAGGCATCGGAAGCAAGGTAGATCACCGTACCAGCTAGTTCGTCCAAACGACCTAAACGACCCATGGGGATCCTCCAGAGGACTTCCTGGCGGAATTTTTCGTCGGCTAACAGGGGGATGGTCATAGCTGTCTCGAAGAAAGTGGGAGCGATGCCGTTGACGTTGATGTTGTAAGGAGCCCATTCCACCGCCAAGGCGCGGGTCAACTGGGCAACTCCGCCTTTGCTCGCACAGTAGGCCGCCCGATCGTAGAGGGCGACAAATCCCATTTGGGAGTTGATGTTGATGATCTTCCCATAGCGTCGTTTGATCATCTCCCGGGCAACGGCTTGGGCTGTGAAGAAGAGTCCCTTGAGGTTGATATTCAGCGTCTTGTCCCAATTCTCTTCGGTGAATTCTACGGCCGGTTGGGGTCGGTTGTAGCCAGCGTTGTTGACGAGAATGTCGATTTGGCCCCACTGGGCCATGGCCGTTGCCACCATCCGCTCGATGTCCTCCAGGCGGGTGAGATCCGCGGTAACTGGCGTCACTTCCCGTCCACTTAGCTCCCTCAGCCTTTCCGCCCGGGCCGCCAGTTCTTCCTCGCCCCGGGCCACGATGATCAGGTCAGCCCCCGCCCGGGCCAAAGCCAGGGCCATGGCTGCGCCTAGACCACGACTACCGCCGGTAACAATAGCCTTCTTGCCGCTTAGATCGAAGATGTCGGGAAACTTAATCCTCTCTTCCCAGTCCACTCTAAGACCCCCCTTGTTGCCGGCTTGAATTCATCGGTGCAATAATTCCACATCCCACGGAGTAAATCCTTGCTCCGCTGCAATTTATGGCGAAAGGGGAACAAAGGAAACGAACCCTCAATGTCGAAGCTTTACTTTGTATAGCGTCGGAGCCTTAAAGGAGGTCTTTTGTCCATGAAAGTCGCAATGTGGTACGGTGGAAGAGATATTCGTTTAGAAGAAATTGACCTGCCGCCCCTAGGTCCGGAGGACGTACGCATCGAGGTAAATGCCTGTGGTGTTTGCGGCACCGATGTCCACATCATCCACGGCGCTTTCCCCCTGTATCAACCGCCAACAATCATCGGTCACGAGTACAGCGGCACCGTGGTGGAAGTTGGCAGCGACGTCCGGGAGATCAAGGTCGGCGACCGGGTGACCGTCGATCCTTCCGGCTACACTTGCATGGTTTGCTACCACTGTCGGCAGGGACAGATCCATCTTTGCCCCAACCGGGCTGTTTTCCGGGGCGCTTACGCCGAGTACACAACAGTCCCGGAGCGGGTAGTCTACAAGCTGCCCGACGAGCTCCCCTTTGACCTGGGGGCCCTCACGGAGCCGATTTCTTGCGCCGTCCATGCAACTGGCCTGGCCAATCCCAAAACGGGCAGCAACGCGTTGATTTACGGAGCCGGCACCATCGGCCTTCTTCTCCTGCAGGTCTTGCTCCGCTCCGGCGTCAGCCGGGTCATCGTCTCCGAACCAATCGCCTCCCGTCGCGAGCTGGCTAAAGAGATGGGGGCCGATGTGGTTGTCGATCCCACCAAGGAAGACTTGGGCGAGGCCGTCCAGGACTTCACCAAGGGCATCGGCATCGATCTAGCCTTTGAGGCAGTGGGCAAGCCAGCCCTTGTCAAAGATGCGGCCAGCCACGCCCGCCGGGGCGGCAAGGTGATCATCGTTGGCGTCTCTGCTCCCGGCGAACCAACGGAGGTTGTGCCCTACGACATTTACTACAAGGAGCTGGCCATTATCGGCTCCCACATCCGTCTGTTCACCTTCCCGCGGGCCATCAACTGGCTGACTAAGCTGAATCTCAAGCCCATCATCACCCATGAGTTCCCCTTGGCCGATACCCTCAAGGCCATCGAGACGACAGAACGGGGCGAAGGGATCAAAGTGCTGGTCAAACCGAAGCTTTGAAGGAGTCTTGCTCAGTAGCCCCACGGGGGTTGCCCGTGGGGCTTTATGCCTCGGTTGACAGATCTCCCACCGGGGGGATATAATGCACGTGACTGACTAGCCGGTCATTCGGGAGTGATAGACTTGATCGACAAGGTGTGCCAGGAAATCATCGCAAACATGTCCCAGGTAGTTGTCGGCAAAGGGCGGGCCATCGAGTTGATGCTGGTCGCCTTCTTGGCTGAAGGCCATGTTCTCCTGGAAGACGTTCCGGGGGTGGGCAAGACTCTCATGGCCAAGGCCCTCGCCAAGAGCATCGGGGGAACCTTCAAGCGGGTCCAGTTCACCCCCGATTTGCTCCCCGCCGATATCACCGGATTTAACATCTACAACCAGCAGCTTGGGCAGTTTCAGTTTCAAGCAGGACCCGTGATGACCAATGTCCTGCTTGCCGATGAGATTAACCGCACCATCCCCCGCACCCAGGCGAGTCTGCTCGAGAGCATGGAAGAAGGCCAGGTGACCGTCGACGGGGCAACTTTGCCTTTGCCTAGGCCCTTTTTCGTCATCGCCACCCAAAACCCCATCGAGCTGGAAGGGACTTTCCCCCTGCCCGAGGCCCAACTCGACAGGTTCCTCCTCCGGATCGACCTTGGCTATCCCGACCCCGATGAGGAAGGGGCCATCCTGGAGCGCTTCCAGCTAGATGATCCCTTAACCAAGCTGGAAGCAGTAGTCACCCCCGAGGAGGTCCTCCATCTGCAGCAGGCCCGCCGGCAAGTACGGGTCAGTCCTCCCGTGCGGCAGTACATTGTCAATCTCGTCCAAGCCACCCGGCATAATCCCTGCCTCCGCTTCGGAGCCAGTCCCCGGGGATCGTTGAGCCTGATGCGGGCCTCCCAGGCCTTGGCCGCTTTGCGGGGAAGGGATTATGTGCTGCCCGATGAGGTGAAGGAGCTCGCGGGGCCCGTCCTCGCCCACAGGCTCCTCCTCCGGCCTGAGGAGCGCCTGCGGGGAATCACCGTCCACGAAGTCCTAGCCGACATCATCGAGGAAGTGCCTGTACCGGCCCCCGTTGAGTAAGACGATGGAAAGTTCCGGACTGCCCAGCATTTTCATCGACGGGTTCACCCAATTCTTGGTCGGCCTGTTCCTCTTTATCGCCCTGCTGAAAGGGCAGATCAGGCTCAGTCTGTTGTTTTTGCTCATCCTGGTCCTGGTCAACGGAGCCAAGATCTGGTGTCGCTACAGTCTAAGGTCCACCCGCGGCAGGTTCACTATGGACCGGATGCGTCTCTTTCCCGGCGAAGAGCTGACCTTGACGGCCGAAGTAGAGAATCTCAAAGCCCTTCCCGTCTGGATGAAGGTGACCATCCCCCTCCCTGGGCCCTTTGGCCAAGAGGTCCTCGAGGAGAGCCGGGGCCTTTTGTGGTTCCAAAAGGTAGTCTGGCAGTGGACCTTGACTGCTCCCTGCCGGGGCTACCATAGAATAGGCCCGTTGATGCTGGGGGCGGGGGACCTCCTTGGGTTTTTCCATCGGTGGCAGGAAGGATCGCCTGCTTGCCATCTAATCGTCTACCCCCGCCTGATCCCCATCGAACATTTTCCTGCGCCTTTGCGGGAGCTCCTCGGCACCCAAGGCGCCCGCGGGCCCGTCCCCGACCCTACAAGCCTCATGGGCACCAGGGACTACCAACACTCCCGCCCCGCCCGGTACATCCATTGGAAAGCGAGCGCCCGCCATAGCCGGCTCCAGGAAAAGGTCTGCGAACCTACGGTCCAAAGGAAGGTTATGCTGCTGTTGGATGTGGAGGGATTCGATCGAGAGGGCTTTGAAGAAATGCTTGAAGTAGTTGCGTCGGTAGCGGTTCGCCTCGATGGCGAGGGAACTCCCTTAGGGTTTATCACTAACGGTTCCCTCGCCGGCGGTGGCTCTGGGATGCTTCCCATCGGCAGAGACTCCATCCCGGCCATCTTGGAAGTGCTAGCCAGGCTGGAACAAAAACCCATCGGGGCTTTGGGGGATTGTCTGGCGAAATGCGGTCCGCTCCCCTGGGGGACCACTATCATTTACTTTGCCCACCGGCTAGGCCGGTGGACAATGCCCCAGACCCCCATGGCGATCATCCTCCAAGAGCCGGGGGAAGGCCCGCCGCCGAGCATGGCTTTCACTTTGGCTGAGGTCAAAGGAGGGGGAGGCCGATGAAGGAGAGAGTGGTCCTTGCCATCGCGGCCGCGGGGATGGAGCTTGCCTGGCTGTATGCCCTGGCCGATTTCTTTTTCAGCCTCCTCATGCCCCAGCCCTTTCCCCTCGGGGGGGCGGTCCTCACCTTTGCCCTGGGATTTTTCCTGGCAAGGCTAGCGAAAGGCCGCGGATGGCGGGTGATCTACGTCCTCCTCCTCAACCTGGGGAGCCTTGGCCTGGTCACCTTTAGCCTGATAAGCCGCTTGGGCCTGATGCGGCCTGCCGGAGGGCAGGAGCAGCTCGCCCTGGGTCTGGTCGTCTTCTGGTCTTCCCTCTTTTGGCTGGGGGGGAGAGCCCTTGCCCTGCGCGGGTTTTCCCATCGGGCCCTTTGCTCCCGGTTCGATGCGGGGATCGGTGCCTTCATCGCGTTTTTCTTGCTTGGCCTTGGGATCGAACAGCCCCAGGGGGAAGGCTATCTTTCGGTGTTTTCCTTCTTTTTCTTCAGCATCTTGGCCCTAGCCTTGGCCCGGGATCAAGGGGGAGGCCGCCGGGAATATCTCCTCGGCTACCGCGGCATAGGCCTCGTCCTATCTTTTGTTGCCTTAGTGCTTTTCCTCGGCCCAGGCCTCCTCTTTCTGCTCTTCCCCTATTTGACCAAGGCGGCCGCGGCAGCCTACGGGATGATGCGGGGGGCAGCCGCACCTTTGCTGCCGATCCTGGTCAGGATCCTGCGCTTTATCTTCCGCTTCGGGGGGAGCCCCCCCGGAGGAGAGACTGTCCTGCCGGAGGCATCAGGGGAGATCCTCTCCGCTCCCGCGACTAGCGGGTGGATGGCGGTGCTTGAGCGCATCATGGGATGGGGTCTTTTGGCGATGGCCGCCGCGGCGGGCTTGGTCCTGTTGGCCTGGGGGATCTGGAAGCTCATCCGCTGGCTTTCCTCCTCAACGGAGGTTGGGGGAGAGCCCTTCGACATCGGCCAATACCTGAGGAGCCTTTGGCTGGCCCTCAGGGAGCACCTGCAGAAGATGCTGCAAAGGCCCCGCTACCTAAGTCCCATAGCTGAGCTCTATGCCCGGCTGCTGGCCTGGGGACGAAGGCGCGGCCTTCCTCCCCTCCCCGGGGAAACGCCGCGGGAATATGGGCGGCGGCTGAGCGGGTACTTTCCTGAACTTGACGGGGACATCACCCAGATTGTGGAGAGGTTCAACGAGGAGACGTACGGGGGATTAGCCCTGCCGGAAGAGGAGCTCGCCATGGCCCGGAGGGCCTGGCGACGGCTGTCCAACCCCCTCGCTCGATTGCCTTTTAAACGAAAATGAAGAAGGGGCCGGCAGGCCCCTTCTTTCAGCCCTCGGGAAGCTCGATCCAGTCGAGCTCCAGCTCGGCTAGGCGCGCCTTGGTCGGCACTCCCGTCTCCGGATCCCAGCCGACCATGCCGTAGTAGCAGGAGAGCATTTCCTGGAAGACATCCCGATCGACGCCCACGCCCTCTAAGGCGCCGCCCTCCAAGGGGCCAAAAATCCGATCAGGCAGGGTGTCATCCTCCCGGGTGAAGCCCTCGCGGACATTGAAGCAGCGGGCCATGGTATCTGCCCTTTCTGCCACCTTCATCAGCTCCCACAGGCTCGTCTTCCAGCCGGTAGCCGCTTCCAAGGCCTCGATCATCTTATCAAAGGTCAAGGTGTAAACCGGGGCAGCCACGAAGGTGCACACGCCCAGAGAGTTGTAGAGGCTCCAGATCTTCTGCAGATACGCAAACTGGCGCACCTTGCGGTGGGAAAGATCGAAAGCTTCAACAGGCTCGATGAAGCCCAGCGGAGCCACCCTCTCCATGGCCGGACTGCGGGAGGCAAAGTCCCCATCATGGGGATTCTCCATATGGTCGGCGCCGGTGGGCGATACCGCGTAGGCCAGGATCAAGCTCTTCTTGCCCCGGGGCTCATGCATGGGCAGCTCTTGCTTTTTCACATGCATAGCGAATCTCTCGGCGCCCTTGCCGATTTTCTCCGCGGCCCTAGCCACGCCCTCCGCGAGGATGTCGCCGAGGCCTTTGCGGAAGGCGATCTGTTCGATCATCGCCAGCATGGCGTCGACGTTGCCAAAGCGCAGGTCGATGCCCCCTGTATCCTCTTTGGTGAGGATGCCTTCTTCATAACACTCCATGGCGAAAGCTATGGCTACACCGGTGGAAATCGTATCGATTCCGTACTTGTTGCACAGCTCGCTGCCTTTGGCGATGGCTGGCAAGTCACCGATGCAGCACAGGGACCCAAGGGAGCCGATGGTCTCGTATTCGGGCCCGCCATAGTAGGGATCCACATCATATTCGCCCTTAACATCGACGACTCGCTTGCAGCGGACGGGACAAGCATAGCAGCCTTCCCGCTCGATCAGGATCGTGTCTACCAAGGCCTGACCGGAAATCTTATCGGCATGCTCGAAGGTCCCCGTCCGGAAGTTCTTGGTGGGCAGGATGCCGCCGGCATTCATATTCAGAACGCCATTGCTTGTGCCAAGGTTATGCATAATCACCTGGCGGGGGTTCTCTCGCCAGTTCTGAGCAAACCAGCGGGTCACATTGCGCACGCCCTCTTCATCATGAAGGGCCAGCTTTTGGGTGCCCCGGACGGCAACGGCCCGCAGATTCTTGGAGCCCATGACAGCACCCAGACCCGTTCGTCCGTTGGCGTGCTTGACGTTGTTGAGGATGCAGGCGTACCGGACTAGGTTTTCACCGCCGGGACCGGTCTGGGCGATCCTTATCCTGTTATCGCCCAGTTCTTCCCTGATGATTTTTTCGGCCTCACCGGTAGTCTTGCCCCAGATGTGGCTGGCATCTCTGATTTCGCACTCGCCGTCTTTGATCCACAAATAGACTGGCTTGGGGGATTTCCCCTTGATGATGATGCCGTCAAAGCCCGCCCATTTCAGTTCGGGACCCCAAAAACCACCGGCCTCCGACTCGGCAAAACCTTCGGTCAAAGGCGACTTGGCGGCGACAGTGAAGCGGCTGAAGCCGGGTATGGGGGTGCCGGTCAGGATGGAACACATGAACACCAGCATATTATCTGGCCCTAAAGGATCGACGCCTGGGGGCATTTCCTTCAAGAGAAAGTACGTGGCTAACGCCCCCCCACCGAGGTACCTGCGGTAAATCACCGGATCAAGCTCTTCAACGGAAGTCGTCCCGTCAGTCAGATTCACTCTCAAGATTTTGCCAGTAAATCCTTGAGCCAAAAAGATCCCTCCTTTTCGAATAATCCCCTGGTAAAGAACCTCACTTTGGCCCACCAACCAGCGAATTCGCGATGCCTGTTATCTAATACGGGACGGAAGTTCAGAATTCCTTCCTTAAAGGGTAAAACAACCTCCCATCGACGTCCCCCAAGAAAGAGACGATTCTCCCTCTCGCGTGGGCCTTACCCTTCCTCCACATCTTCGAGGACGACGGCAGTGCCGTAGGCCAAAATCTCCGCGGCGCCGCTCATCACGCTGGCGGTGGCGAAGCGTATGCCAACGACGCCATTGGCCCCCAGGGCCCTCGCCTCAGCTGCCATCCGTTCGAGGGCCTCTTCCCGAGAGCTTTGGAGAAGCTCGGAGTAGGTCGTGACTTCCCCGCCGACGATATTCTTGAGAAGGGCCAAGATATCCTGACCTATGTGCCTTGCCCGCACCGTGCTGCCCCGCACCAGCCCTAAGGTTCGCACAATCCTCTTGCCCGCTACCAAATCGGAAGTGACAATGAGCATATCACTCTTGCCCAGCTCCTTCACGACCCATCACTCCCCAGCAGTATAGTTCAGCCAAGCCATCCACGTTGGGGCTGCCCCTATCCCCCCGCAAGAGCCAGTCGAGGGCGACGCTGTCGAGGATGCCAAGCAAAGCCAAGGCCCCTTGCCTGCGGTCGATAGGCCGCACTTGCCCTGTCTTGATTCCCCGGTCGATTAGTTCCATGAAGAGCGATAGAATATCCTCCCGGGTCTTGCGCACGCCGGCCCCCAGATCCCCTTTGAACTCCTCCAGAATCTGGAAAAACTCCTTATTCTCCCGGCAAAAGTCCCCGTGGGCCCGGATCACCGCCTCCACTTGAGCGGAAAAGTCATCCCCGCTGTAGATCACCTCGCGCAGGGTCCGGCGCATTTCCTCGAACCGGTGTTTGAGGACCGACAGGAAAAGCTCCCGCTTGCTCGAGAAGTAAAGGTAAAGGGTGCCCTTGGCAAGTCCGGCCCTGGCAGCGATATCATCCATGGTGGCCCCATGAAACCCCTCTTCAGCAAAAACGGCCTGCGCGGCGGCGAGGATCTCTTGTTGCCGCTGCGCCCTGATCGCTGTCACCCCCCGTTCACCTCCCTCAAAGCTCTCCCACGAAAGTAGGGCCATAGACGCCTTTCAGGTAGGCCGCCCTGGCTAGGTGAAGATCGTAGAGGGCGACGGCTACATCGCTTTCGGCCCCTAGGACCGCGAGTTCCAACTGGGCTACATCAAAATCCGTGGCCAATTGGGCCCCATGGAGCTTCTGGGTTGCCCGCAGTCGCTCTTTCATTTCCTCGAGGCGTCCCTCGGCCAGCTCCAAACGGGCCTGGCTGCGCTGGAGGGCCAGATGCAGGCTGCTTAGCTCAAGCTCGAGGCCCGTCTCCAGCTGTTCGACCGCAAGGCGCGCCAGCTCAACCCCCTCCCTGGCCTTTGCCTGCTTCAGTTTGGCCGCCTCCCCGTCGAGGAGGGGCAGCTGCACTTGCAGGCCAGCCAGGTAGCTCTCCCCGGCAAAGCTGTCCAGCTCTACTTCCTTATAGGTCTTAAGCTCCGAAGCCTGCCGGTTGTAAGTGCCCGCGAGGCTCAAGAGCCCCCGGTTGCTGACGGAAAGGCTGATCTCCCCATCCTCCCACTGGTATTGACCAACCAAGGCTAAGATGGGCCTTCCTTCTTCCTCGGCAGCCAGCTCCCCAAGTTCCGCGAGGGCCAGCTCCGCCTGGGCCTTGCGTAGGTCGGGACGATTCCCCTTGGCCAAGGGGAGGGCCTCGTGGGGAGGGGGAGCTGCTTTCCCCGGCGGGCCGGGATCGACCAGTTCAACCGGTTCATCCAAGGGACGGCCAAGGAGAGCATTGAAGGCCATCCCGGCGGCCTGCTTCCCTTCTTGGCTTTGCAGCTCCTGCAGCCGGGCTTCTTTCCAGTCGGCCTCCGCGGCCAGCACCTCGGCGATGGTCGCGGTGCCGGCATTAAAGCGAGCCTGGACTACATCCTGCTTCCAGCGGGCGACTCGAACCGCCTCCGCGGCCAGCTCCGCCATCCTTTGGGCCTTGAGACAGCCGAAATAAGCTTCAACCACCTGGTAGGCCAGGTCGGCTGCCCCCTGCTCCCAGCGAAGTTGGGCCAGCTCCCGCTCATGGTCGAGGGAGGAGCGGAGGGCCTTTAGGGAGTTGGATAACCCAACGATGGGCTGCTGGATCTCCAAAGTGAAGCTTTGCTGGTTGAAGCGAAGCCGATCTTCAATGGGAGTAAGGCCCATGACGGTGTTGAAAGGCTTCTCCCCCCAGTTAGCCCCTCCCGCAGCGGTGAGCTTGGTGGCCAGGGGCACTTCCTTCTCTTGGAGAAGAAGATCATCCAGCTCCAGGGAGCCTTGGAGCATCTTGCCGGCGGTACCCCCCGTCAAGGCCATGGTGATGCTTTCTTCTAGAGTCAACGGCCCGGCCGCGGCCGCGCAGCTGATGGACAAAAGGAGGACCAGGCAAAGGGCCCCTTTAGTCTTGATGTTCCTTTTCATTGCCGACCTCTCTTTCTGCCAGCCCCCAGGCCATCGCCTTGTATAGGTTGGCCTTGGCCAGATTGTAATCGAAGATGGCATGGATGGCATCGGTCCTGGCCTTGGTCAGGTTCGCCTGGGCGCCCATCAGGTCAAGATGGGTGGCCATATCCACATCATAAAGGGCCGTCGTTGTCCGCATCGTCTCCTCCGCCTCAAGCACGCCGATGCGTGTTACATCGAGGCGCCGCTCCGCATCCTGGAGCTGGGCGTAGAGGTGGCGGATCTCCAAGGGCAGATTATCCTCCAATTGCTGGCGGCGAAGGCGAGCTTTCTCCAGGGCGATCTTGGCCATGGCCAGCTGTTGACCCGGGGTGTAGTCGTTGGTCGCCAGCTCCACTTCCTTTTCCGCAACCCCAATCATCATATCCAGCTGGGCCACTTCCACCCGGTTGGCCAAGGCTTCCGCGATGGCCCGGTCGAGATCAATGGACACCCGCTCGGCAACGATGCCTTCATCGAGCTGGATGGAAGTGTCAACGGGCAGTCCCAGGGATTGGAGGAACTTGCGCCGGGAGAGCTCATGGCTGTCCCGCACCTGGGCCAGGTCCGCCTCGGTGCGGGCAACGCTCGCCTGGGCCCGGATCACATCTGCCTCCGTCGCCGCCCCGACGCGACGGCGGGACTCGGTGACCTCCAACTGGCGCTTGGCGAGCTCCAGGGCTTCTTCCAGGACCGTAATTAAGTTCTGGGTGCGCAGGTAATTGTAGTAATCTTGTTCAACCTCCAGGGCCAAGTTCTGTTCCGCAAGGATTAGGTTCTTCTCGGTGATCCCCAAGTTGGCCTCCGCCTGATAAAGCTTGGAAGGGGAAGGCTGCACCAGGCTCATGGCTTTGGCCTGCTCGAACTGGAGACGGGCTTCCTCCAGATCCAGCCGGGACAGCTGCAGCTGGATGCTTTGCTCCTTGGCAAGCTCGATGCTTTGGGCCAAGTCAAGGAGCTCTTGGCTTGACCCGGCAAAAACGAGCCCCCCCATTATCCACAGGATCGACATCACAAGAACCGGGAATGAGATCCGCTTCATTGTCATCCTCCTTTGCTAAGAGCCTTTCCTCATTGCCCCACCCCGGGGGCAGCCTCTTCACCGCTGACGCGCCGCCACAGGCGGCCCGCCCTGCGGCCCACATCATCCATGATGCTGTAGAAGACAGGGAGAAAGCCCAGGGTGAGGACGGTGCTCGTTGTCAGGCCCCCGACCAAAACGGTAGCAAGGGGTGCTTGCATCTCGGCCCCTTCCCCGATGCCCAGGGCCAAGGGAATCAGGGCGACAACGGTGGTCAAGGTGGTCATCAGTACCGGACGCACCCGTGTTGCCGATCCTTCCGCGATGGCCCGCTCCCGGTCGTAGCCCCGGGAGCGCAGCTGGTTGATGTAATCCACCAGGACGATCCCGTTGTTGACTACGATTCCCACCAGCATGATCGCTCCCACCAAGGCTGGCACGCTAAGGGCCCGGCCGGTGACGAACAGGCTGAGAATGACCCCGATGGCCGCCAAGGGCAGAGTGATCATGATGGTGAAGGGATGGATGAGGGATTCGAACAAAGACGCGAGGATCATGTACACTAGGGCTGTAGCCAGGGCCATGGCTACCCACAGATCCCCGAAGGCCTCCTGCATCTCCTCCGCCTCTCCCCGCATGGAGACCATCAGATGCTCCGGCAGCCCGATGGTATCCAGCTTTTGGCGGATGTCCATCATCACGCCCCCTAGGTCCCGACCGGCCAGTTGAGCTGTTACCGTTACCTCCCTGGCCTGGCCGTAGCGGGTGATGGCGATGGGTCCCGCACCTTCGCCGAGGGATGCCACTTCATAAAGGGGGACGTGGCCGCCGGTAGCTGTGGGCACCAGGAGCCGCTCCAGCTCATCGGGGGTCAGCGGCTTATCTTTGGGCAGGGAAACCCGAACATCGATTTCGCTGCCCTCCCGCCGCAGGCGGGTCGCAACTTGGCCGTCCACTGCCGTGCGAATGGTGTTGGCCACCTGGACGACGCTAGTCCCGTGGCTTGCCGCCCGATCCCGGTCGATCTTAACGTGAAGCTCGGGACGGCCTTCGGCCACGCTGCTGCGCACCTCTCGCGTGCCTGGTATAGCTGCCAGCTCCTCGGTCAATACCTCGGCCCAGAAATAAAGTTCATCCAAGTCCTGGCCCCGGAGGCTGATGGCGATGGGTGCGGCCCCTGCGGCGCCGCCCATCCCCATCATGTCCCGGCCCCGGACGTTGATCTTGGCCCCCGGGATGTTCCCCACATACTCCCGGATCTCCTCGATCACCTGAACGCTGGTCCGCTGCCGCTCTTTGATGGGTAAAAGCTCCAGATCCAACTGTCCCCGATGGTTCTCCGCGCCGCCGGTGCCCATCGACCCGCCCCCTCCAACGACGTGAGAGGTGGTGCGCACCTCCGGTATCTGGGAGACAAAGGCCTCGATGTGTTGGACAATAGCCTCCGTCTCCTCCCGCAGCGATCCCCAGGGGAGCTCGACGGAGACAGTAATCGCGCTGACGTCCATCGCGGGCATAAACTCCATACCGATCCGGGGGATGAGGAACAGGCTGAAGAGGAAAGCTCCGCCGACCAGCAAGACGACGACCCGCCGCCGTCTTAAGAGCTTGCCGATGGCATCTTGATACCAGGCGAGGAAGCGTCTGAAGCCTTTCACCTCCCCTTCCCCATCCCACTGCTTTACCGTCTTGCCCCGCATCAACTGGGCCGACAGCATAGGCACCAGGGTGAGGGAAACGAGGAGGGAAGAGAGCAAGGCGAAGGTGACCGTCTTGGACAAGTCGACAAAAAGCTGGGCCGCGATCCCTTCCACGAAGACGATGGGCAGGAAGACGGCCACCGTCGTGAGGGTCGAGGCGATGATGGCCAAGGCCACTTCCTTGGCCCCTTCCCGGGCGGCATCATCGGCCAGGGCGCCTTCCTCCCGGTGGCGGAAGATGTTTTCTAAGACGACAATGCCGTTGTCAACCAACATCCCGACGGACAGGGCCAGTCCCCCGAGGGACATCATGTTCAGGGAAATGTCCCCGAAGAAAAGGAGGATGAAGGCGGAAATGATGCCGACGGGGATGGCGGTGCCGATGATCAAGGTGGTGCGGATGTTCTTCAGGAAAACGAGGAGAACGATGACCGCCAAGAGAGCGCCGACAACAATGTTTTCTCCCAGGTTGCGCAGAGCCTTGACCACATAGTCCGACTCATCCCAGAAGATGTTGTAGTTCAATCCGCCGTCGTAGTCCCGCATGATCCTATTCAGTTCGGCCCTAACTCGGCTCGCGACAAAGACGGTATTGGCGTCCGATTCCTTTTGGATATAAAGGCCGATGCTGGGGCGGCCGTTGATGCGGGTCAAGCTGGTCTGCTCCTTGAAAGCGTCCTGAACGACGGCCACATCCTTCAGGCGCACCCCCCCAGGCAGGAGCAACTCTTCGATTTCCTTAATATCCGTGTACTCCCCCAGGGTGCGCACGGCCAGCTCCCGGGTCTTGTCGGCCACCCGGCCGCCGGGCAGATTCAGATTGGCCGCCGCCAGGGCCTGGGCAACTTGCTGGAGGGAAAGATTGTAGGAGTCCAGCTGGATGGGATCGACGGCCACCTGAATCTCCCGCTCCAGGCCACCTTGAACGGTCACATTGGCAACCCCCTCCAGCCGCTCCAGGCGGGGAGCGATCACATCGTCGGCGATCTGCCTTAGTGTGACTAGATCGTAGCGGCTGTCGAGACCGATCTGCATCAAGGGCATCGAGGAGGGATCAAACCGGACGACGAGGGGAGCATCGGCCCCTTCGGGCAGGCCCCCTTTGACTAGATCCGTCCGCTCCCTCATCTCCAGGGTCGCCAAGTCCATGTTGGTTCCCCAGGCAAACTCCGCGATGATGATGGAGGATCCTAGGGATGAGTAGGAAGTGATGTTTTTCAAGTTGCTCAAGGACGCAAGGGATGATTCCAGAGGCTTGGTCACCAGGGTCTCCACTTCCTGGGGGCTGGAGGTGCCGTAGGTGGTGATCACCGCTGCATAGGGCAGGTTCAGCTCCGGCATCAGCCCTAAGGGCACCCGGCCCATGGACACAAGCCCGGTGACAACTAGACAAAGGGTGAGCATGACGGTGGTAACGGGCCGTTTGACGGCGATATCGATGATTGACATGGCCTCACCACCCCTGCTCCGTGATGTTGACGACGGTGCCGTCTTCCAGATAGTTTTGTCCCCGGACGACTACCAGCTCGCCAGGGACCAGGCCTTCCAGCACTTCGACTAGATCGCCGGCCTCGAGCCCCAGCAGGACTTCCCGCTCCCGGGCAACTCCCTCTTCCACCACAAATACTCTGGGCCTGTCGCCGCCCGTCAACACAGCCCTAGCGGGAATAGCCATTTCCGCCTCCCGGGAGTCCGTCACGAAAATGACTTCCGCGGCCATGCCCGGTTTGAGCAGATGCTGCGGATTGGCAATCTCAATCCGGGTGGGGAAAGAGCGGCTTTGATCGGCCATGGGGCTGATGGCGGTGATGGTGCCGGGGAAGATCTGCCCCCCGAGGGCATCGATCCGCACATCGACTTTCTCCCCAACGCGGAAGCGGTTGGCATAGGATTCGGTCACCTGGGCGTTGACGATGACCCGATCGATGTCGACGATGGTGAAGACGGGGCTCCCAACGCCTACAGTCCCGCCGTTTTCCGCAAAGCGAAAGGCCACCACCCCATCCATCGGGCTGGTGATGGTGGTGTAGCCTAAGCGGAGTCTGGCCAGCTCCAGATTGGCCTCAGCCTGCTGGACCTGGGCCCGGACGGCAGCCAAGTCCTCCTCCCGGGGATCCCCCGCGGCCAAGGCTAGCTGCTGCTCGGCGGAATCCAGCTGGGCTTTAGCTACCTCATAGGCGGTCACCGCGCCTTCCCACTGATCGTCGGTGATGATCCCCTGACGGTGGAGCTCTTCCATCCTGTCCAGGTTGGCCTGGGCCTTGCGAAAGTTGGTCTCGGCCTGGTTGACGGCCGCTTGAATCTGGGCCAGCTCCTCAGGCCTGGGACCAGCCAGCAGTTTTTCCAACCCAGCCCGGGCGGCGGTCAAAGCTGCCTCCGCCTGACGGACTTGGGCCCGCAGCTCATCCCCTTCTAGTTCTAAGAGGACATCGCCGGCCCGGACCCGCTGACCCACATCGGCCGCTAAACGGCAGACTACGCCACCGATCTTGGGCACCACATTCACTTCCCGGACGGGACGCACCTGTCCCCGAACCTGGAGGAGGCGAGTGAGAGTCTCCCTTTTCACCTCCTCAACGGATACGGCCACCGCCCGAGGTGCCGGGCTTACAGCTTCCTTGACAGGTTCCTTCCCGCCCCTGGACAACCAAATGGCGGCAACAACTACCAAGACTACAATTATGGGCCATCTTCTCTTCACATTCCAACCCCCTTGCCCGACCTAGTCAAAGAAGAGCCAGGTCGTACTGGAACCTGGCCTGAAGGGTTCTGCTCTCCCTTGCTGGATCCTGACTGATCAGTCATATTCATGATAGCTCGGTCACAAAAAACCGTCAAGGGAAATTCTTGCCTCCGTTCGCGTCAAGATACTGTAGGATAGGAGTGACCAGAGGACCCCTCTGCCCTT